>PJUL01000458.1_pt1 | contig 29326 bp, 21 predicted proteins | sample 1512221 | NCBI WGS metagenome assembly PJUL01 (sample SAMN08177667, study PRJNA422409) | Feces metagenome, whole genome shotgun sequencing project.
CCAGTTCACGAAGGTGGTGAACTGGGCCTTGGTGGGATCGTAGCTCTCGATGGCGCGGTGCACGGCGATGGCGCAGCACTGCTCGGCATCTTCCCAGTGCGCAGTCAGGCCATATTGGCGAACAAAGTGGCGGATGCGCGGGGCGATCAGCTTGAGGATCTGGGCGAAGGCACGGTCGACATTGACGCGCTGGCGGTTGCTCTGCGGCGTATCCCTGGGCGTGTTCTCGATGACGGTGGCGACGGCTGCCTCGAGCGCGATCGTGGTCTTCGACATGGTCTGCAATCCCCTGCTTCTGCAGCCGCTCGGCTGCTGTCGTGAGGGGAATATGAACCCGACCAGGACCTGCGAATATTCGGCGGGAACCCTTATGGTAGTCGCACCTTACGGATGAATCCTGGTTGCTGATGGGTATATTTCATTAACCATAAATACGACTCGCAGCTTTGCTCAGATATCGACTGACTCATCACCTTGCGCAGTTGTTGCTCTACGCTTGCGGGGAGCGACCCCGTGCCAGACCAGCAGCACCGGCTCGAGCACCGCGAAGCCGATCAGCACCCCGGCGAGTCGCATGAGCGCCGGCCCGATCTCGGCATCGGCATAGCTGTCGGGCACGAGCACGATCAGGATGGCGAGCGCGAATTGGGTGCCGACATAGCGATGCGGATGCTCGCCATTCTCGAGATGCCGGCCGATCACGATACCGATCACCGTGCCGAGGATCAGCAGCACCGGCGATCCCTGCGCGACGAACAGGAACAGCGCCGCAAGCGCCGCGCCGGCGAGGCACCCGAGGAAACGCTGGACCAGCCTCCGGCTGACCGGGGCGAGCCCGCTCGTCCCGATCGAATCGGCGGGAACGAGCATCACCGCCATGATCCCGATCGCCGCCTGCGACAGTGCGTGCAGATGCAGCCAGGCCGACAACGCAACCAGCAACGCCAGCGCAGTGGCCGCCTGCAGCGCATGCCGCGCCGCGTCCGGGCGCCAGCCCAGCGCCGCAGCGCGTGGGGTGCGCTGGGCCGGCCAGCGGCGACGCAGGGTCAGCGTGGAGGCAAGGCTGACCGCGACGCAGGCCAGCGTACCGGCCACCGTTTCCAGCACGCGCGTCTCGACGAATCGGGCGAGCGCGACATCGGGATGAGCGAGCTTGTCGAGCACCACCATCGCGAAGGTGAGCCCGAAGAACAGCCAGGCATAGGAACGCTTCGCGGTGATCGCCGCGTAGAGCGCTCCGCCGCCGACGACGAAGAGCGCTACGGCCGCAGCCGGCCACCAGCCAAGGAACGGCGCGACCACGAGCGCCAGCAACCCGCCCGCGCCGGTGCCCGCCACCCGCAACAGGCCACGGACCAGCGTTTCGCTCGCATGGCCGCGCATCACCATATAGCCGGCAAAGGCGGCCCAATAGACGTTCGCCGCTCCGAGCCAGTGCGCCACCGCAATGGCAAGCAACACCGAGGCGACGACCTCCGCCTCGTCCACCGTGCGCGCGGAGATCCGGTCGATCAGCTTCCTGCGGAGCGGCGCCTCGGTCATCGCGTCAGGCGAACACCTCTTCGAGGAAGTTGGTCATCGCCCGCCAACTGCGGCGATCGGCCTTGGGCTCATAGACGACGCCGGGGACCCTGGATTCCTTGCGGTCCTGGTCGGTGAAGGCATGGCCGGCATGGCCATAGGCATGGATCTGCCAGTCGGCACCCGACTCGGTCAGCTCCTGGGCGAGCGCCACGGTCTTTTCGGGCGGAGCGATCGGGTCTTCCCAGCCGTGGCAGACGAGGAGTTTGGTCCGGATCGGATCGACATTGGCATAATCGGGCCGGTCATAAACGCCGTGGAAGGAAACGCCGCCGAGGATCGGCAGCCCGGCACGCGCCATGTCGAGCACGCATTTGCCGCCGAAGCAGAAGCCGATCGCGGCAAGCCTCGCCGGATCGACGCGGTCGAACCCCTTGAGCGCGTCGAGCGAGGCTTCCAGCCGGCCGCGCAGCAGCGGGCGATCGGCGTTGAGTTCGTTCATGTAGATGCCTGCATCGGGGCCGTGCTGCGTGCGCTTGCCCTGGCCGAACACATCGGCAGCCAGCGCGACATAGCCGAGCCGGGCAAGATTCTCCGCATGGACATTGTCCGCTTCCTTCTGGCCCAGCACATTGGGCAGGACCAGCACGCCGGGGCGCAGCGTGGTCACTTCGTCTTCCCAGACGATCACGCCCTCAAATGGACCGCCGGGCCCTTGATACACCAGAGTTTGCCGAACGATCGCCATCTTGCGACTCCCTTGCGCTTGTCCCCGTCGCCACGGCCGCTAAGGACGCTGGCAACCGGTTGCAAGGAGTTCCCAGATGCCCACGCTCGTCCTGATCCGCCACGGCCAGTCGGCCTGGAACCTCGAGAACCGCTTCACCGGCTGGTGGGACGTCGATCTGACCGAGCAGGGCGTCGCCGAAGCGACCGCCGCCGGCGTGCTGATGAAGGAGAAGGGCCTCGACTTCGACCTGACCTTCACCAGCTTCCAGAGCCGCGCGATCAAGACGCTCAACCTGGCGCTCGAGGCGATGGGCCGGCTGTGGCTGCCGACGGAAAAGAGCTGGAAGCTCAACGAGCGCCATTATGGCGGCCTGACCGGCCTCAACAAGGCCGAGACCGCGGCGCTGCACGGCGACGAGCAGGTGAAGATCTGGCGCCGCAGCTTCGACGTGCCGCCGCCGCTTCCGGAAGAAGGCTCGCCCTGGGACCTGGCGAAGGACCAGCGCTATCACGGCGTTGCGATCCCGCAGACTGAGAGCCTGAAGGACACGATCGCGCGCGTGCTGCCCTATTGGGAAGAGACGATCGCCCCCGAGCTGAAGGCCGGCAAGCGCGTGCTGATCGCCGCGCACGGCAATTCGCTGCGCGCGCTGGTCAAGCACCTGTCGGGCATTCCTGACGAGGAGATCGTCAACCTGGAGATTCCGACCGGCCAGCCGATCGTCTATGAACTGGACGACCAGCTGAACGCGCTCGACCGCTACTACCTCAACGAGCGCTGAGATGCGCGGCGCGGCCCTGCTTGCCGCGCTCGCACTGATGGGGTGCGGGCGTGATCCCTTCGCCGATGCGCAGCGCGCGATCGACGATGGCTCCGCCCGCGCCGCCATCCAGAAGCAGCTGGACGACTATCGGCAATGCGCCACGCTGCTGAACGGCTTCCTGCCCCTCGAAATCTATGACGCAGAGGACAAGGCGCCGCGACCTGGCGTGGCGGCGCTGACCGAACTGGGGCTGATCCGCCCGGCGGGCCGGGCCGAGGGCCGGGAAGTCACCCGCTACGAACCGACGGCGCTCGCCCGGCCGCTGCTCCAGGTGCGCGACATCGGGGGGGACCGGAAGCCGGTCGAGCTCTGCTATGGCCGGCGGGTGGTCACCGCAGTCAAGTTCAAGCCCAAACGCCTGCCGAGCGATCCGATCCCGCAGCTGACGTACAGCTTCCGAATCGTCGATGCACCCGCCTGGGCTCGCGATCCGCGCATCGCCGCCAGCTTCCCCGGCATGGCCGAAGCGCTGGCGAACGAGCACGTCTCGCGCGACCTCGTGATGTTCCGCGAGGGCAAATGGGCGATCGGCGAAAGCGGGATCGAGCCCTATCTCCACGATATCGCGCTCGATCGACAATATTTCGCACCCTGCCCGCCGACCGACGGGGCGCCGACACATCCCTGCCAGAAGCGCGAACCGGAGAAGCGGTAAAACCTGCCTCTCTGTTCGGGGAGGAATTTAGCCGGGTTGCCCTCCCCGGCCCTTCCCTCTAGTCAGCGCGCTTCCAACAGCTTGGGGCAAGACGTGGCACCTCTGGTCGGCATCATCATGGGCAGCACCTCCGATTGGGAGACGATGCACCACGCCGCCAAAGTACTCGACCAGCTCGGCGTGCCGCACGAGACCAAGGTGGTCAGCGCGCACCGCACTCCCCAGCGCCTTTACGACTATGCGACCGGCGCGGCCGGGCGCGGGCTGAAGGTGGTGATCGCCGGCGCGGGCGGCGCGGCGCATCTGCCCGGCATGGCCGCCTCGATGACCCACCTGCCGGTGCTCGGCGTGCCAGTGGAATCCAAGGCTTTGAAGGGCATGGACAGCCTGCTCTCGATCGCGCAGATGCCCGGCGGCATCCCCGTCGGGACGCTGGCGATCGGCAAGGCGGGCGCGATCAACGCCGGCCTGCTCGCCGCCGCGATCCTGGCAACTTCGGACGAAGCGCTGAGCGAGCGGCTCCAGGCCTGGCGCGCGGCACAGACCGACAGCGTGGCGATCGACCCCGAATGAGCGAGATGCTGCCCCCCGGTTCGACCATCGGCATCCTCGGCGGCGGGCAGCTCGGCCGCATGCTCGCCGTCGCCGCCGCGCAGCTCGGCTACCGCACCCATGTGCTGGCGCCCGACGAAGAGAGCGTCGCCGCGCAGACCGCGTCCAGCTACACGCGTGCCGATTATCACAGCCGCATCGTCCTCGACGAACTCGCCGCCCAATGCGACGTGATCACCTATGAGTTCGAGAATATCGCGATCGGCCCGGTAGAGTTCCTTGCCGGCAAGGTGCCGGTGCGCCCCGGCGCGCAGAGCCTGTCGATCGCGCAGGATCGCGCACGCGAAAAGGCGTTCGTCGCCGCGCTCGGCGGGCGAACCGCGCCCTGGGCGCTGGTCGAGACCCGCGAACAGCTCGACGAGGCTATCGCCAAGATCGGCGCACCATCGATCCTGAAGACATTGCGGCTCGGCTATGACGGCAAGGGCCAGGTGCGCATCCGCGACGTGGCGGAGGCCGCTGCGGCATGGGAAGAGATTGGCGAGCGTCCAGCGATCCTTGAGGGCTTCGTCACCTTCAGCCACGAATTCTCGATCATCACCGTACGCGGCGTCGATGGCAGCCTCGCGAGCTACCCGCCGCCCTGGAACGAGCACAAGGACGGCATTCTCGACAAGTCGACCGTGCCGGCCCCTGCCGAGATCGCGCGGCACTGGACCGAAGCCGCGGCACTCGCCGGACGCGTCGCCGAGGCGCTGGGTCATGTCGGCGTGCTGACGCTGGAATTCTTCGCGACCGACGAAGGCCCGGTGTTCAACGAGATGGCGCCGCGCGTGCACAATAGCGGGCACTGGACGATCGAAGGCGCCGAGTGCTCGCAGTTCGAGAATCACATCCGCGCGATCTGCGGCCTGCCGCTCGGTTCGACCGGGCTGACCGGCGCCGGCATCGAGATGGAAAACCTGATCGGCGAGGACGCCCATCGCTGGGCCGAACTGCTCGCCGAACCGGGCACGCACCTGCACCTCTACGGCAAGGGCGATGTCCGCCCCGGACGGAAGATGGGGCATGTCACCCGGGTGAAGCGGGGCTGAGACTCCGCCCTTAATTCGTCATCCCGGCCTTGAGCCGGGGTGACAAGATTAGGCGCTCAGTGCGCCTTCTTCTTCGGCACCAGGTGCAGCGCACCCGCGATCACCGAGCCCACGATCAGGCCGCAAATGCCCGCGCCGATCGCGCCAACCAGCCATTCGACGAAGCCCTGGGCGAATGGCACCGCATGACCGGCCACGTCGGCGAGATGGTGCACGAAATGCGGGATCGCGTTCAGGCCGAACACTTCGAGTCCGTGCAGCAGAATGCCCCCGCCGACCCAGACCATCGCGGCCACGCCGATATGCGACAGCGCCTGGAGCAGCACCGGCATAGCCTTGACCAGGCCAAGGCCGATCTGCTTCGCGCCGGCGGACGGCTTGCGGCTGAGGTGGAGGCCGATATCGTCCATCTTCACGATCAGCGCGACGACGCCGTATACGCCGATGGTGATCGCCACCGCCACTGCCGCCAGCGCGGCGGCGCGCATGCCAAGCGACGCGTCGGGCAATTCGGCCAGCGCGATCGTCATGATCTCGGCGGAAAGGATGAAATCGGTCCGCACCGCGCCGGCGACCTGGCGCTGCTCGAGCTCGGCGGGGGTCTCGATCCCGGAGACTTCTTCCTCGGCATGATGGCCGGACAGCGCTTCGATGATCTTCTCGGCCGCCTCGAAGCTGAGATAGCAGCCGCCGAGCATCAGGATCGGCGTGAGCGCCCAGGGCGCGAAGGCGCTGAGCAGCAGAGCGACGGGCAGTATGAAGAGCAGCTTGTTGCGGAGCGAACCGAGCGTGATCTTCCAGATGATCGGCAGTTCGCGATCGGGAGTGAGGCCGACGACGTAGCGCGGGGTGACCGCGGCATCGTCGATCACCACGCCCGCAGCCTTGGTACCGGCCCGGCCCGCAGCGCCCGCCACGTCGTCGAGCGACGCCGCCGCCAGCTTCGCCAGTGCCGCCACGTCATCCAGCAATGCGACCAGACCGCCCGCCATGGTATCCCCTTTTGTGAACTGCAGTTCAGCCCATAGCGGAGCCGTGGTGCGGCGCAACGGCGCGTGATCGTGCGATTGCCGTATCCAAAACAAAACGCCCGCCCCGCATGTCGCGGGACGGGCGCTTCGTTACCTGAAACTGCGTGCGTTAAGCGCGCGTGCCGGTCAGCGGGAAAGCGCCGAACGCGCCGGCCGTCACGGTGCCGGTAAGGGTGTCACCGTCGACGGTGGCTTCGCCGGTCAGCGTCATCGGCATGGGAACCGAGACGTCCATCGACCAGGTCAGCTTGTCGCCATCGACCTTGCCGTCCTTGGCTTCGGCATTGCCCATCGCGCCGGCGAAGGTGCCGGTGAAGGTGTCGCCGTTGCTGGTCACGGTGAACACCGCCGCCTGATCGCCGAGCGGCGACTTAACGACCGTGTTCCAGCTGCCATCCACATTCGCCATGAGAGCTCTCCTGATTAGTTGCCTGCCGGCTTGGTGCTTGCCAGCGAAGCTGCCGGAACCACCTCGACGGGGAGGCCGATGCTGTCAAGCTGCGGCCGGACCTTGGAAGCGTCGCCCACGACCACATAGACGAACTTGTTCGGGTCGAGAGCCGCGCGTGCCGCAGCGTCAAGCTGCGGAATGGTGAGCGCACGATATTTTTGCGCGATCGTGGTAAAATAATCGTCCGGGCGGCGGCGCAGGTCGTTCTGCTGCATGCCGTTGAGCACCGCGTCCGACGTTTCGAAGCGGCCGGGCAGTTCGCGAGTCGAACCGTTGACTTCGCGGGTCAGCTCCTCGGGCGTGACACCCTTGGTGGTGAGGAAGTCCTTCACCTGCTGCTGGATCGCCTTGATCGAGTCACCCGTCTTGTCGGCCTGGACCGGGGCGCTGATCGTGTAGGGCACCGCGTGCTCCATGAAGTTGAAGCCGCCACCGGCACCATAGGACCAGTGCTTGGCTTCGCGCAGGTCCATGTTGATGCGCGACAGGAAGCCCGAGCCGAGCGCCTGGTTGGCCGTAGCCACCGCCAGCGTGTCCGAGAACGGATCCACCGGGGTGAGCTGCGTCGCGATGATCTGCGACTGGGGCGAGTTCGGCCGGTCGATCAGGATGATCTTCGGCGTCATCGCCTGGGTGGTCGCGGTGAAGGTCTTTGCGCCCGCCGGGCCTTCGGCCTTCCAGCCGCCGAAGCGCGCTTCGAGCGCCGGCTTGATCTCGGCGAGCGGGCGATCGCTGACCACGAAGATCTTGGCCTTGTCCGGACGGATCCACGCCTTGTGCCACGCGACCAGATCGTCGCGCGAGATCGTCTTCACCACGGCCGGATCACCAGCGCCCGCACCCAGCTTCGCATAGGGGCTGTTTGCCGGATAGAGCACGCGCGGCGTCATGCGACCAGACAAACCCTGCGGGCTGGTCAGTTCCTGCGCGATGCCGGTGAGGGTCTGGCCGCGAACGCGCTCCAGCTCCGCCGGCGCGAAGGACGGACGCTCGACCACATCGGCGAACAGATCGAGCGCACCGGCCAGGTTCGGGCTGGGCGCATCGACGCTCAGATAGGTGCGGTCGGCCGAACTACCCGAACTGATATTCGCGCCCAACCGCTCCCGTGCCTCGGCGAGCGCCGTCGAATCCAGCGTCGTCGTGCCTTCGTCCATCATGCCGAGCGTCAGGCGCTGGGTGCCCAGCTTCTCGGACGGGTCGGCCGCGACGCCCGCATCGAAGCTCATCTCGATCTGGGTGACCGGCACCGCGGTGCGATTGGCATAGACGATCTCGATGCCGTTCGAGAGCTTGGTGCGCTCCACCTTCGGGAAGACGAGGTCGCCGATCGGCGCCACGTCCGGCAGCGCGCCGCGCGTACCCTTCACCGGCTCTGCCTTGGGACCTTCAGCCGGCTTGGCGGCAACCGCAGTCGCTTCCTGATAGGCTTCGCGCTGGCCGGGCACGACCATCACGGTGAGCGCCGGGCGGCTGAGCCACTTGTCGGCAGCGGCCTTCACCTCTGCCGGAGTGACCTTGGCCGTGGCTTCCAGCTCCTTCTTGAAGAAGAGCGGATCGTTCGAATACAGCTCGCCCGAAGCCAGCGCGACGGCCTTGCCGCCAAAGCCGCCGACCGATTCCAGGCCGCCGATGCGGCCCGAGACCTTGGTCGTGGCGACGCGGGTCACTTCGTCTGCGGTCGGGCCGTTCTTGAGCAGATCGGCGAGAACCTCGTCGAGCCGCTTCGAGACCAGCGCGGGATCACTGCCGGGCTTCACTACCGCCTGGATCGTGAAGATGCCGAGCTGCGCCATCGACTGGACGCTGGCCGAGACCTGCACCGCAGTCTTGTCCTTGCGGACCAGCTCGTTGTCGAGCCGCGAGCTGGCGAGACCGCCGAGCACCGAGGCGAAGACGCTGAGCGGAGTCGCGTCCTTGTCGTTCAAGCCGGGCACGGCCCAGCTGCGCACGATCAGCGTGGCGGCCACGCTGTCCTTGATCGTCACCGTCTTGGCGGCGGGCAGCGTCGGCACGGTCACCTTGGGCAATACGCTCTTCGGGCCGGCCGGGATCGCGCCGAAATACTTCTCGACGAGCGGCTTGGCTTCCTTGGCATCGACGTCGCCGGCGAGGACGAGGATCGCATTGTTGGGACCGTAGTGCGAGCGGAACCAGTTCTTGACGTCGTCGAGGCTGGCGGCATCGAGATCGGCCATCGAGCCGATCACGTTGTGGCCATAGGGCGTGCTGCCGAGCAGATTCTCGAGGATCGAGTAATAGACCAGGCCATAGGGCTGGTTGTCGCCCTGGCGCTTCTCGTTCTGGACGACGCCACGCTGCTCGTCGAGCACGTCCTGGGTGATCGCGCCGAGCAGATAGCCCATGCGGTCGCTCTCGAGGAACAGCGCGCGATCGAGCGCCGGACGCGGCACGGTCTCGAAATAATTGGTGCGATCGAAGCTGGTGGTGCCGTTGAAATCGGTGGCGCCGACCTGCTTGAGCGGCTCGAAGAAATCGCCGGGAGCATTCTCCGAACCGTTGAACATCAGATGCTCGAACAGATGGGCGAAACCGGTCTTGCCGGTCGGCTCGTGCTTCGAGCCGACGTCATACCAGGTCGAGACCGCGACAATCGGCGCCTTGCGGTCGGTATGGACCAGCACGCGCAGGCCGTTCTTGAGCGTGAAGCTCTCATACGGAATGTCGACCTTCTTCACGAGCTCCGAGACCGGCACCGGCTTGGCCTCTGCCTTGGCGGGCGCGGCGGGCGCCTGCTGGGCAGCGGCCGGCATCGCGGCGCCGATCGCCAGAGCGCACGTGGCCGCGCTGCAAAGCATCAGGAACGACTTCATCTGTTTGATTCCCCCGAACGGTTGATGGGGCGAGCATAACGCGGTGTATGACCTCTGCAAGTCAGTTGCGCGGCCTCCCATTTGCTCTAGCCTGCGGAAAAATCGCGCCATTCCGGGGGAAATCCATGCGCCTGTCACCGTTTATCGTCGCCCTCTCGCTCGGCTTCGCCCCGGCTGCCGCTTGGGCGCAGACCGGAGCGGAGCGCGAACCGGTGTTCAGTCCGGACGAAGTGCGCGCCCATGTCGAGTTCCTCGCCGACGACCTGCTGGGCGGGCGCGACAATGGTACGGAAGGATTCGAAATCGCGGCGCGCTATGTCTCCAGCCGCTTCGATGCGATGGGATTCAAGCCGGGCGGGACGCAAGGCTGGTACCAGCCGGTCAACATCGCCGACTATGTGCTCGATGCCGCCCGGCCGGCATCGGCGACGGTGGGCACGAAGAAGTTCGCCGGCGGCGGGGACGTGCTGTTCGGGCCAAGCCCGCTCTATGGCGACGACACCCAGACGGTCAGCGGCGGCGCAGTGTTCGTCGGCCATGGCCGCGACGAGGATTATGCCGGGCTCGACGTAGCCGGCAAGTTCGTCGTCGTGCTGATCGGCAATCCGCCCGGCGCCGAGCCCGGCAAGATCGACAAGTCCGCGATCGCAGGCAGGCACGGCGCGCTCGGCACGATCTACCTGGTCACGCCGGAGAATCTGAAGGGCGCCTTCCCCTGGGCGCAGGCGCTCAACTATTTCCAGATGCCGCAGAGCAACTGGCTCGACGCGAAGGGTTTCCCCAAGGGCGAGAATCCGGGCCTGAAGATCGGCGCCTATGTGAAGGGCGCGGCCGCCGATGCGCTGTTCAAGGGCGCGCCGATGAGCGCCGAGCAGCTCTATGCCGCGCTCGCAAAGCCCGATGCCGCCCCGGCAGGCTTCGCACTCAAGCCCAAGGTGACGCTCGAGCGCACCAACAGCGTCACGGTGAAGAAGAGCGAGAACGTCATCGGCATCCTGCCCGGTTCCGACCCCAGGCTCGCGAACGAATATGTGGTGATCTCCGCGCATCTCGATCACGAAGGCACCCAGCCCGACGTGGACGGCGAGGACAAGATCTTCAACGGCGCGATGGACAATGCCGCCGGCGTCGCCTCGATGCTGGAGGCCGCGCGCGCCTTCACCCAGAGCGGCAAGCGGCCGCGCCGTTCGATCCTGTTCGTCGCGCTCACCGCCGAGGAAGACGGGCTGATCGGCTCCGAATATCTCGCCCGCTATCCGGTGGTGGGTGGCGGCAAGGTGGTCGCCGACGTCAATCTCGACATGCCGATCCTGCTCTACGACTTCCAGGACGTCGTTGCCTTCGGCGCCGAGCATTCGACGCTCGGCCCGATCGTCGAGCGCGCCGCAGCCAGGATGGGCGTAACCCTGTCGCCCGATCCGATGCCCGAGGAGCAGCTGTTCCTGCGCTCCGATCACTACAGCTTCGTCAAGGCGGGCGTCCCGTCGGTGTTCCTCGTCACCGGCTTCAAGAATGGCGGCGAGAAGGCGTTCCGCGACTTCCTCAAGACCAACTACCACAAGGTGACCGACGACATCCGCCAGCCCTTCGACTGGCAGGCGGGCGCCAAGTTCGCGAAGATCAATTATCTGATCGCGCGCGAGATCGCCGACGCCGATCAGGAGCCGCGCTGGTATGCCGGCAACAGTTTCGGCGAGCGCTTCGCCAAGGATGCGCCCAAGGCGCCGCGGCCGGCAGGTGCGCCCGCTGCCGCGGCTCCGGCCAAATCGCCGGTGGCGATCACCATCCCGGTGCCCGCGCCCAAGAAGTGACGCGCGCCTGAAACGGAAAAGGCCGGAGCTTTCGCCCCGGCCTTTCCTTCCCTCCCATTGCCGACCGGGAGAGAGAAGCCCGTCAGAAGCCGGCCTTTAGCGTGACGAAGAACTGCTGCGGCGCGCCGACCATCAGCGTCATGTTGTCGCCCGAATTGCCGAAGCCGTTCGTGCCGATCGTCGAGACGTACTTCTTGTCGAACAGGTTGGTCGCATTGGCCTGGATCTCCAGGTCGTGCCCGCCCAGATCGAACTTGTAGCCGAGCGTCGCGTCGACCAGCACCCGGCCGCCGACCGACTGGTCGTTGGTGTAGGTGAAGTAGCGCTTGCTCATATAATTGGCGCCGATACGGGCGTTGAAGCCGCCCAGGTCATAGGTCAGCTCGCCCTTGAGCAGGTGCTTGGGCGCATCGACCACGGTCTTCCCCTTGGTCGCGGCGAGCAGCGTGCCGGCGGCGTTGCGAACGTCGTCGCGATAGGTCGAGTCATTGTAGCTGTACGACACGAAGGCGCCGAAGCCGCTGCCGAGCTTGAGGTCGCCGGTCGCCTCGATGCCGAGCGAGCGGACGCCGCCGACATTCTGCAACGTCACCGGATTGCCGACGATGCCGGCGCCGGTGGTGACGCCGAGCAGGCGGTTGCGGAAGTTGACATAATAGCCGGCAAGCGAACCGGTGAACGGACCCGAGCGGAAGCGGCCGCCCAGCTCATAGGTGTCCGACTGTTCGGGCTTGAGCTTGGTCGAGCCCGAGAGCAGCGCGTTGAAGCCGGCCTGGGTGGTAGCGAACGGACCGGTGGTGGCCGAGGCGACGAAGGCGCGCGTCACCTGGCTGAACCCGCCGAACAGTTCGGCACCGCCGCCGATCTTGTAGTTGAAGCCGGCGGTCGGCTGGAACCAGTCGGTCACGTCGATCTGACCCGAGGCAAGGCCGCCCGAGACGTTCGGGCTGGCCTTGTCCTTCACCTTGAAGCCCTTCCAGCCGAGGTTCAGCGTCAGGTCGCCGAAGGTCAGCTTGTCCTGGACGTAATACTGGAACGTGTCGGTCGCGTAGTCGAAGTCCCACTGGGTCGCGAAAGGGTTCGACTGGAAGTCCTGGCTGTCGCGGGTGACCTGGGTGCGGCTGGTCAGCGCATAGAAGCGGCGGGCCTGCTGGAAGTCGTTGCGCTCGTACCAGAAGCCGACGGTGACGTCGTTATGCTCGCCGAACTTGCCGCCGGTGTGACCGAACACGCCCTTGCGGTCCATGTCGTATTCGGTGGTGCGGATCGAGATCGGCGAAGCGCCGGCACCCGGGCTCGCGACATAGGGCGTGTACCACAGGCCCTGGCCGTGATTGTTGTGGTAATAGCCCTTGAGCGCGAAGTTCAGCCCGCCACGCTCGCCCTCGATGCCGAACGAACCCAGCCAGTCGCGGCGGAGACCCGCAGCGTTGTAATAGGCATCGTCGACCGAAGTGATCGGCGCGGGATAGACCGTGCCCGCAGCCGCGTTCGATACCGGCGCGCCGGTATCACCGCGATTGTTGGCGATATCGGCGATGCGCACCGCGAGCGCATAGTCGTTCGAGATATTGTCCCAGTTATAGCCAAGCCGGTTGATCATGCCGAGCGACAGATCCTGATAGTCGTTCTCGCGACGATCGGAGTAGCTGATCGTGCCGACGAGGCGGACGTCGTCGGCCACCGGGGCGACGATCTTGCCATTGGCCTGGTTGGTGCGCTGCGAGCCCCAGCCCTTCCACTTGTCCAGATCCGAATAGACATAGGAAGCATAGGCCTTCACGCCGCCGCCGATGTCGCCGGTCTCGACCCGACCGAACAGGCGCACGGTGTTCTCGCTGCCATAGGTGCCCTCGGCATGGATGCCGAACGTGTCCGACGGATCGCGCGAGAAGAACTCGATGGTGCCGCCGAGATTGTTGGTTGCCTGAGTGCCGATCGAGCCGGCACCCTGCGACACGCGGACTTCGCCGACATTCTCGCTGATGATCGCGCGGCTGATATGCAGGCCGTTGACGTTGCCATAGCTGGCGTCGCCGAGCGGGATGCCGTCGAGCGTGAAGCCGAGCTGGTTCTGGTTGAAGCCGCGGATCGAGACGCGCTGCGCCCATTCATAGGCACCAAACGGATCGGCGGCCTGGAAGTTGACGCTGGGCAGCTTCTCGATCGCCTTCAGGGGGCTGGTGCCCGCTGCGAGCTCGGCAATGTCGCTGGCCGAGATCTGCTGGACCTGGCGGGTCTCGCCGCGGCCGATCACGACGATCTGCGCATCCTCGCCGCCCTCGTCGGTGGCGGAAGCCGGCGCGACCTGCTGAACGTCCTGGGCATAAGCCGTGCCGGAAACAAGAATGGAGGTACCGGCCAACAGCCAGATTGCCGCCTTACGCATGCGTGAAATTCCCCGGAAATGTCGGCAGAGGCCCCAATGCCTCCGCAGGACGCGGCGCTAGGCATGGTGCGTTGCAACATCGAGTAGCCGCGATGTCATTTGCGCGACTGCGCAGTTACATGTTTCGGACAAGCAACAAAGCCCTGCACATGCCGTGACTTGGCGCGGGCGGCTGTGTCACTACATGTTAGGCGAAGCGCAGGAAGCACCCCTTGTGTTGCATCTTTGCAACACTATCTGGCGGGGCAGGAACCAACAGGGACGAGCATGAACCTCGAGAAATTCACCGACCGCGCCAAGGGCTTTCTCCAGTCGGCGCAGACTGTCGCAATCCGGATGAGCCATCAGCGGATCTCGCCGGAGCATATCCTGAAGGCGCTGCTCGAAGACGAGCAGGGCATGGCTAGCGGGCTGATCAACGCAGCCGGCGGCGATGCGAAGCGTGCGCTGAGCGAGACCGACCTCGCGCTGTCGAAGATCCCTGCCGTCTCAGGCGGCGGCGCGCAGCAGACGCCGGGCCTCGACAACGACACGGTGCGCGTGCTCGATCAGGCCGAGCAGATCGCCCAGAAAGCCGGCGACAGCTTCGTCACCGTCGAGCGGCTGCTGGTTGCGCTCGCGCTGTCGCTGAACACCGCGGCGGGCAAGGCACTGCAGGCCGCAAACGCGAAGCCCGAAGCGCTCAACGCCGCGATCAACCAGCTGCGCGGCGGCCGCACCGCCGACACCGCCGGCGCCGAAGACCGCTATGACGCGCTCAAGAAGTTCGCGCGCGACCTGACCGAGGCCGCGCGGGCCGGCAAGCTCGATCCGGTGATCGGCCGTGACGAGGAGATTCGCCGCACGATCCAGATCCTGGCGCGCCGCACCAAGAACAATCCCGTCCTGATCGGCGAGCCGGGCGTCGGCAAGACCGCGATCGCCGAGGGCCTCGCCCTGCGCATCGCCAATGGCGACGTGCCCGATAATCTCAAGGACCGCACGCTCATGTCGCTCGATATGGGCAGCCTGATCGCCGGCGCGAAATATCGCGGCGAGTTCGAGGAGCGGCTGAAGGGCGTGCTCGACGAAGTGAAGGGCGCCGAGGGACAGATCATCCTGTTCATCGACGAGATGCACACGCTGATCGGCGCGGGCAAGACCGAGGGCGCGATGGATGCCGGCAACCTGCTCAAGCCCGCGCTGGCGCGCGGCGAGCTGCATTGCATCGGCGCGACCACGCTCGACGAGTATCGCAAATATGTCGAGAAGGATCCCGCGCTGCAGCGGCGCTTCCAGCCGGTGTTCGTCGGCGAGCCGACGGTCGAGGACACGATCTCGATCCTGCGCGGGCTCAAGGAGAAGTATGAGCTGCACCACGGCGTGCGCATCACCGATGCCGCACTGGTGAGCGCCGCGACGCTCTCGAACCGCTACATCACCGACCGGTTCCTGCCCGACAAGGCGATCGACCTGATGGACGAGGCCGCCTCGCGCATCCGCATGGAAGTGGAGTCCAAGCCCGAGGAGATCGAGAATCTCGATCGCCGGATCATCCAGCTCAAGATCGAGCGCGAGGCGCTGCGCAAGGAAACCGACGAGGCCTCGCGCGACCGGCTCGCCACGCTCGAGGAAGAGCTGGCCAATCTCGAGCAGCAGTCCGCCGAGCTGACCCAGCGCTGGCAGGCCGAGAAGGACAAGATCGCCGGCGAATCGCGGCTCAAGGAACAGCTGGAAGCCGCCAAGATCGAGCTCGACCAGGCACAGCGCGCCGGCGACCTCGCGAAGATGAGCGAGCTGAGCTACGGCACGATCCCGGCGCTGACCCGGCAATTGGAGGAGGCGCAGGCCACCACCAAGGGCGCGATGCTGCGCGAGGAAGTGACCAGCGAGGACATCGCCGCGGTGGTCGCGCGCTGGACGGGCATTCCGGTCGACAAGATGCTAGAGGGCGAGCGCGAGAAGCTGCTCAACATGGAAGCCGTGCTCGGCAAGCGGGTGATCGGCCAGGCCGATGCGGTGAAGGCCGTGTCGACCGCGGTGCGCCGCTCGCGTGCGGGCCTGCAAGATCCGAACCGGCCGCTCGGCAGCTTCCTGTTCCTCGGCCCGACGGGCGTCGGCAAGACCGAGCTGACCAAGGCGCTGGCGGAGTTCCTGTTCGACGATCCCAACGCGATGGTGCGCATCGACATGAGCGAGTTCATGGAGAAGCACTCGGTCGCGCGGCTGCTCGGTGCCCCTCCCGGCTATGTCGGCTATGAGGAAGGCGGCGTGCTGACCGAGGCGGTGCGGCGGCGGCCCTATCAGGTCGTGCTGTTCGACGAAGTCGAGAAGGCGCATGGCGACGTGTTCAACGTGCTGCTGCAGGTGCTCGACGATGGTCGCCTGACCGATGGCCAGGGCCGTACGGTCGATTTCTCGAACACGATCGTGATCCTGACGTCGAACCTGGGCAGCCAGTTCCTCACCAATCTGGGCGAGGGCCAGTCGGTCGACAGCGTCGAGCCGCAGGTGATGGAGATCGTCCGCGCGCATTTCCGCCCGGAATTCCTCAACCGGCTGGACGAGATCATCCTGTTCCACCGGCTGGCGGCCGAGCACATGGCGCCGATCGTCGACATCCAGGTCGGCCGCGTCGCCAAACTGCTCAAGGATCGCAAGATCGCGATCGACCTGACCGACGCCGCCCGCGACTGGCTGGGCCGGGTGGGCTATGATCCGGTCTATGGCGCAAGGCCGCTCAAGCGCGCCGTGCAGCGCTATCTGCAGGATCCGCTCGCCGACATGATCCTGCGCGGCGACGTGAAGGACGGGTCGACCGTGAAGATCGACGAAGGCGACGGCGCACTGGCGCTTTCGGTCGCCTGATCTTTCCACCTGGCAAAAAGAAAGGGGCGGCTCCTCGCGGAGCCGCCCCAATTTTTTGAACCGTGATGCGGCTTAGAAGCTGAACTTCGCGCCAGCGCGGAACATGCGGCCGTAGATGCCCTCGCCGGCCTGGACCGGATTGTAGAGGTACGCACCATAGGTCACCGGATCGACGTCCGGCAGACGGTCGAACAGGTTGATCACGTTCACGTAGAAAGTGAACTTGTCGGTCGCCTTGAACGACGCATTCAGATCGAACGTGGTGTAGCTCTTCACGCGGCAGCCGGTGAAGCCCGGTGCCAGGCCGCAATCGCGGTAGCCGGTACCCTGATCCTCGGCCGACAGATCATAGCCCGAGGTGTAGTTCACCGTGCCCGACAGGGCGAACTTGTCGAACTCGAAGGTGTTCGTCCAGTTGCCCTTCCAGCGGAACGTGCCCGAACCGGCGGTCAGGTTGAAGTTGCCGAGCGTATCGACATACGTCTCCTTGGTGCCATCCGGGAACGTCGTGCTCAGCTCCAGGGTGAGGCTGGCGTCGAGGTTCGAGGTCCAGCGCACGCCACCGATGTCGAAGCGCGCATTGGCACCGAAGTCGATGCCTTCCGCCTTGAGCGTATTGGCATTGATCAGCTGCGATTCGACGAAGGCGATGCGCGGCAGGAGCGTCGGGTTGTTCACGTCCGGCGCGTCCGCGATCACGGTGTAGCCCGCCGGGATCGCCTGGCGCGCATAATAGGCCGCGACGGCCGGAGCCGAGGACGGCGAAGTGATCGCGCCGGTCTTCTTGATGTTGTAATAGTCGACCGTGAACGAGACGTTCCGGATCGGCTCGAACATGATGCCGGCCGTCCAGCTACGCGACTTTTCCGGCTGCAGGTTCGGCGACGCGAGCGTCGTCAGGCCGATCGAGTAGTTGGTCAGGTAGGTCGGGCAGGCGGTCGACGCCGTATCGTCATTGGCGCAGCCCGCACCGCCATACGCCTGGCGATAGGCGGCCGGGATGTTGGTGATCGACTGGGCAACATAGCCCGTGGTCGGCAGCGCGTTGGCTTCTGCGAACGACGGGATGCGGAAGCCCTTCGACCAGGTGCCGCGGACGGTAACCTGCTTGATCGGGGTGAGCTTCACGCCGACCTTCGGCGAGAAATAGTCCTGACCCGACGAGTAGTTGTCGTAACGGCCCGAGATGTTCACCAGCAGCGGATCGAAGATCGGCGCGTTGAGCTCGAAGAAGCCGGCCGTGACGGTACGGCTGCCCTGGGTACCGAACGCGTTGATCGTGAAGTAGCGCTGGGTCGGACCGTTGATGTCGGTGTTGGCGCTGGGCGCATCGACCGACTCATGGAACACGGTTGCGCCGACACCAAGCTGGAGCGGACCGCCCGGGAGCTGGAACAGGCTCTTCGAGAGGCTGACCTGCGCCTGGAACAGTTCCGACGAAGCGTCAGACTTGTGCTCCGGAGTCAGCTTGTCCCACTCGCTCTGCGGGTTCAACGACGGGTTCACGAAGTTGAAGCTGCCGGTGTTCACGGCGTTCAGCAGGTTCTGGATATAGACATAGCCGTTGAACGTGCGACGCAGATCGTTGTGCATCGCAGTCAGGTCGACGCGATAGTCCCAGTCACCGAAGATCGTGCCGTTGATGCCCGCCGCGGCGCGATAGACGCGGCTGCGCACTTCGTTGTTCGTCACGGTATCCGGCAGCGAACCGATGATCAGCGCGTTCTGCGGCGCGGTGGCGCTTGCGAACGGGTTGTTCGGGTTCAGGCGGCGATCCGTCGCGGTCGCGCAGTTGACGCCCGCAGCGCAGACCCAGTTCGGCAGCGAGAGGACCAGCGAGCCCGGTGCGTTCGGCTGCGCTGCCGACGAGGTCGAGAAGCGCGGATAGAAGATGCCGGTCGGGCCGTTGCCGCGCAGGGTGGGCGGGCCACCGGTGTACGAGCTGGTAGCCTGCTGGAAGTTCGCCTGGAAATAGGCTTCGCTCGAATCGCCGATTGCAGCGGTCACGCGGGCCGAGAAACCGAAACGCTCGATCTTCGGAGCGACGATGCCGTAACGGTTGGTGCTGTCTTCCTGACAGACCGTGGTCGGCAGCGCGGCGTTGCTGGCAACAACATTGCCGTCATCGTCACGCACGACCTGGCCGAGCTGGGCAGCGGTCGGGTTGTACGCCGTGCCGTTGAGGCAGCGGCCGCTCAGCAGCTGGTAGCGCGAACCCGCGACTGCGGTCGTGCCATTTGCCGGACGGACGTAGAAGTTGCCGAGGTTGTAGTCGCCCGCGGTCTGAACGCCGGTCGGGAAGCTGCCGTCGCCATTGAAGCCATAGGTGACGTGGTTCGGGCCGCCGATGCCGCGCTGATCCGACGAATTGAACGGATAGGGCAGGTCGCTGACGCGGACCATTTCCGACTGATAGTAGAAGCCGCTGAGATAGGCATTGAAGCCCTTCTCGTTGAGATCGCCGGTGCCCACCGTCAGCGTCAGACGCTGGTTGGCGGCGACGCCATCCTGCGAGACGCCGGCTTCGGCGCGGCCGCTGATGCCCTTGAACTGACGCTTGGTGATGATGTTGACCACGCCCGCGATCGCGTCGGCACCGTAGCTCGACGAAGCGCCGTCGCGCAGCACTTCGATACGATCGACGATGTCGTCGGGGATGGTGTTGAGATCGACGAAGTTACGGGTCGCGTCGTCGGCGAGCGGATAATAGGCAGCGCGCAAGCCGTCGAAGAGCACCAGCGTCGAGCTGGTGGTCAGGCCGCGCAGCGAGACCGAGGATGCACCGCCGGCGAATGCGCCGTTCGCGGTGAACGAGTTGGTCAGGGCCGCACCGTTGTTCGACGAAAGCTTCTGGATCGCGTCCTGAATGGTCGTGATGCCGCGCTGGTCCAGATTTTCCGCGGTCACCGTGGTAACGGGCGACGGGGTAGCGCTTTGGGTCCGCAACATGGAGCCGGTGACGACAATTTCGCCCGGCTCATCCTGAGTAGCAGCACTGGGTACCTGATTGTCGGTCGTAGCGGGCACATCCTGTGCCATCGCCGGCGCCGCAAACAGCGCACCCGCAAGAACCAGCGCAGACAGGGCAGTGCCCCCGCGCAGGTTGATCTGCGTGTTCTTCATGATGATCCCTCGTTTTTTCCGACGGTTCCACTTGCGCAGTCCGCCGGGTTGTCTCCCCGCTCCACCGTCCATTCGTGTGCAACTCACGTATCAGGATGGCGAAGCTTGAACGGATCGTGGATCGCTGCCTTTCTGCTGTAAACTGCAGAAGGTTATGCTGCGGGCGCTTTCAACATGACTGTAGCGAAAATACCACAATCACGCGCTCTATATTGCGCTATAGAGGCACTTCCTGTTCGATTATGTTGCGACGCGTCAGGGTTACGCCTCAATCGGCAACCGGCATCGCCCCCGCGACAAGCAACGGATCGATCCGCGCATCGCGCCATTTGAGGCTCCAGTGGAGATGCGGCCCGGTGGCCCGGCCGGTCATGCCCACCGCCCCGATCGGCTGGCCGCGCCGCACATGCTCGCCCAGTTTCACGTCGATCCGCGAGAGATGCATGAATGCGCTGTTGAGGCCCGCGCCATGGTCGATCATCAGCAAATTGCCCTCCAGCGTGAAGGGCCTGGCCGCCGCCAGGATCACCACCCCGTCGGCGGGTGCGAGCACCACCGTGCCTGTCGGCCGGGCGATGTCGATGCCGGAGTGATAGGATCCGGGCTCGCCGCGATAGATGCGCTGCGAGCCGAACAGCGTCGAGATCCGGCCGACTGCCGGCCAGAAGAACGGCATCTGCCGCCAGCCGGTCGCGTCGGTCTGCATTTTCCGCGCAGCATTGATCTGGGCGAGTTCAGCAGGGCGCAGCCGCTCGAACTCGGGGCGCGGCACCGGATATTTGGGCAGGGTGTCGAGCCGCGAAATGTCCCAGGAGCGCGGCGCGATCGTCAGCACCTGGCGCTGCTGGGTCCCGTCGCTGAGCGTCGCCACCAGCGTGGCGCTTGGGCCGTGATCGCGGTCGAACGCGATCAGGAAGCGGCGGTCGGGCGTGACCGGCACGGACTCCCCGTCGAGCGTGAGCATGCTGGTGCCCTTGGGGGCGGTACCGATCACCGCGCCGCCCTGGATCAGCTGGCCCTGGAAGGCGAAGGGCCCCGCGACATTGGGCGCGGCCGGGATCGGTGCGGCGATCGCCTCGGCAAGCGGCGCACCGGGCAGTACGGGCAACTGGGCGCTGCCAAGCAGCACGAAGCCGAGAATGGCGGCGGGCAGTCGCGCGGCGAGACCCATCAGCCTTGCATCGCCTGCATCGCGAGTGCCGCAGAGGCATAGGGTTCCTGCCGCGCGACGCTCCAGTAGCGCAGCATCTGCAGCGGCACCTTTTCGCCGCTCACCGCGCAGACGACATGATCGCCCGGCGTCAGCACGCGAAAGCCGTTTGCCATGAAATGGAGGCGGGCCACGCGGGCGACCGGGTTCGACATCAGCATGGGCGTGGCATCCTCGAAAACTTGCTCTTCTTACAACAGGCTGGGCTGTTCGGGCTTGGGCGCATCATAGGATTTGCCGGCCGGCCGCTCAACCCGCGCATCGACGGAACCGTCGATGAAGTGGAGCGTCACGGCGCCAGCGCCGCGCGCGGCATCGGCCGTGCCGATCACCTTCTTCGTCCCGCGCGCCTCGACCCAGGCATAGCCCTTTTCCAGCGGTCGATTGGGATGGACCAGGTCGAGATGGCGCCCGATCCCCTCCAGCTGCTGGCGGGCCGTCGACAGCCGCTGATCGAGCATTGCAGGCCGAAGCCGGCCGGCCGGACGATCGAGATGGCCGCGCGCAACGACGACGCGCTGCTCGAGCCCGCGATCCAGCCGGTCGCCGATCGCATCGAGCCGGTGCCGTGCCGAGACCATACGCTGATCGAGCGTAGCCGGGCGCAGCGCCCCCACCGAGCGATCGAGCTGCCCCCGCGCCAGCGTGACCCGTCGTTCGAGCGCGCGATCGAGCCGGCCGCCGAGATCATCCATCTTCTGCCGCTGCGGGCCGAGCAGCGCGTCGCGGCGCGGCAGCACGCGGACCAAAGCCGCCAGCCGCTCGCCGGCGCGCTCGTGGTAGCGGCGCACGCAGCGCTCGGTCCGGTGCGCCAGCGTCGCGATGGTGTGGCGGACATCGGCGAGCACCGGCACCGCGATCTCCGCGGCCGCGGTCGGCGTCGGCGCACGCAGGTCGGCGGCATAGTCGCAGAGGCTGGTATCGGTCTCATGGCCGACCGCGGAGATCACCGGGATACGGCAGGCGGCAACGGCGCGCACCACCACTTCCTCGTTGAATGCCCATAGATCCTCGATCGAGCCGCCGCCGCGCGCGACGATCAGCAGGTCGGGCCGGGGCACGGCACCGCCCTCGGCAAGCGCATCGAAGCCGCGGATCGCATTGGCGACTTCCTGCGCCGCGCCGTCGCCCTGCACCTTGACCGGCCAGACCAGCACATGGCTGGGGAAACGATCGGCGAGCCGGTGGAGGATGTCGCGGATCACCGCGCCGGTCGGCGAGGTCACCACGCCGATCACCCTGGGCATATAGGGCAGCGGCTGCTTGCGGGCGCGGTCAAACAGCCCCTCGCCCGCCAGCTTGGCCTTGAGCCGCTCGAACAGCGCCATCAGCGCGCCTTCGCCGGCGAGCTCCATCCGCTCGATGACGATCTGATACTTCGAGCGCCCGGGATAGGTGGTCAGCTTGCCGGTGACGATCACCTCGATGCCGTCCTGCGGCTGGAAGGGGATCGCGCTGGCGGCACCGCGCCAGATCACCCCGTCGATCACAGCATCGGCGTCCTTGAGCGCCAGATAGGCATGGCCCGACGCTGCACGCTTCCAGCCCGAGATCTCGCCGCGCAGGCGGACATGGCCGAACTCGCCCTCGACCATGCGCTTGAGGGCCAGAGATAATTCGCTGACCGATAGCGCCGGTGCGTTGTCGCCCGCCACCGGCTCGGCTACGAGCCGCGCTGGTGTATCGAAGAAGGGGTCGCTCATGAATGTCCTGTTGCTCGGCTCGGGCGGCCGCGAACATGCTCTTGCATGGAAGCTCGCACAATCGCCGCTGCTCGATCGGCTCTACGCCGCCCCGGGCAATCCGGGAATAGCCGAGCATGCCGAAATCGTGGACATTGCGGTGAACGACCATCGCGGCGTGATCGATTTCTGCCTGCGCCATTCGATCGGCTTCGTCGTGATCGGGCCCGAGGCGCCGCTGGTCGCGGGCCTGGGCGACAATCTGCGCACCATGGGCATCGCCGTGTTCGGCCCGAACAAGATTCCGGCGCAGCTCGAAGGGTCGAAGGGCTTCACCAAGGACCTTTGCGCCCGCGAGAAGATCCCGACCGCCGGCTATGTCCGCTGCGAGAGCCGCGACGGCGCGCTGGCGAGCCTCGAGGATTTCGGTCTTCCCGTCGTCATCAAGGCCGATGGCCTGGCCGCGGGCAAGGGCGTCACCGTCGCCTTCACCCATGAGGAAGCCGAAGCCGCGGTCCGCGCGATCTTCGCCGATGCCGGCGCCAGCGTGGTGATCGAGGAGTTCCTCGAGGGCGAGGAAGCCAGCCTGTTCGTGCTGACCGACGGCGAGACCTTCGTTCCGTTCGGATCGGCGCAGGATCACAAGCGCGTCGGCGACGGCGACACCGGCCCCAATACCGGCGGCATGGGCGCCTACAGCCCCGCCCCGGTGCTCACGCCCGAACTGGAGACCCGCGCGATCGACGAGATCGTTCGCCCCACGATCGAGGCGCTGGCGCGGATGGGCTCGCCCTATTCGGGCGTGCTCTATGCAGGGCTGATGCTGACGCCGACCGGCCCCAAGCTGATCGAGTACAACGCCCGCTTCGGCGATCCCGAATGCCAGGTGCTGATGATGCGCTTCACCGGCGATCTGCTCGCGTTGATGCTGGCTGTCGCCAATGGCGAGCTCGCCAGCCAGCCCGCCCCGACCTTCGCGGCGAAGACCGCGCTCACCGTGGTGATGGCGGCGAACGGCTATCCCGGCACGCCCGAGACCGGCGGCGCGATCGCAGGGATCGACCAGGCCGAAGCGACCGGCGCCAAGGTCTTCCATGCCGGCACCCGGATGGACGGCGACACGCTGGTGGCCAGTGGCGGCCGCGTGCTCAACGTGACGGCGCTGGGCGACACGGTGAAGGACGCACAGGCCGCGGCCTATCGGGCGGTCGACGCGATCGACTTCCCCACCGGCTTCTGCCGCCGCGACATCGGCTGGCGCGAGATCGCGCGCGAGGGTTAGTTGGCCGGCCGATCCGGGAACGCCGCCCGGCCCTCGCTCAGCAGGGCCACCGCGGCGTCCCAGTCGGCAAAGCCCCAATCCGCCGGGTCTTCCAGTCCCAGCGCCACGTCGCCGATCCCGCGGAAGATGTCTTCCAGCGGTACCGCGCGGCGATTGTCGGCCGAATAGAAGACGCGGATCTTGCTGCGCAGGCCCTTGTTCCCGTCGGGAAGCACCACGCCGAGCCGGCCCGAGCGCAGCCGCATCAGCAGCCCGGTGGGCGCCACGCCGATGCTGCGCCAGAAATGGAACAGCAGCTGCGGGTCGAAATGGCCGCTCCAGCCATGCATCGCGGTCACCGCGCGCAGCGGGGTCCAGCGGTCCTTATAGGCACGGTCCGAAGTCAGCGCGTCGAACACGTCGCAGATCGCCCCCATCCGGGCGGCGAGGCTGATCTGGTCTCCCCTCAGGCCGAAGGGATAGCCGCTGCCGTCCATCTTCTCGTGATGCATCAGGCAGACTTCGAGTGCCTCCTGATTGATCCCCTCGGCATCGCGCAGCATCGCATGGCCCGCTTCCGGGTGCAGCTTGATCAGCGCGAACTCGGCATCGTCCAGCCGACCCGGCTTGTTGAGCACTTCGGGCGGCACGCTGGTCTTGCCGACATCGTGGAGCAGCCCGGCCAGCCCCAGTGCCCGCACCGTTTCCTCGTCCAGCCCGATCTGGCGCGCAAGATTGACCATCAGCCCGCAGACCGAGACCGAATGGAGATAGGTATATTGGTCCCGCGTCCGGAGCCGGGCCATGTCGATGAACATGCCCGGATTGCGCGCCACGCAATCGGCGATCTCGCCGGCAAGTGCCGTCGCCTCGCGCACGTCGATCGGCTTGCCCCGGGCGGCGTTCGTATAGATCCGGCGCGCCACGCCGCGCGCCCGCACGATCGTCTGCCGTGCCCGCTCGCGATCGGCGCGGGCCGTCCCCGGCATCGGCACGGGCGGCGTCACCTGCGTCACGGCCTGCCGCCGTCGTGCCGCCAGACCGCGGTCGGGGCCCACGCCCCGGCTGACGTCGATCACGATTGCAGTGAGTTCGCTCGCCCGTAGCATCGCCAGATCGGCCTGCCGATCGAGCAGGAAACGCGAACGCCAGAAGGGGTGCTTCAACCACGAGCCTTCGAACCCATGGATGAACATGCCGAGCTTCAGCTGGTCTGGCGAAATACGTTGCAGCAATTCGGTCTCACATCCTTCCCCATATTTTAGAGGGGTTCGCGGACCCGCGGCGCAAGAAGGCGCAAACAGCCTGACTCTACGGCACCCGTGACTCCCAGTAATGTTATATGATAACATCTCGTTCATGCGCGGCTCATCTCACCTGCGCAACATTTGAAACAAGGGCACGCAGCGACTTGCGCGCCGCACTCTGAAGGGGAGAGTTGTCATGTCGCGTTCCGCACTGTTGATCGGTTGTTCCGCGCTGCTCACCACCTCGGCCGCGCCGCCGCCCTTGCCCACGACCGGCCCCGTCGCCGCCTCGCAGGATCGCCACTCTCCCGTCCGCTGCGTGAAGGAGCGCGACGACCAGTACAGCAATCGCCGACCGACGCGCGGCTATGCTCCGCCACCCATGCCGATGATGGCCCCCACGCCCCTCCCGACGCCGGCGCCGCCCCCGCCCGCGGCCCCGATGAGCGAGGCGCTGGTCGCGCAGAAGCGCATGGCGAACGGCATCGTCGCCGGCGCGCCGGTCACCGTGACCGGCAGCCGGATCGCCGGCCCCCAGCCCTATGGCGCACCGGGCAATACCGAGCGCTATGACGGCAAGGCCGTGGCCTCGATCCAGTCGGTGGCCGAGCAGCCCGTCTCCACCTTCTCGGTCGATGTCGATACCGGCGCCTATTCCAATATCCGCCGCTTCCTCACCCAGGGGCAGGACGTGCCGGCCGATGCGGTACGCACCGAGGAGATGATCAACTATTTCCGCTACGATTATCCGCGCCCGACCTCGCGCGACGTGCCGTTCAGCGTGACCACCGACGTATCGACCACGCCGTGGAATGCGGAGACCCGCCTGCTGCGCATCGGCCTGCGCGGCTATGACGTCGATGCGAAGGGGCGTCCGCCCGCCAATCTCGTCTTCCTGGTCGATGTCTCGGGATCGATGGAAAGCCACGACAAGCTGCCGCTGGTCAAGAAGGCGCTCACGCAGCTTGCCGACAAGCTGACGCCCCGCGACCGTGTCTCGATCGTCGTCTATGCCGGCGCGGCAGGCACCGTGCTCGAGCCGACGAACAAGAAGGAATATGTGAAGGCTGCGCTCGACTGCCTTTCGGCCGGCGGCTCCACGGCTGGTGGCGACGGGATCAAGCTCGCCTATTCGGTCGCACGCGCCACGTTCGTGCAGGGCGGGATCAACCGCATCTTCCTGGCCACCGACGGCGACTTCAACGTCGGCATCAACGACAACAAGGCGCTCGAGGCGCTGGTGAAGAAGAACCGCGACGACGGCATCACCCTGACCACGCTCGGCTTCGGCCAGGGCAATTACAACGAAGCGATGATGGAGCGCATCGCCGATGTCGGCAACGGCAACTACGCCTATATCGACAGCGCGATGGAGGCGAGCAAGGTGCTCGACGACGAGCTTTCCGCCACGCTGTTCACCATCGCCAAGGACGTGAAGGTCCAGGTCGAGTTCAATCCGGCGCAGGTGAAGCAGTACCGCCTGATCGGCTATGAGAACCGCGCACTCGCCGAAGAGGACTTCAACAACGATACCGTCGATGCCGGCGACATCGGCGCGGGGCATCAGGTGACCGCGCTCTATGAGGTCGTGCCCGCCAACGCGCAGGGGTGGACGCCGGATCGGCGCTACGATGGCAATCGCCCCGCGCCCGCCGCCTCGAGCGGCAGCGAGATGGCCTTCGTCAAACTGCGCTACAAGATTCCCGGCAACGAAAGCTCGAAGCTGATCGAGCGTCCGGTCGCCGCCAGCCTGATGCAGAGCGCACGGGCGCCGGCCGGCGACATGGCCTTCGTCACCTCGGTTGCCGCGTTCGGCCAGCATCTGCGCGGCGACAAATATCTGAACGGCTATAGCTATACCCAGATCGGCACGCTGGCACCGGCGTCCACCAACTATTGGCGCAGCGAATTCACGCGGCTGGTGAAGCTCGCGGACTCGGGGCAACCAAAGGCGGGATCAAGCGACTAGCTTGTCCCGCTGCGCCGCACCACGTTATGCAGGACGGATAGACGCACACTTGCAGTACGGGAACAAGCGCAGATGGACAGTACGCAACCGCTCTTCGACGGAGCCCCGATCTGGCTGACACTCCCATTCGCGGCGATCGCGGTGGGAGTCCTCTTTGCGCTGTTCATCCTGATCTTCGGCGCACGCCTCGCGGCCCGGCGCGCCGCGGCGCGCAAGGAGATCGAAGCGCTCAACAAGGAGTATCGCGAGGAAACGACGCAGGCCCCGAGCATCCCGCCGATCGCCCCTTCGCCTCTGGCCGAAGCGCCGGTCGCGCCTCCCGCTCCGCCTGCGCCTGAACCTGAGCCCGCCCCGCCGGTCGAGATCGTCCCGACGCCGCTGCCGCCGGTCGTAGAGGAAGTGCCCACGCCCGAACCGCTCGCCGACGAGCCGATCGCCGCTGCGGCGCCATTGGACGCGTCGCCCGCATCGCTTGCCTCGGACATTGCCGAGCCCGCACCCGCCGAGCCGGAAGCCGCAGCAGAGCCTGCGCCGGAACCTGCCCCCGCCGCCGCACCCGAACCGGCGCCGGTGCCTGCCGCCCCGGCCGGCGACGATTTCACGCGCCTGAAAGGCGTCGGCCCGCGCCTCGCCCAGCAGCTGGCCGGTGCCGGCATCACCAGCTTCGCCGAGCTCGCCGCGCTCACCCCCGCAGAAGCCGATGCGCTCGATGCGAAGCTCGGCGCCTTCCAGGGCCGCATCCACCGCGATCGCTGGATCGAGCAGGCGGGTTTCCTGGCGAAGAACGATATCGCCGGTTTCGAGGGCGTCTTCGGAAAGCTCTAAAGGGGGCGGAAAAGCCCCGGCGCATGGGCCTGCACGGCTGCACGCATCTCCAGATGCGTGCAGGTCAGTCCCTGCGCGCTCAGCGACATGTCGCCGGCGCCGAGCAGCTTGTTCGCGCCGGCGAGCCGGCCAAGGATCGACGTGGAGCGGTATCGCTCCGGTTCGCGCAGCCAGAGCGAGACGAAGCGCTGTCGCTGGAAGGTCATGTCTGCGGCCTGCGTAAAGGCGGACCAGGGAATGCGCTCGTCCGACCAGCGCCGCCAGAGCAGCCCCTCGGGACCGATCTCCATGACCGCGCCGCTACGCAGCCCCTGCCGTATGGCCGCCACGACGCAGAGCGGAAAGAAGATCAGGCCGATCCAGCCCGCCCAGTAATGCAGCGGATCGCGAACCGGATCGGCGACGCGCACCGCAAGCAGCGCCGCCAGGCTCAGCAACAGGCCGAGCAGACAGAGACCGAACAGCTTGCCCCGTGCCGGCCAGGCGACGAAGCGCGCCGTCTCGCTCATTTCTCGGCGCGGTCCACCAGCAGCTTGTCGATCTTGCGCCCGTCCATGTCGACGATCTCGAATCGCCAGCCCTGCTCGATGAAGCTCTCGCCCTCATTGGGCAGATGCTTGAGCACCGCCAGCGCCAGGCCGGCGACGGTGGCATAGTCGCGGTCCTCGTCGAGATCGAGGCCGAGCCTCTCGGCAAGCAGATCCGCCGGCATTTGCCCGGACACGAGCAGTGATCCGTCGTCGCGCGTCACGATATTGGGATTGTCGCCCGGCTCGACGTCCGACGCCAGCTCGCCGGCGATCGCCGCGAGCAGGTTCGCCGGGGTGACGATGCCTTCGAAATGGCCGTACTCGTCATGCACCAGACCCATCGGCACCTCGGCCCGGCGCAGCGCGCCCAGCGCGTCCATCGCATCGACGGTGTCGGGCAGGATCGGCGCCTCGCGCATCAGCTTGCGAAGGTCCAGCGCCTCGCCACGGAACAGCGCGGCGGCGATATCGCGCGCCTGGACCACGCCGATCACCGTATCGACCGAGCCTTCCGCAACGGGCAAACGCGTATGCGGCGTGAGCAGCAGCGCCTCGCGGATGCCGTCGGCATCAAGGTTCACATCGACCCAGTCGACATCGGTACGCGGCGTCATCACTTCGCGCACCGGCCGGTCGGCCAGGCGGACGACGCTCGAGATGATCGAGCGCTCATGCTCCTCGATCACGCCCGACTTGCTTGCCTCGGCGACGAGCAGGTGCAGCTCCTCGGCGGTAACCCGG
>PJUL01000463.1_pt1 | contig 29091 bp, 22 predicted proteins | sample 1512221 | NCBI WGS metagenome assembly PJUL01 (sample SAMN08177667, study PRJNA422409) | Feces metagenome, whole genome shotgun sequencing project.
GGCAGCTTGCTGTAGTGCTTGCACCAGGCCGTGACCATCTGGATGTATTCAGGCACCTGGCCCACAGCGGCGCCCATGCCACGCTCGCTCATGCCGTGCGGGCAGCCGAAGTTGAGTTCGATGCCATCAGCACCGGTGTCTTCCACCAGCGGGAGGATGTTTTTCCAACTCTCTTCCACGCAAGGCACCATGAGCGAGACGATCATGGCCCGGTCGGGCCAGTTGCGTTTGACGCGCTTGATCTCTTCGAGGTTGGTGTGCAGCGGCCGGTCGGTGATCAGCTCGATGTTGTTCAGGCCGATCACTCGGCGGTCTTGCGACATCAAGGTGGTGTAGCGCGGCCCGTTTACGTTGACCACCGCCGGGTCTTCGCCCAGCGTCTTCCACACCACGCCGCCCCAGCCCGCCTCGAAGGCACGGGTGACGTTGATCTCTTTGTCGGTGGGTGGTGCGGAGGCCAACCAGAAGGGGTTGGGGCTGTGGATGCCCAGAAAATTGCTGCGAATGTCTGCCATGGGGTGCTCCCGTGCGTTTGCGTTGAACGGAGTGGGTGGAGGCTGCTGCGCGTCAGGCAGCTTTGGCAACGAGGGACGTCAGCGCGGCGTGGATAGAAACCGCAGCCACCTTGCCGTGCTCCACCGCCTCCACCGTGAGGTCGCGGCCGCCCACGCGGCAGTCGCCACCGGCCCACACCCGCGGCAGGCTGGTCTGGCCTTCGGCATCGGTGGCAATGCGCCCGCCCTCCAGCGCAATGCTTTTGCCCACAGGCTCGGCCACAAAGGTCTGGCCGATGGCCTTGAGCACCATGTCGGCGTCGAGCGTGAAGGTCTCGCCGGTTTCCACCAGCTTGCCGCCGCTCAGCGCCGTGGCGGCAAAGCGCACGCCCTTGACAGCGCCGCCTTCGCTCAGCACCTCTTTCGGTGCCGCCCAGTGGCGGATGGTCACGCCATTCGTCTGCGCCCATTGCTGCTCCACGGCCGATGCCGACATGGCCTCTGCGCCCCGGCGGTAGACGATGGTCACTTCTTCCGCGCCCAGCTTGCGCGACTGCACGGCGGCATCCACCGCTGTCATGCCGCCGCCAATCACCACCACGCGGCGGCCCACGGGCAGGGTGGAGAGGTCGGTGCTCTGGCGGAGCTCGGCGATGAAGTCCACCGCATTGCGCAGGCCAGTGGCCGTGGGTTCGGCCACACCCAGCGCGTTCACGCCCTGCAGGCCCAGGCCCAGGAACACCGCGTCGTAGGCGCTCAGCAGGCTGTCGAGCGTGATGTCACGGCCGAGCTGCTGGCCCGTGCGCACCTCGATGCCGCCGATGGACAGCAACCACTCCACCTCCTTCTGCGCAAAGTTGTTGGTGGTCTTGTAGCTGGCCAGGCCATATTCATTGAGGCCGCCCAGCTTTGGGCGTGCCTCGAACAGCACCACGTCATGGCCGCGCACGGCCAGGCCATGCGCGCAGGCCAGGCCCGCCGGCCCTGCGCCCACAACAGCCACGCGCTTGCCGGTGGCGGCTGCGCGCTGGAACAACGGTGCACCGGGCTTTTCAAAAAATGCGTCAGTCACATAGCGCTGCAACGAGCCGATCTCCACCGGCTTGTCCTCGTTGGTGTTGCGCACGCAGGCATGCTCGCACAGCACCTCGGTGGGGCAGACGCGGGCGCACATGCCGCCCAGCGGGTTGGCCTCCAGGATGGCACGGGCAGCACCCCGGTTGTTGTCCTGCGCAATGCGGTGGATGAACGATGGGATGTCGATCCCCGTGGGACAGGCGGTGGCGCAGGGCGCATCGTGGCAGTAGTAGCAGCGCTCGGCCTCGATCAGGGCCTGGGGTTTGGTAAGCGGCGGGTGCGCATCACTGAAGTTGGCAGCGTAGTCGGCCAGGTTCAGGCGTGCGGCATGAATGCCGCAGGCACGGCTTGCGGGTGTGTCCATCAGGTTTCCTCCGAGAGGGTCAGGGTGGGGGTCTGGGCGCAGGCCATGCAGACGCTCCAATGCGCCCGTGCCACGCAGCGCTGGCTGCGCATGCGGCTGGGGCCAGCCAATGCAGCGCAGGCGCAGGCGCCTGTGCTTGCAAACTTCGGAGGTTTCATCGTGGGCCTCGCTGTAGGATTCAGGTGCCCGCTGCTTTGGCGCAGCGGTGCCCTGTGTGGTGGGTCAATTTACCAACCCGTAAAAATTTACCAATTGGTAAAATCCCTAGAGCAAACCCCGTGCCAGCCAAATCGCCACAAATCTCCGTCTCACGCCAGCGAAATGCCAGTTTTTGGCCCCTGGCTTGTTCCACAATGGTGCGATGACCGACGCCCGCCCGTCCCCCGCAGACACCGCCCCCCGCGCTCCCAAGACAACGCGCGCCACCTCCAGCGAAGAGACAACGCCCCGCGCGCCCACCGCCTCGCGCTTGCTCAAGGAACAGGGCATCCTCACTGAGGCCGAGAACCACTTTGCGCAGTTCGGCTTTGAGGGCGCCTCGCTGGAAAACATCGCAGCCGCCATCGGCATCAGCCGCCACAACCTGCTGTATTACTTTCCGAGCAAAGAGGCGCTTTACCAGCGCGTGCTCGACGACGTACTCACCCAGTGGCTGGCCGGGATGGAAGACTTGTCGCACAGCGACGACCCCCAGCAGGCGCTGCGGCGCTATATCCGCGCCAAGCTGCAGTATTCGCGCACGCGCCCCCAGGGCGCCAAGGTCTTCACCAAAGAGGTGATTGCCGGTGCACCACGTTATGGCAACGCCATCATCGAGCGCGTGGCGCCGCTGCTCAAGACCGAGGTGCGCACCTTCGAACGCTGGGCCCGAGAAGGCCGCATCGCCAAGGTCAACTTCACGCACCTGATGTTCATCATCTGGTCGGTCACGCAGGCCTATGCGGAGCAGGAGGCCCAGTTCGCCCTGCTGCTGGGCAAACCGGCACTGACAGAACGCGACTACGAAAAGGCCGAGGAGCTGATCGTGCGCATGGTGCTCAGCGCGCTGGCGCCCGAGAACCCCCTCTGAAGCAGCCACCAATGCTACTATATTGATAGCTACTTGCGCCTTATAGATAAGCGCTAGAGCCGATTTTTATCTGTAATTTGCGCATCCGATCTTGCGCCGCATGGTGAGCAACACGACGGGCATGGGCGGTACCGCCCCCGCCTTGCCACTGCCCTACCCCTGCTTTTGCTGCCACAGCACATCCAGCACATGCTGGGTGGCCCGCTCGACTGGCCCTGCACGGTGCGCGATACCCAGCGGCCGCCACAGGCGGGGCTGCAGCGGCAGCATGCGGATGCGGGGGTCCCGTGGCACGGAGGTGGAAGCCTCTTGCGGCAGCAGCGTTGCACCATAGCCTGCCGCCACCAGGCTTTTGATGGCGTCGTTGTAGTTCAGCTGGATTCGCGCCTTGGGGTGTTCGCCGGCTTGCGCAAACCACTCGCCCGTCAGCCGTGACAGGCTGGTGCCATCGTCGTTGAGGATCAGCGGCTGGCTCGCCAGCCAGCCGGGAGTGACCCGCGCGGGCGAAGGCCAGGTGGACGGCACAAACGCCATGACTGGGTCGCGCCGCCACGGCAGCACCGCCACACCGCGCAGGGCTGCCTGTGGCAGGGCCACCAGGCCCACATCCAGCACACCATTGGCCAGCCGCGACATGGTTTCGTGCGAAGTGAGCACGGCCACCTGCACGTCGATGCCGGGGTGGTGCTGGCCCAGCGCCTCCAGGGCCTGGGGCAGCAGGTGTGCAATGGCCCCCGTGGAGGCGCCCAGGCGCACACGCCCCGCCAGCCCCTGCACCTGGCGTTGCACCAGGTCCATCGCTTCATCCGCGTCCGCCAGCAAGCGCCGCGCACGTTCGACCAGCACCTCACCCACGGCGGACGGACGCACCTCGCCCCGCCTGCGCACCAGCAATGGCGCACCGATGTGGGCCTCCAGGTCCGCGATGTGCAGGCTCACCGTGGGCGGCGCCAGGTGCAGCGTGCGCGCGGCTTCTGCGAAGGAGCCCAGGTTGGCGATGGTGACCAGGGTGCGCAGCCGGTCAAGATTGAGTTCGCGCATGACGTTCAGTAAACCTGATCCTGATGTTTGTGAAATTCAACTTTTCAAAGTTTAGACCGGGACCGAAGATTCCACATCCCCTCCATTGCAGGAACCCGCCCCATGACCACCCCACCCCTTGTCTTCATCGATGGCGACCAAGGCACCACCGGTTTGCAGATCCACGAACGCCTGCGTGGCCGCACGGATCTGCAGCTGCTGACCCTGCCCGAGGCCGAACGCAAGAACGCCACCCGCCGCGCCGAGGCCATCAACAGCTGCGATATCGCCATCCTGTGCCTGCCCGATGCCCCTGCCCGCGAAGCAGCCGCCTCCATCGTCAACCCCGCCGTGCGCGTGATCGACGCCAGCTCGGCGCACCGCACGGACCCGCAGTGGGTGTATGGCTTTCCAGAGATGGGCGCTGCCCAGGCCGCGCGCATTGCTGGCGCCAAGCGGGTCAGCAACCCAGGCTGCTACCCCACGGGCGCCATCGCCCTGCTGCGGCCCCTGGTGCAAGCGGGGCTCGTGCCCGCTGACCTTCCCATCACCATCCACGCGGTGTCGGGGTATTCGGGCGGCGGACGGGCTCGCGTGGACGAACATGAAGGCACGAACGCTGCCAACGCCCCGGCCTTCCAGCTCTACGGCCTGGGCCTGGAACACAAGCACACGCCGGAAATCGCCCTGCATGCCGGGCTGTCGCAACGCCCGTTTTTTCTTCCGGCCTATGGTTCGTTCCGCCAGGGGATTGCGCTCACCATTGCGCTGCATCTGCGCCAGCTGCCCGCAGGCACCACCGGAGAGCGTTTGCACGCTTGCCTGGCCCAGCACTTTCTCGGTGCGGACCATGTTGAAGTCCTGGGCCTGGCGCAAGCGCAAGACACCCAGCACCTGGACCCGCAGGCCCTCAACGGCACCAACCAGCTGCAGTTGGGCGTTTTCAGCAACGCCCGCCATGGCCAGGTGCTGCTGACTGCCGTGTTCGACAACCTGGGCAAGGGGGCATCGGGGGCGGCGGTTCAGAACCTGGATTTGATGATCGGACGGGGCCCACAGAAATCCCAACCGTAACCGCCCTCCGGAGACAAGACAGACATATGCGGTCACGCCCAAAGCGGCCGGCACTACAAACCACCGCAGCGCGCTCCATCTAACGGCTCTCTTCTGCGACATTTTTCACGATTTGAGACGTTTTTTGGTCTGCTAAACTGGTTCGGTCTACCGTCCCACCTGGGCTCTGGCCCTCCTCCAAACGCCCTTCCATGGCCCAATCCGGCAAAGCCCCCTACTTTTTCGCCCTGGTTTTGGTATTGGCTGTGCTGGGCGTGTATGTGCCAGGACTGAACAACGAGCTGCTGTTTGACGACATTCGGCTCACGGAAGGCTCCATCTTTAGTGGCTATGGCAGCCTGCTCGACCTCAAGGCGCGCATGGTCTCGTACGGCAGCTTCGTCTGGGTGGACCAGATCGCAGGCGCTGGCTGGTGGAAGCAACGCATCGTCAACATTGCCTTGCACCTGGGTGTGGTGGCTGCCATGTATGCGTTCTTCAAAGCGCTGATGGCCAGCACCCGTTTCCCGCAGGACATGGAGGACCAGGCGCACTTTGCCGCATCGCAAAGGGCTGCATTGCAGGTTGGGGTGGCATTGTTTGCACTCCACCCCATGGCGGTTTACGCGGTGGGCTACCTGATCCAACGATCCATCCTCATGGCAACCCTGTTTGCCGTGCTCGCATGCTGGGCCTTTGTGCGTGGGCTGCAAACCAAGCGAATGGTCTGGTACGCAGGCGCACTGCTGGCCTATCTGCTGGCCATGTTGTCCAAAGAGCATGCTGTGATGACCGCCGCCCTGACCATTCCTATCTACATCCACATACGGCGCCCCAGCTGGAAGAGCATTGCCGTCGTGTTGGGTGCTGCACTTTTGCTGATGGGCGTGGCCACTGCCGCACTGCTGCACTTTCGCGGCGACTTGATTGGTCAGCTCTTTGATGCGCAATCTGTGGCCTTTGCGCAGCAGCTCGAAGCGCTTCGCCCGGGCATTACGCAGCAGATTTTTCCCCTGAGCATCCTGAATCAAGCAGGGCTCTTCTTTGCATACGGGCTGCTCTGGATCGTGCCCTATGTTGGCTGGATGTCTATCGACCTGCGTCCCGCCTTTCCGCTGGGCTTTGCATCGTCCTGGCACCTGGCTGGTGCGGTGGCATATCTGGCGCTCTTTGCAGGGGCCGCGTGGCTGCTGCTTCGTCGCACAGGCGCATTGAGTCTTGCTGCGGTACTCCTTCTTTTTCCACTTTTGTGGTTTGCCACGGAGTTCATCACCGTCTGGGTGCAAGACCCTTTTGTGCTTTATCGCAGCTACCTGTGGGCAGTGGCGCTTCCTGGCTTGCTGGCGATTGTGCTCACCGGCTTCAAGCCCAAAGCAATCTATGCCTTGGGCGCTGTGCTGGGGTTGTTGTTTGGGGCGCTGGCCCTGGAGCGCAACCTTTCTTTGAGCGACGAAGTCGCCGCATGGACCGATGCCGCCGAGAAGATTGATGTCAAAGCCCCCGCCAATGCCGTTGGGCGCAGCCGCCCTTTTCTGAATCTGGGGGCCTACTACCTGCGCAAGGGCATGACAGACCAAGCGCAGTGGAACCTGTCTACTGCGGCAGCCCTTGGAGACCTGGGCGAACTGGGACGCAGTGCACGCTTTAACGCGGGCGTGGTTCTGCAGCTCAAGAAAAAGCACGCGGAAGCACTTCAGGCTTTTGCCGCGGCAGAGGCGCAGGGGTACACAGAGCCCGCCCTGTATTACCACCGAGGCGAATCCCAAGCAGCGCTGGGGCAACTTGCACCCGCGCTGGAGAGCTTCAACACTGCCGTGGCCAAGGCTGAAAAAGATCCTCAACTGCGGAGTACGGTACCCACAGTGCGCATACGGCTGGTGGAGACCGCGATGGCCCTGCAAAGGTATGACGAGGCCATCAGCGGTTTTAAGGTGCTGCTGCAGACAAACCCCAAAGATCCGCGCCTGCTGCTCGGCCTTGGCATGGCACGGGTGGGCAAAGGCGAGACCAAGGCAGCCATTGAGGTGTTTGATCAACTCATTGCCACCAACCCCGGTGCCCCGGTCTACTACGGCCGCGCCATCGCCCACCACCAAGCGGGCCAGCAGGCAGCAAGCTTGAGTGACATCGATCAGGCCATCAAGCTGGACCCTCGGAACCCGCAGTACAACCAGATGCGTGCCGTCATCGCTGCCCCAAAGAAGTAGCACAAGTAGCGACCAGACAGGCAGGCTGTGACTTTGCGCGTATTACACATTGGCAAGTTTTATCCCCCGCACCGAGGGGGGATGGAAGTGTTTCTTGCCGACCTGATTCAAGAGCAGCGGCGCCAGGGCCTGGATGTCCATGCATTGGTGCACGGCGATCCCCTGCCCGATGATCCCGTCTGGTTGCAGCGGGTGCCTGTGCAGTTCAGCGTGATCTACGCACCCATCGCACTGGGATTTCGAAGAGCCCTGGCACAGGCCATTCAGCGCATCCAGCCCGATGTGCTGCACCTGCACATGCCCAACAACTCTGTTTTCTGGGCGCTCACCCTGGCGCAGGCGCGCGACATTCCGTGGGTGGTGCACTGGCATTCCGACGTGGTGGTATCACGCATCCGCACGGCAGTTGCCATCGCCTACCGCCTTTACAGGCCTTTTGAACAAGCCGTACTCAGCCAGGCGGCGCGGGTCATTGCCACATCCACGCCGTACCTGGAAGCCAGCGAGCCGCTTCGAACATGGCGGGACAAATGCGATGTAGTTCCCCTGGGCCTGGATTGCACGAACCCGGCACCACCCGACGACACCGAACCGCTGAAAAGCTGGTCAGCCGAAGATGGCGGCGCACTGCGCCTGTTGTCGATCGGGCGCCTCACCTACTACAAAGGTTTTGAGACACTGGTCCGCGCTGTGACGGGCCAGCCAGGGCTGGAACTGCTGATCATTGGAGAAGGCGAGTCCCGCCAAGAGCTGGAGACCCTCATTGCAACCCAAACCCGGTCCGGCGAGCCGCCCAATGTGCGCCTTTTGGGGAACGTGGGTGACAACGAGAAACATGCCCTGCTTCAGAGTTGTGACGTTTTCTGCCTTGCTTCGTGCGAACGGACCGAGGCCTTCGGAATGGTGCTGCTAGAAGCCATGCACCATGCCCGGCCTTGCATCGTGAGCGACCTGCCCGGATCCGGCATGCCCTGGGTCGTCTCAAAGGCCGATGCTGGCTTGCGCGTTCCTCCGGAAGACGGTATTTCGGGCTGGCGGGCGGCGTTCCAGCACTTGCAAGACCAGCCCGAACAACGCGCGGCATTTGGTGCGGCGGGACAGCGTGCCTTGCTTGAATATTTCTCCATTGCCGCCTGTGCAACAGCGCTCGCCACCAGCTATAAGCTGGTGACCCCAGAGGCGGAGAAACCGGCTCGGGGCAAGGACCTCCTGGTGGTAATCCCGGCGCGCAACGAAGCCGGCACCATCGGCAGCGTGCTGCAGCATCTGCATGCGCAGGGCTGGCACGATGTGCTGGTCATCAATGACCAGAGCACGGACGATACGGCAGCCATTGCCAGCGCGGCAGGTGCCCGCGTGCTGAATCCTGTGCTCCCCATGGGCGCATGGGGTGGCATGCAAGCGGGGATTCGCTATGCGTTGCTGCATGGCTACCAAGCAGTCATCACCATGGATGCCGATGGCCAGCATGAGGTCAACGAGATTCCTGTTTTGCTGCGAGCGCGGGATCAGGCCGACCTGGTGATAGGAGCCTACCCAGAGCGCGCCAGTCGCACGCGGCAACTGGCCTGGAACTGGTTTCGCCACCTGGCAGGTTTTGACTTGCGCGACCTCACCTCGGGATTCAGGCTCTGCAACGCCGAAGCCATGCAGGTACTCGCATCGCGTGAAGCCACCTTGCTGGACTATCAGGACCTGGGCGCCCTGCTACTGGTGCGCCGCGCCGGCTTGCGTATTGTCGAAGTGCCCGTTTCCATGAATCTGCGCGCGGTCGGCAAGTCGCGAATTTTCAACTCATGGTTCAGTGTGGCCAAGTACATGGCGGCCACCACGCTGCTATGCCTTGCGCGGTGGCAAGTGCGCCGAGCAAGCCGTCGCGCTGCTCCTTGATTCTCAGCAGCGTTTCATTGGCCAAGGCGTGGAAACTCGCCCACCATCACCCCTTGGCATCGGTTTATCTACGCTAGCTCCCTAACTACGCGGGGGACCGCAAGCAACGCCCCTCCGATGCCAGTGTTCGGCGACAACTAACGCTACCGGAGTTCTCGCAAAGCAGCGTTATCTGCCTCCAATATGGCCAGCCGCTGATTGAGGCGCCTCACATCTCTTTCCACCCGGGTATTGACAATGTCGGTGTGCAGCGTCTTGACGAGGACGATCACCACAGCCACCAGCAAAAGCAGAGCGGGCGGGTAACTGATGCCCACCACCACCGCGAGACGATCAATCAGACCCGGCCAGACTCCCAAGACGGCCGCAGCCCCCGCGACCAATATCCAGAACAGGCCGTGCAGAAGGTAGAGGTGATCACGCCGGACGAGCAGCAGAATGACGGCAGCAAGGCCGATGCCCAGCAAGGTGGTCGTGATTTGAAGTGGCGCCATGATTGAGTGTTGTAAGAAAACCAGTTGCATGCAGACGCCTGTGCGTCCGCCGGCCACATTCGCAATGCGCCCCGTCACCTAGGCATCCAAACCTCTGAACGGAGCGATGGATTTTAACGTTCGCCCACAAGCCGTTTCCCTCCTTCAGGCCACTAGATCGTTAGGGCTCCAACTGGTACCAACATCACTTGCAAAGCGGTTAATTCAGCGTAAGCTCAGCATGCGTTACAGAGAGTAGTGATAGCAAATATCCAACTGGAGGTTCCGATGCGCAAACCCAACATTTACATCTTCATCTGCGGCCTTCTTCTGGCCGCGTCCGCAGCCCATGCTCAAGCCACGCGTACGTGGGTGTCTGGGGTAGGAGACGACGCAAATCCCTGCAGCCGAACGGCTCCTTGCAAAACCTTTGCGGGTGCAATCTCCAAAACTGCAACCAACGGGGCCATCAACGTACTTGACCCAGGTGGTTTTGGGGCAGTCACAATCACCAAGAGCATCACTATTGATGGGGCAGGTGGGCAGGCTGGAGGCATACTCTCTGCCGGGACAAATGGCATCATCATCAATAACGCGGCGGCACATGTTGTCATTCGCAATGTTGTCATCGACGGTGCGGGCACGGGCATCAACGGCATCAATGTCTTGAGCGCGGCGGGAGTCATCCTCGACAATGTCAGAGTGTCCCGAGTTACCGGCCAATGCGTCAATTTTGCACCTACAACCCCGGCAGATAGCAATCTCGCCATTCGCAAATTTCTCGGTGACCACTGTGGTGGCGGGGGCATCTGGATCGTTCCTGGTCCGGCCACATTGGCTACCGTATCTATTTCCGACACTCGTATCGACCAAAGTCAACGCGGTATCCGGGCTGATGACGGAAGCGACGTATCCATCGTGAATACGATCGTGAGCTCCAATACCAATGCAGGTTTTATTTCGAATAGCGTATCGCGCCCTGTCAGCATGAGCATCGAAAATTCGGTCTCCGACGGCAATATTCAAAGTGGTGTGCGCTCGTTTGGTGCGCAATCGTCAATTCGCATTTCGTCCAGCACCATTACTAACAACACCGGACTGGGCCTTGAAGCATTATCGGGAGGACAAATCCGGAGTTTTGGGAACAATAGGAATTCTGGAAATTATGGCGGCAACGGAGTACCTACAAGCACGTTGAGTCTGCAGTAAGCAGCGAATAAAAAAGGCTCCATCAAGGAGCCTTTTTTATGTGATGCTGCCGTGCCCGCACATCATGCTGATGGCTTTTCCGACTTCTCGCAAACATCCAGCACAGGCCACCTAAGTCAATTCATCTATCTACTTGCTCTTTCGAGCCGGAACACCTGTGTAGATGCCTGGCTCGACTATTGATCGATGCACCACGCCTCCCGCACCCACCATAACTCCGCTGGCAACTGACACGCCATCGATGATGACAGCGCCAGCCCCCAGCATTGAATATGCTCCCAAGCTGCCTCTTCCGGCAATCGTGCTATTCACTGAGATATGGGCATACTCGCCAATCTGAGCTTCATGCTCAACGACAGCTCCCGTATTGACAATACAACCAGTGGCTATGGACGCCAAAGGACCGATGTGCGCATGATGGCCTACGAAGCAGCCTGCTCCGATGGAACTTCCAACCCCCACACTGGCGAGCGGAGAAACAAGGGAAACCAAAGGCAAACCCAGCTGCTCAATAGCCAGACACTGCTGACTTCGGCGTTTATTGTCACCGGCAGCGGGAAAAGCGCTATATTCTTGAAAATCATCTATCGCCAGAGACGAAACTACGGAATGCCCTAAAAAACTCTCCCCAGGCCGTGCATTTTCGTCGACAAACAATAAACTGATGTACCCGCATGCCAGCGCCAAATCGGCTGCACTACGCGCATGGCCACCATATCCGAAAATTATCAGTTTTTGAGACATCATTGCAGATTCTTGATTCGATCTACCCTGGAAATTCGGTCCAGAACTTCGATGTGCTCATTCACAACATCAGACCAGGAACGCTGGCTAAGTTGATCATAGGTTATGCGCTGCCGTGCTAGCAACTCCTGCGGATGAGCAAGTCCCCATTCAATGCGCCGTGCGCAGTCCTGCCAATCATAAGGGTCAAAAAAACTAATCTCTTGCAATTGAGGATCTGTCAAAACTTCCTCTGTGACCGGTATACGCGCCATAACCACTGGAGTGTCAACGGACAGCGCCTCAGTAAAGGTAAAGGGACATCCTCCTTCGCTCAGACTTGGATTAACAGCCAATGCCGCCAACTTGTAACAAGCAGCCAACTCAGCAATACTGAGCTTGGGCAAGCATAGAACATCATTCTCTAATCGATTGATAGAAATAAAATCTTGTATCTCAGGTGCCGAACGCGGATGCCCAGTCAATATCAGTTTATGCGAAATATAGCGATTACGCAAAAGATACTCATATGCCCGAAGCAGGGTAATAATATTTTTATTCGGCCTGAACTGACTCGCATAGAATATAAACTGCAGCTCTCCATTGACCAGTCCAGAGGTATAGTCAATATTGGTGGCACGTAGTAGTGCTTGGAATAGCAGCTTCTGACAATGGTGCTTTGCCGTTTTTTCGGTGTCGGGAAACCCTGTAATTTCCACAGAGCGGTTCAATTTATTGGCAGCATGATGAATCACAGAAATTTTTTCCGCATCAACGCCATAGCGATCCACCAGCGTACCCCATTTCACTGCATCACTGTAGGTCACCAAGTTGTGTGCAGAATGAATCGATTCTTGAACCTTCTCAAAAACCTGCAGAGTGTAGTTTCCATTGACCGATGAGAAACCCACGGGAAAATCAGTCAATACAACATCCGGCACACACATCAACCTTGGGGCCTTGATCTCATTGAACGCTGGCCAGAAGGCCGTAGGGCAGTACCAAGCCGTTACCTCGTGCAGCCGCTCAATGACTTTCTGCATGCGCTGGGACTCAGAGTGCTCCATGTCAGCAAACAGACGCTGAACAAGTCCTATCCCTTGAGGCTCATCCAGCAAAGCTTTCAGCCGAGCTCTTTTGACAGCAATTCTGGGAGCCAGCCGCTGAAATCCGCGTTGAAGGAGAGGTTTCCAGCGATTGACCAGCAGCATGGGAATCCACAGGGGAGCCAGCATCAGAAGCAGGGCCCCCACTGGCAGCGCCTCCACGCAGAACATCAAAAGCGTGGATAAGCTGTTTACCGTGATGCCCCGCCGCTCTAAGCGCATCTGCGCCCTAGTGGCTACTTTATCCATGCCACGAGACAGACGCCGAAGCCAGCTCGAACCTCGCTCGCGTTTCAGGTAACTTTTCCAGGCCTCATAAACGTAGAGCGCGTACGGCTTTCCTTTAGGTCCAATGACGCGCACGCGATCCATGGGAACGTCCTCGCTCAGGAATAGCTGTTCCAATGAATCATGAGACCAACTGGGGCAAACAATCGTGAAGCGCACGTCAGTGCGCCCCTCCGCCCCTTTGAGAAATGCCGCCAAGTATCTACCTAGACCTTCCACCCTCAAATCAACCGTGGGGGGATATGCGACGTAAATTCCGTATTCTTTTACAGGCACGAGCGCACCTCTTCCCAGTACTGGCGTGCAAGCGCCTCCACACTCTGGCCGGCAAGTTGTTGTGGTGAAGGCAGGTGGGCACGCCTGCCAGGGGCGTCAGACTCCATTTGCTTAAGTTGAACCGCCATATCGCGGGGAGACTTGGCGTCCATCCACGCGAGGTTCAGTGCAAACTGCGTATCCATCTCACGCATAGCGGGATAGTCGCTGGACAGCGATGGAACCCCCAAGCAAGCAGCCTCAATCACGCTGAACGTTCCGTTATCAATATTACCTGCATGCCATAGGAACACGGCCCCTTCCACGAGTTCGCGATAAGTGGCGTCTAACAACTCGCCGCACCACTGAACCCGCGCCTTCAACAGTTCACTGCGTTCAAAGACCTTGGCCATTTCTCGCAAATGAGGAGTCTGACTGGTCAGCATGTCCCGGGTGTTGACCCCCGTAACGCGGCAATCCAGCTTTCCGCCCAATTCGCCGTAGTAGATCTCTAAGGCCTGCGCCGCGCGAGCATGATTCTTGTGCAGGGAAGCATTGGTGGTCCAGATAAAGTAGCCCCGACCCGAACCTCGTTCCTTATTGTGGGCTGCCCTGCGTATGGGAAACTCAGGCGCCAACATAGGAACCCGACGAACCAAGCGAGGCTGAAGACCCGCATATTGGGTTGCGTCTCGCCAAGTGAAGTCTGTGGTCACAAGCACGCGTGCAGCAGACTGAGCAGCCAGTAGAAAAAAGTAGTCCGCGCCCTGCGGCATGACGGCTTCATAGCGCTGCAAATAGTCATACACCATGAGCACATTGGGCTTCAGTGGAAGCAAAGGACTCGACAAACGGTCGCTGACGACAAGCCAAAGGTCACAATCTTGCAGCTGCTGAATTCCGTCGTCGGGCACGAGGTATTGCTGCACTAGGGGCTCCCACTCCGGAAAGCCCGCGTACCGCATGGCACGGCGCGCCTCGCCAGCTCGCAGGGACTTCCACTTATATGGCCTTCGCTGGACCCCTTCGGCCAAGTCATCAAAATCAGTTGTCGAATACACCGCAGGGTCGTCCAGATGCAGAAACACAACATCTGTCGGCTCTCCTGCTTGGCGACTGCCGATATACAGCGCCTTGGCTAGCAACAACGCGCCTCGTAGGCTGCCACCGCGATACCCCACAGGCAAGATCACCGCAATGCGTTTGCGCTTCGGCACGAGGGGTCGACGCGCTTGTTCTGCGCGCGCCAGGGCGAGTTCTGAGGCGATGCGGGCAAAACCAGCCCGCCATGCACCTTCACAGTTCGCTGGATTCATCGCATCCAGAAGCATCGTTTGACTTCCTCGGATGCTCCGGATCAGATCTTGGTCGTCATTCAGGATACGTTCAATTTTTAGCCGCGCTTCACGGATGGTTTCGCAACGCCCCGGAAGCTTCGAGCCGCCCATCCGATCCAACATACCGCCCCCCATGAATACAAGCGGCATGCCGATGCGAACGGCCTCAAAGGGGTGGTAATGAATATGATGTGATTCTTGGCTGTGATAAAACATGACGCGGCTTTGAGTCATGTTATGAGCATGCTGCTCATTGCTCACGAAGCCGAGAACCCTCGGGTCATCCACTTGAATCGGTTGTGCGCCAGCGACGATATAGGGTAGATCCCCAAAACTTCGGCAAAACGATTCATATATCTGCCGATAGTAAAAATTGAATCCAATATCTGGGCAGACAAAAACAACCTGTTTTAGCGCACCTTCCCAGCTATCCTTATAATCAACACTTTCCATACCCAAAGGGAGATAGCATCTTCTGTCACGAAGATACTTAGCCTCTTGATCCCCCAGATGTGGATAGGCCTCACCAAAATAGAATCGCCCACCCAAACCCCTCACAGTTGAAGCGATTCCGTAGTGCGCTATTATTTTCTCATAAGTGACTGGTTTTTCCGTCCCGAACGCCCTTAAAATGATGGACCCACGAAAATACTTCGCAGCAGATACCAAAACCTCCGCTGAATGCAATATCAAGAAAACAACATCAAAGTGTCGATTTGCAATCTCCCAGGCATCTTGGCTTGCTCCCGCATACCAATCCGCCGCATTTAAAACCTGCAGATCATGCACTGATATAGCCAGTCTATCATCCTCTGAGAAGTCAATATTTGCACTCCGAAAGCTTGGGTCAGCTGGAAATATTTTTGGCTGGAATATCTGCTCCACGCCAATGCGTTTCAGCATTGGAATCTCAAATTTTCGTGCTGACGTGTGGTTAAGCAACCACATTACACGCAAGGGCTGATCATTCCTCATGGAATATTATTCACCTTCTTGTACTCGACTACCGCCTTGGGAATGGAGCCGTCAAAAACTATCTCACCACGGTGAAAAACCAATCCTCTCTGGCAAAGGCTATTAAGGGCGCCAAAATCATGAGAAGCCAGCAGAAGAATTTCTGCGCGCTCAATCAACTCCGCAATTCTCTGTCTCGCTTTACCCATAAAATTCGCATCCCCCGCACCAATAACCTCATCCAGCAATAATATATCCCCACCAACCGCAGTAGATATAGCAAATGCCAATCGCACTTGCATGCCTGCAGAATATGTCTTAATAGGATAATCTATAAATTCCCGGAGATCTGCGAATTCAACGATCTCGGCCTGTTTTTCACGCATGAACCGTGGCGTTAATCCCAACAACAGTCCCCGATATAAAATATTTTCACGACCGGTAGCATCCGGCTCGAACCCTAAGCTCAAATCAAATAGCGAACGCACCTGCCCTCGAACATTGACCTGGCCACTGGAGACTGGATACAAACCGGCAACGGTTTTGAGGAAAGTGCTTTTTCCAGCGCCGTTGTGCCCCAGGAGCCCCACACGCTCTCCACCTTTGATTTCAAGAGTTATATTCTTGAGCGCATGAACATCTTTGATCTCACGTGCACCACTTTTCCCAAACGGTCGTGATAATAAAGATTTAAGCGAACGCTCTTTGAACGCAACCGATGCATAATGCAGATTGACTGCTTGAAGATTGATTTCAGGCTGGCTCATAAATAAAAGATAACCTTGCTCTCAGCCTTCCGCCCCACCAACCAGGCGAAAAGACCAAACACCAGAGCTATTGCAAAGGAATAGCTGTAGTTTTCGACGGTAGGCCATGCCCCCTCCAGCAACGGCGCTCTAACCAACTGGAGCACGTGGTAAATGGGATTGAAGTCCACCAGAAAACCCATCCCCCCTTGCCTAAACATTTTGGCTTCAAAATAGACCGGCGATATAAACCATAAGGCCTGCATCAATAGCCCCATAGCGTGGGGGACGTCTCGAAAGCGCACACCAATATACGCCAAGGTCGTAGCCAAGGGCCACGCGATCAGACCCAAAACAGGGAAGATGGTGAGCGTCGCCAACCAACTCCAGCCGAAGTTCTGCGGAAGCACAACCAGCGACCATCCAAACAGAGCAACGCTTGCCAACATCAGAACAGCCAAGCTCCCTAAAACGGTGCGCAGGGTATATATGGCCAATGGGTGTTTACACTGCTTGATATATGCATCTGCCTGAACGAACGATAGGGCTCCCCCCGTAACGTTGGCAACAACAAATTCCCACACAATCAAGCCAGAGAGAATGTAAGGGGCATAAGTTGTGATGTCTGACTTGAACATTTGGCTGAACACCACCGCCAGTAACGCCGTCATGCCGAGGGGTTGAATAATTGACCACAAGGCCCCAAAGAAGGAACGCCGCCAACGCGAGCGCAGGTCAGCCAGAGCGAGATGGGTCCAAAAATAGCGGGATTGCCATATCCCTTTCCAGTATCGATTCATTAAACTAGTCCAGTGGTTTGACCGTTGCACCTATCCATCGAATACCCAGCCCTTTGTTGCAGTGGTCCAGCCCCAACGTGGATGCATCCAGACGCAATATCTCGGTACCTCCTACAGATAGAATCGCCGTCAAATGGCTAGTTTTTAGCTGAACATCTCCCTCCAGAGGAAGTCCAAATACATTTGCAATTTCCGTCAACTGCCTCCACCCGTCTCCTTTGTGGCGCCATGCAGACAATACCCCTCCTCCGACTGAACTCTGAATCAGTAATGCAGCCATATGGGTATCCCCACCCTTACCCGTGTAACCGAGCACTGCAGAGACATGCGACACCTGCCCAGCTTCAAGGGCATAGGAAAAGCACGCCATAGATTGATTATCAGAGTCCTTTTTCAAAGCTAGGCACAGGTTATCTACAGCGGCTCGCTTACTTCCATCATTTAACGTTTCTGGTGACCCGAGGACCAAAGGGTATGACGACCAGATGGCTTTCCCGCCCCAAACAGCGCGAGCCAAATCAAGCTTGCCCTGAACCAAATCGGCATTAGACATTTTAAAATTCTGGCCATTTTTTTCGCTTTTTTCCATTTCAGCCGGGGGAAGATCCCGGAACTCACTTTCCGCGAGGAAATTCTGGATATTATGCAATGGAGTGCCATGGTGGGCCAGATCGGGCACATCCAACAATCTCACCTCATTCACTGCTCCATAAGGCCCCAAGCAGATGTAGTCAATCGCTTGCCATTGCTTTCGATCCAATACCCAAATCGCACTCAGCGAATTGCGACGCAAATCTCTCCCGGTCTTTTGGCTCTCTCCTACAAGCACGTAATCATCGGTAGCAGCCAGCCCGCGCGTATATACAGGTGAGCCTGATTCCCAAAGAGGCTCTGCACAATCTATATCGATCAGGGCCCCAATTTCAGAATGACAACTTATACGCTGGCCTTCAGAGGTAATCCAAATATTGTGAAGCCCCGTTCTCTCACCGAGAGGAGTGACTGATAACAAGTCAAGATCCGGGTATGAAAAAACAGCCAACTTAGAGCCTTTATTGTGGCCATGCGCTACTACAAACAGTTGATCATTCTGGAGAAATACGGAATTCAGGTGATCGCCTGTAATTTTTTCCAGCGACAATCGGTCCCATCGCGCGTTACTGATACCCGCCTCTTGAAATAGATTGAGACGATTCAAATCAACTATCGAAATAACATTTCTGCCCGTGTTCGTACAAATAATTCGACCATCAGGCGCACACAATATCTGGTGAGGAGCAGATAAGAAACGCCTCCCATTCAGAGTACCTTTGGAGAGCCAGCCCTGTTCAGATTGGGCATAAGATGCTATGTCGATGAGATCTGAATTATTCACACCTGAATGTGAAAGAACCAGCTCCGAATCTCCCGGGAACCAAGATATTCCATAATATTCTGGCTGATCTTTTTTCAAAGGGGTAACGCGCTTCGAATCTAGATCGACCAGCAAAATATAGCCAGTGGTGGCGACTAGCGCATACTTCATTACACAAGATTCTCAAAAAATAGTCGCAAGTGCTTAGCGATATCTTGTACATTTTCAAACGCAAGCGCGGGGAAGCTCGGCAGATTGATTCCTCTAGCCCCTAGATATTCAGCAACAGGAAATACGCCTTCAGCCTGACAATGAGGCATGGTGTGCGCAGGATAGAAAACGGGCCGTGTTTCAACGCCTTGCTTGCGCAGGTGCTGGCGAAGCCCGTCCCGTTGGGTGGCATCGTTCACCAGAACGGAGCACATCCAGAAGGAATGTGTCGTTCCGGACTCTTCACGATGCACCTCCAGCGGCAATCCCTGCAGGGCCTCTTCATACCAAAGTGCAATTTGGCGTTTCTTTTCAAGAATGACGTCTGCTTGTTCCAGCTGTGCCAATCCAATCGCGGCACAGATATTAGTCATTCGGTAGTTATAGGCAACGATATCGTGCCAATATTCCCGGCTTGACGATACGCCTTGATTTTTCAGGTGAAATGCTTTCGCGAGCACTGCTGCATCTTTGGCAATTACCATACCTCCTTCGCCCGTGGTAATGGTTTTGTTGCCAAAGAAGCTGAAAGTGGCGACATCACCAAAGGTGCCAACATGTCGCCCTTTGTAATAGCTACCAAAGGCCTCAGCGCAATCCTCAACCAAGAGAAGATTGTTCTCTTTGCAAATTTGAACAATCGGATCCATGTCACAGGATTGCCCATACAGATGAACGGCCATCACCGCCTTGGTTCTTGGTGTTATTTTTTTCCGTATATCTTCGGGGTCTACCTGCCATGTAGCTTGCAACGAGTCCACAAATACGGGAGTTGCGCCCGTTTGGATGATGGTGTTGACCGAAGCAATGTAGGTGAAGGTTGGCACAATCACCTCATCGCCAGGACCAATGCCCAATGCGGCCAGGGCCAGATGAATGGCCACGGTGCCATTGCAGACACTGGTTGCACCTCCTTGCGCACCCACATAATTTGCGAAGGCCGACTCGAACTTGCCAATGAATTCCCCCTTGGAGGAAATCCAAGTGGAGTCCAGGCACTGATTGACGTACTCTTTTTCGCGTCCGTTGAAATAAGGTTGGTATACCGGAATCATGCCTGGCCGATCATTCGTGATGGTTGAAGTATTTAAAACCATTCTGTTTGACCAGCTCGTCGCGTTGTGCCTCCTTAAGGTCTTCCCGCATCATTTCTGAAACCAGCTCGGCGAAAGTGGTAGTCGGTACCCAGCCCAATTTCTGCTTGGCCTTGGTTGGATCGCCAAGCAGTGTTTCAACCTCTGAGGGACGGAAATACCTGGGATCGACCGCCACAATACATTTACCCGTTGCCGTGTCGTAGCCTTTTTCCTCCACACCCTGCCCCTGCCACTGGATATGGATATCGATCTCTTTCGCTGCAAGATCCACAAATTCGCGAACTGAGTGCTGCTCTCCGGTCGCAATTACAAAATCTTCCGCTGTTTCCTGCTGCAGCATTAGCCATTGCATCTCTACATAGTCGCGCGCGTGACCCCAGTCGCGCAGAGCGTTCATATTCCCGAGGTACAGGCATTCCTGTAATCCAAGTTTGATTCTCGCAAGTGCGCGCGTGATCTTGCGTGTTACGAAAGTTTCACCCCTCAAGGGAGATTCGTGATTGAACAAGATGCCGTTGCAAGCGTACATTCCGTATGCTTCACGGTAGTTCACCGTGATCCAATAGGCGTACATCTTTGCAACCGCATAAGGAGATCGAGGGTAAAACGGGGTGGTTTCCTTTTGGGGAACCTCCTGCACCAAGCCATAAAGCTCAGAGGTAGATGCTTGATAAAAGCGGGACTTCTTTTCCAAACCGGCAATACGTATGGCTTCTAGTATGCGCAACGTACCCAAGGCATCCGAATTGGCGGTGTATTCGGGCTCTTCAAACGACACGGCGACATGGCTTTGGGCCGCGAGATTATAAATCTCGTCTGGTTGAACCTGTTGGACAATACGGATAAGACTGGAGGAGTCTGTGAGATCACCATAATGGAGCGTTAAATCCAACCCTTCGCTATGGGGGTCGTGATACAGATGATCAATACGATCCGTATTAAACAACGATGCACGCCGGCGAATACCATGAACAGAGTAGCCTTTGCTGAGCAACAACTCGGCCAAATACGCTCCATCCTGCCCTGTAATGCCAGTAATAAGTGCTATTTTCTTTTTCAATTCACTCTCCTGAATGTAGATTTCTTAGATTAGGAGCACATCCGCCCGTAAGTATCGTCAAATCTCACGATATCATCCTCCCCCAAATAACTTCCTGATTGGACCTCAATAATCTCAAGCGGTACTTTTCCGGGATTAGAAAGTCGGTGGACGTGACCCACTGGGATATAAGTCGATTCGTTCTCACCCAAGAGAAAGACCTTATCCCCATTGGTGACCTGAGCCGTCCCCTTAACAACCACCCAGTGTTCGGCGCGGTGGTGGTGCATTTGCAGGCTGAGGCTTGCACCTGGATTGACCACGATGCGTTTGACTTGGAACCGCTCACCGCTATCGATACTGTCGTACCAGCCCCAAGGCCGATGTACTTTGCGGTGGGTGTTCGCCAAAGCGCGTTTGTGCGCTTTGAGGTGAGCCACGACATGTTTGACGCTCTGCGTCTGTGACTTGTCGGCAACAAGTACGGCGTCGGGAGTTTCAATCACCACGATATTCTTCAAGCCAACGCCTGCAACCAGACGGCTGCTCGTCATTACAAGTGACCCAGTCGAATCGGTTAACACTGCGTCGCCGACTACGGCATTGCCATTGGCGTCGTGGCCCAGGACTTCCCACAAGGCATCCCAGGCGCCAAGGTCAGACCACCCGGCCTGCAGCGGTACGACACACGCAGGAATATCCAGGTCTGGGCGTTTCGGCAGACGCTCCATGACGGCGTAGTCAATGGAATCCGACGGGCAGGCCGAGAAGGCGCTCACGTCAGGCCGTACAAAATCCAGATCGCACTTCGCCTCCGCCATCGCACGGGTGCACGCCTGGAGGATCTCCGGATTGCAAGCGCCCAACGCTTTCAGCCAGACACTTGCACGCACCATGAAGAGCCCGCTGTTCCACAGATACTCTCCTGAGTCGATGTACCTTTGGGCGGTATCACCATCAGGCTTCTCCGCAAAATTGGCGACACGGTAAGTCCCGGGCTCATACTCCGCGCCCCGCTGAATGTATCCATAACCCGTCTCGGGCCTGTCCGCCACGATGCCAAACGTGACCATTGCACCTTGCGCAGCTATCCCCAAAGCTCGAAGGATTGCAGCGTGCAAGGCGGGCCGATCAGTGAACACATGATCCGCAGGCATGGCCAGCAGTATCGGGTCGCCTCCATCACGACAAGCTTGCAGGGCTGCGAGGGTAAGGGCAGGGGCCGTGTTCCGCCCAGAGGGCTCCAGGACGATGCTTGCGCTGTCTATTTTGGCGGCAGTCAGCTGACTAGCGGCGAGAAAACGGTGCTCGACGTTGCATACGAGCACTGGCGGTGTCAGCGAAACGCATTCTGGCAGTCCGTGCAGACGCAACACGGTGTCCTGGAGCAAGGTGAACTCACCGTTAAAAGCCAGAAACTGTTTCGGATAGGTTTCACGCGACAAAGGCCACAGCCGGGTGCCGGAACCTCCACACAAGACGACAGGAACCAGTGTGTGCTTCATGAAAAGGGACAAAAAAGGAGCGCTTCAGTGTTCGCTGCGGCCCTAACCGCTTGGAAACTGACCCGTTCAAAATTGGGGGAGCCATGGCGGCAGACTCTGCGCCGCACGCGTAGAAGAAGACTTGACACCGGTCTAGCGGTCCGGCACTTCTTTAACGCATTGTATCTTTGCCCCTATACGCGCCAGCCAAGGTTACATCGGGTTTCCTTCCCCCAGTCTGAAGGTTCGGCTGTCCGCTATGACCGAGCGGATCAATCCACAAGACCTCGTTGCGACGGGATATCGGCCACCAAAAAGTGTGCCGCTCTGCATTGTTTTTCAGACCCGTGGGGCCCCGGCAATCGCACAGCGCTCGACTCGGCTGTAAAGCACACGACCTGCCCGTACGAAAACCGCGCTGTGGCCCTGCTGATCTGTGCCAACTGCTAAGTCAGGGCTGAACAACCATTGAAGCCCACCCTCAAGGGGGAGGCACACGCCGAGGTTCGCAGACGCGTCTCTTGCAACTGAGCGTGCCACTATTGAATCTTCGCGCAAAGCGCCAGCAAGGGGGATTGCGCACGGGTCTCGCTGTAGCGTGGCCTGCCCCCAACTCCCGTCACGGCGCTCCTTCAACCAAACAGATATTCACTCTGAAATGGCATAAAGAACATCTTCACGATCACCCCAATTGTTGCAGGTGTTATTACCAAAAACAGATACGGTCTTGTCTTGTGCTTGCGCAGAAAGCAACAACGCGTATATCGTCTTCCCTTGCGCAGTAGCTAGATTGATAGCCCACTGATTGTTGTTTCCACAAGTAGGAGATCCCGTCTTGGTACCAGCAGTAAAGAAAAGAAAATTACTGGCATTAATAATCATCGTAGTGACTTTGCCAGAAGACGTTCCTGCCTGAACATTAAATGCAAGAAGTATGGCACAAGCGGCGAACGAAGCTTTTTTAACTATTTTCATATAAATCCCTCAGTCCAAAAGAAGTTGCAGTATCGGAGCAAGATTAATTGGTTTTTTGTGATATGACGCCGCCAATGTAACTCCACTATATTGACTATACCCGCGCAGCATCACATGGTACGTACCCGCAGCCGGTGTTGGGAACGTACAGCTCTCCTCGTTTCCTGGCAAATAGGGCCTGCAATCGTATTCAATTGTCGTTGGCACCTGCCCGAACTTGACGAAGAGATCCACATCCCCAATTCCGCCACTTATCTGGACAATCAGGTTTTTGGCACCTGCTGGAATCGTTACAGTGCGGTAGAGAACAGAGCCTGCAGCCCCTGTCAGATTTGTCTCCAGAAGAGGCGTTGTGGCAGGGCCCCCTGCGTTGTTTGACTTGAAGTTCGCGGTCACGGTGGTATTGGCATTGACCGTGAATGAGCAAGCGCCCGTCCCACTACAAGCACCTCCGCTCCATCCAACAAAGGCACTTCCGGCCGAGGGGCTTGCAGTCAGCGTCGCGATGGTGCCTGGGGTCAGTGATTCGCTACAGGTGCTACCGCAATTGAGCAATCCCCCTGTACGGCTTACTGTGCCCGTCCCCGTGCCGATCTTGGCTACGGAAAGTACGCCTTGGGGAGTTGGAATGAACGTGGCGGTCACATTCCTTGCCGCACTCATGGTTACGGTGCAAGACCCAGTTCCTGAACAATCGCCACCCCACCCAGAGAAGGTGTACCCAGTTCCCACGACTGCAGACAGCGTGACTACAGTGCCCGCTGCGTAGCTTTCGTTGCAGTCCACGCCACAATTAATACCCGCTGGGGAGCTGGTTACCGTGCCCGTCCCCGTTTTGCTCACACTCAGGTCAAAGGTGCCCGAAGTATCCAGGGGCAGCTTTGTCTGCGCTTGATCTGACATCACAGTGGGAACCCGACCAGCATTCACTCCATAGGCGTGATTGGTTCCAAACGTCCATGCGATATTGCTCATCCCGCCACTGAGCAAATGGCAGTAGCTCATGATGGTCCCATTGCCCTGGCCGGCTCCACCGCCCGTAGTTGACGACAGGCCCGGTAAAAAGCCAAAACGACCTGCCCCCCCGAGGGCGATTCCACACTGCCCAGTGGAGTTGCCCGAATAGCAGCAATCAATCGCGCCACCGGTATTGGGAGTTGGTGCAATATAGGGATTATCGTAATCATGCGTATGGGAGCTACCAAACGCATGCCCGATTTCATGGGCAACTACAACCGAATCCCAAATGACTTGCGGATTTGACGGGTTGAAATTTCCTTCGATATTTGCACTTACCCCGTAAGCGATCGCTTGGTTGGACAGGCTACCTACATAGGCAATGCCACCTCCAGAATTTTTACCACTTAGCAAGTGAACATGGTGCCGGGAAATAGATGCATTGGCCCCTGCGTTCCAAAAAGTCCGCAACTCATCGAGCATTGCACTTGTGGCGGTCTGGGTCCACGGGTCAGCCGATGTCGTTCTGATCACAATTTGCTTCAGATTGAAGCGGGTAGCCACTTCGGCCTGGTACCTACTGCCGACATAAGTAAGCAGGTCCGTGACGTATGTGAACGCAGCCGACTCAGAGCCAAAATTTTGATAGAACTCGTAGTCGCTATCAATAATTATGTCAGCACGCCGTGGGCTTCCTGCTTTCTCTTCACCCAGAATTTTTTGTGAATTCTCTCTACCGGTTTTCAGTAGATTTTCAATGCCGAGCTTCCGCTGCCCAGGATCGGATTGAAGAAATTCCGGGCTTACTCCGCAAGAGAATTCTCTGTTGACAAAGTCCTTTTGATGATCGACAAGGCGCGAAACAGCGCCCCCTGAGCCGCCGCCCCTTGCAGGCAATAATTCATTAACAACGGTTTCTTTTCCTCGGTGAATGATCGTCCTGATCTCGCCACTAGGGTTCACCGTGACGAAGGCGTAGCTATCAGAATTGCCCTCGAGTACTCCCACGAAATGAGCACTAGCAGCAAGCGGAAATGCCCTAGAACCCTTTTCATCAACAACAATGAACTGTGTATCCCCGTTTATTACTTCCGAGCGACGCAATATGAGATTAACAACCGAAGGAAGTTCATCATTAATTTTGAGATTTTGAATATGAAGGGCTTCGCCAGGCTTGATACTCATGGCCGTAAGCGCTAGTTTTTCAGACGGCGCCTCTCCCGGCGTAAGCTCCATAATCTGCTGGGCATGAGCCCCCACCAAATAGAAGGCAAACGCAGCAACTGCCAGAGATTTGGTGAATCGCCAACTCAATTTATCGAACATTGTTTTATTTTTCATAGTGATAAACGATCACCAAATTAATTTAGCACACCCATGGTCGCTCCCCCCCAACACGTGAGGATTTGCACCCCAAAGACTGCAGCTCAAAAATCTAGCGCAAATGCGTAAGAACAGCAAGAGCATCTTCACTAGCCAGGCGCTCCTGAGATGCGGTCCAAATCAGGCAAAAAGGCAATTCCCATGTTCACGGAACAACGCCCATCCCGCAACATCTGCAAGCCACTTATCAGTGGCGTCCACCACACCCAGTCTGAGTGCGCCTGCGCCTCCCACCCCTTCCCGGCCCCAGGACCATCCAAAGCCCAGCCCAGCTACGCTCGCGCCAAGACGCCAGACTCTCAGAAGCGCAAAAATGCACACCATGTAAACAGCATTTTTAATACCAATATATTATAAATATAGTTTTAATGCATTCAGAAAATTCGCGCATTCAAATTCAGCTTACTTAGTAGCCTACTTTTTCAGGAATGGCTTTAACACAGACTGTAGTGTTTGCATCACGCGCCACGATCGCGATCCCACAATATCCCGGTAAACCTGCTGAAGCTGCATGTGACTTGCACTGAGATGGGCCAACTGAGTGCGAAGCAGACCATTCTCCGCGTCAACCTCTGCGGCGCTCTCCTGCGCTACCCTCACGGCATTTTGATTCAGTTCTGACGCCCGCAAGTGCGCTACTTCCAGTTGCTCCAATTGAGAACGCAACATCCTGTTTTCAGTCTCAATTCTCTCGTTTTCGGATTTCAACGCTGAAATCTCTAGTTGCGTGGCTTCATTTTTACCCCCGGATGGCTGGCCGTCGGGCGCATATTCCTGGGCGTCCTCGGCCCTTCGGCCAAACCCCTTCACTGAATAGGTTGACCGCGGGCTAGCACGCCACTCCTGAAGACGCTCCTTGAAGAGTTGGCACGCGTATTCATACAATTTTTGGTCGTATTCAACCTGCCCGGCAATTATTTCCCTTGCACGATTACTCACTTGATCGACTGAAATTCGAGATCTGTTTTCCATTTCAGGGCCGATTTTATAATCACTCAGATCTGGAATCATGCAACGCAAAAGTTCCAGCGACTCTGGAAAACTCTCAGTGATTCCAAAAAAATCCAAAGCTGCCAGATTCTTCTTGGCACTCTCAAGATGCTGCGCCAGATCATCACCGGAATAGGTAGAAAGATACATGGTTTGCTGATTACCCAATGCACCATCCACAATCACGGCATTATCTGAACACACAAACTCCTCCAGGGAGGCCCGCTGCGCAAAGACAAGCGCATCACGCTCCACGGTATTTGCAACCTTATAATGAGGATCATCAGGTTGGAAGTTTTTCTCGTCGTGCCAAGATTTATATTGAGAAATAGTGCGCTTCAACGGATCACGAACAAAAGTTGCCAAAAACGCGCCCGGGCAGAATCGCAGGAGATCTTTATAGTAAAAGTGACCAAAAACAAATGGCGATGCCCCTTCATTTCGAAAATACATTTCAAGCGACTCCGGCTTGTCATTTCTGTCAAGTCCAGTAAAAGCCCGAGATTTCTCAAAACCTACGCCTTGAGACAAAATATAGTTTTCGAATGCGGTCCCGGAGCATTTCGGTATATGCACGAACGCAAATGGAGTCTTAAGGCCGGATAGTTCGCCATGCTGATCGCCATCCGCGGTACAGCGGATATCTGAAAATTTCATAACAAATATATCTATTCGAAGATTAGAGAATTCGAGACACGATCAGAACGGAAATGGACATCAAGATGATGGCGGGAGGGGCGCCATTCAACGCACCTCTTACGCACTTCTCAAAAGCTGGCCTATCTATGCAACGGCGGAGGGCGCAGCACGCGCCCCAACCCCGCCGAATGAAGGCCCACAGACCAGCATGTGGAACCTCTCGACTGACAGCAAGGGCTCATGAATCAATGCAGGCAAGGGCCACTCACTATATCTTTGAACCCATCGTCCGCCAGATCGCAAACCCCCTCTGCAGCGCACCTGCGCAAGCAGCCACCGCACCGCCCACCAGGTTCCGAAATCTGTAGGGCATCTTGAAACCGCCACAAATGCCCGTATCATTAGCACTCACCGCAGACGAGTGCTAACACCGCCTTGGCTGCCGGAAGTTTGGTAGCGCCTGGGCCTCCAGGCGCTGAGTACGTCAGCTTTTTACTGAAAACAGGAGCATTGCAATGAACCTTCGCCCTCTGCACGATCGCGTGATCGTCAAGCGTATCGAAAGCGAAACCACGACGGCCTCCGGCATCGTGATCCCTGACAACGCCGCTGAAAAGCCCGATCAAGGTGAAGTGCTGGCCGTCGGCCCCGGCAAGAAGAACGACAAGGGCGACGTGATTGCCCTGAACGTGAAGGTCGGTGACCGCGTTCTGTTCGGCAAGTACTCGGGCCAGACTGTCAAGGTCAACGGCGATGAGCTGCTGGTCATGAAGGAAGACGATCTGTTCGCAGTTGTGGAGAAATAAGCTACTGCGCAGGCGCCAGGCGTCGTTGCGCGGTGCTCGCAATCCTCACGTACAGGAAGTACGTTCCGGTTGCTGCACTCCGTGCGCCTAGCCTGACACCTGCTCGCTACGCTTTCTTTCCCCACAACCCGTTATCCGTTTAACGATTTTCAGAATTTAGGAGCCAAACATGGCAGCAAAAGACGTAGTTTTCGGCGGCGAAGCCCGCGCACGCATGGTTGAAGGCGTGAACATCCTGGCCAACGCGGTTAAGGTGACTCTGGGCCCCAAGGGTCGCAATGTGGTGCTGGAGCGCTCGTTCGGCGCCCCTACCGTGACCAAGGACGGTGTGTCCGTGGCCAAGGAAATCGAACTCAAGGACAAGCTGCAGAACATGGGCGCCCAGCTCGTGAAGGAAGTGGCCTCCAAGACCAGCGACAACGCTGGTGACGGCACCACCACCGCTACGGTGCTGGCACAAGCCATCGTTCGCGAAGGCTTCAAGTACGTGGCCGCCGGCATCAACCCCATGGACCTCAAGCGCGGTATCGACAAGGCCGTGACGGCCCTGGTCGCCGAGCTGAAGAAGGCTTCCAAGCCCACCACCACCTCCAAGGAAATCGCCCAAGTGGGTTCGATCTCCGCCAACTCCGACGAAACCATCGGCAAGCTGATCGCTGACGCCATGGACAAGGTTGGCAAGGAAGGCGTGATCACCGTGGAAGACGGCAAGTCGCTGGAAAGCGAACTGGACGTCGTGGAAGGCATGCAGTTTGACCGCGGCTACTTGTCGCCCTACTTCATCAACAACCCAGAAAAGCAATCCGCCATTCTGGACAACCCCTTCGTGCTGCTGTTCGACAAGAAGATCAGCAACATCCGCGACCTGCTGCCTACGCTGGAGCAAGTTGCCAAGGCTGGCCGTCCCCTGCTGATCATTGCCGAAGAAGTCGAAGGCGAAGCCCTGGCTACGCTGGTGGTCAACACGATTCGCGGCATCCTGAAGGTTGTGGCTGTGAAGGCTCCAGGCTTTGGCGACCGTCGCAAGGCCATGCTGGAAGACATCGCCATCCTGACGGGCGGCAAGGTCATCGCTGAAGAAGTGGGCCTGAC
>PJUL01000464.1_pt1 | contig 29052 bp, 25 predicted proteins | sample 1512221 | NCBI WGS metagenome assembly PJUL01 (sample SAMN08177667, study PRJNA422409) | Feces metagenome, whole genome shotgun sequencing project.
GCGACCTCCAGACCGCCGCCTCGGGCACGACCGTGACGGTGCTGTTCCCGGTGGTGCCGCATGAGCTGGCGACCACACGCGTGCCGGTCCATTCGGGCGAGAACGCCGTCTCCTATGTGAAGGACGCACAGTGGGTGGAAGCGCCGCCGCGCCTGTTCGCTCGCCTGCTCGGCGACACCATCGCCTCGCGCACCGGCCGCCCGGTGCTGAGCTATCGCCAGTCGCAGATCGATCCGGGCGTGACGCTGTCGGGCGAGCTGCGCAGCTTCGGCGTCGATGCCGACACCAATCAGGCCGTGGTGATCTATGACGCGCTGCTGGTGCAGGGCGACGATCCCGCCAAGTTCCAGAAGCGCCGATTCGAGGCGCGCGCGCCGATCGCCGAAGTGAAGCCCGATCAGGTAGCGGCCGCGCTCAACACCGCGGCGAACCAGGTCGCGACCGAAGTCTCGGACTGGGTGGGGAAATAACCTCTCCCCCCGCTAGCCCTACCCAGCGCGTCGTCGGCACCGTAACCGGCACCCCGGAATAATAGCCGTCATCCCGGCGAAAGCCGGGATCTCAGGCGACGGCGCGAACGGCCCGCCACCCAAGATCTCCGCGTTCGCCGGAATGAGGAAATTCGCCCCTACTGCGCCCGCCGCACGGCCGGCAGCGCGTTGCACACATCCACCCCGCCCATCGGCACGGTGAAGAACGCGCCATCCCGATTCTCCCGCGCCTTGATCCAGGCAGCGAAGCGCACATTGTCGGTCGCGCGGTACTGGAAGTGCGGGCGTTCGTCCGCGGGCAGCTGGCTGGCGAGGCGTACCGACAGGATCGGGGTCGGCGTCTGGTCCTTGGCATAGACGCCCAGCTGGGCGGTGCCGCGCGGCAGGCTGGAGAGCCACTGCATGCCTTCGACGATGCGGCCGACGATCGCGATGTTGCGGTCGAGCGGGCGCGGGGCATGGCCGATCACGGTGTAGAGCTCGGCGCCGCTGCCGGTCGAGGGCGCAAGGTCGCGGGCGACGCCGACCATCGAATAGCAATGGGTAAGCGAGCTGACCGCGCCGTAATTGGCGAGCGGCCAGCCATCGGCGCTGAGCCCGGTCTTCGCGGCATAGCTGTCGGGCCTGGCGAAGGTGACGCTCTTCACCGCGTCGAAGCCCGGCCATTCATATTCCGCCGGCGGATTCTCGATCACGCCGGGCGGGAGCGCGGTCTTGTCGTCGCCGCCGCCCCATTGCGTGACGTAATTGTCCTGCACCCGGTAGACGCTGGTGCCGTCCCACCAATGCGCCTCGGCGAGCTTGCGGATATTGGCGACGTGCGCCGGGGCGTAGCGTGGGGCGAGCCGGATATAGACCTGGTGGCCGCCCTGCAGCGTCATGACGAGGATTTCGTTGTCGGGAATCGCCTTCCAGTCTTCCGGGGCGGGGTCGGATGGCGTGGCCTGGGCGAGCGCGGCGAGCGCGAGGAGCAGCTTGAGCATGGGAGCGGAGACTGCTGCTTGCCTAGGGCTTCGTCAACGTTTAGGGCACGCAACCTCCAGAGCATGCGGAGCGGTGGCCGAGTGGTCGAAGGCGCTCGCCTGGAAAGTGAGTATACGGCAAAACCGTATCGAGGGTTCGAATCCCTCCCGCTCCGCCACTTACGCCCCCAGCAGGGCTCGCCAAACCCCCTGAAAACTGCTATAAAACCTCAGAAATCAGCGGTTTTTTCGTTCCGCTGCGTTTCACCCAATCCGACACGATCTCACATCAAGTGTGGGGAAAAGTGTGGGGAAGAATGAGGTGGGATGCCATGGGAAAGCTCACTGCCGTCAAAATTCGTTCGCTGACCGAACCCGGCCGATACTCGGACGGCGACGGCCTGTTCCTCGAGATCAATGGCAAAGGAGCCGCCAGCTGGATTCTCCGCGTGCAGAATAACGGCAAGCGACAGGATATCGGTCTGGGCTCGACAAAGTCTGTGTCGCTGAAGGACGCACGCGATGCAGCCTTCGCTACGCGGCAAAAGATCGCACAAGGGATCAATCCCGTCGCTGAGCGGAAGCAGGAACGCCAGGCGATCCCGACATTCCGCGAGGCTGCCAAGCTGGTTCATGAGGAGCATGAGAAGGCTTGGAAGAACGGCAAGCATCAGAACCAGTGGATCGCGACCCTCAAGACCTATGCCTTTCCGAAGCTCGGCGATCTGCTGGTTAGCGAGATAGAAGGGCCGCTGATACGCGACGTTCTGGCGCCGATCTGGCTTGCGAAACCGGAGACTGCACGGCGAGTCCGGCAACGCATCGGCACCGTGCTCGACTGGTCCTATGCCAGGGGCTTTCGCGCGACCGAAGCGCCGATGCGATCGCTCTCCAAAGGCCTTCCGCGCCAACCCAAGAAAGACAATCATTTCGCAGCACTGCCCTACGCCGCCGTCCCGGACTTCCTGAAAACGCTTGGCGAAAGAGAATCTGTCGGCCGAGTCGCGCTGGAGGCGCTGATCCTGACGTCCGCGCGATCAGGGGAGATACGAGGAGCAACATGGTCCGAGCTGGATCTGCGGTCGGCTCTGTGGACGATCCCGGCGGCCCGTATGAAGATGGGTCGAGCCCATATCGTGCCGCTCTCCCCTGAGGCCGTAGCCGTGTTCGAGCGAGCCAAGAGATTCAAGGCTGGCGCCAGCGACTTGGTATTCCCGGGTCAGAACGTGAAGAAGCCGCTTTCCGACATGACCCTACTCAAGATTCTCCGGGACATGGGCCTTGGCGTGACGGTGCATGGCTTTCGTTCCGCGTTTCGCGACTGGGTGGCCGAACAGACCGACTATTCGGGGGAGATCGCAGAAGCCGCCCTCGCCCATACGGTCTCGAACAAGGTTGAGGCCGCCTATCGTCGTACCGATTTCCTCGATAAGCGCCGCCTGCTCATGCGCGACTGGGCGGCATTCTGCAAAGCTTCAGCCCCCTTGGTTGCAGTAGGGGATGAAACACACAGTACGCGCCTGATCTGAACCACGGAGTTGCTGATATAAGTGCCAAGCCTTCTCCGTTCAGTGTATCTAACCGATCAGCAACTCGTTGAAATGAGCTATACGGTGAACGATGTTTGACGCGTTCACTAGAAAATGCTATTCAACGGATCGATGAAAGTGTCCCATTCACTGAACGCTGAACGTCAAGCGGCCCAGGTGCTCGAGGATTTCCTTGCACGGCTGCCTGACTTCACCATCACACATCTCGATAGGGTGGGCCGATCCGGCAAACCGGACGACGGTGCGGACCTCATCCTCCAAGGCCGCTTTTCAGGCCGCCCGCTACGCTTGGCGGTCCAGGTCAAGGCAAATGGTCAGCCGCGAGCCGTCCAGCAGGCAGCAGACGATCTTCGCCGATATTTAAGCCGGCACCCTGGCGATGCCGCCCCCGTGGTGATGGCCCCATATCTCTCCCCACAGGCACGCAATGTCTGCCGGAGGGAGCAGGTGGGTTATCTCGATTTCATGGGAAATGCCCTGATCGCCTTCGACACGGTCTATATCGAACGCGAAGTGCCGGGCCGTCCCGAGGCCGAGAAGCGAGCGCTGCGTTCGCTCTACAAGCCAAAGTCGGCGCGCATCCTGCGTCGGCTGCTACGCGAGCCGGGCCGCAGCTGGCGCACCGCCGAACTGGCCGACGCAGCGGCCGTCAGCACCGGTTTGGTAAGCACGGTCGGCACCGCCCTTCGCGAGCGGGGGTGGGCCGAGCAGACCGAGCAGGGGCTGGTGCTCACCGACCCCAATGCTTTGCTCGATAGCTGGGGCGAGGACTATGAGCCACCCAAGGGCCAGGAGGTCCGGCGTTATACCACCTTGCACGGAAAGGCGCTGGGAGAGCAGTTGAAGAGGCTCGTTGGTACCGAAGGGCGCGTGGCGCTCGCTTCCTTTACAGCCGCGGACTGGCTTGCGCCTTACGCCCGCCATCCGAACAGCTATTTCTATGCTGACGAGGCAGGGCTGGCCGGGCTCGAGGATCTGCTGGAACTCAGCGAAGCGACCAAGGGCGCCAATGTGACCATCGTTATGCCCGAGGAAGAGGGCATCCTCGATGACGCAGTCAGGACTGCCGACAACCTTGTCGTGACGAGCCCCGTGCAGACGTATCTCGATCTACTGCAAACGGGTGATCGCGGCCGCGAGGCCGCCGATGTGCTGCGACAGCGGTTGCTGGAGTGGCCTGAATGACCGACGAACCACAATCCGCAAACCAGTATGACGATCGCACCAGCGAGGCGGTGCGCTCCGTCCTGGTCGAGATCGGCCAGACGCTCGGCAGCTATCGCGGCAAGTTCGCAGTCATCGGCGGCGCCGTGCCCTGGCTCCTGCTCGAAGACAGCGAAATGAAGCATGTCGGCACGATCGACGTCGACTTGAGTCTCGACGCCGAGGCGCTCGCCGAAGACGACGAATATGTCGGTCTGGTCGAAGCACTTCAGGCGCAGGGGTATTTGCACGACGCTAACCAGAAGAACTTCCAGATGATGCGAACCATCGATCCCGGCGATGGCGGTGCACCGATAGAGGTCGTGGTCGATTTCCTTCGCCCCTACGACGCCGTCATCGAGAAGAACCGGCCGCCGCTCACCACGGATTTCGCGACCCAGCGAGCCTTTGGTGCCGACCTTGCAACCCGTTTCTATGAAATGGTCGCTGTCGAGGGCACAATGCCCCGCGGCGGCGTAAACCGCGTCATGATCGCGGTGGCGTCGATCCCGGCTCTGCTCGCGATGAAGGGGCATGCCCTTGAAGGGCGGGACAAGCCCAAGGACGCCTACGACATCTATTTCTCGATCCGAAACTTCCCCGGTGGAATCCAGGCGCTTGCCGAAGCCTGTCAACCGCTGCTCGCAGAGAAGAGCGCGACCAACGGCTATGCCAAGATCGCCGGCAAGTTCCGCCACTTCGAAGATTTCGGCCCGACCAGCGTACGCCGCTTTGTCGAGGGCACCGACATCCTCGACGATCGCTCTCCCGAGGAGTGGCAACAGGATGCTCTTGGTCAGATCCAGGGATGGCTGGCCGCCATTGGCTTGGGCGGAGACGCCGCCGCATGAGCAGCGGCGTGCCAGCGTTCCACTATCCGTTCATGAGAAAGATGATCTAGTCGTCGCTCCGCTGATAGAACATCGGATTATGTAGCCAGGCGCTGACGGCGGATTCGCGCCAGCCTATGCAACGGGTGCTGATCTGGACGTTCTTCGGGAAGGTCCCGTTCTGCATCTTGCGGTACATGGTCGAGCGGCTGAGGCCGGTGCGCTGGAGGACAGCCTTGATCCGGAGGATGCGGTCTGGAGTGTCGGTCTGCATTGCTTTCACCTTGGCTCGAATGGTGCTCCCCGGGGCAAGGTGGACAGGACTTTGGAGCAATGAAAAGGGTCTGACTGGCGCCATTGCGCTCATTTGCGCCTGTAGCGTACACAAACGTAGTTCTAGCGTATGTTACTGGAAACAGGGCGATTGTGTCAGGACGTCCCACGCTGCGCGTGGCCGCGCTCTACGCCGCGAATCGCGTCCCCGAGTCGCTGCGCGTCTCGGCCCATCCGGGTGACGATCGCATGACGTGAAACGGCCGGGCCGTTCAGCGGAACGCAACGTCTAATGGGCGTTCTCTGACGGACTGTTGCGCAGCCGCCAGGGTCCGCAGCGCTTTTCGCTTTCCGCGTGGCACACTCGATCCGTCCGGAAGGCGCGACGGCGGCTGGCGCACAATTGCGCGCGCACGCCGCCGCGACGGCCACCCGGATTCGAGAGTGCTGCTTTGATGGGCGCCTACGGCGCCGGGCGCTGCGCGCGGAAGATCTGCGGACGGCGCGGTGCGCCGGCGTTGCCTGCCGGCCGCGGCCAAGGGGGGTGGGCGTCGCTCCCTCTAGTCCCGTCGCGGCGTGCCGCAACCTGGGCTTCGCCCAAGTCCTCCACTGTGTTTCGGCCCTGCGGGTGCTGCCCGCCGCTCAAGCGGGACTGCCGGTCTGCTCCTTGCCGCCCACCCCCCTTTTCCGGGGCCGGTGCGGTGTTTGAAGAGGAGTAGGACCAATGGAACTCAAGCATATCGATACCGCCAAGCTCTGCATCTCCGCCGTCAACATGCGGGCCAGAGGCAAGGCCGACCTGTCGCACATCCTGCCGTCGATCCGGGCGCGGGGCGTGCTGGTGCCGTTGATCGTGCGGCCGACCGGGGAAGCCGAGCGCTTCGAGATCGTGGCAGGCAAGCGGCGCTACCATGCGGCGCTGGTCGTGGCGGAGGAGAATGGTGAAGCAGAACCGCTGCCCTGCGCGATCATGGCTCCCGGTGACGATGCGGCGGCGCTGGAAGCCTCGCTGATCGAGAATGTCGCGCGGCTGGACCCCGACGAGGTGACCTTGTGGGAGAGCTTCACCCGGCTGGTTCGCGAAGGCCGTTCGCCCGAGAACATCGCGCTTACCTTCGGGCTGACCGAGCTGCAGGTGAAGCGGACGCTGGCGCTAGGCAATCTGCTGCCGCGCATCCGGGGGTTGTACCGCAAGGGCGATATCGACGCGGCGACCGTGCGGCATCTGACCCTCGCCTCCAAGGCCCGCCAGCGCGACTGGCTGGGGCTGTTCGACGGCCCCGAGGTGCATTGCCCGACCGGGCATCAGCTCAAGGCGTGGCTGTTCGGCGGCGCGTCGGTTCCCGTGGGCGCGGCCCTGTTCGATCTGGCCGACTATCCCGGCGAGGTAGTGTCCGACCTGTTCGGAGAAGAACGATTCTTCGCCGATACTGCCAGCTTCTGGGCCGCGCAGACGCCCGCCATCGAAGCCAAGGCCGAGGGCTATCGCGAGGCTGGGTGGCCCGAGGTGGTGATCCTGCCGACTGGCGAGACTTTCCATAGCTGGGAGTATGAGCGCTGCGCCAAGCGCAAGGGCGGCAAGGTGTTCCTCGCGGTCAGCGCGCGCGGCGAGGTGACGGTCCATGAGGGCTATGTCTCGACGAAAGAGGCACGGCGGCGGGAGCGCGGCGAGGCCAGCCAGGACGACAAGCCGGTACGGCCCGAAGTCAGCGCACCGATCCAGAACTATGTCGATCTGCACCGGCATGCCGCCGTGCGGGCCGATCTGATCGGCCAGCCCGCGGTCGCGCTGCGGCTGATGGTGGCACATGCCATTGTCGGGTCGCCGCTCTGGAATGTCCGGATCGACGACCAGCGCGCGGCGAGCGACGCGATTGCCGAAAGCGTCGAGAATTGCGCCTCGGAAGCGCGGTTCGACGAGAAAAGGCGGGCGGTGCTGGCGCTGCTCGGTTTCGATCCCGAGACCCCGACCGTGACGCGTGGCTATGAGGGCGAGCACGGCGTTGCCGGGCTGTTCGTCCGGCTGTTGCAGCTTCCCGATCCGGCACTGTTCGACGTGGCGGCGATAGTCATGGGCGAGACGCTGGAGGCCGGGAGTGCGCTGATCGAAGTGCTGGGGCCGTTCCTCGGCACCGACATGGCCAAGGTGTGGCAGGCGGACGATGCACTGCTCGACCTTATCCGCGACCGTGAGGTGATCGGTTTCGTCTTGGCCGATGTCGCGGGCGATGCCGCTGCGAGCGCCAACGAAAGCGCGACTGGCAAGGTGAAGCGCGGCATCATCCGCGATTGCCTGACCGGCGAGAACGGGCGCGATAGGCATGAAGGCTGGGTGCCCAAGTGGATGGCCTTTCCGCCTGCCACCTACACCGTGCGCGGCGGCGTTCCGACCGTCGTCCGGGCCGAGAAGATGGCGAACCTCGCCATCACTCCTGAACCGCTGCCGCTGCGTGCAGCCGCGTGAGCCTCTGTCCGGCGGCCATCGTGTCGCCGGACCTTCCCAACCATCGGAGGACATCATGACCGATGATCCCGATCCCGTAACACTGCGGCGGATCGAACGGGCGGTTCGCAAGCTGCCGCGATTGCAGCGCGAGATCTTCCTCGCCGCCCGGCTCGACGACATGAGCTATGCCGAGATCGCCGAGCGAACCGGTCTCTCCGTCCGCGATGTGGAACAGCATCTGGCAAAGGCGCTGGCGAGTATTGACCGCCGCCTGAGAAAGTCGCCGGGACGCTGGTGGCGCTGTCGCTGAACTCTGCTCGCCGGGCTCCTGCCCGGCGAGGTTTTGCGCTTCCTGCAACGGCGGCTAGGAGTACCCTCATGAAGACCGAGTTGGATCACCTCCCCGAACGGCAACAGCACGAGCTGGCGCGAGTGCGCGACATTCTGCTGGAGGAGTTCGACAAAGCCACCGCGCGGGCGAGCCAGCCGAACCGGCGCGGCGGCAAGATCTACAAGATCATCCTGTTTGGCAGCTACGCACGCGACGATTGGGTCGATGAGCCGGAGAATGGCTATCAGTCCGACTTCGATCTGTTGATCGTGGTCAGCCATGAGGACCTGACCGACATCGCCGACTATTGGTACATTGCCGAGGACCGCATCGCCCGCGATTCCGACATCGCGCGGCCGGTCAACATCATCGTCCATTCGCTCAATGAGGTGAACACGGCGCTCAAGCGGGGCGAGTATTTCTGGACCGACATCGCGCGTGATGGCGTCGCGATCTATGAACTTCCCTGTCATTCGCTAGCCACGCCAATGCCGCTCAGTGCCAACGATGCGTACAGGATGGCGAGAGAATACGCAGATGAATGGACCGAGACTGCGCGGCAGTTTCTAGTGCAGGGCACGGAAGCAATCGAGCGTGGCTGGGAGAAGAACGCTGCGTTCCTACTCCATCAAGCTACCGAACGGCTCTACATTTGCTTCCTGCTGGTTCGAACGCTCTACTTCCCGCGCTCGCACAACATCAAATTCTTGCGGTCGCTATCTGAGGACAAGGAGCCGCGTCTGATCGAGGCCTGGCCTCGCGAGACTAGGGCGGATCGCTCTCGCTTCGAGCGGCTGAAGCGCGCCTATGTCGAGGCGCGCTATTCCGCGAGCTACGCGATCACCGCTGAAGATTTAGAGGTGCTCGCAGGATGCATCGCCAAGCTCCGCGATATAGTCGCGGCGCTCTGCGAGGAGCGGTTGGCCCATTTGAAAGCCGAGGCGGGCGAACAGTAGGCGGCTCGCGCCGCGGGGTTGCCCGCGCGGCGCTCGCATATCTCAGGCAGACTTGGTGGTGCGCGGCGCGCGCTTCGGCTTTGCAGCTGGCGGCGCGCCAGCGGCACCACCGCGTGCCGCGCGACCTTTTGCGCCCAGGCCGATCTTGTGCGCCATTTCCCGCCGCGCTTCCGAATAGTTCGGCGCTACCATCGGATAGTCCGGCTTGAGATTATAGCGCTCACGATACTCGTCCGGCGTGAGGCCATGGGTGGAGAGATGGCGGCGCAGGGTCTTGTACGGCTTGCCGTCAATCAACGAGATGATGTGATCCTTCGATCCGAGTGATTTTCGTACGGACACCGCTGGTGTGAACTCGGGCTCTACGGGCGATTCATCAGCCGTTGCAGCTATCGGAGCAGCGCCATCCGCCAACTCGGTGATGGTCGAGTGCATCGTGCGCAGAAATGCCGGCACCTCTTCCGCATTCACGCGGTTGTTCTGATTGCCGAGCCAGGCAATGGTGAGTTCCGTTGCAAGTTCGACGGCGTTCAGGGAGTTATCGTCCGGCATTTCGCGGCCCTTTCTCAATCGGCGGTGCGCAACATAGATATCAATAAACGCGCAGCCAGTTTTCGTCCCTGTCGTATGTTGGACGTCGGCGCAACCAAACGAAGATTAATCATCGGCTGTTTGCTCGAAGGCCCGCTTACCTCGGCGCCGCCAGAGCAGGATTACCTGATCGCGCGCGTCGCTACGCAAAGTCGCCGCGGCGCTTGTCAGCAACCCGAAGATTACCGCGCGATCATCTTCCGTCAGTTCGACCAGTCCAGCCTTCGAAACCAGTCCGCCAAGCTCGATCAGCTGGCGCGTGCGCTCGCGGCGCTTCACGACCCAGGTTCGCTTGTCGTCACGCGCCAACCTCGCTCGCAGCCGGTGGCGCGCCGCTCGCGCTTTGCGTAGTGCGACGGCCGTCCTTCTCAGCGTCTCGAGCGCTGCGCGGTGCCGCCTGAAAGAAGGCGGCCCCGCGCTTTCGCCAGTCCTCCTTCGCTGCGGCATCCTTGGTGTCGATGGCGCTGAGCAGTGCGCCGGCAAGCTGCTCGACCGGGAGCGTATCGGCACCGCTCGCCACCACCAGCTCACCGAGCTGGCGCAGCTTCTGCTCTCGCAGCTGCTTCGCCTTGTCGGTGAGCGCCTTCAGCTCGGTATCAAAATCGCGGGGTTTGCGCATTGGTCGATCCTCATTTGCACGATGAGGGCCGACCAGTTATCGCCGTCTTCGATCAGCGACAACGCCCTGATATCTCATGGGATTACGCAGTCCCGAGAAAGATGAATTCTTTCGAGGGCGCGCTTATACGTCGTGCCGACGTCGCTTGTTAGGTGTAGTTGGTATGGTCGCTATGGCGATCTACCATTTCTCCGCGAAGGTCATCTCCCGCGCCAACGGATCGTCGGCGCTGGCGGCTGCGGCCTATCGCTCCGCTTCGCGGCTCCATGACCAGCGGCTCGATCGCCACCACGATTTCTCGAACAAGGCGGGCGTCGTCCATTCCGAAGTGATGCTGCCGGACGGCGCACCCGATCGTCTCGGCGACCGCGAAACCCTGTGGAATGAGGTCGAAGCCGTCGAACTGCGCAAGGACGCGCAGCTTGCACGGGAGATCGAATTCGCGATTCCGCGCGAGCTATCCGAGAAACAAGGGATTGCGCTCGCGCGCGACTTCGTCCGACGCGAGTTTGTCGACTCCGGCATGGTCGCCGATCTCAATGTCCATTGGGATGTCGGTGCCGATGGCGAAGCCAGGCCGCACGCCCATGTCATGCTCGCGCTGCGCGATGTCGACGAGGACGGGTTCGGCAAGAAGAACCGCGACTGGAACCGCACCGACCTCTTGGAGAAATGGCGCGAGCGCTGGGCCGAACACGTCAACACACGGCTCGCCGAACTCGATATCGACGCACGCGTCGATCATCGGTCGCTGGAAGCGCAGGGCATCGATCTGGAGCCACAGAACAAGATCGGTCCGGCCGCGTCGCGAATGGCCGCCCAGGGTCTCGAACTTGAGCGGGTCGACGAGCACCGAGAGATCGCGCGTTCGAATGGCGCGAAGATTATCGCAGATCCACACATCGCGCTCGACGCGATCACGCACAATCAGGCGACCTTCACCACCCGCGACCTCGCCATGTTCGTGCACCGGCACAGTGAGGGAAAAGAGCAGTTCGACCATGTGATGGCCGCCGTGCGCGGCTCGCCGGATCTGGTCGCGCTCGGCAAGGATGGGCGCGGCCAGGATCGCTTCACCAGCCGAGAAATGGTTGAGACCGAACAGCGGCTCGAGCGCGCTACGGTCCGGCTGGAGGCGAGCCGGCGGCATAATGTCGCCGAGCGGCATCGCGAGCATGCGCTCGCCGCTGCCGCGAAGCGTGGCCTGGTGCTTTCGAGCGAGCAGCGTTCCGCATTCGACCATGTCACCGACGCCAAGGGGATCAGCGTCGTGATCGGCTATGCCGGCACCGGCAAATCCGCGATGCTCGGCGTCGCGCGCGAAGCCTGGGAGCGCGCCGGCTATCAGGTGCAGGGGCTCGCGCTATCCGGCATCGCCGCCGAGAACCTGGAAAGCGGTTCGGGCATTGCGTCGCGCACGGTCGCCAGCATCGAACATCAATGGTCGCAAGATCGGGAGTTGCTCACCCGCGATCATGTGCTGGTAATTGACGAGGCCGGCATGATCGGATCTCGGCAGATGGAGCGCGTGATTTCGGAAGCCGAGAAGCGCGGCGCCAAGGTCGTGCTGGTCGGCGATCCCGAACAGCTCCAGGCGATCGCGGCCGGCGCAGCCTTCCGCTCGATTGCCGAGCGGCATGGCAGCGTCGAAATCACCGACATTCGCCGCCAGCGCGAGGACTGGCAGCGCGATGCCACTCGGCAGCTTGCCACCGGTCGAACCGGAGAAGCGCTGCAGGCCTATACTGAGCGTGATCATGTCCATGCAGCCGACACGCGCGAGCAGGCCCGTGCCGGTCTGATCGATCGCTGGGATCGCGATCGTCAGGCGCTGCCGGCTGCGACCCGCATCATCCTCACCCACACCAATGACGAGGTGCAGGCGCTCAACCAGGCCGCGCGCGAACGACTGCGTATCGCCGGGCAGCTTGGCGAGGATGTCGCCTTGCGCGTCGAGCGCGGGCAGCGGACTTTCGCCTCTGGTGACCGGATCATGTTCCTCAAGAATGAGCGGAGCATGGGGGTGAAGAACGGCTCGCTCGGCATCGTCCAGAGCGTGACCGCTGTGCGCGTGGCGGTGACGCTCGATGATGGTCGCATGGTCGCGTTCGACCTTAAGGACTATGCACATGTCGATCACGGCTACGCCGCCACGATCCACAAGGCCCAGGGGGTGACGGTTGATCGTGCGCATGTGCTCGCAACGCCGGGCCTCGATCGGCATGCCGCTTATGTCGCGCTATCGCGGCATCGCGACGCCGTGGATCTGCATTATGGACGCGATGATTTCGCCGAACCCTCGAAGCTGGCCCGGGCATTGTCCCGCGATCGTGCCAAGGACATGGCCTCGGATTACACGCGCGACTTCGCCGATCGCCGGCAGATCCGGTTGCCCGAGCTGGCGGTGGTGAAAGCCATGCCGGAGCCGGTGCGTGATCCGTTCGCCGGCCTGGACTTGCGGCCCATATCGCCACCGCCGACACGCGGCATGTTCGATGGTGTTCGGATTGCGGCTCCCCAGCCGGCGCGTGCGCCTCAGCCGATAGGTCTTGAAACCGCGGTGCAGCGTTTCGCCCGAGCAGCCTCCGACGTCCTGCGGATGCGCAACGATGGCTATGCCGAATTGCCACACCAGCGGATCGCCTATGACAAGGCGCGCGAGGCTCTGGACACTGTGCGGCCGGAGGCGTCGCGCGATCTGCGCGCAGCCTTTGCGCGCGATCCCGGCATGATCAGCGAAGCCGCGCAGGGGCGCACCAACGCTGCGCTTCGCGCTATAGCGCTGGAAGCGGAATTGCGCGCCAATCCTGAGAAGCGCGCAGACCGGTTTGTCGACGACTGGCAGAAGCTGGCAAGACAGCATCGCGCGCTCCGCGCGGCTGGTGATGATGCTGGCGCCGGGGCGATCGGACAGCAGATGAGTGCACTGGGCAAAGGCCTCAAGCGTGATGCCCAAGCCGAGTCGCTGGTACGCAAACGGCTCCCGGAACTCGGAATGCACGCCGCCCGCGGCGATTCTATATCTCACAGCATCCAGGAATGGCTCGGCCTCTCGCGCGGCCGTGGGATCGGGATCTAGACCCGGTCAAATGGAACAGGACACCCCCCGCGAAGTCGATACCAGCCTTGCCGCTCATGCCTTTGGCGAGTTGCGTGCAGAGATCAGCCTGCTGCGTCGCGCCGTCGAAAGGCTGACCGACGAGCGCACATCGCAGCCCGATTATGCGCCCAGCCTTGAGGCGATTGCCAAGCGGCTGGAGGATGTCTGCGCCTCGGTGCAGCGGCTGTCGGAGCGGCCGGCCCTGAAGCTTACTCCCCAAACCATAGCGCAGGAGATCGCGGCCGCCGCGACCGCGAGTCGGGAAGGCGAGCGCGAGATGTTGCGGAGTGCAGTCGCCAGCATGAACGGCGCCGCCGGTAACCTGAGCGCTGCGCTTGCTGGCGCGCGATCGGCTGCGGAGCAGAACCGCGAGTTGTTGCACAACCGCGTCGCCTTTGCCGTCGCTGGTATGGTGACGTTTGCGATCCTGCCCGGCGCGGTTGCGCGATCGCTGCCGGTCAGCTGGGCAGTACCCGAGAGGATCGCGGCGCGGATGCTGGGCGTCGATATGTGGCAGGCCGGCCAGCAGATGATGGCGAAGGCCGATCCAGAGCGCTGGGAACAGATTGCCACCCGCGAACGGCGTCAACTACCAGTCAAAGAAGAGTAGCAGCTTTGCGCCCTCGTGTGGACGGCCCTCCGTCGGCAAGAGCTAGTTGATCATCTGCACTAGGTGGTCGGTGCGGCCATGTGTCCGGCCTGTTGCGCGGCCTAGTCATCGCCGCTGGCCATAATGCCTTCCGCAAATCTGGTCCCCAATCAATTTCGCGCACTTGAGGTGCGGGACGCAAATGGGGTGGTCTGATCTGGCGGTGTCGACCGGCTTTCGTGGAATAGTTCCTCTGCCCTTTCCAACCTCTAGGCGCTGCTTCTCAACCGCGCGATGTCATTAGGCTCCGATCACCATCGGTTCTCGATAGTGCTCACTGCTCATCATCATGGCCCAAGCGATCTTGCTAGCCGGCGCTATCGCTGCGACCTTGGGTCGGCGCCGTTCCAGCAATCGGATTAGCCAAGTACGGTGTGTACCCTGGATGGCCCGGCGAATGACCGCCATAGCGCCGGCGAATAGCATCTGACGCAGGTAGCGGTTCCCGGCCTTGGAGCCGAGCCGCTCCTTCCCACTGGACGAGTTCTGCTTCGGCACGAGACCGAGCCACGCCGCCAGGTTGCGCCCGCAGCGGAACATCGATGGGTCGGGCACGCAGGCGATTAGAGCGGAAGCGGCCCGATGCCGGGAACTTCAATCAAGCGACGTCCAAGCTCGGTCGAACGGGCCGGCGCGAGGACTTGGCGATCGTTATCGAGAATCTGCAGCTTTACGAGCCGAAGTTGGGCAACCAGCATCTGTAGGCAGGATCGAGCTTGCATACGTATCCGCTCATCGGTGTCGTCGACGATGGCGAGCAGGCGATCGACACCACCTCTGCCAACCGGCGCGCGACAATCCCAAACTCAGCCATATGCGCGCGGAAAGCTTGATCCGTGCAGCGAGATTGGCGGCGGCTAACCATATAGGTTATTTTTGCTTGACATCGCCACGCTGTTTGTGTACATAACAGGAACACTGACGAATCGCCCCCCGAACCCGGGCGCTGCGGCAGTCAAGTGAGGGCGTGGTTTGTAAAAGACATATACGCCTTGCCGGCTCCCGGCGAGACGCATGGGAGACCGACAAACCCGGGCAAACTTATTGCCCATTTCTCGAACGCGCGCGCATCGCAATCTATCGCTCACCCCTCTATCCGGAGTATCTATGCCCGAAGAAGAAATTCTGTCTCTTATTGATGAACGAATCAAGACACATGATCAGGACCCGCTTGCACATGACTTAGCAGCGTTACGCCAATCGGTAGAACTAGCCGAAAGCAAGACGGGCATTTGGTCCATCCGAGCCGCTGACGACTTCAAAGGACCCGACGGACCCCTTACCACAACTGAAGTCGGAAATTTGAGCTGGTCCGCAATAGGCGGCAATCAACTATACCATATTTCCGGCGTCGCGCGCACCCCCGACGGACAATTGCGCGGAACCACGGTAGATGCAGGCATGCCGGATGGGCAGGTCGAAGCCGTGCTCACCCCCGGAGACAGCCAGGCCGGGCTATATCTTCGGTTCGATTCGCCAGGCAACTATCTGATGCTTGGTCGCGGAGCGGACGGGATCATCACCCTGTTGCGCTTCCTCAATGGGCCATCGACCGCGATCGTTCCGCCAACCTACCGCATGCCCGTAGCGGGCGAGCGCTACAAAGCCCGTATGATCGGAGAACGCATCTGGATCTTCCGGATTGTCGGCTCTGACGAAGAGCTGTTGTTTGACACGATCGAACCACAGTTTCGAACCAAGGGCGCACATGGCATTCGAGTCAGTGGCACAGGTTCGATCGGCAACTTCCGTCTGCTGAAACGAGAGGAAATTTGATGCGCGTCATTTCCCAGGCTGCGATGCGGCAGCATGTTCTGCAACTTCCCGATTTGGCGCTTGCCGCCAAATTTGCCCCCTTTGCCGCCAAGGTTCTCGCATGGGCGGACGTTGAGGCAACGGCACCGAGCCGCGAGCGCGCCCGGGCCATAGTTGGCTGGATGAGCGCCCATGCCATTCACCCCCAAGAACTGCTTCATCCGAACGGCACCACGCTCAACCTCGATGCATTGCCGCCCGGCGAGACCTGGGCGTCCTTCAACGTCCTTTTCAATGCCCCCGCGATCGTCGATCGCGATCAAGCCTATTGGTACGCATTGTTTCCGAACGGGATTTCCATGCTCCAGAAGCTGATCGGCACTGTCGCCGCTGACGGCGGCGTTTCCGATGACGGGATGCTGACCGAGTATGAGCCTGGCAAATGGCGGATCCGCGACTTCGCTTCTTTCCGCGCCCCGCAATGCACCCTTCAGTGCAAGATGGCGCAGGTCCTTCTCGCCGCCATCGGCATTCCGAGCGTGGACATTTCAACGGTCGGCCACGATCCGATGGCATTCTACGATATCGAAGCAGCACGCTGGTCCTATATTGACCCGACTTTCGGCGAAATGCTGACCGTGCTCGATGAGGATCTGACAGCGCTCGATCTGATCTCGCTGTCCCTGGCCGGTGAAACGGGCACGATCACAAGCTCGAAATTGCCCGGTGCGGATTATATTCCACTGGGATATTTTACCTCACCAAACACACCCGCGGGAGGCATGTCGATCATGACAGTCCACACCGCGCCGCAATGGGCCGGCGGCCTCTCCTCCCGCGCGCCCTATCGATTTGGCGATTTGCCCGGACAAGGCTCTACTGAAGAACTCAGCGGCACGGCATCGCAGATCATGCCGACGCTTGGCCTCGGCATTGCGGGCATCGAGCAATCGGGCCTGGAAGTTGAGGTGCGCCCTCGTAGCAACTGGCCCGGTCACGTCGATTTTCAGCATAGCAACGACGGCGGCGCGACGTGGGAACCCTGTTCGACCATCGATTATTTCGCCGTTGAAGGCAGCGAAATGCGCTATCGCAGCATTGACGCAAATGGCTTTGCGGGCACGATAGCGATCGTATCGCCGTAAGCCGTTTATCAACGTCCAATCTTCGAATGGGCGTGCGCTCGGAGTTCCGACCGGAACTCCGAGCTTCCCACTTTACATCCAGGACCACAGCCCAGGAATCTGAGATGATTGCACGGCAAGCGTGGAGATGAGGGCGCTCGTCAGCATCGATTTGACAAACCGCTCCTCGAACAATGCCCTATGGCTTCTTCCTGCTCTCCGCGCGGTCCGCGGCATCCCCAAAGGGGGCGGCCGCGTTGGCCTGAGGGTCGTAATACCGATCTATTCTGTTGCGGATACGCGACTGGACCCGATTGCGAATCCGGCTGTTGAGGCGGGCTGTCGGATCAATACCGGCGACCGGCTGATCGCGCTCCTGGCGCGCTCCTGCTACGCCAGCAGCAGACGATGCCACATGCCCGCCCTGCGTCTCCTGGGCAAACGCGGGCGCCACGGCGAACATCAGCGCCAGGCATAACGCCCCCCGGGCGCAGGGGATGGAAGGTCCAATCATTTTTGCCCCTTCAATTTGCAGGCGACAGGCTCAGATAGCTTATTTGCCCGGAAACCCCCGCCGCCGCGTCAGATGGCCGCGCAGTCAGGGAAAGTACCTGCACCGGGCAATCAACGGGTACGATAAGGTCCCCTCCGAACTGACCGCCATTTTGCGCCGAGTTGGGAACAGATATTCGACCGAGCTCCCGCCCTCCCTTACAGGTAAGGGACCAATAGGGTAGCGATTCCGCCTGCTGCTCGATACCAACACTGCGCCCGACGAGCTTATACGCGCCGGGCGGGAGCAGCTGCGTCTGGCTGGCGATGGCACCCGCAGCAGATGCCGGCAACACAAAGTCGAGCAATCCGCCTTGCGCGCCGGACTGGATGGTCGCGATAATGCCTTCACCATCAGACACCGTCCAATCAAATGCCGACGGGCTATTGAGGCTGGCTGAAAACTGACTGTCGCGCGAGCGATTCCGCGCACTCCCCGGGTGGGTCGCTGCGTAAAGGGACCACGCGTCTTCGGCAAAGCCGCGCGACACGAGTACGTTCACCACATCCTTGACGGGCCCCGGCGCAACGGGAACGTTCACACGACGGAGCTCCGCAATCAGATCAGAAGTCGCGCGGGGATTGACGCCCATCGCAGCTGCGTGCTCGACAAACCCAGCCCCCCAGGGAGGACGGGCAGCAAGCAATCTGACCAACTCCTTCCGCACTGAAGGATCGTCGATAGCCTGCTCCAGAATTGGGAAGAGCAATTCCGCAGTAGTGTTCGAAACACGCAGAGCGATATCATAGTGGCGCAGGGCGCCGGGGATATCGCCACGACCAACCGCATCCTCCAGCGCCCAAAGCTGGGTTTGGAGATCGCGCCGGGACAAACGTTCGGAAAATGCGAAGAGCTGTCGTGCGCGCGCAACGTCTTTCCGCACAAATGCGTTGGTCCCCAAAGCGCTAACTGCCACCACCGCAGTCGGGTCCTGCCGCAATGCAATCCGTGCCAGCTCATCCGCTTTCGCACGGTCCGCGAGCGACGCCGTCGCACCGGACAGAGCCTGTGCCTGCAAGGCTGTTACGCGCCCATCGCCAAGTGTCAGCAGATAGGCACGTTGCGGATTGCTCTTCCGCAACACATGGCTCAGGCTGTCACAGAGTCCGAGATACCCCACAAGGGCCAGCGCCAGCGCAATCGCGATCCGCCCTCCCCACTCCTTGGCGGATCGCCGCGGCAAAAGGCGACGCCGCCCCATCAGGCGCGCGAACCCTTCGCGCGCTCCCGGCCGTAACCATAACCATATTCATAGCCATAGCCGTAGTGCGCCTTACGGGCTTCGAACTTGGTCAGCACGCCGCCAAACACCCTGACATTCGCACTGGCAAGTCGCCCCAGCGCGGTCTTGACCATGCTTGACCGGATACCGTGCGATTCTACGGCATATATGACGCCTTCGACCCGGCTGGCGATAAGCGGCGCATCGGCCAGCCCCATCACCGGCGGGGAGTCGATCACGACATGATCATAGGTCTCGAGCAAACGCTCCACCAGCAGTGACAGTCGATGTCCGGTCAACAGCTCCGCCGCGTTGGGCGGGATCGGACCGGCCGACATTGCAGTGAAACCCAGATCGCTCATCGAGAAGACCAGAGCGTCCAGATCATCCTGCCCCGACAGGAAATTGCTCAAGCCATGATCGTGCGCCACCCCGCCCAGATGGTGAACGGACGGAGAGCGCATGTCGCCATCGACCAGGATAACCTTACGATGCGCACGGGCCAGCATTGTGGCCAAGGCCAATGCCGTGGTGGACTTGCCCTCCGCCGGTCGGGTTGACGTGACCGCGAAGGACCTCGGCACACCATGCTCTGTGGTGAAGGAAAGATTCGTCTGCACCGCGAGATAGGCATCGACAAGGTCGGACTTGCGATCGAGCAGGGCATCCTTCGGCGTTCCGGAATCCAGCTTTGGAACCGACCCAAGCAACGGCAGGCCCAGCCGTCGCTCAACCTCTGCGGGATCTGCGATCGCTTCATCCACCTGCTCGAGCGCGAGCGCAACCAGTGCTCCGATTCCCAAGCCGGCGAGCAATGCCAGCACCAGATTGACGAGCAACCTTGGGCTGGAAGGTTTCTGGGGAACGTCGGCGGGGTCCACAATTGCAATATTGTTCACACCCACGCCGCCGGCGACGCCGATCTCCTTGAAGCGCTGCAGCAGGCCATCGTAAAGTGCGCGGTTGGTATCAACCTCTTGCTGGTAGATGTTGTACTGGATGCTACGACGGCGCAAATCCAGGTAGCTGGCCTTGAGCTGCTCCACCTTGCCCTGCAGCGCCTGCTCACGCTCTTGCGCTTCGCGATAATCCGCGAGCAACGAGCCCGAGACGCGCCCCTCTTCGCGAGCGATTGACTTATCAAGCTGTACAATCTGCGTCTGGATCGCTTTCGCCGACGGGTATTCCGGCTCAAACTGCACCATCAGCCTCTGGTACTCGGCCGACAACTCGGCCCGGCGCTGCCGCAGACTATTGATTGCGACATTGCGCAAGGCCTCGGTCGATGCACCAGCGCGACCAGCCTGCTGGTATCGCGCCTCCGCCTGGATACGGTCTGCAGTTGCCTGCGACAACGCGCCGTTCAGCGTAGCGAGATCGTCAGCGACAATGGATCGCTCCGACGTGCCCTTGCCTTCGCCGGATGCTTGCGACGGCAGATTGATAATCCGCTCGGCCGACGCATAGGCCACAAGTTGCCGCTGCGATTCATCCAGTTTCTCCTTGTACTGCGCCAGTTGGCGCTGAAGGAGGTTGCGCCCGTAGGAGGTCGCCTGGATTTTTCGTTCCAGATTGGTCTGGATGAAGTTTTCCGCCCAAGCGTTTGCTACACGCGCCGACAACGTCGCATCGGGGCTCGTGAAATGGATGTCGACCAAGCGCGAGAGACGCGTCGGATCAATGCTGACGTGCCGCAGAAGAGTGGCGCCTGCGATGCGCTGCCGCATCGCGCGACCTGCCGCAACGTAACGGCCATTGGCCATTGCGAAAGCCGAATCCCGGGTCGAAACCCCGAATAGCGCGTAAAACTTGGGATCGTCGACAAGGCGCAGCTGAAGCGCCACGCGCTCGGACAGCGAACGGGACTGCAGCAAACCATATTGGGTTTGGTAAAATTCCTGATCGGCTATGCCGGCCTCGCGCTCGACTCCCTGAAAATTGGTAACCTTGTCAGATTCACGCGAGATCTCGACAGTAGCTTCCGCCGTATATTTCGGCGTCATCAACAGAGTGACGATCACACCAAGCAGAACAGATGCTATGGTTATGCCGAGAATTACATAGCGCCAGCGCCGGGCAATACGAAGATATTGCTGGATAATTGGCTTGTACTCCGCGCCGGGCACAGCGGGCTGTGCTTCTGTCGCGGCAAGAGCGACATCGCTTCGCAAACTCGATGAAATGAGGTTCATGTGATAGGCGACCTTATTGCACGACCGCGATGAGCGGGGCAGCGAGAAGCGGGGCCAGCGACACGAGATCGCGGAAGAGACGGCGCTGCGGAGAATCGCCCACCACGATCACATCGTTGGCGTAGATCGCCGGATCGTCATAGGCGCCACGCCTTATGGCTCCCACATTGTAGAGACCGGCCATCTTGCGTCCATCAACGGTTCGCAGGATAATCACCTCTTCCTCCCGAGCGAATTCGGAGAAACCCTTGGCAGAGGCGATGGCACGCAACAGCGTCATTTGATTGGTGACCGGATACAGGCCCGGCTCGACCACCTGCCCATCAACCGTGACCACCTGACTTACCGAACTCTTAATGTTGACCGTAACCTCCGGGTTACGAACGTAGTTCTTGCGCAGCGCTATCTGGACGGCACTGGCGAGCTCTGCCGATGTCTTGCCGCTCGCTTCCACGGTGCCGATCATGGGCATGGCGATACGTCCACCCGCATCGACCTGAACCTCACGACTCAAATCCGGGATGCCAAACACGTCCACCTGAATCGTGTCGAGCGGCCCGATTAGCGAAGGCCGGGCATCCGGCGTCAGGTCCGCACGGCTTGGGGCTGGCAGAGCCATGCTACCAGAAACGACCGTGAGCCTCGGCGTAGACTCCAGCGGAGCCCGGCCTACGCAGGCCGACAAAGAGGCGGCAAGCAGGACGGCAGAGCAAATCTTGTGCATGCGCTCGAAGAACTTCCAGAAATGGGCGTGGTTGGCGGCCTATAAATGCTGGTCACGCCGGGGTAAAGCTGAGTGGTGTGCTCGGATATTCCGGTCGCTTAGCCAGCAACCGGCGACGACGACGATCACCATAACCATCGGCGTGCGCGCAGGATAGTCGAACATGCTGGCCACGAGAGTGAGCATCAGCAGAGCCGACCCGAGCCTTGCGGACACGCCCTCCGCGGAGCGGCTACGCCACGCCTGCAGGCTAGCCCTCCCCCACCAGACCAAAGCCGCAAATAGCAGCAACAGCCCGGGCAGGCCTGCATCGAGTGCAATTTCAGCAAAGTCGTTATGCGCGTGATTAAAATAGGTAGGCTTCAACAGTGAGAAAGGTTCGTGCAAGCGAAAGACCGGATCAAATCCGCCGACCCCGGAACCAATCGGGAAATATTCTCCGATCATTGCCAGGACGGTCGGCAAACCTCGCGTCCGCATGTCCTGCCCGGGATCGAGCGTGAAAGCTCGCTCGATCGAAACCGCGCGGCCGGCCGCAACGCTGGTCAGAACGGAAATAGTGATCACGGCTACAGCGCCGATGATCAGCGCAAAGGAAACCCAGCGAGGATAACGCCCGAGCTCCCGTCGGATGCCGGACCAGGCAGATGCCAATCCAGCAGCAAGTGCCAAAGCACCCAGCAGCAGCCCGGCACGTGACCCGCTTGCGAGGATCATAAGCGCGAAGAACAGCAACATGCCCAATGCAACCGGAGGGCGCCATCTAGCGCTATGCCGCCTCCCGAACGCCCATGCGGGAGCCAGCACGCAACCCATCGCCATAAGCAACGCGAAGTGGTTGCGATTTGCAAAAAGGCCACTCACTTCGCCCGTCGCTTCGTTGACCAACGGATTATCGAAACCCGCGCCCGTGAACTGCAGGAACCCGACAAGCGCCGAAAACACGATCAGGCACAGCAGCATCCCCGGCAGTCGCTGGCGATCAGAAGCCGAAAGGCCCGTCATCAGGACAAGCATCGCGAGCGGGACTACCAGGGAGAAGGCCGCGTTGATGGTCGCCCCGGGAACGAGCGATAAGGGACGCCAAGGCTGGACTTGTCCACTTAACCGCGCCGCGTCGGCAAATATCGCACGCCCAGGCAACGCCTGCCATATGCTAGGTGGCAAGGGTATCAATTGCACGCAGACCAGCAACAGGGCAGCGAAGAGGACGAGGGCGACAGGCTTCACCTCTCCGAACCTCGGGCGGCCCCCGACAAGCGCCATCAAGATCAACACCGCCCAAGCGGCGCCCCGCACCAGCACCTGCCCAACCGCGTCGGGGCGCGACGCGCCGCCCGCAAGCCAAAGCACCACGCCAAAGACCACGACAAGAGCCAATGGCATGCTCGAGGCGAGCTGAAACGCGCTATGCCCTCTAATTCTCACTTCGCCACCCCAAATCGCTCCCGTCGCCAAACCAGCCGATCAAAGCGACCAATATCGTATGCCGGATGGCAGACCAGCCCGATCGACCGAAGAGCGCACGTCAATAACTACGCCATCCGGCTTCAGTCGCGCCGGCAGATGATAACGGGGAGAACCAAATTCCTCATGGGCGACCGCAACCACGACCGCATCGAGATCCGTTAACACCTCGGCGCCCACAAGATCGATGCCATATTCGTGCCGCGCCTCTTCCGGGTTTGCACGAGGGTCGTGCACAAACACGACAGCGCCACCCTTCTCCAAAGCGCCAATGACGTCTGGCACCTTCGAATTGCGCAGATCCGGTACATTCTCCTTGAATGTAAGGCCCAACACGCCGATCCGGGGAGCAGCAACGCCGTTCCCGATCATGGACAAGGTCTTGCCGGCGATGAAGGCGCCCATGTCGTTATTCACCCGCCGACCGGCCAGGATCACCTCGGGGTCATAGCCGATCTTCTCGCTTGCATGGGTGAGATAGTAAGGGTCGACTCCGATGCAGTGCCCTCCGACAAGCCCCGGCGAGAAGCGAAGAAAATTCCACTTGGTTCCCGCGGCATCAAGCACGTCACGCGTACGGATGCCCATCCGGTCAAGGATCAGGGCAAGCTCGTTCATTAATGCGATATTGAGGTCGCGCTGGGTATTCTCGATAACCTTGGCCGCCTCGGCAACCTTGATCGAGGGCGCCTCATGAAGTCCCGCAGTGACCACCGAGCCATATACCTCGCGCAAACGTGCGAGGGTCGCTTCATCCTCCGCGGCGATGATCTTGGTGATCGTCTCAAGGCGATGCTCCTTATCGCCCGGATTGATGCGCTCCGGTGAATAGCCAAGGAAGAAATCTGTGCCCCGCTTCAGCCCCGAATGCTGCTCAAGAAGCGGTGCGCAAACGTCGTCCGTAACCCCCGGATATACGGTGGATTCGAATACGACCGCGCTGCCGGTGGTCAGATAGGGGGCAATCATCCGGCAGGCACTTATAACCGGACCAAGATCAGGCTGGTTGTTCGCATCGATCGGCGTGGGCACGGTAACAATGAAGAAGCTATTGCCGCGCAGGTGCTCGACATCGGCCGTTACCTGCAAGCTGCTGGCGGCAAGCTGGCGATCTTCGATTTCACCCGTCCAATCATGCCCATCGCGCAACGCATCGACGCGCGGTTGCGACACATCGAAGCCCACGACCTGCTCGAAGCGCTCAGCAAGCGCGACCGCTACCGGAAGCCCCACATAGCCCAAGCCAATCACTGCGATCCGTTCACTGATGTTCTTCATACGCCCTCTTTCCGGACAAGATTGATGTACCAGGGCATTGCAGTCCGCAGTCCGGCAGAAAGGTCATGCGTCGGCGCATAGCCAAGCAACCGGCCAGCCTTGCCGATATCAGCCAAGCTGTGCCTGACGTCCCCGGAGCGTTCCTTCCCGTGGATAACCAAAGATCTGCTCACCACGCCCATCTCCGCCAAAACCGCGCGGATGGACTGATGCAACAGGTTGAGCGAGGTACGATTGCCGACGGCTACGTTGTAGACTTCGCCCCACGCCTGATCGGGCGCCAGCGCGGCACGAATATTAGCCTGGACGGCATTGGCGACGAAACAAAAGTCACGACTCGTCTCGCCATCTCCGTTCACACGCAGATCGTCGCCCTCCAACATGGCCTTGATCCATCGCGGGATGACCGCGGCATAGGCACCATCCGGATCCTGTCGCGGCCCGAACACGTTGAAGTAACGCAGCCCGATCACGCGCTGCCCGTACGTCCGCCGAAACACATCCCCATAAACTTCGTTAAAGGCCTTGGTTGCAGCGTAAGGCGACAAGGGCCGACCGATGTGCTCCTCGATCTTCGGCAGATTCGGCTCGTCGCCATAGGTCGAACTGGATGCCGCATAGACAAACCGCACCTCGCCTTCGCGACGAACCGCATCAAGCATGTTGAGGAAGCCCCCGACGTTGACCTCATTGGTCGTGATCGGATCCTCAATGGACCGTGGGACCGATCCTAACGCTGCCTGATGGAGCACATGACTGACACCATGGCACGCTGCTCGGCAGGCAGAGAAATCCCGAATGTCGTTCTCGATGAATTCGAACCTGGCCCAATTCTCCTCGCCGACCAATCGACGCACCTCATCGAGGTTGCGCGCATGGCCCGTCGCGAAATTGTCCAGCCCCCGGACACGCTGACCGAGGCGAAGAAGGGTCTCTACAATATTGGATCCAATGAAGCCGGCGGCACCGGTCACAAGCCACAAACCCCGATTGGCCCGCACCATCGCGGCGAGCGCCGGGTCGCCCGCCATCCATTCCGGTTCACTGTTCACATCGGATCCCCTCAATGGGGGCTGCGTAGTTTAAGCGACCTCACATCGCCAGCCGAAATCGCTTCACAAGTTCGGCAGAATTCGCCCTACTGGCAGGATATTGCCCGTAACCTTCGCAGTTCCGGGCACATAGTCAGCGCCACGTTCCACAATGATGAGCCCCCGGGCATCAGGGTTGCTTCGCCAGTCGTTTCGCACGAGCATCAGGCGCCTGATGCGCCCCGTCCCGATATACAAAGGTGCCGATCCGGCCCCGCCATTCCCGGTTCCGGTGAAGATGTTACCCTCCAGTCGAACCCCGTCACCCTTGTATACCGCGAGGGCAACGCCTTCACGCCATCCGCATCCGTCAAATCGATCTGAAATGGTGACGTCCATCACACCGGCAGAAGCGCTGGCATATCCAAGCAGGCTACGGCTTTTGTATCGCGTCCAGTGATTATTCCGGATGAGGATACCTTTGCCCGAGAAAATCTGAATACCGCTATACCCGCCGACACCGATATTCTTTTCGATGACGCAGTCCATGGATGCCATCATGGCATCCGGCTCACGGTTGATCGTCATGACGATATCGCCGCCGGTGCCGCGATACCCCCTGAAGCGATTTCCAGATATGCGAACGTCGCGAGGCGGCGGCACGACCGCCGGGATCGCGATGCAGACCTGCCCGACATTGCCGCCACAATCTTCAAAATCGCAATTGAGAACGCGAACACGCTCGATTCGATAAAATGAGAAAGGATCGGGCTCAAAATCGATTGGCCCCGGCATGGTCGAGCGCGAGCATCGCCGGAACTTGCACCCCTCGATCGTGATGTCGCTCCCGCCAGTCACCGATATGCCATTGCGATTGTCGTTATTGATCCCGTCAAACAGGCAGTCCTGAACGATGACGTTGCGGATGATCCGCGGTTGGCGCTTCGGCCAACCATATTCGGCACCGAGATAGAGACCATCGCCAGCAAAGCCGACAAATTGCACGCGCTGGATGCGCACGCCATCGACACCCGAAAGCGAAACAAGATTCCAATGTTCCCGAAAGCCGGTGGCCGTTACCAGACCTTCAATGCGCAGGTCACGCAGCACAATGCCGTCGAGCGTTTCTCCAGAGGACCGGCTTGCTGCGACGAGCACCGCCATCGCGTCGGGAAGCGCGCGCAATACCGTAGCCGGCCCGTCTCCTTGGATGATGGCACCAGCCAAAAGCGGAACCGCCTTGAGCAGATAGGCGCCATCAGCCGCCAAACCGAGCCCGGCCGGAAAATGCACGGGAAGCCGCGTTGCCAGCGCCCGAATTGTGGCTGCGGTATCATCGCGATCACCAGGACGGCGATGATCGGGAACCCGCGCCACACCGGTCTGAGCACAAGCCACACCGGGCATGATGCCGCCCATGAGCGCAACCGCGCCGCCAATGACCCGCCGCCGCGTCCACCCCTTGTCACCAAGCCGCTGCGGACGGCGCATTTTGCGAGAAGTCATGGGCACGCCTAGTACATTGCAGGAGCTGAATCGCCAATTTATGGCAATCCGGAACGGGAGATTATTCAGATGTGCGGTATAGCGGGATTCCTCGCGGACGGGGCCCTCGGGGACAGTGCGGTGTCGGTCCTCGACGCTATGACCAACACGCTTTTCCATCGCGGACCGGACGCTGGTGGACGCTGGCTCGACGAGGATTGCGGCATCGCCCTTGGCCATCGGCGGCTTGCGATCATCGATCTCTCGCCCGCCGGCCAGCAGCCCATGACATCGGCAAGCAGCCGCTTCGTCCTGATCTTCAACGGGGAGATATACAACTACGCCGAACTGCGCACCGTGCTCGAACGGGAAGGCCGAGCACCGTCATGGAAGGGCCGATCGGACACGGAGGTCCTGCTCGCTTGCATTGATGCCTGGGGCATCCATAGAACGCTGGAACTTGCCAACGGCATGTTCGCGATCGCGGTCTGGGATCGACGCGAGAAGCTCCTGACACTTGCGCGCGACCGGGCAGGAGAGAAGCCGCTCTATTACGGCCGGCAGGGCGATAGCATCCTGTTCGCCTCCGAGCTCAAGGCAATCGCAGCCCATCCGGCGTTTGAACGGACAATAGACCGGAACGCGCTCAGCGCCTTTATGCGGTTTGGGTACGTGCCCGCACCGATGAGCATCTGGCACGGGATCCGCAAACTGCCCCCCGCGCATCTGGTGGAGATCCATTTCGGCGAGCGCGAGCCTCGCATGCCAGTCTGTTATTGGGATATTGCGCAAATCGCGGCACATGGCGCAGCCCATCCTTTCGCCGACACGCCAGAGCTCGTGGACGAACTCGACATCATCCTGCGCGATGCCGTTCACCTTCGCATGGAGGCCGATGTTCCGCTTGGCGCCTTCCTGTCGGGGGGCGTGGATTCCTCGGTCGTCACCGCCCTGATGCAGGCCCAGTCAGATCGACCGGTCCGCACCTTCTCGATCGGCTTCGACGAACGAGGCTATGACGAATCGGGTTATGCGCGAGCAGTGGCCGAACATCTCGGCACCGACCATCACGAGCTACGCGTCGGATCCGCCGAGGCTCAGGCAGTGCTGCCCAAACTTCCCTCGATCTGGGATGAGCCCTTCGCGGACTCTTCCCAGATTCCAACATATTTGGTGAACGCTCTTGCTCGCGCGGAAGTGACCGTCGCTCTTTCGGGAGATGGCGGCGACGAACTCTTCGCGGGCTATAACCGCCATGTTCTCGGCGACCGCATCTGGAAAGGCGCAGCCCATTTCCCCTCCGCGCTCCGCCGCGGCGTTGCCGCAGCGTTGACCGGCCACGTCACCGGCAAGGCCACGGCGAGACTTGTCGGATTGAGTGGCCTTGGAGGCAAGATTGGCGGCCTGGCGGAACGACTTCCGAAAATCGGCGCCATTATCGGCGCGGAAAATCCGACCGATTACTATGCCAGGCTGGTGTCGCAATGGTTGCCGGACGCCGATCCCGTCATTGGCTCCCGGAACGCAGCGGCACTGACACCGACGCCCGATTTCGCCGACTTCCGCAACGCGATGCTCTTCCTTGATACGGTGACCTATCTGCCCGACGACATTCTGGCAAAAGTTGACCGCGCAGGAATGGCGGCGAGCCTGGAAGGGCGCATTCCCTTCCTTGATACCCATGTCATGGAGTTCGCCTGGCGCGTGCCGTTGTCGGCGAAGATCCGGAACGGGCGCGGGAAGCATATTCTGCGCGAGGTCCTGTACCGCTACGTTCCCGCGGCGCTGATCGACCGCCCCAAGGCCGGGTTCGCCATCCCCGTGGGCGACTGGTTGACGGGGCCGCTGCGCGCCTGGGCCGAAGCGCTACTCGACCCCGCATTGCTGCGCGCGCAAGGCTATCTTGACCCCGCGACGATTCGGCAGACATGGGACCGCTTCCAGAGAGGCGAAAAATCGCTTCTGCCCCAAATCTGGTGCGCGCTCATGTTCCAGGCTTGGCTGGGCGAGCAAGAAATGGCTGGCGGCGCTTCGATATCGAGAAACGCCGCCTGAGTTTCATGCCACGGCGCGGGGCGTGTTCACGCCGAGCGCCGCCCGGATCCGTTCAGGAATCGCGGAAAGCGGAAAGCGGCCAGTCCGCAATCCGCCGATGCAGCCGCTATCGCTGAAATAGCCGATCCCGTCATGCTCGCCGTTCTTGATGGCGACAAAGGCGAC
>PJUL01000465.1_pt1 | contig 28910 bp, 27 predicted proteins | sample 1512221 | NCBI WGS metagenome assembly PJUL01 (sample SAMN08177667, study PRJNA422409) | Feces metagenome, whole genome shotgun sequencing project.
AGCAACCCGCCGCCGGACTGGAAGAGCTTCGCCATCCTGTACCGCGCCAACCACCAGGCCAAGCCGTTCGAGAAGGCGCTGCGCAAAGCGAACGTTCCGTACAAGGTTTCGGGCGGCACCAGCTTCTTTGACCGGGCGGAAATCAAGGACCTGTGCGCGTGGTTCCGCCTGTGGATCAACAACGATGACGACCCGGCATTTTTGCGCGCCATCACCACACCCAAGCGCGGCATTGGCCACACCACGCTCGCGGCGCTGGGTGCTTTTGCCACGCAGCACAAGCAGAGCATGTTCGGCGCGTTGTTCAACGGCATGCTGCCGGCAGCCGTGCCCAAGCGCGCGATGGATGGCCTGCACGAGTTTGGCCGCTACATCAACTACCTGGAATACAGCGCGCGCCGCGTGCACGGAGCCGAGGAATCGCGCACGTTTTTGAACGACTGGCTGAAAGAAATCGGCTACGAGCAACACCTGTACGACAACGAGGACAGCGAGAAGGTGGCCGCCGCGCGCTGGAGCAACGTGATGGAGTTCTGCGACTGGATGGCCCAGCGCGCGGGCGGGCAGATTGATGACACGGCAGGCGCCGTGGTGGCCAAGGAGACCAAGAGCCTGCTGGAGGTGTCGCAGACCATTGCCCTCTTGTCCACCATCAGCGAGCGCGAGAAGGACCAGGACATGGTCACGCTCTCGACCCTGCACGCGAGCAAGGGGCTGGAGTGGCCCCATGTGGTGCTGGTGGGCGTGACCGAGGGCATGCTGCCCTTCAAGCTCGACGACGACGAAGGCCGCCAGCAGAAGGTGAGCGACGACACGCTGCAGCGCCTGCAGGAAGAGCGCCGGCTGATGTATGTGGGCATCACACGCGCCCAACGCTCGCTGGCCGTGAGTTGGACCAAGCGCCGCAAAAAAGGCCGCGAGATGGTGGCCGCCCAGCCCAGCCGCTTCATTGCCGAAATGGGCCTGGACAAAACCACGGCCCGCGAAGACCCTCGTGAAAAGCTCAAGGCCTTGCGTGCGGAATTTGCGGCCAAAAAAGCGCTGGCAGACAGCGCCCCGCCCGCCGTGTGACGCCAAAGCCACTGTGCAGTGGCACGTGTCTTGGCCCGCCTACCGCTGAAAGCGCTTTGTTTTTGATAGCTAGTAGCGCTTATCCTACAAGCGCCAGAGGCCAAAATCACTCAAAATCCCTCGCCGACTGCCCCTACCCGGGAGCCGGTAGCTTCCTTGGCTGACCCACAGTGAAATGGGCCCAAGCAAGCGGACTCTGGAAGAATCGACCAACGACGAAACGAACATCAGCACCTCCTGGATAGGCCAGGCGGTGGCTGGCAGTTGCGGCAAGGAAACACGCGGAACATGGAACAACGCCACCCCCAAACCCTCGGGCCTTTTGGCCCCCTCCGCACTGCACAGACCGGTCCGCTGGTCAGGGCAGACGCCTTGGCGCCGCCCCCGGCCCGCCTGCGGCACACTGCAGCGCTGCTGCTCGTGGCCTTGGCGCCAGCGGGTGCGGCCTTGGCGCAGCCGTCCACACCCATCGTGCCTCCCACGGCTGGCCCAGCGCATTCATCTTCCAGCGCGGCGTCGGCCAGCGTTTCCGGCAGTGCCCGCGACGCCCTGCGCCGCTGCACAGCCCTCACCACCGACGACCAAGCCCGGCTGGCGTGTTTTGACCAGTGGGCCGGTGCCCAGGCCTGGCAAGCTCCGGGCGCATCGGCCGAAGCGTCCACCGAAGCCGCCGCGGTGCCGCCGCCGGTGGACACCACCTTGCCCGCCACCCGTGTGATCGACGTGGCCCGGGTGGATGGCTGCCGCGACACGCAATACAGCGACCTGTCGCGCTTCTGGGAACTGGAATCGGGCAGCGACTGCGGCACGTTCAGCTTCCGCGGCTACCGCCCCATCACGGTGTCGGTGGTGGGCGCGAGCAACGTGAACCGCCAGCCCACGTCCGATGCCGAAGGCAATTCGGCCACGGAATCCACGCCCTACCGCCGCGCGGAAAACCGCATCCAGCTGTCGGTGCGCACCAAGGTGGCCCAAGGCCTGCTCACGCAGGGCCACCCCACGCTCAAGGATTCGGTGTGGTTCGGCTACACCCAGCAGTCGTACTGGCAGCTGTTCACGCCCGAGATCTCGCGCCCCTTCCGCGCCACCGACCATGAGCCCGAGGTGATGTACGTCTACCCCACCACGGCCGAGCTGCCGTTTGGCTGGAAGTGGCGCTACAGCGGCGTGGGCCTGGTGCACCAGTCCAACGGCCAGAGCAAGCCGCTGTCGCGCAGCTGGAACCGGGTGTACCTGATGACCGGCATGGAGCTGGGCAACCGCTTCAGCGTGAACGCCCGCATCTGGAAGCGCATTCCCGAAAGCTCGGGCAGCGACGACAACCCGGGCATCAGCGACTACATCGGCCGCGGCGAGGTGTCGGCCTTCTGGAACTACGACCAGAACAACACCCTGGGCGCCACCCTGCGCCATTCGCTGGCCCGCAGCGACCGCGGTTCGGTGCGCGTGGAATGGCTGCAGAGCCTGGGCACGGGGCTCTTCGGCGGCAAGAGCAACCTGCGCCTGCACACGGCGCTGTTCAGCGGCTATGGCGACAGCATGATCGACTACAACCGCAAGCGGACCGTGTTCAGCGTGGGGCTGAGCCTGGTGGACTTCTAGAGTCCATCCCCCTGAGCGGCTGCGCCGCTTCCCCCTTCTCTCTCCTTGCTTCGCAAGTCGGGAAGGGGGACGCAGCCCTCGCTGCGGGGCGGCCCTTGCTTGGCTGCCCTGGCCTTGACCGCGCCAGTTGCGTACGCATTGGGCAAAAGAACGGCCGGGGTTAGCGTTGAGCCAGACGCGCCCAGCGTTCGGCACACAACTCGTTACGACCTCGTCCTCAAGTTTCAGGGATTGGTGCCGATGCGCCGCCACAATGGCACGCGCATCGACACCGGCATGGCGCGCTGCCACACACCCGATAAGCGTGGCTTTTTGGCTGTTTTACCTGCTATTGCCTTGTGCGTGCGCCCTCGAAAATGCCATCAGAGAGGAACACCCATGGACATGCAATACCAGCTCAAGGCCGGCAGCTATTACCTGTACGACATGCGCGACACCCCCAGCGCCGTGACGGGTGAGCGGCGCTTCAAGCTCAAGACCGACACGGTGGCCATTGCGTTTGACAAGCACACGGGCGAGGTGCACCAGCACGGCAGCCCCACGCGCATCCAGTCCTGGGCCAACAACACACGCCGCCGCCTGCGCGCCGCGGGGGCACAGGATGTGGCCAACGACATCGTGGTGGTGTCAGGCCCGCTGCCGGTGGACGAACTCAACAAATGCCTGTGGGTGAACGGCTACGCGCGCCGCATGTTCTCGCGCTTGGCCACCTTGCCGCATGGCAAGCTGCAACGGCCTGCCGAGCCGTTTCGCAAGGCGGCATGAGGGCACTGGCCCCCTACGCCTGATAGCCGTCCACTCCCCCTGCCGGGCCGCGCACAGCGGCCCTTGGCCTTTCAGGCCGGCGTGTCCTCAGCCAGATCCCCGTCGACAACTTCCAGTGCCTCGGTGTGTTTGACGATGGTCACCGGCACAGGGCTGGCGTTGGCCACTTCTTGCGACACGGAGCCCAGAAGCGCACTGGTGATGGCGCCCTGGCCCCGTGCGCCGATCACGACCATGTCGCAGCCAGAGCGCTCGATCATGTCCACCAGCGTGTGCGCCACGTCGCCCACACCAATGTCCGTTTCGTAGGCCACTCCCGCAGCGTCAAGCAGCGCACGCGCGGGCGCCATGAGGTGCTGGCCTGCCTCCAGGCTGGCAGCGGCGATGAGATCGGGGTCGCGCGTGGTGACCAGTTCGTACAGCGTGGCGGGCTCCTGCACGTGGGCCAGCACCACGCTGGCTTGCAGCCCCTGGCGCACCAGCGCCAGCGCATGGTGCACACCGTCCAGGGAGAGTTCGGAGCCGTCCACGGCGATGAGGATCTTGAGCATGCTGTTCTCCTTGTAGTACGTGTAGGCCAGTGTAGCTATGGGCACTGCGCCAGCGTCGCCTTAACCTTGGGCCAGGTCAGGGTAGTGGGTCTGGGACAATCGGGCCACCATGCTGCAGTTTGACCTTCTCAAAACCGACCCCACCAGCCACGCACGCCGCGGCACGCTCACGCTCAACCATGGCGTGGTGCAAACCCCCATCTTCATGCCCGTGGGCACCTATGGCACCGTCAAGGGCGTGATGCCGCGCAGCCTGCACGACATGGGCGCGCAGATCATTCTGGGCAACAACTTTCCCCTGTGGATGCGCCCGGGCCTCGACGTGATGCAGAGCTTTGGCGGCCTGCACGGCTTTGAAAAATGGGACAAGCCCATCCTCACCGACTCGGGCGGCTTCCAGGTCTGGAGCCTGGGCGCCATGCGCAAGATCACCGAAGAAGGCGTGACCTTTGCGAGCCCCGTGAACGGCGACAAGCTCTTCATGTCGCCCGAAGTGAGCATGCAGATCCAGACCACGCTCAACTCCGACATCGTGATGCAGCTCGACGAGTGCACGCCGTACGAAACCAACGGCCACCTCACCACTGAATCCGAAGCGCGCAAGTCCATGGAGATGAGCCGCCGCTGGGCCGTGCGGTCCAAAGCCGAGTTCGAACGCCTGGAGAACCCCAATGCCCTGTTTGGCATTGTGCAGGGCGGCATGTTCGAGAACCTGCGCCAGGAATCGCTGGAGTCGCTGGTGGAGCTGGACTTCCCCGGCTACGCCATTGGCGGCGTCAGCGTGGGTGAGCCCAAGGACGAGATGCTGGGCATCATGGCGCATACGCCCCACCGCCTGCCCGCGCACAAGCCCCGCTACCTGATGGGCGTGGGCACACCCGAAGACTTGGTGCAGGGCGTGGCCGACGGCGTGGACATGTTCGACTGCGTGATGCCCACGCGCAACGCGCGCAACGGCACACTGTTCACACGCTATGGCGACCTCAAGATCCGCAACGCCCGCCACAAGACCGACCACCAGCCTCTGGACACCAGCTGCACCTGCTACGCCTGCGCGGGCAATGCGGGCGTGTCGTGGGACGACGGCGGGCACGAGGGCTTCAGCCGCGCCTACCTGCACCACCTGGACCGCTGCGGCGAAATGCTGGGCCCCATGCTCACCACCGTGCACAACCTGCACTACTACCTGAACCTGATGCGCGAAGTGCGCGAGGCGCTGGATGCCGGCACCTTCAGCCAGTTCCGCGCCCGGTTCAAGGCCGACCGGGCCCGCGGAGTCTGAACCTCCCGCTGGCATCCACTCTTGATTTGATAGCTATCAGCGCTTACTGCATAAGCGCCAGGGGCCAAAATCATTCAAAACCCACTGCACACCGGGCTGCGCTGGCTTCTGAAGGCCCTTTCGGGCGCAGGCAGCGGGCTGCTTGCGCTGCTGATCCTCTTCGAGGAATGGGGCTGGGAACCGCTGCAGCGGCTGCTGGCTCGCATTGGCCGCTGGCCTGGCCTGCGCTGGATCGAAGGCGGTGTGCGCCGCCTTCCACCGTGGGCGGCCGTGGCCGTGTTCCTGCTGCCCACCGCTTTGCTGCTGCCCATCAAGCTGCTGGCGCTGTGGGCCGTCGGGCGCGGGCATGTGGGGCTGGGCATGCTGGTGATCGTGCTGGCCAAGGTGGTGGGCACGGCGGTGGTGGCGCGGCTGTTCACCCTCACACAACCTGCGCTGATGCAACTGCGCTGGTTTGCCTGGATCTATTCCCACTGGACGCGCCTGAAGCACACCGTGCTGGCACGCGCCCGCGCATCATGGGCCTGGCGCGTGGCGCGTGTGGTGCGGCGGCAGTGGCTCCTGCGCTGGCACCGGATCAGGCCCCGGCGCTGAATCACTGAAGCGCCACCAAAACCGCCCTTCACCCCGTCGCTGGGCGACGTACCCGTCTGAGCATGCGGGCCGCATTTCTCCCACGCGCGCTCACTTTGTCGCCCAAGGAATAAGCGATTCCCAGGCCGCCAAACGCCGCCGCGCGAGCACGGCTGCTGTTGATTGTCAACAAATGTCTTTTTTGCATGAGCCCACTTCGTTGCAAAGCGTTGCACACGGTGACAATCGCTATCAAATCACGGCCCATCAACCCAAGCGCTTCTCCATCCATGCACCCCACCCTTGCGCTTCCGCGGTCGCCCGAGCGGCACTGGCTATGGCTGGGCCTGGGGGTGGTTGTCTTCGCCGCCTGCCTGGTGGGCATATTTGCCCGTCCGATCGGGTTCCTGTCGGCGTTCTGGCCCACCAATGCGCTGCTGCTGGGCCTGCTGGTGCGCTACCCCACACTGGCGCGCCCCGCGGCCTGGGGCGCTGCGGCCGTGGGATATGTGGCTGCCGATGTGGTGACCGGCAGTTCCTGGGGCATGGCGCTGTGGCTCAACGGGGCCAATCTGCTCAGCGTGACCGTGGGCTGGCTGATTCTGCGCAGGCTGAGCACGCCCGTGCTGCGCCTGCAGCGCACAGTGTCGGCGCTGTACCTGCTGCTGGCCACCCTGGCTGCCAGCGCCGCGGGGGCCCTGGCGGGCAGCGGCGCCGCGCCGGTGTACTTCCACTCGCCCTGGACGGACCTGCTCTCGCTGTGGTTCAGCACCGAGCTGATGAACTACATGCTCATCGTGCCCGTGGTTCTGTCTGCGCCGCGCGACGACGACCCGCCCTCGGCGGTGCATGGCGCGCCGCTGTTCTGGCGGGTGGCGCCCGTGGGCTCGCTGCTGCTGGCCGAAGCCATCCGCGGCGTGGTGGGCGGGCCCGGCGTGCTGGCGTTCGCGGTGCCAGGCTTGCTGTGGTGCGCCTTGAGCTACAGCACCTTTGTGGCCTGCCTGCTGTCGCTGGTGGTGTGCCTGTGGACCATGGCCGGCGTGGCCATGGGGGTGCTCAATTTCACGCCGGCCCATGCCAGCGACGTGCTGTCGCTGCGCATCAGCGTCACGCTGCTGGCCCTGGGCCCGCTGGCCGTGGCGTGTGCCAGCGCCGCCCGCGCCGAAACCCTGCGCCGCCTGGACCATGCAGTGCGCCACGACGAGCTGACCGGCGTGCTGGCCCGCCGCGCCTTCATGCGCCAGGGGCAACGCCTGCTCATGCGCTATGGGCGCGAGACCTCGGGCGTGGCGGTGCTGATGCTGGACGTGGACCACTTCAAGAAAGTGAACGACCAGCACGGCCATGCCACCGGCGACCGGCTGCTGGTGGCCATCACCCAAGCCTTGTCCACCACGCTGCGGGCGCAGGACGCGCTGGGCCGCATGGGCAGCGAGGAGTTCGCCATGGTGCTGCCCGAGGTATCGCACGCGGAAGCCCAGGCCATTGCCGACCGCCTGCGGGCCGCCGTGGCCGAGCAGGCCGTTACCCCAACCCCGCAGGGCGAACCACTGCATGCCACCGTGAGCATTGGCTTGGTCCACAGCGCATCGATGAGTGGCGAGGCCGACATCGACACCCTGCTGCTGGCCGCCGACGCCGCGCTGTACCGCGCCAAGAACGGGAACAGGCCTTTGCCCGCCGCTCAGGTGGCCGCCTGAGCGGCGTCAGCGGCTGAGCTGCCCGCCACGCGCCCCGCTGCCTCGCCTCGGTCCTCACGCGCCAGCCTCACCCCGGCGCTGGCGCCGCAGGCATGGCAAAACCGGGCAAAGGCGCTTTTGCGTGTGGAGCAGCTACCGCAGTGGTCGAACAGGCCAATGCCGCAATGCGGGCAAAAATCGATCTTTTCGTTTTTCAGGTCCACGGGGCGCTCACAACCTGGGCACACGCTTTTGGCCAGGCGTGCCAGGGCGACGTCGTAGCTGAGCTCCTTGCGGCGTTCCTGGTCGGGCAGCGCTTCGGCCAGCTTCTGGCGCTCCAGATACCGGTTGAGCGCCAGGATGGCGTAGCGCCCCACCAAGGCCGTGATGGCGATGCCCACCACGTAGCGCACATAGCCGCCATAGCTGGGCAGGTAAGGCACCAGCTCCACAAAAAACGCAAACAGCGCAAAGAAGATGAAGCCCCACACAAAAGGCCAGTAGGTGCCCTTGCGCTTTTTCACAAACAACCAGCCTGCCATGGCCAGCAGCGGTAGCGTGAGCGCCAGGCGATACAGGAACACGCGCAGCTCCACCTTGCGCTGCTCGACGCGCATGCGTTCGTAGCCACCGGCCTCCAGCTGGTTCAGGCGATGCGCTGCGGCGGCAGCGGCCTGACGCGCATCCAGCGCGGCCTGTTCCTGTTGTTCCACGGCCTGCTGGGTCTTGCGTTCGTTTACCCGCAATGCATCCAGCCCCTGGGTGCGCGCCAGCACCTCGGGGTCGTGCTCCGCGCGCTGGGTGACGCTGCGCGTGGCCAGCCAGCTGTTGAAACTGTCGCGCGCGGTGCGGCTTTCGCTTTGCGCCTTGCTGCGCTGCAACTGGGCCTGCTCCAGCGCGGTTTGCGCGTCCTGCTCGGACTGGCGGGCCGTGCGCACCTGGTGGCGCAGGGTCTCAGCAGTGTTCTTGTCGAGGAAGTCGTCCAGCTGCAGCCGGCTTTCCACCTTGGGCAGGTCGCCCACAATGGTGCCGCCCAGGCCGATGAGGAAGCTGGCAAATACCAGCGCCACCAGCCACAGGCCGCGCCGAAACCATTTCTCGGACAAACGCAGGGATTTGCTCACGGTCTTCTCCTTGTTGGGGCGATGGATGGGGCATGCCCGTGTTTGCTGGTGGGCGCCCCGCCCCCTAACAGGAAAGCGACGCGCAGCTTGCCGCACTTCGGTTTTGATAGCTTCCAGCGCTTACCCAGCAAGCGCTAGAGCCGATTTTTATTAATTTTTCAGTGCCAGAACCACGGGCGGCGCAGCCAGTTGGGTGCGCTGCAGCCAGGCCATCACCGAGTCCACGGTCACGGTCTCGATGCGGTCTGAAAACCGCTTGTCGTTGGGATGGTCGTCAAACGCAATGTTGGCCGACCCGACGCGCCCGCCCATGCGGGTGAGCGGCCCGATCTTGAGCGTGGTGGGCGTGTAGCCCTTGAACTGCAGCCACGCCTGCGCCTGCTCGCGCGTGCGCACGGTGGCGGGCTCCATGGCCAGGGCCAGCGTCTCCAGCGCCCACTGGTTGGACTGCTGGTATTTGTGCCCCCACACGTAGCTGACCATGCTGTAGGCCGGCTGCTGCAGCGTGCGGGTTCGGCCCGTGTCCTGCAGCACGGCCAGCAGACGCTGCTGCACCTCGGGCGTGGGCACGGCATACACCGCCTCGTAGCGCCACAGGTCGTCCAGAAAGAACTCGCCCAAGCCCTGCCGGTACAGGTGGCCCACGGCCGTGCCGCATTCATTGAGCTTGTGCGCCACGCGCCAGGGGCCTTCGGCGGTTTTGTAGGCCCAGCCCAAATGCGAGTAGCGCAGCCCGTATTTCGACAGGTCCTGCCCCGCACGGGCCAGCATCACCACGCGGGTGCCGGCGCGGGCGTGCTCGGCATCCAGAGCGGCCGCGGTTTGCTCGGCCAGGTTCATGCCGCGCTCCACCACCTGGGGCGTGGTCTTGCGGGATTCGCAAGAGCGGCCGGCATGGGCCTGCGTGGCCGCCAGCAGCGCTACGCCCGCCACCCCCACCCACAACGCTACACGCCAGACCAGGGGCGCACGCCGGGGCTGCAGCGCTGGAGGAACACCGAAAGTGCTTGTTGTTGCCAACATCATGGTGCAGCCTCTCACAAGCGCTCGTTGTGCAGCAGGGCGCGGCCCATGGCGTTGGGGATGAACGCAATCGCCTCACCCGCCACCGACAGCACGACGCCCGTGCCGATCACACTGCAGGCCACCACGGTGCCCGCGCCATGCGCCGAGGCGCCCACGCCACGCCCCGCCACTTCCACACTGACCTGGGCGCCATCGGACGCACGCTCCAGCAAATACACCGTGCCCACGGCAGAGGCTTCCACCGTTTTGACGGTGAGCACCGCACCACCCACCGACAAGGCGGCAGGAAGGGCCACCACGGCGCCCGCGGCACTTGACGCCACGGCGGCGGTGCCCACCACCGAGGCCACCGGCAACATGGACAGTGCAGCCGACGCCTCGCTCTGGGCCCGGGCGGGCAGCGCCACAGCGGCGCACACCAGCCCGGCGGCCAGCAGCCAACTGGCAAGTTTGGAATTCAGGGTTCGGGGCATTTGTTGGACACAGGGGGATAGCGACATAGTCATTCACTCCTCTCAGACAAGTCAAAAGCGTTGTTATGGATTGCGCTGTAGCGCGGCGCCCGGGAGCATCGCCGAGACGCAGCCTTGCAGCGCGCAAAGGTCAGCACACGTTGTTACCAGACGTTGCCGAGGCACCCGAGCCTGCGGCGTTGGCAACGGCTTCGCGACGGCCCTGGATGCGGGCTTCGGCCAAGTCCGCCTCGTGGCGGTCACGCAGCATCTTGGCCAACGTGAAGGCGGTGGTGATCAGGTACAGCCAGCTCACGCCCAGAAAGGCTTTGTAGGTCACGTTGATCTCCATGCCCAGCAGGCCCCAGCCCGTGAGGCCCATCGCCACCATGAAGCCGCCCCACACCACCAGCTTCCACATCGGCACGTCCTTCCCGCCCTGGCCACCGCCACGGCGCGAGGTGTTTTCGTTGTCCCGCACGAACTTGGCCAAGACAAACGCGGCCGACAGGCAGAACACATAGCCCATCACCATGAACGCCTGCTCCAGTTGCGCGCCCGGCAGCCAGGCCAGCCCCACGGCACACAGAAACACGGCGATGCCGAACGAGATCCACACCTGCAATTGCCAGGCACGGGTATCACGCTGAACGATGGGGGAAGAATGGTTCGACATACAGAAGGGGTGGGCCACACAGACCCGTGGTTGAACACGGAGCGCATGGTGGCCTCGCTCTGCGCTGACGTCTGCGCTGGAGTGGCGCAGTGGCGGGCCATGGGCTCAGCGGTATCGCCAATCGATACTTTATACCCCCGCCGAGCCGCAAGAGCGCACCCACAGGCCGCACCTGGGCGACAGACACCCAGCCGCTTGTCTCCCACAATCCCCGCGATCAGGTCCCATCTGCCTCTGGGCCATCTCTGATCTGCATCTCCTTCACAGCAAACCTTCACCCACACACCATGAGCACCAAACCCTTTGACCTCATCGTTCACGGCGCCACCGGCTTCACAGGCCGCCTGGTGGTCGAATACCTGCTGCGCCGCTACCCGGCCGGCAGTGGCCTGCGCTGGGCCATGGGCGGGCGCAGTGCCGACAAGCTGGCTGCGGTGCGCGACGAACTAGGCGCACCTGCAGACACCCCCTTGGTGGTGACCGACACCACCAACCCGGCCAGCCTGCAGGCGTTGATGGACGCCACGCGCCTGGTGTTGACCACCGTGGGGCCTTACCAGCTCTACGGCAACGAACTGGTTGCTGCCTGCGCCAAGGCGGGGGTGGATTACGTGGACCTGTGCGGCGAGCCCGCCTGGATGCGCCAGATGATCGACGCGCACGAAGCTGCGGCCAAAGCCAGTGGCGCGCGCATCGTGTTTTCCTGCGGGTTCGACTCGATCCCGTTTGACCTGGGCGTGTTCCTGCTGCAAAAAGAGTTTGCGCAGCGCTTCGGCCACCCCGCGCCCCGCGTGCGCGGCCGGGTGCGCAAGATGAAGGGCACCTTCTCGGGCGGCACGGCCGCCAGCCTGAAGGCCACCATGGCAGCGGCCGCCACCCAGCCCGGCGTGCTCGACCTGCTCAAGAACCCCTTCTCGCTGACGCCCGGTTTTGACGGCCCACGCCAGCCCTCGGGCAACAAGCCCATGGTGGACGAGGCGCTGGGCAACTTGGGCGGCGAATGCGTGTGGGTGGCGCCGTTTGTGATGGCGGCCATCAACACGCGCAACGTGCACCGTTCCAACCTGCTGCTGCAACATGCCTATGGCACGGACTTCGTGTACGACGAGATGCTCATCACCGGCCCCGGTGCCAAGGGCGAAGCCATGGCCACTGCCGTGGCGGGTGACAAGTCGCTGGGCTCCGACAAGGGCCCAAAGCCCGGCGAAGGCCCTTCGCGCGAGGAGCGGGAGTCAGGTTTCTATGACGTGCTCTTCTTGGGTACGGACGCAGCAGGCAACAGTCTGCGCGTGGGCGTCAAAGGCGACCGCGACCCGGGCTACGGCTCCACCTCCAAGATGATCGCCGAGGCCGCCGTGTGCCTGCTGCAGGACGCCACCACCACACCTGGCGGCATCTGGACCACGGCACCGGCGATGGGCAACGCGCTGATCGCGCGGCTGCAGGCGAATGCCGGGCTGACGTTTGGGGTGGAGTAAAGGGTCACACCGCCAGCGGCAACTCCGTCGTCGACAGCACGTTGCGGAGCACCATGAAAGAGCGCACCTGCCGCACGCCGGGCAGGTAGAGCAATTGCTCGGCATGCAGGCGGTTGAAGCTGTCGTTGTCGCGCGTGCGCACCAGCATGATGTAGTCGAACTCGCCAGTCACCACGTGGCACTCCATGCAGCCGGACACCTTGGCAGCCGCTTTCTCGAACTCGGCAAACGACTCGGGCGTGGAGCGGTCGAGCACCACGCCGATCATCACCAGCATGCCGGCCCCCACGGCCTGTGGGTTGAGCAGCGCCACCACCCCCTGGATCAGGCCCAGTCGCTTGAGACGCTCCACACGGCGCAGGCAGGCGGGTGCGCTCAGATGCACCTTGTCGGCCAGCGCCACGTTGGACACGGACGCATCACGTTGCAGCTGCCGCAGGATGGCTTTGTCGGTGCGGTCGAGTTCGGCCGAGACATCGGCCTGCGACACACTCTTGCTGCAAACTTTTGTTGCGCACATGGTTGATTTTAAAAAATTAATATCTCGTAGATTCTGCTTGAGAAAAATTTAAGGTTGAAATCAGGCCTGAATTTGCAACCCGTTGATGCCGGTGTTTTTTTACGATGAAGGCACTGCAAGCCCCCGCTTGCGCCCTCCCTTGATCGACTGAAAGACCGCCATGAACCTGCAGAAATTCGAACGCCACCCGCTCACCTTCGGCCCGTCCCCCATCACGCCGTTGCCGCGCCTGTCGGCCCATCTGGGCGGCAAGGTGCATCTGTACGCCAAGCGCGAGGACTGCAACAGTGGCCTGGCATTTGGTGGCAACAAGACGCGCAAGCTGGAGTACCTGATCCCCGAGGCCATCAAGGGCGGCTACGACACGCTGGTCTCCATCGGCGGTATTCAGTCCAACCAGACGCGCCAGGTGGCCGCCGTGGCCGCGCACCTGGGCATGAAGTGCGTGCTGGTGCAGGAGAACTGGGTGAACTACTCCGACGCGGTGTACGACCGCGTGGGCAACATCGAGATGAGCCGCATCATGGGCGCTGATGTGCGCCTGGATGCAGCAGGCTTCGACATTGGCATCCGCCCCAGTTGGGAGCAAGCCATGGAAGACGTGAAGAAGGCCGGCGGCAAGCCTTTCCCCATCCCGGCGGGCTGTTCCGAGCACCCGTACGGCGGCCTGGGCTTCGTGGGCTTTGCTGAGGAAGTGCGGCAGCAGGAGAAAGAGCTGGGCTTCCAGTTCGACTACATCGTGGTGTGCTCCGTCACCGGCAGCACGCAAGCCGGCATGGTGGTGGGCTTTGCGGCCGACGGCCGGGCGCGCAAGGTGATCGGCATCGATGCCTCGGCCAAGCCTGAGAAGACCCATGCCCAGGTGCTGCGCATCGCACAGAACACGGCCAAGCTGGTCGAACTGGGCCAGGAGATCACGGCCGAAGACGTGGTGCTCGACACGCGCTACGGCGGCCCCGAGTACGGCCTGCCGAACGAAGGCACGCTGGAAGCCATCCGCCTGTGCGCGCGCCAGGAAGGCATGCTGACCGACCCGGTGTACGAAGGCAAGTCCATGCACGGCATGATCGACATGGTGCGCAAGGGCGAATTCCCAGAAGGCTCCCGCGTGCTGTATGCGCACCTGGGAGGGGTGCCGGCGTTGAACGCCTACAGCTTTCTTTTTCGCAACGGCTGATGGCAAGCAGCCCAGCGAAGCAGAGCAACTGCGCTGGGCGCAACTGAGCCGTCTGGCCGCGATCTGATCTGTAGGGCCGCCCAGCCTCGCCAACCGATTCGCGCCGACGGCTCACCAAAAGAAAGGGGCTGCAGCACCATGGCTGCGGCCCCTTTCTTTTGACGCTGACCGATGTCAGCGGCTGTCGCGCTTGCCCTGCGCACGGCGGATGCTGCCGCTTTGGTGGGCGTGGATGGCCATGTTGCCGGCGGACTGGCGAAGTGGATTGACCCGCAAGGCGGCAGGCACCAGATCGACCGGGGCGTTGAGCTGCGGAGGCCGCGCCTTGCCCTGCGTGGTGGGCGCGAGCGGTGAAGGGGCCTTCACTGAGTGCTCAGGCAGCACAGGCGCAGACCCGGCTATGCCATTGTGCGGACCACCAGCGCCGGAGCCATTGGCGGCGGCCTGAGGCGTTGCAGACTGGGGCCGGGCGGTAGGCGTTTTGCGGCGTGCAGCGGGCGCCGACTCCTTGGCCGCAGCGCCAGACTTGGCGAGCTTGGTGCCGGGCTTCGCCGCTTTGCTGGAAGTCTCAACGCCGTTCTTCTTGGCCGGTGCAGGCTTCTTGGCGGCCTTCTCGGCAGTGACCTTGGCAGGCTTGCTGGTTGCCGATGGCTTTTTGGCCACGGCCTTGGTGGTGCCTGACTTCGAAGCAGCGGCCGTTTTGGATGGGGCCGATTCAACCTTCTTTGTGGAACGCTTGGCGGTTTTTTGGGCGGTGCTACGCTGCGTTTCAGCGCGGCCAGCGTCGCGCGCTTCGCGCTCTTCCAGCTGGGCTACACGGGCTTCAAAACGGCCCAGCACCTCTTGCAGAATGTCGGCCTTGCGCTGTGTGCGCTGGTTGTCGGCACCGACAGGCGAGCGGCCTTTGGTGCCGGGCGCCGAGCGCACGGCCACCGTCTGGCGGCGGAAAAGATCACGGTATTTGTCGCGCAGGGTGCGCGTGCGGGTGACCTTGCCGCGCAGGCGGGCCAGCGTCAGCGCTTTGATGGGCTCTGCGCGGCTTTGGTCGAACAATTCCAGCTCAGCGGCGGTGAGAAGGGGGCGGGCCTGGGTGATGGTGGTTGCCATGGTCGGTCTCCTTTGCAAGGCGTGGGCAAAGACCTCACCGTAACCGCAGCCGCTCCGCGCCTGTGTGGGACAGGGGGCCATATCACGGTCGGCCCTCCTGCCCGATGTAATGCCCTCACGCTGTCAACAAGGTCTGCACCTTTTCGCGCAACAGTGTTGGCTGCACTTCGCGCGGTGCCACGGGGTGGCCCACGTTGAGGCCCACGCGGCTGAACATGCCTCGGCGAAACGGCCGCACCATGGCGTCGCCCTTTTCAATGCGGCTGAAGTACGAGCCCCACAGATTGGTTAATGCCATCGGGATCACCGGGGCCTCAATGCCCTCGGCCTGGGCGCGCTCGATGATCTTCATGATGCCGCCCTTGAATTCCTGTAGCTGTCCATCCTTGGTGATGCCGCCCTCGGGGAAGATCGCCAGCAGGTCACCTTCGCGCAGCACCTGGGCGGCACGCTCGAACGCGGCCTCATAAGTTTTGGGGTCCTCCTTGTACGGCGCAATGGGGATGGCCTTGGCCAGGCGGAACAGCCAGCCCAGCACCGGCACACGGAAGATGCGGTGGTCCATCACGAAGTAGATGGGGCGCGGGCTGGCGGCCATGAGCAGCACCGCATCCACAAAGCTCACGTGGTTGCAAGCCAGGATGGCCGCGCCGTGCGCAGGCAGGTTCTCGTCACCCTGCACCTTGAAACGGTACACAAAGCGCGAAGACACCCAGGCCACGAAGCGCAGCAGGTACTCGGGCACCAGCATGAAGATGTAGAACGCCACCACCGCGTTGGCGATGCCCGTGAACAGGAAAATCTGCGGCACCGTAAAACCCGCGCCAAGCAAGGCCCCGGCGATGAGCGAGCTGGCGATCATGAACAGGGCATTGAGGATGTTGTTGGCCGCAATGATGCGCGCACGGTGCGTGGGCTGGCTGCGCATCTGGATCAGCGCATACATGGGCACGCTGTACAGGCCCGCAAACAGGCTGAGCAGCAGCAGGTCCATCATCACGCGCCAATGGGCGCCCTGGGCCATGAAGGCGGCCAAGCCCATGATCTCGGACGCGGGCAGGCTGCGCGAGGCGAAGTACAGGTCGATGGAAAACACGCTCATGCCGATGGCGCCCAACGGCACCAGGCCGATCTCCACATGGCGGCGCGAAAGCACCTCGCACAGCAGCGAGCCGATGCCGATGCCAATGGAAAACACCACCAGCAGCAGCGATGCCACCTGCTCGTTGCCGTGCAGCACGTTTTTGGCCAGGCTCGGAAACTGCGAGAGGAACACTGCGCCAAAGAACCACATCCAGCTGATGCCCAGCAGCGAGCGGAACACCACGATGTTGCCGTGCGCCAGCTTCAGGTTGCGCCAGGTTTCGGTGAAGGGGTTCCAGTTGATCGTGAGGCCCGGGTCGGTGGCGGGCACCGAGGGGATGAACTGCGCCACCACACGCCCTGCCACTGCCGCCAGCACGCAGGCAATGGCCACCGTGGTATGCCCGATGCCCGGCAGGGCCACCAGCAGCCCGCCAGCCACATTGCCCAGCAAAATGGCCACGAAAGTGCCCATCTCGACCATGCCGTTGCCGCCGGTCAGCTCGCGCTCGCTGAGCACCTGGGGCATGTAGGCGAACTTGACGGGGCCGAACAAGGTGGAGTGCACCCCCATCAGAAACGTGCACAGCAGCAGGACGGGGATGTTGCCGCCGATGAAGCCCACAGCGGCCACCAACATGATGGCGATCTCCATGTTCTTCACGAAGCGGATCATCTTCGTCTTGTCGTACTTGTCGGTGAGCTGGCCCGAGGTGGCCGAGAACAGCAGGAACGGCAGGATGAACAGCGCACCAATCACCAGCCCCGCCATCGCCGGGGGCAGCCACGACACGCTGAGCTGGTAGGTCACCATCACGGTGAACGCAAACTTGAACAGGTTGTCGTTGGCCGCACCGGAAAACTGCGTCCAGAAGAAAGGCGCGAAGCGTCGCTGGCGCAGCAGGGCGAACTGGTTCGGATCCTCATGCGTGGCCTGCGGGCCGTGCGCGGATGTGGTGGTTGCGCGTGCAGCGGCTGATTCGGTGTGCATGCGTTTCTCCTGGTTGTTGTCGGTCAAGCCTTGCGGCCCAGGGTGCGGGCCGCCGCCCTCACGGCGTGGGCGCCATTCTGCCCGCATGCGGTGACATGCGTGTGGCCTGCGGTCGCCCACGGTAGCGGGTGCGACGACGCCCCGTCAGCCAGTGCGCGCAGCACTGGCCAGGCAGCGGCCGCAGCCAGCAGGTGTTTGATGCTGTGGCCCGACAGCCATTGCTGCGTGGCCTCGAACACGGCATGGTCGGCCGCTTCAAACAGCTTGGCCGCGCCATAGAGCGCAATCACCGCCCCAAGGTGCGGCGCCAGGGTGCCGACGCGGCGTGGCAGCACGGCCAACGCCAGCACCACCAGCATGCCGCCCAGTTGCACCACCGCCCACGGCAGCAAATGACCGCTGCGGGCCCACCACAGCACGGCGACCATGCCACCCGCCAACACGACCGCCGCGGCCCACAGCCCGGCCCGCGCACTGATGCGGCTGTGCACCGCCAGGCCCAGCAGGCCCGCAAACGGCAGCACCATGCCGAGCCGGTCCCACAGCAGGCCGGCATCGTCCGGCCGCACGTGGTACAGCGCAGAGCCCACCGCCGTGCAGACCAGCCCGCCAAAGAACAGCGCTGCCAGCCCGCGCGAAACAGCGTCCTGGGGCTGGTGGCCGCGCGTGAGGCCCGCAACATGCGTGCGGCCCAGCAACACCAGCCCCCACAGGCCTGCGATGGCAAAGGGCAGGTTGCTCAAAACATCCAACGCGCAGGGCAAACCGCCCAGGGTGCGCTGGTCGGCAAAGGCATGCTGGTGCAGGCTGTCGTGCAGCGGCGGGCCGCCCACCGCCAAGGCCAGCAACGCGGCGGCGGCCAGCAGCAAGGCCCATTCAGACCGCGCAAGGCGCGGCCAGCGTGACCGGCGGGGCGGCAATGGGGCCAAAGCGGTATGGGGCATGGATGAACACTCCTTGGAACAGTGACAACGGGGCTGGCGATCGGCAAAGAGGCCTGCCTGCCAGGTGCCGCGCAGTGTGCTCACCGGCCCCGCCATGCCCGCCAGGAAAGTCTCCCCAGGCGCAACCCTGCGCACTGCGGGTATTGATAATTGATACCAGGAGACCGCCCCCATGAGCACCACCGCCGACCTCGTCACCGCCCTGAAGAAGGAACTCAAGACCGCGCAGATGACCTATGCCGACCTGGCCCAGGCCTTGGGCATGGCCGAGTCCAGCGTCAAGCGCATGCTGGCCAAGGGCGACATGCCACTGTCGCGCATCGATGCTATCTGCCGCGCGCTGGCGCTGGACTTTGCCGACCTGGCGCGGCGTGTGGCCGATGCGCAGCCGCTGCTGAAAGAGCTGACCCAGGAGCAGGAAAAGGCCGTGGTCGGCGACAAGAAACTGCTGCTGATGGCGATCTGCGTGCTGAGCCAGTGGACGCTGGAGCAGGTGACGGCCAACTACCGCCTCACTGAGGCCGAGGGCATCAAATACCTCGCGCAGCTCGACCGCATCGGCATCATCGAACTGCGGCCCCTGAACCGCTACCGCCTCAAGCTGGCCAAGACCTTCCGCTGGCGCCCCCATGGCCCGGTGATGAACTACTTCCGCGAACACGCACTGCTGGACTACTTTGCCGGAGGGTTCGACGGCCCTGGCGAAGGCGTGCTGCTGGTGCACGGCAACATCAGCCGCGGCCTCGCGCCCGCCTTCATGGAGCGCATGCAGCGCGTTGCGCAGGACTTTGCCCAACAGCATCTGGCAGACCAGAAGCTGCCTGACCGCGAACGCGAGGGCTACACGCTGCTGCTGGCCATGCGCAGCTGGGAGTTCGAGGCGTTTGGGCAGATGCGCCGATAGCCGATGGGTGCCACGCAAGCACCTGATCGCGAGCCCATCGGGGCCACAAAACTATGTTTTTGATAGCTGCTGGCGCTTGATGGATAAGCGCTAGAGCCCAAAAAGACCCAAAAATTGCAGCCAACCAGCGCGCACGACTCACCTGCGTGAAAAGTTGTTTGACGCTTTTTAATAAAACAACTATTCTTTAAATAGCAAATTTTTGTTTTTAAAGGATAGTCAATTGAAAACCACTCGCGAGCAGCAAGAGGCCACGCGCCGCCAGATCGTGGCCTGCGCGGTGGACCTGATGACCCGCCAGGGCTTTGACGGCACCACGATGAAAGACATCGCGCGCGCCGCTGGCATTGGCGACGCCACGATCTACAAATACTTCCCCACCAAAGACCGCATCGTGGTGGGCTACCTGGACGACGCCGTGCAGCAGGCGCTGGACGACACGCTGCAGACACCTGGCTTTGACGCCTATCAGCTGCAAGAAAAGTTGCAGCGCCTGACCGACGCGGTGCTGGAGCGCCTGCTCGCGGACCGCGAGTTCGTAGCGCAGGTACGCGTGCTCGCGCAGCGCTCGCCGCTGTCGATGCTGGCCGAACCACTGGCCGCACGCCTGCGCTTGCGCGAGGTGGTCGTGGGCTTTCTGGAAGCCGCCGAAGCCAGCGGCGAGATCGAGCCCTGCGACTTCAAAGGGGCGGCCGGAAGCCTGTACACCGACTACCTTGCGGGCGTGGTGACGTACTGGCTGGGCGACACCTCTGAAGAATTTGCCGACACCACGCAGTTGGTGGACTTGTCGCTGGGTGTGCTGGTGCAGACGCTGCGCAGCGGCCTCATCCCGCGCGTGCTGCAACTGGGCGGCTTTGTGCTGCGCAGCCAGATGGCGCGCATGGCGCAGCACGGCAGCGGAATGCTGGGGTTGCTGCAACTGGCGCGGCACACGCTGGGCAGCGCGCCCACCGCAGCCGCACGCGGCGCGGCCTCCACCGGCGCACGCACGCCTGCCCCCTCGCGGCCGAAATCCGCATCCCGCAAACCGCGCGCCCCACGGGCCAAGACAGCGCCAGTTGGCACGGCAGCCCCGGCCCGCACCAAGAAAGCGGCGCCATGAACGCACCCGATTCGGTCGCACTCTCGCGCGTGCGCGCCACGGCCGTGCCGCCGGGTACGGCCATCCACGCCACCCTGCCGGGTGCGCACTTCTTCGACGCCTACGAGGTGGTGGACCACCACCCTGCGCGCTCGGCCCTGCAGTCGTGGCTGGATGTGGCGGCCCGCACCCCAGCCTGGACGCGCGCCCTCATGTTCGTGCGCAACAAGGCCGTGCGCGTGGTGGGACTGAAGGACCTCGGCCAGTTGCATGACGGCCATCCCATTGCCAGCGGCCGCTCGTTGCGCGATGCCGCCAGCTACCACGTGGGCGACCGGGTGGGCATCTTTCGCATCCGCCATCTGAGCGAGACGGAGGTGGTGATGGGCCAGGACGACAAGCATCTGGATGTGCAGGTGTCTATCTTCAAACAGCCGCCCAGCGCCCCCGGCACCCCGCCCACCGTGGTGTTGAGCACCGTGGTGCACATCCACAACCTACTGGGCCACGCCTACATGGCAGTGATCACGCCGTTTCACCGCTCCATTGCCCGGGGCACGGCGCAGCGCCTGGCCAATCATGGCCATGGCTGAGGCACCGCGCACCGGCAAGCTGGCCCGCAGCGCCATCACCGGGCTGGCGGCGGCACGCATCGGCATGGCCGAGTTGGGCCACCGCACGCGCAAACGCTCGGCGCAGGCGCAGGCCGAGCACGAGGCGGCGCTGGGCCGCATTTTGTTTGGTGCTCTGGGGCAGTTGCGGGGCTCGGCCCTCAAGGTGTCGCAACTGCTCAGCATGCACCCGCAACTGCTGCCTGAGGGCGTGCGGCGCGAGCTTGCGCGCGCCCACCACCAAGCTCCGCCGCTGAACCGCGCACTGGTGGGCCGCGTGTTCCGCCAGGCCTTCGGGCAAGAGCCCGAGGCGCTGTTCGACCACTTTGAGCCCACCGCGTTTGCCGCCGCCAGCCTGGGGCAGGTGCACCGCGCGCAGTTGGCTGGCCATGGCACGGTGGCGGTGAAGGTGCAATACCCCGGCATCGCAGCGACCATCAACAGTGACATGCAGCTGATGCGCACGGCGCTGCGCGCACTGGCCCACACCGATCTGCCATTGCCTGCGGATGCCGTAGTGGACGGCGTGATGGCTGAGATCGAGGCCACCCTGCTGCGCGAGGTGGACTACCTGCAGGAGGCCGAACAGTTGCAGTGGTTTGCCCAACACGCCGCGCGGCCAGGGGTGGTGATGGCGCAGCCCATCCTCTCGCACACGCGCACACAGGTGCTCACGCAGCAGTTTCTGCCCGGCCAGCCGCTTCAAGACTGGCTGGCCACGCAGCCCACCCAAGCGCAACGCGATCAGGCCGGGCAGCACCTTTGGGATTGGTTCATGCACTGCATCTTCCAGCTCGGCCGGGTCCATGCCGACCCGCATCCAGGCAACTTTGTGTTTGCGCGCGATGGCACGGTCGGCGTGCTGGACTTTGGCTGCACCCGCGAGCTGTCCGCAGGGTTCCGCACACAGGTGGCGCAGGCCTGGTCAGCGCTGCTGCGGCCAGCAGATGACCCGCAACGGGATGCGCTGGTGCTGCAGGCCTACCAGGCCCTGGGCCTGGCCCGCGCGGATGTGGGGCTCCGCACTTACACCACCGAGGTCGCACCGGCGCTGGCGGAGGCGCAGGCGTGGCAGATCGAGCCTTTTACCCAGCCCGTGTTCGATTTCAGGGCCAAAGCCCCGCCGCCACTGACCCCGCCAGCCGACCAGCGCACCTTGGGCCGATACCTGCAGCAGGTGCCCGGCGAAATGCCCGCGTTCGAGCGCATGTGGATGGGGCTCATGCACCTGCTCACGCAATTGAATGCGCGGGTGCACACCACCAACCCGTGGGTGCAGCGCTCTCAGGCCCCTCAGGCGTCCCCTTCTGATCAACGAATGCGCCAATGAACGGACGAAGGCACGAAAGGACCACCCCACCATGAACACAACGCTGCTGCTGGCCGCCGCAGGGCTGGCTCTGTTGGGGCTGGCGCACTCGGTGTTTGGCGAGATTCTGGTGTTCAAGCCTCTGCGCGCGCAGGGCCGGGCGCCCACCGCCGGTGCGCCGATCCTGCGAGAGCGGCACGTACGCATCCTGTGGGGCTCCTGGCACCTGGTCACGCTGCTGGGCTGGGCACTGAGCGCACTGCTGTGGCGGCTTGGCACATCGGCATCCAACGCGGCTTTGGCCTTGTGGGTCACCGACGTGGTGGGCATGGCCACGCTGGCCAGCGGGGTGCTGGTGTTCGTGGCCACACGGGGCAACCACCCTGCATGGTTCGCGCTGATGTCGATTGCAGCGCTGGTGTGGTGGAGCTGAACGCCCAGCCTGCGCTGCACACATGGACGGCGGCGCTGCCTGGCCTGAAGTGTGAGAAAAATCACGGTGCCTCAGGCACGCGCTCCCCTGAGAAACACAACTTCACAAGACTTCGCAATTCCACTACGCCGGCTTGACGCAGCCCCCGCACCATGAAGTCTCCGGTTCCGCAAGGAATCATTCACGAGGAGATCACCATGGCCCGCAATGCACTCGCTGCTGTTTCCATCGCCTTGCTCTCGCTGGGCGCCGCTACCGTGGCGCAGGCGCAGACCAGCGCCACTGTCGTCATCCAGTCTGGCGGCCCCCAATACCGCACCCCGGCCCCCGTGCAGGTGCAATACCACCGCGCCCCGCCCCCACCACGTTATGAGGCCGCGCCCCACCCCCGCCGCGGCATGGTGTGGGTACCCGGTCACTGGGAACTGCGCGGCCACCGCCACGTGTGGATGCAGGGCCATTGGGTGAAGGCACGCCCCGGACACCACTATCGCCAGCCCCGCTGGGTGGAGCACGGCGGCCGCTGGAACATGCAACCCGGTGGCTGGGACCGCGACGGAGACGGTGTGCCCAACCGCTATGACCGCCGTCCGGACAACCCGTATCGCCGCTAACCACGCCCCCCGGACCGCGATGCGGTGCACAAGCCGGGAGCGTTTTGGCCTACACCGCGCTCTGCGCCGGGCCGACATACCGGCCCCTGCAACCCGGATGACGATGGGGCCCTGTCTGTAACCACCACCCAACAACGCAGCCCGCGCCCTCTGTGGGCCAAAGCTGCAAAACCAGACCTGTAAGGAGTTTCACCATGGCTGCTACTTCCACGACCATGCTTCGCGTTCCCTTGGCCACTGCCGCCCTGGCGCTGGCCTCACTGATGGGCGCCACCGCCCCGGCCCACGCGGCGGCCCCCGCCACCGTGACGGTGCAGGTGGGCCAGCCTGGCTACGTTGTCATTCCAGCCCCACCACCACCCCGCCGCGAGGCGGTGCCCCAGGCACGCCGCGGCCAGGTGTGGGTGCCCGGCTACTGGGACTGGCGTGGCAACCGCCACGTGTGGGTGAAGGGCCATTGGGAAAAGGTCCGCCCCGGCTACCGCTACCGCGAGCCCCGCTGGGAGCAGCGTGACGGCCGCTGGCAAATGAACCGCGGCGGCTGGGACCGCGACGGTGACGGCGTTCCAAACCGCTACGACAACCGCCCCAACGATCCCTATCGCCGCTGAACGGGGGCGGCCCCGCGCCGTTGCCGCAAGCCCGGAGGTCGCAGTGCAAGGTCCTGCACACGCCTCCGGGCTTTTTTGCATCAGCATTTGTTGCGGCCCATTAGGATGTTTCTACGCACCAGCGCCACAGGCAGGCGCTTAGACTCTGGCCCGCAGGAGAGCAGCCCGACCACGCCACACCGGCCCACCGTGCTGCACCGAAGGCGCAAACTCCCATACACGCTCAGGTCCCGTACTGCACCCTTCATCAAAGCCGTCTGGAGAGCCGCCCGAACCTGGCAACAGCGTTGTGGCGCACCGAAGGAGCAAACCGCACGCCATGTGGGCCGTGCGGTGAATCTCTCAGGTACCAAGGACAGGGGGAGCGGCAGCTTGGCAGACGTGCGCCAGCTGCTTGCTATTGAATCAATAGCTGCTAGCGTACACCCACCAAGCGCTGAACCCTCAAAAGGCTTCAAAAATGCGCATCATCGTTCTGGGCGCCGGCTTGCTCGGCGTGACCTCGGCTTATTTCCTGCAACAACTCGGCCACGAAGTGACCGTCATCGACCGCCAGGGCACGCCCGGCGCTGAAACCAGCTTTGCCAACGGCGGGCAGATATCGGTCAGCCACGCCGAGCCCTGGGCCAACCCCAGCACGCCGCTCAAGGTATTGCAATGGTTGGGCAAAGAAGATGCGCCCCTGCTGTTTCGCCTGCGCGCCGACATGCGGCAGTGGTTGTGGGGCCTGTCCTTCTTGCGCAACTGCACGCCAGCGCGCACGCGCCACAACATCGAGCAGATCGTGCGCCTGGGCACCTACAGCCGGAGCGTGCTGCAGCAGCTGCGCACGGCCACCGGCATCCAGTACGACCAGCGCACGCAGGGCATCCTGCACTTCTATACCAACCAAAAAGAATTTGACGGTGCCCTGGCCCCGGCCGAGCAGATGCGCGCGCTGGGCTGCGAGCGTCAGGTCATCAGCGCTGACGAGGCCATTCGCATCGAGCCCGCGCTGGCCCACATGCGCACCCACCTGGCAGGTGCCACCTACACGGCCGAAGACGAATCCGGCGACGCCAACCAGTTCACGCGCGAGCTCGCCAAGCTGTGCGAGGCGGCGGGTGTGCAGTTCCGCATGGGCCATCACATCACCGCGCTGCGCCAGTCCAGCGAAAAGGGGGGCGACCACATCGACCATGTGGAAGTGACCAATGCAGAGGGCCGCTTCGAGCGCGTGCGCGGCGATGCGTTTGTGCTGGCCATGGGCTCGTTCAGCCCGCTATTAGCGCAGCCGCTGGGCATCCAGTTGCCCATCTATCCGGCCAAGGGCTATTCGGTGACCATGCCGGTGAAGGACGCGAGCAAGGCGCACCAGGTGAGCCTGACGGACGATGAGTTCAAGCTCGTGTTCTCACGCTACACCAGCACAAGCGGCGGCGACCGCCTGCAGGGCCGGGATGTGCTTCGCATTGCGGGCACTGCCGAGCTGAACGGCTACCACCGCGACCTGAACCCGGTGCGCTGCGAGGCCATCGTGCGCCGCGTGGAGCAGCTCTTTCCTGGTGCGGGCGATGCGAGCCAGGCCCAGTTCTGGACAGGCCTGCGCCCGGCCACCCCCAGCAACGTGCCGCTGATTGGCGCCACGCGCCTGAGCAACCTGTTTCTCAACACAGGCCACGGCACGCTGGGCTGGACCCATGCCTGCGGCTCCGGCAAGGCCCTGGCCGACATCGTGAGCGGCCGGGTTCCGGAGGTGGACTTTGCTTTCCAGGGAATGGAGGATGGGGCGCGCGGTGTGGCGCTGAAACCCTCACGCACAACTGCCTGATCGCTGGAAACCTTCCGAGCCACCCCGAAAAAGCCGTTGGTGTTCAGCACCTTCGAAGCACCCTGGAGTGCTTCGAAAGACGCCGCGCTGACGGCCCATGAACCAAGCGCCCCACAGGCCAGCCCCCCCCGGGCCGGGCTCGTTCACTTGGCGGCTGCGCCTGTGGAATGCGCCACAAACCGCGCCACGGCCTGCATGTCCTTCTCGTTCATGCGCTCGGCATACGAAGGCATCACGCCGATGCCGGCCTTCAAGGCGCGCAGCACGCGGCCCGCGTCGGGCTTGAGCTCATCCAGCACCGGGCCCACCTGCCCTTCGGCACCGGCCGCCTGCAGCGTGTGGCACACGGCACACGAAGGCTGGATCTTGGTGAACAGCTCCTTGCCGCGAGCCAGCTCGGCAGGGTCTGCTGCCCCACTGGTACCCGCCCATAGCAACGCCAACCCCGCCAGCAAGCCACGTCCCGGCATCCGCCGTCGCCCCGTGCCAGCACGCGCCCAGGCCAGTGCGCCCCGTGAGCTGGCGTTCCAGGAAAAGGCGCAAAGCGCCTTGGCAGCAGTCAAAGTCATGCCACGGTCACCGTGACAGCGTGGTCCCGCCAGCTGGCGTTGTTGTAGCCACCCACGTTCTCCTCGCGCTCCTCACCCTGCACGTTGCCCGCCGTGTCGGTAGCGCGGCTGGTCAGCACATGGGTTCCCGCCTCCAGGCGCAGCGGCAACGCAAACTGTCGCCACGCGAAGGGGCCCAGATCCGGGCCGATCAGCTTGGCGGCCTGCCAGGTCTTGCCGCCGTCGGCCGACACCTCGACGCCCTTGATGCCGCGTGTGCCACCAAAGGCCACGCCGTGCACCTGCACCTGTCCGGGCTTGAGGACACCCTTGTCCGGCAACGGGCCATTGATCCACGACTTCACACCCATCTCCCAGACCGACGGCTGGTCGGGGCTGGCTTTGCTGCCGGGCGGTGACATGCGGTAGCCGTGCGACATGATGCGTGCCTGCGACTGTGCGGTGGTGAAGGCCACGCGCTTCACATATTTGATGTTGTTCACGCCTTGGTAGCCCGGCACCACCAGCCGCAGCGGGCCGCCATGCGCCAGCGACAGCGGCTCGCCGTTCATCTCCCAGGCCAGCAGCGCGTCGTCCAGCGCTTTCACGGGCACCGAGCGCTCCACCAGCACGGTGAGGGGGTCCACGCCCTCGGGCAGCTTCTCGCCACCCGTGCCGGTCAGGTAGGCAGCGCCATCGGCCAAACCACCCAGCGCGGCCACCACGTTGCGCAGCGGCACACCGCTCCAGACCACACAGCCTGCAGCACCCACCGTCCAGGGCGTGCCGCTGGGTTTGCTGGGGAAAAATCCCCGGCCATTGCCCGAGCACTGCAGCACGGTGGCCACGGTTTCCACCCCCAGGGTCTTGAGCTCGGCCAGCGTCAGGCTGCGCGGGTTCTTCACGCCCTCCAGGCTGACGGTCCACGCGTCGCGGTTCTCAAGAACAGCGGCGTCAGGCGCGGGCAGGTTGTTGCGCACGTAGAGCTGGTTGGCAGGCGTGATAACGCTGGTGCCAAACGCGGAGCGGCGCGTCTCCAGTGTGCTGGTGCTGTGCACGATCAACGCTTCGGGCGTCTTCCACCCTGCGTAGGCGGGCAAGGGCTTGGGCGCTGTGGCGGCGGCCTGCTGGGCGCGCGCACCGCCTGCCAAACCAGCCAATCCCAGTGCGCTCAAGGCAGCAGCGCTTCCTGCCAGCATGTGGCGGCGGGGCAGAGTCGTGGAATCTTTCATGGGGAATATCTCCGAAATGAGGGATTGACTGGCAGGCGCGCCCGGTGTGGGGTTGCACTACCCGCAGAGAGGAAGGCCTGCAGCTGGAGGCAGAACCTGGGTGCATTCTGTGGGCCATCGCTTTCACATCGCATGCAACATTGCGTTAACAAACGTAAAAAACGCAAAACGATAGAAACATCCGTACGGAGATTCGCGTGCTGTGGGCATATTTGCGCTGTTCGGAGGACTCAGGAGATGCGACCATGAAAGCAGCTAAAAACAACACATCCGGCCGCCCCGCAGCCCTGCTGCTGGGGCTGTGCCTCATTGCCGGCCCGGCAGCCGCGCAGTTGACGGCGATGGTGGCTGTGGAGCCCACCGCCCGCAAGGCCGCGCATTCCATCCTGCGCACGGCGGCTGAGTCCGGCCTGTCCAAGGCCACAGGCCAGCCCGTGGCCCTGACCACCAGCGAGGACTTGGCCGACGCGATGCGCGCCACCCGCAGCGCAGGCTACGACATTTTCATCGGCCCAGCCCAGGTGGCCGCGTCCGCACTGCAGCGCGGCTACGAACTGGTGGGCTCCACGCAAAAGTCTGACAAGTACCTGCTGGTGGGCCTGCAACAAATCGAAGCCATGCCGGCGATGAAGGGGCGCAGGCTGTATCTGCCCCAGCAGGACTCTCTCTATACCTATATGGCACGCGGCATGCTCAATGAGGCGGGGCTGTCCTTCCAGGATCTTCGTACCGTGCAGTACGAAAAATTTCCGCAGGCAGGGCTGTCGGCGCTCACCCTGGGCACCACCGACGCCACCGTGGTGCGCGAGGAGGACTGGGCCGAGTGGTCCGCAGCACAAGCTGGCAATGTGCGCGTGCTGAGCACGTCGCAGCCAGTGCCGGGCGGTTTCTCGGTGGTGGTGAAGAAGGACCTGCCCGCCGAAACGCGCAACCGCCTGGCCCAGTGGTTTGCAGCCTCCGCTGCCGCCAGCGGCCTGCCACCCACCACCGTGCGGCCAGAGGCCGTGGAGTACCGCCGCGTGGCGGAACTGGGCCTTTTCACGCCCACCAGCCTGCCCGGGGTGAACCGCATCACGGCGCAAGAGGCCCAAAGCCTGCTGGCTCAGGGTGCCACGCTGGTGGACACCCGCACCGAAAAGGAATTCAGGACCAAGCGCATTCGCGGCGCGGTGTTTGCGGCCTATGTGGAAAAAAGCCTCAAAGACGTGGCTTTCAATGCGGGTCAGGATGACTTCCAGGCCCTGGACAAGCTGGTCAACCTGGACAAGGCCAAGCCGGTGATCTTTGCGTGCAACGGTGCTGAATGCTGGAAGTCATACAAGGCGGCCAAGGTAGCGGCTGGCAAGGGCTTCAAGTCGGTCTTCTGGTTCCGCGGCGGCTTGCCAGAGTGGGACGCTGCCGGTCTGCCCACCGAAGAGGGCTGACACGCCCCGGCGCATTGCGCTGACGGAGGTGCGCTGAGGGGGCAGTCTCCCCTTCCGTACAATGGTTTGCTTCTCAACACCCAAGGGCGCGCAAGGCGCCCTTTGTATGGAAATAGCAATACTGTTCGCCCTCATCCTGCTCAACGGCCTGTTCGCCATGTCAGAGATCGCTCTGGTCACGGCCCGCAAGGCGCGGTTGCAAAAACTGGTCGATGAGGGCGATAGCGGC
>PJUL01000466.1_pt1 | contig 28875 bp, 25 predicted proteins | sample 1512221 | NCBI WGS metagenome assembly PJUL01 (sample SAMN08177667, study PRJNA422409) | Feces metagenome, whole genome shotgun sequencing project.
ACGTACATCGGTTCGCAGGTGAACTTTGGCGAATCCATCCGCACCGTGCAGGAAGACCTGCGCGAGGTTGCGCCCACCATGTTCCTGGGCGTGCCGCGTATCTGGGAGAAGCTGCACGCGGCCATCCACATCAAGCTGCAGGAAACCGGCGGCCTGCGCCGCGCGCTGTTCCACAAGGCCTACAACGCCTGCAAGCCCCTGGCCGAGAAGCCGCGCAGTGCCTGGAGCGTGGGCGACAAGCTGACCTTTGCCACGAGCTACTGGCTCGTCTTCCGTGCGCTGCAGAACTTCATTGGCCTGCGCAACGCGCACGTCGCGCTCACGGGGGCCGCGCCCATTCCGACCGACGTGGTGCGCTTCTTCCTCGTGCTGGGCGTGCCGCTCATCGAGGTGTATGGCCTGACCGAATCGACCGGCATGGTCACAGGCCACCGGTTGGACCATGTGGTGGTGGGCACCGTGGGCGTGCCCACGCTGGGAGTGGAGCATCGCATTGCCAACAACGGCGAACTGCAGCTCAAAGGCGACATGGTGTTTGCGGGCTACTACAAGAACCCCGAGGCCACGGCCAGCAGCATCGTGGGCGGCTGGCTGCACACGGGCGACGTGGTGCGCGAAGAGCAGGGCCAGATCAAGATCGTGGACCGCCTGAAAGACATCATGATCACGGCCGGCGGCAAAAACCTCACGCCCTCCGAAATCGAGAACACCATGAAGGGCAGCCCCTTCATCAAGGAATGCATCATCGTGGCCGAGGCGCGCAAGTTTGTCGGCGCGCTGGTGATGATCGACTACGAAACCGTGGGCAAGTGGGCCGAGGCGCGGCGCATTCCGTTCACGCACTACCGCTCGCTGGTGGAGCACCCCGAGGTGCGTGGCCTCATTGACGCCGAAATCAACCAGGGCAACCAGCGCCTGGCGCAGGTCTCGCAGATCCGCAAGTTCCACTTGCTCACCAAAGAGCTGGACCACGACGACGGCGAGGTGACAGCGACGATGAAAGTGCGGCGCTCCAGCATCTACAAGACCTATGCGGCCGAGATCGAGGCGCTGTACCACTAGCCCTTGGGGTGCATTGCCCGCCGCGCTGACCACTATCAAAACAGGAGCTGTTAGCGCTTACCCATCAAGCGCTGGAGGCCAATTTAACATGAAAAACTCCGCCGCCGAAACCTCCCCTTTGCTGCTCGAACGCGCGGGCGCCATCGCCACGCTGCGCTTCAACCGGCCCGAGGCGCTCAACGCCATCGACGTGCCCATGGCCAACGACTTCCTCACCGCCGTGCAGTCCCTCGCTGCCGACCCCGGCGTGCGCGCCGTGGTGCTGTGTGGCAACGGCCGAGGCTTCATGGCCGGGGGCGACCTGGCCACGCTGCGCGCCGCGCCGGTGCAGGGTGCCATCGACATCCTCACACCGCTGAACCAGGCGCTACTGCTGCTCACGCAGATGAACGCGCCCGTCATCGCGCAAGTGCACGGCGCCGCCGCCGGTGCGGGCTTGAGCCTGCTTCTCATGGCCGACTACGTGATCGCCGCCGAAGGAACGCGCTTCAACCTGGCGTACATCAACCTGGGCACCAGCTGCGACGTGGGTGCCTCGTGGGCGCTGCCACGCATCGTGGGTGTGCGCCAAGCGCTGGAGATTGCGCTGCTGGGCGAGGCCTTCACGGCCGACGACGCCCTGCGCCTGGGCCTCATCAACCGCGTGGTGCCTGCACACGAACTGGAGAGCGCCACCACCACCCTCGCTCAACGCCTGGCCAATGGCCCCACGCTGGCCTACGGTGCGATGAAGCGACTCATGCGCCAGTCGCTCGACCACACGCTGCCCGAACAACTGGCTGCCGAAAAAGAGGCCTTCGTGCAGTGCGCAGGTTCCGAAGACTTTCGCACTGGCGTCGAGGCTTTTCACGCGCGCCAGAGCCCGTCATTCGCAGGGCGCTAGACACTGACACTGCCAAGGCCCACTGAGGGCAGCGCATCGAAACAAGGCCATTGCAATGACGGGCACGGTTGCTCGTGCGACGTGCCATTGGCCTCGTTTCCAGAACACTCCGTTCGCTCCCGCCCTGTTTATCCACGGGTCCGTCCGTTCTACAGTCGGTGCCATGATCACCGTCCGCACCGCCTCCGACCGAGGCCGGTCTTCCACCGGCTGGTTGCACAGCGCCCACAGCTTTTCGTTCGGCGATTACTTCGACTTGCGCCACCAGGGCCATGGCAACCTGCTGGTGCTCAACGACGACACCGTGGCGCCCGGCAAGGGCTTTGGGACCCACGGGCACCGCGACATGGAGATCGTGAGCTATGTGCTGAGCGGTGCCTTGGCCCACCAGGACAACCTGCCTGGAAGTGACCAGCCCACGGAGCAGGCCGTGTTGCCACCACCAGCCCCCACCGGCATCCTGCGCCCGGGCGATGTTCAGCGCATGAGCGCCGGCTGGGGGGTGCGGCACAGCGAATTCAACGCGCTGCAGGATCAGGAAACGCATTTTCTGCAGATCTGGTTCAAGCCGCTGTTCACCGGCACCCGCCCCAGCTACGAACAAAAACACTTTTCAGCCGCAGACCGCCGGGGCCGCCTGGTGCGCATTGCCTCACGCAAGGGGCTGGAGGGTTCGCTCAGCATGAATGCCGACGCATCCCTCTGGGCAGGCTTGTTCGATGGCGATGCCGAAAGCGCCACGCAACCCCTCAGCCCAGACCGGCTGGCCTATGTGCACGTGGCGCAGGGCGCGGTCCACGCCAATGGCGTGCCATTGAACGCAGGCGATGGTGCGCTGCTGGACGGGGAAACGCAGCTTGCGCTCCACCATGGCGCAGGCGCCGACGTGCTGGTGTTTGACCTGGCACGCCGATAGGCTGCGCCCACCCTCTTTCATGCTGCCAATGAACCCATCCCCACACGCCTTCGTCCACGTGCCCGAGTTGCAAGGCCGATTGACGCCCGCCGAAACATCGGGCCTGCGCCTGACGGACGACGTGCTGGCCGAATGGGACGCCCAAGCCCGCTGCCAAGGCCTGCCGATCAACTGGCGGCTGGCTGATGCGGAGGTGGAACGCTCGCGCCGCGACGTGTTGGCCACCGTTACCGCACAACAGCAAGACCTGTGGGTGTTTGCGTACGGGTCGCTGATGTGGAACCCGGGTTTTCATTTCGACGAAGTGCGCCGCGCCAGCCTGCCGGGGTTTGCGCGCCGGTTTGCGCTGAGCACCTCCATAGGCCGCGGCACACCCGACTGCCCAGGGCTGGTGCTGACACTGCAACGGTTGGACATGGATGCAACCATCACAACCCAACCGCGGTGCGAGGGCCTGGTCTTTCGCATTCCTGCCGCATGGGTGCCCGCAGAGTCCCGCATGCTCTGGCGCCGCGAAATGATCACCGGCGCGTACTGCCCCACGCTGATGCCGCTGCACACACCACAGGGCCCGCTCAACAGTGCGCTGGTCCTGACGGCCAACACCGCCCACCCACACTACCGTGGTGACCTGACCCTGCAGCAGACCGCCGACACCATCGCCCGCGCGTGCGGGCGCATCGGCAGCAACCGCGACTACCTGGACCAGTTGGCGGCGCAGTGCAGCGTGCTGGGCATCGAAGACGCCTACGTGCAGCAGCTGGCCGCCATGGTGGCTGGCGTGGCCCTGGGCCACGCCTGAGCAGCGCCTAGAACGGCGCGGATTCGGGGTCGGTGTCTTCCGGCGCCGTCGCAGGCCCGGTGATGGCGCGGCCCACCACATCCTTGCCCTTGGGAGGCACGGGGGTGGTGGCAGCCAGACCGGCCGATGCGGACGAACTGGAGGCAGGCACTGCACTTGGTGCTGCCACGGCCTGCGCCGCGCTGGCCACGCCACTTTCCGCCTCGCCACCCAGCGCCTCGATGAGGTCCGGAATAAGCTTGACCAGTTCGCCCGTGGCAATGGCCACATCGGTGTCAAAGCCGCCGTCATCCGCCTTGGTGCCTTCAAACACGGTGTCCAGGAACGACACCTTCTTGATCTGCAGACCCTCGGTCAGCATGAAGCTCACGCGGTCGTCCCAGGTCAGGGCCAGCTTGGTGGGCAGCTTGCCGGCGTCGATGTGGGCCTGTACCTCCTCAATGTCGAGCGGGTGGCGGGCGTAGCGCACCACGGCCTTTTCTTCGTTCGCGCTTTTCAGCTCGCACTCGCGGTCCACGGTAAAGCCCACGGGCGGCTCCTGCTCCTTGAGCCAGTGGGCCATGGCGGCCTGCGGGCTGGTCTGGGTGTTGAGCAGCGACACCGACAGGCCGGGCAGTGACTCGACCAGCAGCGTCACCACTTCGTCCGCACGGCCCTGGGCGGAGGTGTCCATCACCAAAAGGCGTGCGTTGGGGTCGATCCACACCCACATCGAGCCCTGCTTGGTGAAGGCCATGGGCAGCAGGTCCAGCTTGGCCTCGTCTTTCAGCTCCTTGCTTTCCTTCTTGCCGGGTTTGCGGCCAGTTTCCTGCTCGATGCGCGCGGCCTTTTCCTTGACCTTGCGCGCCAGCACGCTGCCGGGCAGCACCTTGGACTCGACCATGAAGCGCAGGATCCACTGGCCACCCACCGACTCCACCAGCGCGCCATGCTCATCACCGCGAGGTGGCACCCAGCCCAGGGATTTCTCCTGCGTGGCACCACATTCGCTGAACGGCGTCTTGGCCAGCGCTTCTTCCACTTGCGTCAGTTCAACCTGCCATTGCGGCGCAATGCGGTACACGATCATGTTCTTGAACACGGACAAAACCTTTTGTTGGGGAGTGTGAGAAAGAAGAATGGGAGGGCCGGGCTGCCCTAGGGCAAATGGGGGCGACGCCGGGCCAAGTGCTCATTGTCGGCGGTTGGGGCACCGGGTCGCGCCGCACTGCACCCAGCCGGCACCTTGCACCCAGGCAAATACTATCAATTCAGGAGCTATCAGCGCTTATTCAGCAAGCGCTGGAGCCTATTTCTACCTTAAATATTCGCATCGAAACCCACAGCTTCTTGTCACAACTTTACACAGCCACATCCAACACGCACGGCGGCGATACACACCGGGCAGACACTGAACCTCAATCGCCGGGACAACCGTTCCGGCGGGTTGATCCACCTCTGTGAAAGGACCCACACCATGGCTTTCCCACTTTCTCGCCTTCACCACCGTCTGGCCGCCACCGCCGTTCTGGCGGCACTGGCCCTGCCCGCACTGGCACAGCCTGCCCCAGCCGCTCCACCCGCTGCGGGCGCCACCGCCGCCGAGGCTGCGCCGCGCCACAAGATGGGCGAACGCCACCACAAGGGCGACCCGGCCCAGCGCGCCGAAAAACGTGCCCAGCATCGCGCCGAACGCCTGGCCAAACTCAAGAGCGAACTGCAACTGACCGCCGCCCAGGAACCGGCATGGGCCACGTTCACCACGTCGATGCAGCCCGGCGAGCGCCCCGCCCGCCTGGACCGCAAGGGCATGGAGCAACTGACCACCCCCGAGCGCATCGACCGCATGCGGGCCTTGCGCGCCCAGCACGCCGCCGAGGCCGACCGCCGCGGCGAGGCCACCAAGGCCTTCTATGCCGCGCTGACGCCGGAGCAGCAAAAAACCTTTGACGCCAAGGCGCACCGTGGCGGGCCCCGCATGGGTGGCGGCATGCACGGACACGGCCCGCGCGGCGACCATCCGCACGGCAAGCGCGGCACCGAGGGCTGAGCGGCCAACGCCAAGCCGCCAGAGCCATTCCTTAGCCCCTATCCCCCGACACAAGGGGGCCAAAGCCCCGTGCCCTGCCCAGGACACCGGGCTTTTTCACGCGCCGGGGGGCGTACATGGCTTTGTCTGCTGTCGAAAAATGCAGCTGTGGATAAGCCTGGGATGATTTCTGGCACAACCTGCCAGTTATCCACAGAAAAATGCCGGTCGCCCAAGTTGTTGTCTCCCAGCCCCGACGTTTCCGAGGGCTCGCCACACAGACTTTGGTGCAATGCAAATGATTGCCAGCATTGGGAAAAATGGCCTTGTCCACAGCAACAGGCCTGCTCTACTACTACTGCTATTTATATATATAAAGAATAAAGAACAACCAGAAAACCCAACACCGGGGGCGTGGAACGGCGTGTGTGGACAGCGGTACAGCAACGGGGGCGGCGGGTGGGTGACATAAAAAGTGGCTGACGGGCTGAGTGCGCGCCGTCGTGCGGCCGGCTCCATCGCTGCCTGGACGCGAAAAGGCAAGTCATGGCCTTTGGAAGGCATGCCACTGTGGTCGTGGCCTGTACCTGGTTGCGGTGGTGTCCACCGAGGTTCCTACCTGGGCCCGCCACAGCAACGGCAGGCAGGTCCGCCATCGTGATCTGCATCCAGTCGCTACTCAATTAATAGCATTCAGCGCTTTCTGTATAAGCGCTAGGGCGGAATTTGACTCCAAAAATTCCGATTCAGGGCCACGGTGTGCAAGATTGGGGATAGTTCTGGCACAACCGGCCAGTTGTCCACAGAAAAGTCCGCTGGTGCCGTTTTATCCCCGTTGCCAGGACAGCGCCAAGGGGGATGCATGCACAGGGTTGTGGCCAACGCAAGTGCTTGCCGGGCTTCACAAAAATGCAGTTGTCCACACGTTGCGCGGCCCTCTACTACTACGACTATGTATTTATAAAAGAGATAAGAAGAAGACAGAGGGAGAACCCTGCGCCCCGAATTCACCTCGCCAGTGGGCGCAACGTGGGTCCCAAGCGGGCATTGCGGCAGCACTGCAGAAAAAAACGCGCCGCATCGTGCTGCGCTTGTCGATATGGCACGCCGCCATTCGTCGTGGGAATGCGGGGCGCCTTTGGTGGGCGCGTCGAATCTTCAAACTGACAGGAGTCCAGATATGTCGTACATCGATGGTTTCGTGATCGCCGTTCCCACCGCCCACAAAGAGGCCTTTATTGCGCACGCACGCAAGCTGGACCCGATCTTTCTTGAGCTGGGTGCGCTGCGCGTGATCGAGGGCTGGGGCGACGACGTGCCCGACGGCAAGGTCACCGATTTCCGCCGCGCCGTGAAGGCGACGGCCGAGGAGACGGTGGCCTTTTCATGGGTCGAGTGGCCGGACAAAGCCACGCGCGATGCGGGCATGAAGAAGATGATGGAGGACCCGCGCATGGATCCGTCCGCACCCGGCAATCCGCCCATGCCTTTTGATGGCAAACGCATGATCTTTGGCGGCTTCGAGCAGGTGGTCGAAGTGAAGGCGAAATGATGCGGTGAACAGGCTGCCGTGCAAGGCCCGTGGCGCTCGTTGCCCTGAAACAGGGTGAATCTGTCGAAAAAGACCTGCCCTACGCCACAGCCGCCCTCAGGAAGGCCTCCAAACGGTCCGCAGGCAGGGGGCGGCTGAACAGGTAGCCCTGGCACAGCATGCAGCCCGCTTCGGCCAGCAGTTCGCGCTGTTCGGCGGTTTCCACGCCTTCGGCGATCACTTCCAGGCCCAGGCTGCGCGACAGGCCGATGATGGTGTCTACGATGGCCGCATCGTTGGGGTCGGTCAGCAGGTCGCGCACAAAACTCTGGTCGATCTTGAGCTGGTCGAGCGGCATGCGCTTCAAGTAGCTCAGGCTGGAGTAGCCGGTGCCGAAGTCGTCCAGCGAGAAGCCCACGCCGTAGCTGCGCAGGGCCGTCATGGTGGCGATGGTGGTTTCCATGTCTTCCACCAGCAGGCTTTCGGTCAGCTCCAGCTTGAGCTGGCCCGAGGGCGCACCGGTGATGGCCAGCACACGGGCCACGTCGTCCACAAAACTGGCGTGGCGGAACTGGCGCGAGCTCACGTTCACGGCCATGGTGAGGTGGGCCATCGCAGGGTCGTCCTGCCAGCTGGCCAGCAGCTTGCAGGCGTTGTGCAGCACCCAGCGGCCTAGCGACAGGATCAGCCCGGTCTCTTCGGCCAGCGGAATGAACTGCGCCGGCGACACCATGCCGCGCTGCGGGTGGGCCCAGCGCACCAGCGCCTCCACGCCCACACAGCGGCCCGACTGGTGCATCTGCGGCTGAAAGTGCAGCAAAAACTCGTCTTGCACCAGGGCAGAGCGCAGGTCAGCCTCCAGCGCGGCGCGGGTGGTCACCACGGCCTGCATGTCGGGGTCAAAAAAGCGCAGCGTGTTGCGGCCAGCCGTTTTGGCCTGGTACATCGCCAGATCGGCCTGTTTGAGCAGCTCACCCACGCTGTTGGTCTCCCCCGTGAAGGGAGCGATGCCGATACTGGGTGTGCTGCGGTACTGGTAGCCCGCCAGCGCATACGGCACGGCCAGCATGGCCAGGACTTTTTCGCCCACGCCCCGCGCATGCAGCGCCAGCTCGTGCGGTTTGGGGCTGAGTTCCTCCAGCATGACCACAAACTCGTCGCCACCCAGGCGTGCCACGGTGTCCACGCTGCGCACGCAGGTGTTCAGGCGCTGCGCCACCTGCTGCAGCAGCAGGTCGCCCTGGTCGTGGCCCAGGGTGTCGTTGAGCTGCTTGAAGTTGTCGAGATCGATGAACAGCAGCGCACCGCCCTGGTGGCGCCGCTGGGCCGTGGCCAGGGCCTGGTGCATGCGGTCCATCAACAGCATGCGGTTGGGCAGGCCGGTGAGCGCGTCGTAGAACGCCAGGCGCTGGATCTCGCGCTCGCTGGCTTTGCGCTGGCGGATGTCGGTGTTGATGGCCAGGATGGACTGCGGCTTGCCGTCTTCCCCGAGCACCAGGGTCCAGCGGCCTTCCACCTCGATGGTGCTGCCGTCGCGGTGGCGCTGCACGATCTCGCCCGTCCACTCGCCATGGTCCAGCACGGCCTGCGTCGCATGGCGGAAATGGGTTGGATCGCCGTAGAGCAGGGTTTCGATGGACTGGCCCAGTGCCTGCAGCTGCGACCAGCCGTACAGCCGCTCGGCGCTCTTGTTCCAGAAAATAACGCGGTGGTTCAGGTCACGCACCAGGATCGCGTCCTGCGCCTTGTCGAGCAGCGAGGCTTGGTGGCGGATGCGTGCGTCGGCCAATTGGCGGTCGATTTCGGCAGAGGCGCGGGCCGCAAAAATCTGCAGCGTGGAGGTGATGAAACCGGTCTCTGCCAGCGGTTGGCGGAACAGCACAAACACGATGCCCACCACCTCGCCGTCCGCGTTGCACAGCTGCTGCCCGGCATAGGCCCGCGCGCCCACGTGGCGCAGCACGGGGGCCTCGGGGTACAACTGCTGCACCTTGTCGGCCACCACGTATTCGCGTTGCGACATCAGTTGCAGGCTGGGCGTGCCGGCCAGGCTGTACTCGTCGTTGGGCAGCATCTGCTCGTCGAGCACGGCAGCCAGCGTGACCACGCGGGGCGCCTCGTCGTTGGCCGAGGGCAGCAGGCGCACCACGCAGCCGCCCTGCGCGCCCAGGGCGTCGGCCATGTTGCGCACCAGCTGCACAAAAAACTCCGTGCCAGTGCTCGCCGACACGGCCGCCGCCACTTTCAGCACCGAAGCCTGCAGCCGCTGCTGTTCCTTGCGTGTGCGCAGGCTGGTGATGCCGAAGGCCACATCGTTGGAAAGCTCCTGCAGCAGCGCTGCCTCTTCGGGGCTGATCTGCAGGATGTCGGGGGCATACAGGTACAGCAGGCCAAAGGTGCGGTCGTGCCCCTGGCCCTGTTCGCGGGTTTTCAGTGGCAGGCAGATCACGCCGTGAAAGCCGTTGTCCAGCATGCGCTCCGTCCAGTCGGCAAAGTCACCTTCCTTGCGGATGTCCTGCACGATCACCGGTTTGCCCGAGCGCACGGCCATGCCGGCCGGGCCGCGGCCATAGGGATCGTCGGCCGACCACGACAGCTGCAGGTTGTCCAGGTAATGCTCGTTGTGGCCGGCATGCGCCACGGGCTGGATGGACTTGCGCTCGTCGTCCAGTGCAAACCCCACCCAGCCCATGCGGTAGCCGCCGATGTTCACGGCAATCTGGCAGATGGCCTGCAGCAGCGTGGTCTCGGACGTGGCACGCACCAGGGTTTCGTTGCAGGCGCTCAAGAGGCGCTGGGCGCGGCCCATGCGCGCCAGCTCGCGCTCGGTGCGCAAGCGTTCTGTCACGTCGGTGGCCAGCACCTGGCGTGCGGGGCGGCCGTTGAAGCTGATGCTGCCCGCCGTGATCTCCACGTCCATGAAGGTGCCGTCTTTTTTGACGTGCCGGGTGATGACGGGTTTGCCGCGCTGGTCCATGGGCACGGCGTCGATGGTGGCGCGGATGGCCTCGCGGCGCTCGGCGGGCCAGAGGTCGGTCATGCCCATGCCCAGCAACTCGGCTTCGGTGTAGCCGTAGTGCATCTCCATCGACCGGTTCACCGCCTGCAGGCGCTGGGTTTCCTTGTCGTACACCCACATCGGGTGTGGGTGTTCGTCGAACAGCATGCGGTACTGCAGCTCGGAAGCGCTGAGCTGCCCCGCCACATGCCGCAACTGCACCATGGCGCCCAGCGACTCGGTCATGATCTCCAGGTGGGCCACATCGCGGCGCGAGAACGCATGCGTCTTGCTGGAGGTGACCTTGAGCGAGCCCACCACGGTGTCCCCCGTGCGCAGCGGCACGGCCATGACGGAGCGCACGCCGTGCAGGTGCGGCATGGATGCCATGTCCCAGCCTTCGGCCAAGGTGTCGTTGCACACCACCGTGCGCCCTTCCCGCAGGGCGGGCCACAGAATGCTTTGGTCCACCGGCAGCAGGTTGCCTGCCGGGCGCACATGGTCGCCAGCCGAGGCCTGGGCCACCAGATTGCGGCCCTGCAGCAGTTCCACCATGGCACCATTCGCGCCAGTCTGCTGCAGCACCGTGTCGGCCACGAGCTGCAGCACCTCGGGCAGGGCCATGTCCAGCGAGGAGATGCGCTGCTGCACCTGCAGCAGTTCGGCATGCCGCATGGCGTCGCGTTGTGCGGCCAGCTCGGCCTCTTTTTGCGCGCTGATGTCGGCCATGCCACCCACCATGCGCACCGCCTTGCCCTGCAAGTCGCGGATCAGAAAACCGCGGTCAAACACCCAGGCGTAGCTACCGTCGCTGCGCCGAAAGCGGTATTCGGCCGACCAGTGCGCATCGGTGCCGTCGATGGCGGCATGGATGCCGCGCAGCACCTCTTCGCTGTCGTCGGGGTGCAGCCGCAGCGTCCAGGAGGTGCTGTCGGGCGGCAGCTCGTGCAGCGGCACGCCAAACAGCGTCTGCATGCCCTCGTTCCACCACATGGCATCGGTGTGCAGGTTCCAGTCCCACACGGCATCGGCCGTGGCGCGCGACACCAGGTGGAAGCGTTCCTCGCTCTCGGTGCGTGCCTGGTGCGCCATGCGCTGGGCCGAGATGTCCTGGAAGGCCCCCTGGACGCGCACGATCTGCCCTTCGGCATTGCGCACCGCCTGGCCCGCAGTCCGCACCCAGAAATGCCGGCCGTCCGGCGTGATGAGCTCCGCCTCTACATCGAACGGCGTGCCGATCCGCATGCAGTTTTCAAACGCCGTTTGCATGACCCTGCGGTGCGGGGGCGGGTACAGATCCAGAATTTGTTCCACCGACCCCATGCGGCCCGAGATGCCGAAGGTGGCCGCGATTTCCTGCGACCAGTTCAGCTGCATGCGAGGCAGCTCCACGATCCATCCGCCGATGCGGGCAATGCGCCCTGCCACCCGCAGGGTCTCGCTCTGCGCCAGCATCTCGGCGTGCATCTGATCGCGTTCCTGCACCAGTTCTGAGAGCAGGCGCTGTTGGCGGCGCAGCTCCAGCTGCGCCATGGCCTGGCCGGCCAGCACCTGCAGGCTCTCGATCTGCGCGGGCTCCAGCGTACGGGGCGTGGTGTCCAGCACCGCCAGCGTACCCAGCGTGAAGCCGTCGGGGCTGACCAGCGGCACACAGGCGTACAGGCGGATGCCGGGCTCGCCCGTCACCAGCGGGTTGTGGGCAAAAGCCGGGTGGAGTGTGGCGTCGGGCACCACCACGGGCTCGCGGCTGCCGCCCAGCACATGGGCGCAGAAGGCAATCGCCCGCTCGGTCTGCTGAAACGGCACGCCCACCGCGGCTTTGAACCACTGGCGTTCGCTGTCCACAAAGTTGACCACGGCCATGGGGCAGCCGCACAGCCGCGCTGCCAGCAGGGCAAGTTGATCAAAGCCTTCTTCGGCGGGTGTGTCGAGGATCGCGTAAGACTGCAGTGCGTGGAGCCGGGCGGCTTCTGCGGTGGCTTGCGCTGGCTGCATGGCGTCAGGCGGCCTGCTGCGGCCCCAGTGGCGCACGCCCGCGCAACCGGCCCGGTGCGGCAGGGTGACAGGCGGACACTAGCGTCGGCAACATGGGGTCAATATGGAGTTGAAAGCGGTGCGGCCATGCCACATACGCAAAAAGGCAATGCTACACCGCACAAGCGGGGTGCGCGGCCGATGCCGATGCAGGTGTGTCGCGCAGCAGAACCAAGGTGTCAGCCCGCAGAAATGCCGGTTCAGCCTCGCGTGCGGCGTTCACGCACGGCTGCAGCGAGGGTCTGTAACACGGGCACCGTCTGCGCCAGGCTGATGCAGGCATCCGTCACCGACACGCCGGGCGCGAGCGGCTGGCCCGCCACGATGTCCTGGCGGCCCTCCTGCAAATGGCTTTCGATCATGATGCCGGTGATGCGTGCATCCCCCGCAGCAATCTGCTGTGCCACGTCCTCGGCCACCGTGATCTGGCGCTGGTGCTGCTTGCTGCTGTTGGCGTGGCTCACGTCGATCATCACCTGCTGGCGCAGGCCAGCGGTCTGGAGCACGGCGCAGGTGGCATCCACATCGGCCGCGCTGTAGTTGGGCTGCTTGCCGCCGCGCAGAATCACATGGCAGTCGTTGTTGCCACGCGTTTCGAAAATCGCGGCCTGGCCCATCTTGGTCATACCCATGAACGCGTGCGCGGCGCTGGCGGCCTGGATGGCGTCGCTGGCCACCTTCACGCCACCGTCGGTGCCATTCTTGAAGCCCACCGGGCAACTCAGGCCGCTCGCCAGCTGGCGGTGGCTCTGGCTTTCCGTGGTGCGCGCGCCAATCGCGCCCCAGCTGACCAGGTCGCTGATGAACTGCGGCGAGAGCAGGTCCAAAAATTCAGTGCCCACTGGCAGGCCCAGCGCCAGCACGTCCAGCAGCAGCTGGCGCGCCAGTTCCAGGCCTTCGTTGATGGCAAAGCTGCCGTCCAGGTGCGGGTCGTTGATGTAACCCTTCCAGCCCACGGTGGTGCGGGGTTTTTCGAAATACACGCGCATCACCACCAGCAAGTCGTTTTGCAATGCGTCCGCCTGGGCCTTGAGGTGGCGGGCGTAGTCCATCGCTTGGTCATGGTCGTGGATGGAGCACGGGCCCACCACCACGATCAACCGGTCGTCCTGCCCGTGCAGGATGCGCGAGATCGCGGCACGGCTGCTTTCCACCAGGGTCTGGGCTGCCTCGGGTGTGGGTAGCCATTCCTGCAGCAACGCTGGCGTGATCAAAGGGCGCACGGCCTTGATGCGCGTGTCGTCAATGCGCGTGGTGTCGTGGGTGGAGATGGGGGTGGCGGAGCGGTGTGCGTGGGTCATGGTGGTCCCGATTGTCGCTGCGGCTGGCCTGGGCCTGTGGCGCTGTCCTACGGCCTGCGCTGCTGCAGGCTCCTATACCTAGGGCAGTCCGCACTTTTCACTCTGCCCTTCTCCCGGGAGATCCCATGGCCATCCAGAACGCCCTGGCCAGCGTCGCCGTCAAAAGCCTGCCCGACGCTGTGCAATGGTACGAATCGCTCTTTGCCCGCGCGCCCGATTCGTGCCCCATGCCCGAGTTGGCCGAATGGAGTTTTCCGCGCGGCGGCTGGTTGCAGGTCTACCAGTTGCCACAGCGTGCCGGGCAGTGTTCGGTCACCTTGTCGGTGGACGACATCGACGAGCAGGGCGAGCAGTTGCAGCGCATGGGCGTGGACATTGGCCAGCGGTCGGACAGCAGCAGCGTGCGCATCATCATGGTGGCCGACCCGGATGGCAACCACATCGCCTTTGCCCAGCCCCTGGACCAGCGACTGGTCGTGCAGGCGCCTGCGGCCATGCCGTAGCGCCAGGCAGCGCAGCCCGCTCAGGGGCGCCGGAACGCCGCGTTCTGCCGCGCCCAATGGCGCGACTGCAGGTGATCAAGCCGCACTGTGCCGCCCGATGAGGGCGCATGCACAAACCGGCCCTCCCCCACGTAAATGCCCGCATGGCTGGGTTGGCGGCCGGTGCCAAACACCACCAGGTCGCCGGTGCGCAGTTCCCTGCCATCGATCGGATAGCCCCAGGTGTTGAGCTGCGCCACTGTGCGCGGCGGTGGCGTGCCCACCTGGTTGCGGTACACATAGCCGATGAGACCGCTGCAATCAAAACCTGAATCGGGCGTGTTGCCGCCGTAGCGGTAGGGCGTGCCCACCAGGCCCAGCGCATGGATGGCGATGTCGTGCGCCTGTTCGGCCGTCAGCGGTGGCGTGGTGCGCACAGGGGCGGACGATGAAGACGACGAAGACGGAGGCAGCGAGGTGCTACACCCCGCCAGCACCAGCAGGGCGGCAGAGCAGGCGGCGGCAAGTCCCAGGCGGTGGAAGGCGTGCATGGCGCAAGGGTAATGGATGGGCCGCGGTGCTGGTGCCCTACCCCACCGCGGGTCTGGGGATATTGGTCAAAAATGCTGCCAGCGCTTGTCCAGCAAGCGCTGGCAGCTATCTTTTTTCAATACTCCTGGGTCAGGCGGTTGCCACAGCGGCGGTTGCCACAGCGGCGGTGGCCGCGCGGCGCGCCATCAGCCGGTTGGCCACGCTCACGATGGCGTGCACCGAGGCCGTCACGATGTTGTGGCTCATGCCCGCGCCAAACGTGGCCCCGGCAACGCCCTCCATCGCGGCTTCCACAATCGCCATGGCCTGGGCGTTGGCGCCGGTGCCCGTGGCACGCTCCTCATAGTGGTCCACCCGCAGCGGCAGGCCGAGCGCATCCACGGTCGCGGCAATGGGCCCATTGCCCTGGCCGCGCAGCGTCTGGCGTGTGCCGTCGATGGTGACATCGAGCTCGATGCCCTGGCCGTCTTCATCCAGGCGGTGGCTGTGGCAGGCAATGGCAGCGGGTGCGGCAGCCTGCAGGTACGTCGCCTGGAACAGGCTCCACAGCGCATCGCCCGTCATCTCGCTTTCGCTGGTATCCGTCTGGCGCTGCACCACGGCACTGAACTCCACCTGCATGCGGCGCGGCATCACCACGCCGTGCTCACGCTCCAGCAAAAAGGCAATGCCGCCCTTGCCCGACTGGCTGTTCACGCGGATCACGCTGTCGTAGGTGCGGCCGAGGTCCGCCGGGTCGATGGGCAAGTACGGCACTTCCCACAACGCGTTCGGGTCCTGCGCGGCAAAACCCTTTTTGATTGCGTCCTGGTGCGAGCCCGAGAACGCGGTGAACACCAGGTCGCCTGCGTAGGGGTGTCGTGGGTGCACGGGCAGCGAGGTGCATTCCTCCGCAATGCGCGCGACCGAGGTGATGTCCGAAAAGTCAAGGTTTGGATGCACGCCCTGGGTGTACATGTTGAGCGCCAGCGTCACGATGTCCACGTTGCCGCAGCGCTCGCCATTGCCGAAGAGGCAGCCTTCCACGCGGTCGGCGCCGGCCATCATCGCGAGTTCCGCCGCGGCCACGCCGGTGCCGCGGTCGTTGTGCGGATGCACCGAGAGCACGATGTGCTCGCGGGGCGCAAGGCGCCGGTCCATCCATTCGATCTGGTCGGCGAACACGTTGGGCGTGGCGTTCTCCACCGTGGTCGGCAGGTTGATGATGATGGGGCGGCCGGGGCCGGCGTTCCAGGCGGCAATGGCGGTCTGGCAGGCCTTGAGCGACACGTCGAGCTCGGTGGCGCTGAAGGTTTCGGGCGAATACTGCAGCGTCCACTGCGTCTCGGGCTGCGCATCGGTGAGCTGCTTCAGGTAGCCCACGTGGTGTGCGATGAGCTGCATCACCTGCGTCACGTTCATGCCGAACACGATGCGCCGCCATGCCGGCGCCGTGGCGTTGTACAGGTGCACGATGGCGCGGGGCGCGCCTTTCACGGCCTCCACGGTGCGCGCGATCAGGTCTTCGCGCGACTGGGTCATGACCATGATGGTCACGTCGTCGGGAACCAGGTTCTCGTCGATCAGGCGGCGCACGAAGTCGAAGTCGGTCTGCGACGCGGCTGGAAAGCCGACTTCGATCTCCTTGAAGCCGATGCGCACCAGCTCGGCAAAGAGCTTCATCTTGCGCTCGCCGTTCATCGGCTCGAACAGCGCCTGGTTGCCGTCGCGCAGGTCGGTGGAGAGCCACACGGGCGCGCGGGTGATGCTGCGGGTGGGCCACTGGTGGTCGGGCAATGCGACGGGGGCAATGGGCTGGTACTTGGTGGCGGGCTTGGCAATCATGAGAAATGGCTCCACGAACGGTGTGCAGTGCGCGCAATGGGTGGTGGCGCACTGCCGGTCAACAACGAATGAAAAACAAAACGTGTGACATCCCCTGCAGCCCTTTGCAATGTGCAAAGGCTGGTTCGCGGGCCGGGGTCAGGGGGAGATCAGGTGTTGCGCTGAGCGAGTCAGGCAACGGTGGCGAACGCAGGCAGACCCCGGCCAAGCACTAGTAGGCTTAGCGATAGGGTGGGTAGGCGCATGCTGCGTTGCATAGGGGGTCGACCATAGCACAGGCCTGCTGCACTGCGCAATCAATTAAATAAAAATGGCCGATAGCGCTTGTCCAGTAAGCGCTGATAGCTATCAAATTGATAATTGATACCGCTGGTAGGATGGCAATCCCCGCGCCCACGCGCCCTGTAGTTCCCGCGTTCCCATTCCGCCAGGAGACTCCCATGCCCTACATGCTGCTCATCATGGAACCCCACGGCCAGCGTGCCGAGCGGGGGCTGGCGGGAGGGCAGGAGGCCTACGCGCGCATGCTGCGGTTTGGCGAAGGCTTGCAAGCCCGCGGCCTGCTGCGGGCCACCGAATCGTTGGCTTCCACCGAGCAGGCCGTGCGCCTGCAGGTGCGCGATGGGCAGGCCCGGCTGGTAGACGGCCCGTTTGCCGAAACGAAAGAGATGGTGGGCGGCTTCTTTTTGCTCGACTGCGCCACACGCGAAGAGGCCCTGGCCATTGCGCGCGACTGCCCGGCTGCAGAGTGGGCCACCATCGAGGTGCGCGAGGTGGCCCCGTGCTACCACGACGGCGTGGCGCATTGATCATTCACCCGGCCCGCCCCAATCGCGCCCCATGGGCCCGGCCAATGCGCCCAAACATCCATCGCCAGCCCAACACGTAGGCCACCACCAGTACGGCCGCGGCGGCCAGGCCCGGCGCATAGGGGGCCGAGAAGGCGAACCGCCACGCCCAGTACACATCGGCAAACCCCGCCAGCACAAACGTCCCCAGGCCCACCCACGGCCCTTCGGCGCGCCAGGCCCCTATCGACACGAAGGCATGGGCCACCAGCGCGCCCAGCCCCAGCAGCCAGCGCAGGGCCGGCCAGCCCACGGGGCCCCACAGTGCGGGCAGTGCCCTGGACTTGTTGTCCAGCGCGGTGCGCAGATCCAGGGCGGAGAACTGGCGCTCCTGCTGCATTGGGCCGCTGCCAGTGCCGACACGGCTGATGCTGCCGAAACTCCGCGAGGCGGATGCCACATCCGGCAGCCATTGCGAGTCTTCGCTGTCGCTCCACGCAACGGTTCGTCCGGCCGCGGGGCTGCGCGGAAGGCTTTCACCCGCCTGTCGCACAGCAGGCCCGCCATCGGGCGGTGTCCTCGGAATGGGCTGCGGTGCGGACGCAACGCCCGCGCCCTGGCGCAGGCCGGGTGTGCTGGCTCCCTGGCGTGACCGCAGGGCCAGCGCCAGTGCATCTTTGCTGGGGGCCACCATCAGCCACAGCTCCCACCACACGTCGCCATCGCCCGCATCCGAATGTTTGTACAGCGTGAGCCACTGCTCGCGCGTCGCGTGCACCGTGCCCGTGTCGCCCGGTAGCGGGCGGGCCAGGGCCACAGGCCAGGCCTGGGGGTAGTCGCGCTGCTGGTGCCATGGGGCCGCATGTTCGGGGTTGGCGTCGGGCGCGCCATAGTGCTCGCTCAGCCGCTGCACCAGGGCCACACGGGCCGTGTTGGTGACCTGGTTGAGTTCACTGCACAAAAACTCATACGGTCCGTTGTGGGGCTTGCTCAGGCAGGCCCGCAGGACGCGGCGCGCGACCACGGTGCGGTCTGCCTGCACTTGCTCGGGGTCGGCGGCTTCGTCCTCACGTCCTTCATCGTCTGTGGCATCGCCATCGGGGTTGCCGCCCTCGTCCCGCTCCAGCGGCTCGCCAGCCGCCAGATGGTGCAGCCGGGCCTCGGCCTCGGCCAGCAACTGACCAGCCAGCGACACGATGCCATCCATCGCCTCCAATCCGCCCTGCAGGTGGTCGCTGGCCGAGGTGTGAAAGAAAGGCCGCGGTGGCCAGCAGTCCTCGCGCGCGGCGCTGCGCCACAGCGGCTCGCCCGATGCATCCAGCAAAGCCACTTGCTGGCCGTCATAGTGCGCTCGCCATACCACGGCGCCCTCGCCGTCGATGTACGCCAGTTGTCCGTCGCGCGTGAGAAACGGCAACAGTGGCGTGTCGGCCTGCAGGCCGGCCAGCCAGCCTTCGCCATTCGTCAGGGGCTCCAGCAGCTGCTCGGGCGCGGGCACCCAGCGGCCATCGGCGTGCAGCAGTCCCCAGGCTCCGGGCGGGGCATCGGTGCCTGCGCCGGTGCCCGCCGTTGCGGCAGCGGTGCGCACCACCGCAAACCCGCCCTGCGGGTAGAAGTGCGACCCAAAACTCAGCCGCGGGCCTGGCAGTGGTTGCCCCTGTGCATTCAGATAGTGCGTGCCCGCATAACAGTTGGTCGCCACGCCGCACGCCATGTAAGGTGACAGGTGCCGCCCGCCTTTGACCACCACCTGGCCCCGCACGTCCAGATAACCGTGGCCGTTTTCCCAGGCATGGACTTCATCGAAGTACGCCAGCCCATGGTCGTTGAAAGCCTCGATGCGCGGATAGCGTGGCTCCAGCACCCACTGGCCATGGGCATCGATCAGGCCGAAACGCTCCCCGTCCAGCGACGCGGCCGTGACCGGGGATTCCCCAAACGGCAGCACTTTGCGAAACCGTGGCTCGATCACCCACTGGCCCGTGCCGTCCACAAAACCCTGCAGGCGCTGTCGGCCGCTGGGGTCGCAGTGTGTGGCGCGCGCGAGGCCGTTCGCGCCAAACAGGCTCAGCCCGTGCAGCACCGCATCGCTGGTGAACTGGCCCGTGCGGTCGATGATGCGCCAGCCACCGGGCTCGGCGCTGTCCAGCTGCACAGCACTCAGACCATGCCGGAAAGGTCGGGCGTCGGCAAATGCCGGGGCTATCGCCACTGCGCCAGCCAGGTTCACAAAGCCCCAGAGCCCGCCCTGGCAAAACCGCGCCAGTCCATCGTCTGAAAAACAGCGTGTGTTCTGCAGCGTGGGTGCCACCTGCCATGCACCGGTGCCATCGATGAAGCCCCACCGCCCGTCGCTCGCCTGCGCTGCACTGATCCAGCCGCCCTGTCCGTTGGGCTCAAAGCGCAACACATCGGCCAGGCCTTCGGGCGGAACCACCGCCTGCCCTGCGTTCACGATGATGTGGGCGGTGTGGTGGTGGTGCGGGCTCAGCGGAAGCTTGGCCAGCCAGGGGGCGGGCGCGGTGGCTGCATTCGTGTTCATGTGTCGTACGGGTTCCCTCTGCGCGGCATGCTAGCCACGCAGGTCGGCGCTGCCCGTAACCATTTGCACACCTTGGCAAATGCCCCACACATTCCAGTCCATTGGAAAAAATTTGTCAGTGAAAACCCTCAATGTGCCGGGCGCTGTCGAAATGGCAGGCGCCCGTTCGTCGTGGTGGTGAAGGCCGCGATGTCGCAGGTCTTTGGTGCTTCAGGCACCCCCAAACCATTTGCCTGCTGGAGACCCCCATGCGATTCATGATCATCGTGAAAGCCACCGCCGAATCCGAACAGGGCTGCATGCCCACGGCCGCCCTGATGACCGAGATGGCCCGTTACCACGAGGAGCTGGCCCGGGCCGGTGTGCTGCTCGATGCCAGCGGCCTTAAGCCTTCCGCGCAAGGCTGGCGCGTGCGCTACGGCGCCAGCGGGCGCGCGGTCACCGACGGCCCGTTCACCGAGACCAAGGAGCTGATCGCGGGCTACACCCTGATCCAGGTGCGCACCCGCGATGAGGCGCTGGAATGGACGCGCCGCTTTCCCAACCCGCGCGGCGAGGGCCTCACGGCCGAGATCGAAGTGCGCCAGCTGTTTGAAATGGAAGACTTCGCCGGGGTGGAGGGTGTGGAGCAGTTTCGCGACCTGGAAGCCATGCGGGGTTGAGCAAGCTTTGCAATTGGAAACTTCATCGCCCCAAACACCACACCATGCTCAAAACCATTGCCCTCGCTTTGTTGGCCGCCCTGGCCCTGCTGCTGGCCTTCGCCGCCACGCGGCCCGACACCTTTCGCGTGGAACGCAGCCGCGTCATTTCGGCCCCGCCCGAGCGCGTGTTCGGCCTCATCCACGACCTGCGCCAGTTCAACACCTGGAACCCCTACGAGCGCAAGGACCCCGCCATCCAGGGCGAATACAGCGCCGCCACCAGCGGCCCCGGCGCCCGCTATGCCTGGCGCAGCGACAAGGTGGGCACCGGCAGCCTGGAGATCGTGGACGCCGCGGCCCCGCACCGCGTGGGCATGAAACTGGATTTTGTGGCGCCTTTCGAAGCCCACAACCAGGCCGAATTCACACTGCAACCCGAAGGCGAGGGCGCCACGCGCGTGACCTGGGCCATGCACGGCCCCGTGCCTTACTTGGCCAAGATCGCACACCTGTTTTTCAACATGGACCGCATGGTGGGCCAGGATTTTGAAGACGGCCTGGCGCACCTGCAGGCCGTGGTGCAAAAGCCCGCGGGCCAGTGAACACCGCTTTGCCAAACACCCCGTTTCCCTTTACCTTCCGACCCTTCTGGAGACCTGTATGCACCCGCAAATCTTTGTGAACCTGCCCATTGAGAACATGGCCCGCTCGCAAGCGTTCTTTCGCGCTTTGGGCTATGAATTCAACCCCGAGTTCACCAACGACCAAGGCGCCTGCCTGGTGATGGGCGAGAACCTGTTCGTCATGCTGCTGGTCAAGGATTTTTACCAAACCTTCACCAGCAAAACCATTGCCGACGCGCGCACTACGTCGGAGGTGCTGATGTGTTTTTCCAGCGAAAGCCGCGAGGCCGTGGACACGCTGGTGGCCAAGGCCGTGGCTGCTGGCGCCACCACACCCCGGCCTGCGCAGGACTACGGGTTCATGTACTCGCGCAGCTTTGACGACCTGGATGGCCACACCTGGGAGTTCGTGCACATGGTGGACGCGAGCAAGGCCCTGGGCTGAGAAGGTGTGAACGAATCCGCCATGCCCGCTCGTCCCGCAAAAACGCGCGCCCTCGGCGTTGCGAATGCTCGCCATAGCCCAAGCTATGGCTGCGCTTTGCGCCTTGATGGCGCTCGTTTGTGCGGCCCGCTCGGGTACGCCGGACCCATTCACACCTTCTAAACGCGTGACCCCTCCCGCACTGCCCGACCGCGATGCCCTGCACCGCAGCATTGACTCGGTGTGGCGCATCGAGGCCGCGCGCATCATTGCCAGCGTGGCGCGCATGACGCGCGACGTGGGTCGCGCCGAAGAGCTGGCGCAGGATGCGCTGGTGGCCGCGCTGGAGCATTGGCCCACCACCGGCCTGCCCGCCAACCCGGCCGCCTGGCTGATGACCACGGCCAAGCGCCGCGCCATCGACCACCTGCGCCAGCAGGCGATGCAAACGCGGGAACACGAGGCGCTGGCCAAGGACTTGGAGGCATTTGAAGCCCAGTACGCCCCCGATGTGGTCGATACCCTGGTGCGCGCTGAGCAGGATGACATCGGCGATGACCTGCTGCGCCTCATCTTCACCGCCTGCCACCCCGTGCTGCCCACCGAGGCGCGTGTGGCCCTCACCTTGCGCCTGCTGGGCGGGCTCACCACGGCCGAGATCGCACGCGCCTTTCTGGTGCCGGAGCCCACGGTGGCGCAGCGCATCGTGCGCGCCAAGCGCAGTCTCACGGCCGCGCATGTGCCTTTTGAGGTGCCCGGCGTGGCCGAGCGCGCGCCGCGCTTGGCCTCGGTGCTGGAGGTGATCTACCTCATCTTCAACGAAGGCTATGCCGCTACGGCAGGCGACGACTGGATGCGCCCCGCGCTGTGCGGTGAAGCGCAGCGCCTGGTGCGTGTGCTGGCCAGCCTGGTGCCCGATGAGCCCGAAGTGCAGGGCCTGGTGGCGCTGCTCGAAATCCAGGCCTCGCGCCTGCCTGCGCGCACCAACACGCAGGGCCAGCCTGTGCTGCTGATGGACCAGGACCGTGCGCGGTGGGACCACCTGCTGGTGCGCCGTGGCCTGGCCGCTCTCGACAAGGCCGAGCACCTGGCGCGCGCAGGCAAACCCTGGGGGCCGTATGCGCTGCAGGGCGCCATAGCCGCTTGCCACGCGCGGGCCAGGCGTGCGCAAGACACCGACTGGCACCACATCGTGGCGCTGTACGACGCGCTGCTGCAGGTGGCACCCTCGTCCGTGGTGGCCCTGAACCGCGCCGTGGCCGTGGGCATGGCGCTGGGGCCTGCGGCAGCCTTGCCGCTGGTGGATGCGCTGGCAGCAGAGCCCAGCCTGCGCCACTACCACTGGCTGCCCAGCGTGCGGGGCGATCTGTTGGCCAAGCTGGGGCGCACCACCGAGGCTTGCGCCGAGTTGGAGCGCGCCGCCCAGCTCACATGCAACGTGCAGGAGCAGGCCATGCTGCGGGCGCGTGCCGCCGCGCAGCGGGCTGGCATTCCCGGCCCATCGGCGCCAGAATCGTCTGCGGAATGACCCGCTGGAGCGCCCACCATGCCGCCTGACAACACTGTTTTCCCGCTGGAGGGCGGCTGCACCTGCCGCCACGTGCGCTACCGCATGGAAACCGCACCGCTGTTTGTGCACTGCTGCCACTGCCGCTGGTGCCAGCGCGAGAGCGGGGCCTCGTTTGCGCTGAACGCCATGATCGAGGCCGACCGCGTGGTGCCCCTGGCGGGCACGGTGGAGGTGGTGGACACCCCATCGGAGAGTGGCCTGGGCCAGAGGGTGGTGCGCTGCCCCCACTGCCACGTTGCCGTGTGGAGCCACTATGCGGGCGCCGGGCCCCTGGTGGCCTTTGTGCGTGTGGGCACGCTCGATGCACCCGATGCACTGCCGCCCGACGTGCACATCTTCACCGCCTCCAAACAGCCCTGGGTGATATTGCCGCCCGGCATCCCGGCCGAGCCGGAGTACTACGACCGGGAAGCCCTTTGGCCCGTGGCCAGCCTGGCTCGGCGCCAGGCACTGCTGCCGCGCATCGCCGCCTACCGCGCGGCGCTGGGGCTGGAGCCGGTCTGAGCGGAGGGCTCGACCTCCTTACCCGGCAAGTTGGCAACGCTGCGCCTGCCGTAGGTTTGTGGCCAGGTTCTTACCCCTTGCGTTTGGCGCGCCGGCTTTTCTTGCCCGGCCTGGCCTGCGCCTTGGGCGCCAACCCCAGCGCCGCCCGCGCCAGGGCGTCTGCGGCAGTGTTGCGGTGGCGTGGCACCCAGGCCAGTTCGGCGTGGGCAAACTGCTGCAGCGCGCTGCGCACTACATCCAGCAATGGCGCCAGGCGCACGATGGGCGCCAGGGGTTGCGGCCCCAGGTGCTGCACCAGCACGCTGCTGTCGCTGACCACCCGCACCCGGGCCGATGCGGCATCGCCTTGCTGCGCCAGCCACTGCAGCGCGGCCAGCAAAGCTCGCAGCTCGGCCTCGTTGTTGCAGCCGGTGAAGTGGGTGGCTTCGGAAATCTCGTGCCGCGTGGCACCGTCAGGGCCCACCAGCAGCGCCCCCAGGCCCATGCGCCCTGGATTGGGCACGGCGCTGCCGTCGCAGTGGATCACCCAGGGGGCTGCGGAGCCATCAACCATGGCCACCAGCGCGGCCTGGTGCGCTGCAGTGCCCCGGCCCGCGCGGCCTTGGATGCGTCACTTGTAGTACGCCTCGACCTTGCCCTTGAGCTTGATCATCAGCGGCTGGCCCTTGCGGTCCACCGTCTTGCCCGCGGGCACCTTCACCCAGCCTTCGCTGATGCAGTATTCCTCCACATCACTGCGCTCTTTGCCGTTGAAGCGAATGCCGATGTCGTGCTGGAACACCGCAGCCACATGGTGCGGGCTGCGCGGGTCTACCGACAGGTGGTCGGGCAGGGGTGGTGGGGTGGCTGGGGAAGATTCGGAAGCTGGTGTCGCGTCGGTCATGCAGAAGGCCCGGTGTCAATGGAAAAAACAGAAAGCGCGAATTTTCAGGGATTTGGCATTGGCTGGCCCCGCTTGTCCCTACCGCCGCAGCGGCGCAGCCATCACGGGCCAGCGCAATCCAGCAAAAAAAGCAGTCAAAAATGCCTCTAGCGCTTACCTATCAAGCGCTGTGTGCTATCAATTCGAGAGTTGCCAAGCCGTGACTTAACCAACGGCGTGCTGTGCCAGCAGCGCTTCCACCTTGGGTTTGGCGCAGCGCTGCAGCGACTGCAGCAGCGCATGGCTGGGTTCGGCCACGCGCCAGCGGGTGCGCAGATCGTGCTGCATGCGCGCCAGCAGCGCGGCAGCCATTTCGGCATCGGCCAGCGCCCGGTGCGCCTGCCCCGTGCGCGGCAGGCCGTGGTAGTCCACCAGCGTGCCGAGCTTGTGGCTGGGCGCCTGCGGGTACAGCCGGCGCGACAGCAGCACCGTGCACGCAAACGGCTGCAACGCGGGCCGCCCGGCGAGCGCCAGTTCGGCCTGCCAGAACTTGCTGTCAAACGCCGCGTTGTGCGCCACCATGGGCGCATCGCCCACAAACCGCGCGGCATCCTGCATCACCTGGGCTGCATCGGGCGCGGCGGCCACCATGGCGTTGGTGATGCCGGTGAGCTGGGTGATGAACGACGGAATCCACACACCGGTTTTCATGAGGCTCTGAAACCGGTCCACCACCTGGCCGTTTTCCAGCAACACGATGGCGACTTCGGTCGCACGCGCGCCCTGGCCGGGCGAGATGCCGGTGGTTTCAAAGTCGATGACGGCGATGGGGGGCATGAATGGGAACGCGAAAAGGAAGGATTGTGCCGCCCTGCCCGCACAGGTTGGGCTGCCAGGGTTGTGGCGTGCGCCCCATCTGCACGAACTGCGCCTGGAGAAGGCCACCAACACGGCGCGTTGTGGCCTGACAGAGGCAATTGGTCTACTGACACTGCGCCGAGCGAGCCCTGCGCGAGCGGTTTTTCCAAGCGCGTTGTCAGCCTCGAGAATGCGCCAGAAAGAACCGCAGCATCTCCTGCGTTGCGCTCACACCGCGCGGGTCGGTGTGGCTGCCGGCCGCGTGGCCGCCGGCCCATGCGTGCCCGGCGCCGTGCAGCACCCAGTGCTCGGCCACCACGGGCGGCGCCGAGGGGTTCGCAGGCGGCGCACTGCCCGCCACCGAATACACCGTGCGCGTGTACCTCTGGCCCTGGGCAGACTGGCCTGTGTGCACCGTCTGCGCAGGGGCCTGTCCCCCGGTGCGGGACGCGGCCATCGCAGCCAGGGTGGCCGCAATCAGCTGCTCGCCGTTGTGGGCGTGCACGGTGGGGTCGGCATCGCCGTGGAACACGATGATGGGCGGGGGCGGCAGTGCAGGCGCATCCGATGCGCGCGCGCTGGCCGCCGCGTGTGCCGCACCCCCTGGCTTGGCCCCGTTTTTCATCGCCGACAGCGCGCCCATCACGTTGTGCGCCGCGCCTGCCTGCAGGCCCGAGTGCACGCCCACGGCGGCAAACACATCGGGGTATTCGCGCCCCAGCAAGGCGGCCATGGCGCCACCGGCCGACAGGCCCGCCACGTACACGCGCTGCGCGTCCACCGGGTGGCGCGCCATCACGTCGCGCACCATGGCCACCAGCAACGCGGGTTCGCCGTTGCCCCGGTGCTGGTCGCCGGGGCGAAACCAGTTCCAGCAGCCATGGGGGTTGGCGCTGGTGGGCTGCTCGGGGTATAGCACCAGCGCGTTGGCGGAGGCTGCGGCGGCATTCATGCCCGTGCCGGTTGCAAAGTCCACCGGGTTCTGTGTGCAGCCGTGCAGCATCAGCACCAGCGGCATGGGGATGCCTGCCGCGGCGCCCGGCGGTACGTACAGGTGATAGTGGTGCAGTGAGGGTCCCGCGCCAGCATGCTCGAACGCGATGCGCGTGAAGCTGCCGGGCGGCTCCGCCAGTGGGTGCGGGGCCGTAGCGTGGGCGGGGCTCCGCGCGGGGGTATCTGCATTGCGGTCGATGACCACGGCGTCTTCCACGTCCTGCGCCTGCGAAGCGTTGCGCCAGCTGGGGGCGTTGCCGTGCGAGGGTGGCGATATTGGTGATCGCAGGGTTTCTGCCGCATGGGCGTTCGCGCTGGCGGGTGTTGCCGAGCGGCTGCTGTGGCGCGCCACGGCCCCGCCCAGCGTTTGCTGGATGGCCCGGGTGGCATCGGCCAGCTGCCCGCTGCGCACGAGTTGGGTGGTTTCTGCCATCAAGTGCTTGAGGTTGAGGTTCCAGTCCATGGGACTCCTTGGTGTGGGTGCGCACGCCGGTGGCGCGCTGCGGCCCGTGGTTCTGCCTGGTTTCGGTGCAAAGGGCGTGGGTCAGTCAACCCATGCGCCCGGCGAGGGCGGCCTTGACGTCTGCACTGGCATGAAAGGCGCCCAACACCGTCACCGAGGCGATGGTGGCCTGCGCCAGAGCGGGCGGCACGTCGTCGTCGATGCTGGCCAGGCCCAACACGCGGATCTCCAGCACCTGGCCCGCCGCCTGCACGGCCTCCAGTTCGGCCCGGCCAAAGCGCTGCAGTCCCAGCACAAGCATCTTGCGGGCCACCACTTGCCGCACGGCGTCGTTCTGGGCGGTCAGCTGGTTGCGGATGGCGGTGCGGATGAAGTCGGTGCGGTTGGCATAAAAGCCTTCGGACACGAGCAGGTCGATGTGGCCCAGATCCACAAAACCCAGGTTGATGGTGACCTTTTCGGACTCGGGCACCTTGGTGCGTGCCGGGGTGAGGGGGATGATGTTAGTCATCGATGTGCTCCAAAAAACATCCATATGGATGGTGCATGGATGGCAGTTGGATGCCGTATCTCAGGGTTTCAAGGGCAATCGCCCAAAGAAAAAGGAGCCCGGAGGCTCCTTTGAAGAGAGTTATGCTATTAATAATGTAGCTTTCAGCGCTTTATTGATCAGCGCTGGAGGCCATTTTGACTGCGATTCTTGTTGCCAGCGCGCCGGGCACACTGATTGGCATCTGCGGTCAGGCATCCAATGACTACAACGTCAGCTCTTTGTGCTCGCCCAGATTGCGCGGTGGCTCGCCCGTGATGGCTGCCTTGGCCATCTTGAAGAGCTGCACCATCTTGCTTTCGTCCACGTCCCAATACTCGGCGTGGCGGATGCGCACGGCCAGCAGGGCCAGGTCGGGGTCGTCCACGCCGCCAGGGAACCACGCCTTGGCCATGGGCGACCACAGCACTTCCTTCTGGGTGCGGTCGTCAATGAACCGCGCTTGGCCCGACAGCGACACATAGCTGTCATCTTCGGGGTTGGCATACGACACGTTCACCTCGCCATCGGTCAGCAGGCGTTCATACAGCTCGCCCGACTTCGAGATGAAAAAATACAGCTCGGAGTGCTCGTCCAGCGTGCGGTTCTGCGTGGTGAGCGGGTGGGCGTGGAGCATGCCGGTGGACGTGCGGTGCGTCAGCATGCCAAAGCGGATGTCCTTGATGAGCTTCCACAGGGTTTCGTGGGCAGACGAGTCATGTTGCATAGGGGTCTCCAGCGGGTCGATCAATGAATGAAACCCACTGTAGGCCGGGGCAGCAGTGCAATGCGTCGTCCGGCAAGCCGCCAGGGGGTGCGGACTTGTCTGACATCCGGACGTGTGCGCCGGCGGGAGCGCGAGCGGTGGCGCGTGAGACGCGCTCAGGCCTTCTTCAAAAACTCCGATTTGAGCAGCATGCTGCCCAGGTCCGTCTTGCAGTCCACGTTGTGGCCGTCGGCGCCATCCACCAGGCGGATGCTCTTGATCTTGGTGCCCTTCTTGAGGGTGGAAGACGAGCCCTTGACCTTGAGGTCTTTCACCAGGATCACCGCGTCGCCATCGACCAGGGGATTGCCGTTGGCATCGCGCACCACACCGTCGCCTGCATCGGCGTCGGTGTCTGCCGTGTCGGCCACTTGCGGCCATTCAAAACTGCAGTCGGGGCACACATAGTTGCTCCCGTCGGGGTAGGTGTTTTCGAGGCCACATTGGGGACAGGCGGGCACGGTGTGGGGCATGGAGTTCTTTCTGGTTATCGTGGTGAAAAGGGCTGGCGACTTTACAGCGCTCACAGCGGCGCACGTTGCTCCAGAGCAAACGGTGGCAAGCCCTTGAGCAGGCGCTGGCCGTAGCTGGTGTGCGTCAGGCGCTTGTCGTAGCAATACACATGCGCCATGTCCTCTTCGGTGCGGATGGCGCGGCCCACCCATTGCGCCAGGCGGATGGCCGTGGCAGGCACCACCAGTTCGCTGAACGGGTCTCGCCCCACGGCGCGCAGCCATTCGGCGCGGGCCTCGCCCACGGGGTCGTCGGGCGGGGCAAAGGGCAGCTTGGTGATGAAGACCGATTCACACAATCGCCCTGGCAAATCCAGCCCCTCGCCAAACGACTGCATGCCGAAGATGACCGAGGGCTCGCCGTTCTCCACCCGTTCGCGGTGGCGCTTGAGCAGCTGCGTGCG
>PJUL01000473.1_pt1 | contig 28504 bp, 30 predicted proteins | sample 1512221 | NCBI WGS metagenome assembly PJUL01 (sample SAMN08177667, study PRJNA422409) | Feces metagenome, whole genome shotgun sequencing project.
CCGCCATTCTCTGGATAGAAGATACAGCAGGTAAGCGCCACCCAGCGCTCCGGTGAGCAGGCCCACCGGAATCTGAAACGGAGCTAACAGGCGCTGGGCCAGCAGGTCGGCGGCGAGCAATAATGTGGCGCCGATGGCTGCGGATGGAGCCAGAGTGATGCCGCCCGTTCCTGCCAGTTTGCGCGCCAGTTGCGGGGCAGCAAGCGCCACGAAACCGATAGGGCCACCGACCGAAATTGCGGCAGCTGCAAGCGTTATCGAGATAATGATCAACTGTGTCTTGGCGCGATTGACCGGCAGACCGAGGCTGGAGGCGATGTCGTCGCCGAACTCCAAGAGGCCTAGTCGCCGCGACAGCGCCATTGCCGTGGGCACGAGGATCAGCGACCAGGCCACAAGTGGCAGGACTTGCGGCCAAGTGACGCCGTTCAGGCTGCCATGCATCCAGATGCGGGCCGCTTGGGCTGATTCCAGTTCGGCCCTGGTAATGAGATAGGAATTGAGCGCGGCCAGCATGGCGCCTACGGCTATACCGACCAGAATGAGCCGCTGGCCCTGAACGCCGCGGCGCATGGCCAGAAGATAGATGATGAGGGCGGTGCCAAAGCCACCGACCATAGCGCCGACCGACAGGCTTGCGGTGACGGCAAAGCCTTCGACCAACAGCAGAACCAGAACGCCAGTTGCTGCGCCTGTGGTAAAGCCAACGACATCGGGGCTGGCCAGCGGATTGCGCGCCATTCCCTGAAAAATTGCCCCGGACAGGCCCAATGCCACGCCGACCAGAATGCAGGCGAGAATGCGCGGCAGGCGTAATTCCAGCACCACCAGATTTGCCAAATTGTCGTCCTGGTCGCCAATCAATGTTCGCCAGACATCGGCTGGTGACAGGGTGAATTCGCCGCTGAGCAAAGTGGCAATGATGAGAAAGAGCATGACGAGGAGGGAGATCGTCAGCAACAGGAGCGAGCGCGGATGATATGGCAGGGCTATGCCGGGCAGGGGGCGCCAGGTCGGGCGAGCGGAGGAAATCGATTGCTCGGTCATCTGCGGCCTTCGCTGTTCTGGCGCAGCACGAGGAACAGCAGAACCGGCGCACCGAGAAAGGCAGTGACGATGCCCACTTCAAGTTCGCCCGGTGGCGCAACCACGCGGCCAATAATATCGCTGGCTAATACGATAACAGGCCCCGCCAGCAGGCTATAAGGCAGGATCCAACGCCAATCTGGCCCGACGATCATCCTGACCGCGTGGGGAACCATAAGGCCCACAAAGCCGACGGGTCCCGCCGCCGCAGTAGATCCGCCGCAGAGCAAGGTTATGGCCACCATGCTCAATGCCCGTACCTGGGTGATCCGCACACCCAATGCCCGCCCCATATCGTCGCCTAAAGCCAAGGCGTTGAGCCTGCCGCCCATGGCGATGGCCATGCCTGCGCCCAACAGGATGAACGGCATTACCTGAAACGCTAATTCAGGCACGCGATTCTGCAGCGAGCCGACTACCCAAAATCGATAGGAGTCAAAAGTCTGCGCATTATTGAGCGTGATGATACCAGTCGCGGCGCCCAGGCACGCCGAAATCGCTGCTCCGGCAAGGATCAGCCGTACCTGCTGCACGCTCGAGCCGGTATTGCCGCTGAGACGATAGACCAGCGCGGCCGTGGCGGCGCATCCGGCCATGGCAAACCAGACATAGCCCGAAAAACTGGTGATCCCGAACAATGAGATGGCTATGACCACGAAAAATGCCGCACCGGCATTGATTCCCAGCAGTCCCGGCGCGGCCAGCGGATTGCGTGTGAGCGCCTGCATCATCGCTCCGCTGAGGCCGAGGCCCATACCCACCAGAATGCCCAGCAATGTGCGCGGCATGCGCAATTGCCAGACGATGATTGCATCACGCCCGCCATCGGGCGCAACGATGGCGCTCCACACTGCATCCAGCGAAATTGGCCTTGCGCCCACGCCGATGCTGCAGAGCACCAAAATGGCGAGAAGCGCGATAAGCCCCACTAGTCCCGCCGTCCGCCTCAGGCGGAATGAGAGGCCCGGCCATTTCGTTGAAATTGCTGTCACGAAGCACAAGGTTTAATTTGACTAACACACTCCTCTTATCATAACTCTGTAGTGGTTGCTACATTTTCGCGCACAATCATGCAGATTTCTCTACGCGGCCTCGCCGCTATTCCTCTCGCCATTCTGGCGTTCGGTTTTCCCGCTTACGCGCAGGATGCGATATATACGGCGCCGCGTAGTCTGATTGATCTGGGCAGCGATGCTGTCGACGGCGCATTTCCGCGCGTGGTCAAACACGTCCTCGGCGAGACGACGCTTGAAAGCGAACCCAAGCGTATCGCCATTATTTCGACCGGCCAGTTTGACAGCGCTCTTGCAGTCGGCGTCGTGCCGGTGGCGACGACGCGAGGCAATGGTCAGTCCGGCCTTGTCGATCCCTATCTCGTGGAGGCCTATCCCGATCTCGTCGGCCAGTTCGATGCTGTTTTTGACCTCGGCCTCCGCCTTGAAATCGACCTTGAGGCGCTCGCTGAAGTCAGGCCGGACCTGATCCTGGTCAATGCGGCCAAGGACACGCCGGAAGAGCGCGCCCAGTATGAAACCCTGTCCAAAATCGCGCCCACGGTGGTGACCAACGCGACCGGGGTCAACTGGAAGGTCATCTATCTTCTTACCGCCGACGCGCTTGGTCGCAGAGAGCAGGCGCAGGCGTTCCTTGATCAGTATCACGCCGATGCCGATGCGTTCGCCGCTGGCGTTGCAGCTAACGCCCCGGCCGTGTCGTTCATCCAATCGACTGGCGACCGCACCCGTATTTTCGGCGTGCCGTCATTTGTCGGCAGCATTGCCGAGGACATGGGGCTCGCTCGCCCCGATACGCAAACCTTCGGCAAGACTTCTGAAGACATCAGCACCGAACTGCTGGACCAGGCCGATGGCGACTGGATTTTCTATGCGGGTCGCGGTGATGGCATCAAGGTGATCACAGAAGCCCCGCTATGGGCCACGCTGGAAGGGGTCGCCGCAGGCCATGCCGTAGAGGTGGATTTCGATCCCTTCTTCTTCAATGCCGGTCCGACCGCCGCCCGAATTGTGCTCGATAAAATCTCGGCCACGATCAACTGATTTCCATCAGCGCGCGTGCGGGGAGGGGCATTTCAGCCCCTCCCTCGCCTTCTGTTCGGAGCGACGCCCTTGCCCTCCCTTGCCCCTATCAGCCTTCAAGATACCGGCAGCGATGCTGCTGATGGTATATTTCCGCGCTATGTGCGCCATGAAGCCGGAACGCTGCTGATTGACCGCGAGCCGCGCCGCGTTGCGGTGATTTCAACCGGCCAGCTCGATTGCGCGACCACGCTTGGCGTGGTGCCGATAGCGGCGACGCAGGGGCATGGCACAGGCGTTTTCGAGCCTTATCTGACCCATTTTCATCCGAGGCATGCCGGGGCGCTCGGGAGTCTTGGCGATCTGGGTGATCGCAAGGAGCCTGACATCGATGTGTTCCGCGCCCTGCAACCCGACCTGATCTTTATGAACCGGGCAGGCGACCGGCACGATAATTATGCGGCCCTTGCCGAGATCGCTCCGGTCGTGGTTACGCGGGGCAAGGGGTTTAACTGGCAAATCGATTTCCTGCTCATGGCCCATGCCTTGGGGCGCGTTGAGCAAGCGCAGGCGTTTCTCCGCCGTTTTCGTGCAGATAGCGCTGCTGCCCGGCCGCGGCGAGGCACTGTGTCTTTCGTCCAGTCCAATGGCAGGCGGCTGACCATTATGGGCCGCCAATCTTTCGTTGGCACTATTGCCGAGGATATGGGGCTCGTTCGGCCAGAGGCGCAGCGTTTTGACGCGACTTCGCGGCATATCGAGCGTGACGAAATCGCGGCGGTGGACGCTGATTGGGTGATCTATGCCGGGCAGGGCGTTGGGTCTGATACGATCCGATCCATGCCAGGTTGGTCCAACCTGCCGGCAGTGCGCGCTGGCCGTGCGGTCGAAGTCGACTACCAGGCCTTCTTCAACAATGCTGGAGCAACCGCGGCGCGCATCGTGCTCGACCAACTCATCGGCCTGTTTCGGAGTAAAAATGTCTGATTTCGTCGCACCTACCGAGGTGCCTTCGGGCAAGGGCTGCGCCGCTGAAGACGGGGTATTTCCCCGCGTTGTTACCCACTTCTTCGGCACCATGATCGTGCCCGAAAGGCCAAAGCGCCTTGTCGTTCTCGCCACCGGGCAACTCGACCAGGCCATAAATCTCGGTACGGTGCCGGTCGGAACGACAATCAACGGTTTCCCTGACGTCGTGCCATCCTATCTCGCCGACAAGTTTCCCGAACATCGTGAGGCAATCGCGGCCATAAAATCGGTGGGCGCTCGCACGGAGCTTGATCTCGATGCCATTGCCGAGCTCAGGCCGGACGTAATCGTGGGGACGGCGGCAGGTGCGCATGCCCGTGCCTTTAGTGCGCTCAACGCCATCGCCCCGACCTTTCTAACGGAGGGCTACGGCTATAACTGGAAGCAGGATTTCCGCCTGTTTGCCGAACTGCTGGGGGAGCGCGAGAAGGCGACCTCGATCATGGACGCGTATCATGCGCGCGCTGCCCAGATGCGCCTCCGGCTCGCCGAGGCTGGCAGGAGTGGCGATGAAGTCTCCTTTGGCCGCAACGCGAAAAAGGGCCTCGAAGTTTATGGCGAGAAGGCTTTTGTCGGCACGATCTGCAAGGATTTGGGGCTGGCTCGGCCCGCTTCGCAGCGGTTCGACGCCATCATTCGCCAAATCACACCTGCCGAAATCGGTGACATGGATGGTGACTGGCTGTTTTTCTCCGAGGCGCCGACCATGCCGCGCGCCCAGGACGCTCGTTTGGCCATCGAAGCAGACTGGCCGCGGTTGCGGGTGGTGCGCAGCGGCCAGATTCGAACCGTGCTGATTGAACCCTGGTTCACCATGGTCGCTCCAACTGCCGCCAATATCGTTCTGGACGGTATCGAATCGGCGCTTCTGGCTTAGCCTTCGTCGGTAATGAATCCACCCGACTGCCGGTTCCATAAGCTCGCATAGCGTCCATTGGCAGCCAGCAATTGCTGGTGGCTCCCTTCTTCGACAATGCGGCCAGCCTCCATCACGACCAACCGATCCATGGCGGCAATTGTAGACAGGCGATGGGCGATGGCGATTACCGTTTTGCCCCGCATCAATAGCTCGAACTGCGTCTGAATTGCCGCCTCGACCTCGCTGTCGAGCGCTGAAGTTGCCTCGTCCAGCAAGAGGATAGGGGCGTTCTTCAGCAGCACGCGGGCAATGGCCACACGCTGCCGTTGGCCGCCCGAAAGCTTTATGCCGCGCTCACCTACATAAGCGTCATAGCCGCCGCGTTTCTTGAAATCGGTGAGGTTGCCGATGAAATCATGCGCCTGGGCGATACGCGCCGCCGCTACAACGTCTTCCTCGGTCGCGTCCGGTCTGCCATAGGCCAGGTTTTCCCGCACGCTTCGGTGCAGAAGCGTTGTATCCTGTGTGACAACGCCGATACTGGTCCTGAGGCTTTCCTGCATGACCCCGGCAATATCCTGCCCGTCGATCATAATGCGCCCGGCGTCGAGATCATAGAAGCGCAGCAGCAGGCTCATCAACGTTGACTTGCCAGCGCCCGATCGCCCGACAATGCCGACGCGCTCGCCCGGCGCGATTGAGAGATTGAATCCCTCGATGATCGGATGGCCGGGATGGTATCCGAAGCGCACCTGTTCAAAGCGAATTTCACCAGTAGTAACGCGCAGCGGCGCTGCAGCCGGAGCGTCGACCACACCATGCGGTCGCGCTACGCCGGTCGCAGAGTTTTGCGCCACGCCGAAATTGCGCATCATGACGTTGAACTGGTGGAGGAGGCCGAGCAGCATCTGGTTGAGCCGTAATAGCAGGCCCAAAGTGAAGGCTATGGCTCCGGTGCTCATAAGCGCATTGGACCAGAGATCGATCGATTGAGCCGTCGCCGCGATAATGGCCAGCCCTGAAAGCAGGATAGCCGCTACCGAGGCATTGGTTATGGTGTCCGCGGCCCGGCGGCTGGCCTCCAGGAAACGTTCAAAGCCGCCTCTGATATGGCTGTCATTGTGACGGTCGGTGCCGAACAGTTTCAGCGTGGTAATATTGGAAAAAGCATCGACCACCGTGCCGTGTAGCGCCGAATTGGCTTCGGCCGTTTCGGCGGTGTAGTGACGAATGCGCGGCAGGGAGCGCCAGGCGATCACGCCGAACACGCCCAGCCAGATCATCACGATAAGTGCCAAACGATAATCCAGCGTCGCCACCATCACCAGCGTCGTGACGGTATAGACCACGATGTACCAGCCGGTCTGGATCACGTTGATGGAGAAATCGCCGACCGACGGCCCGCTTTGCCAGACTTTTTGAGCAATGGAGCCGGCAAAGTCATTGTTGAAATATGTCATGCTTTGGCGCGAAACATGCAGCCAGGCCTGCCAGCGCACCATGCTGTGAAAGCTCAGGGAGATGGTGACTCCTTCAAGTGCGATCAGCAGCCAGGAAAACAGCGTGCGGCCAAATAAAACCACGGCAGCCATGGCCAGCAATTCCCAGCCATGGTTCGCCAGCAAGCCCTGCCAGCCGTCTGAGGGGCTGGTCGCGCCAAGCAGATCTACCAGCCTGCCGACGAAGTAGAAAACGGCGGCGTCAATCAGCGCGACTGTGCCACTGACAAACAGAAGCGCGGCAAACGGCGCCTTGGCCTGACGCAGATAGTGCCAGAAGAAACCCAGGGCATCGGCTGGCGGCTCATTGCTCCGGCTCTGGCGGAAAGGGTCTAGCAGGTCGGAGAACCAGCGATTGACCGGGTTTAGTTTGTCGTTCATCCCACCATCCCGTTGAGGCGATCAAGTCGTAGCCGGTCGCGCTCGTCGGTGAGGCGCGCCTGTGCAAGCAATATTGCGATGATGATGCTGGCCGTTGAGGCTGCGGCCAGCAGGAGCATCAGGAAAATCTGAGATTGTGCGGCGATCAGTGGATCCTGTCCGGCCAGCACCTGACCGCTCATGATCCCCGGCAAGGTAATTATACCGGCGCCAGCCATTTGATTGGTCACGTTGATCGTGCCAGTGCGCGCAGCGCGTTGCATCAGTTTCTGCGTCGCCTGCCGCTTATTGTGTCCCAAGGCCAGCCGCGCTTCAATCGCCTCGCGCTCTGCGACCACGCCATCCAGCAGCGCTGCAAGCCCTACGCTTGCAGCATTCATCGAGCTTCCAAGTACGATGCCGGCAATCGGAATGACCACCTGCGGTGCGGTCCAATCCTGAGCTACTGACACGCTTCCCAGAGCAATTAGCGAGACGAAAAGCGTCGAGGCGCTGACCGCTGCCCCGCTCACCAGGAACGTCCAGCCACCAGCAAGTTTTCTTTCCTGGCGTGCGGCGACCTCATAACTGGCCGCAGCCACCATCAAGACGATCAATCCTGCGGTTACCCAGGGATTGGTCATGGCAAAAATGCTGCGCAGCAAAAGGCCAATGAGCAGCAATTGGACAACCATACGCGCGGCGGCGACAAGCATGGTGCGATGCATGCCGAGCTTTAACGCCAGCGACATGCCGGCACTGGCCAAAACCAGTACAGTCGCTACACTCAGTTCGAGCGCGTTGAAACTGACGCTCATCTGCGCAGCTCAAGAATGGAATTGGATAGTCGCTGCAGCTGCCCGTCATCGTGCGAAACCAGAACCACGCCCGCCCCTGCCTGCATCTGTTCGGCGATGAGTAATTCGACTTGTGCTGCCGCCTCCCGGTCGAGCGCCGAGGTCGGTTCGTCGAGAAGCAGGAAATTCGGCTCATTCTCCAGCGACCGGAGCAGGGCCATTCTCTGGCGCTCGCCGGTGGAGAGGTGTGCAGGGTTCTTGTTGAAAAGTCCTTCTGCCAAACCAAGCTTGGCGGCCGACGACTTTGCTTTTTCGAGATCAACAAAATGCTCGGCAATCGTATCCGCCCACCAGCCGGAGGTGGCGGCGCAATAGCGCACGGCGCGTCGCCATAGTGACGGCTGCATGGTCGAGCAGGCGACGCCATCCAACCTCGCCTCACCATCATGCTGTTCCAGATCGGCAAGGGTCCGCAGCAACATGCTTTTGCCCACACCTGACTGCCCCGCAATACCAAGACATTGGCCGCTCTCGACCCGAAAACTCCACGGGCCAACATCGTTCCACTGCAGTTCCAGAGCTTCGAGGACTTTTGCCATGAAAATCCGTTGCCAGTCGCGCCGCTCTGTAGCAATAAGTAGTGTTTGCTACGGGAGGGTGGCTTGAGCAACACAATCTATGACGACATCAAACGTCAGCTGCCGAGCCTTTCAAAGGCCATGCGCCGGGTAGCCTCATATTTTGTCGGCAACCCGCTCGATGTGGTCGCCAAATCGGCCAATGACCTTGCTGTGACACTCGATACATCAGATGCAACGGTCGTTCGGACAGCGCAGGCGCTCGGCTTTGAGGGGCTGGCCGAACTCAAGCAGGCGCTTGCCGAATCGCTCAGCGCCGCAACGCCCAGCAAAGCCTTCAGCAAGGCCGTTGGCGAGGAGCAAGCCGATACCAGAAAAGCCATCGAGCGCTCGTTGGATGTGCAGACTAAAGCCATCGTGGAACTACGCCAGAGCGAAGCGGGCAGGGATATTTCCAATGTGGCTCAACTGCTTGGTGAATGTCGCCGTATCGTATTGTTCGGCCAGGGTCAGACAGGGCATATCGTGGCGTATATGGGACATTTGCTGCGTCGGCACGGCCGTGACGTGCTTGTGCTGCGCGCCTCTGGAAAGGCCCTTGCGGACGAGTTGCTGCAATTGCACAGCGATGATGGGCTGTTGGTGCTTTCCTATGATCGGGCTTACGCCGAGGTTCGCGCAGCGATCAACGAAGCGCTGCGCCACAGCATTCCCATCGCGTTGATAACTGGTGATGTGCGTAACGAGATTGCGCAGAAATGTGACCAGGTGATCGTTTTGCCGCGCGGGGAGGTGGGGGCGATGACCTCGCACAGTGCTACCCTGGTCTGGCTCGAAGCGCTTATCGTTGCACTGGCGGTCGCTTCCAAGAAGGAGACCTCCGGGGCCTTGGCCCGTCTCGAACAAATTCGGGCCGACTTGAACTGAATTCAATGAGGCGGGATGTACGAAAACTGTTCGGAAACTGGAGGCCGCGTCCGGAATCGAACCGGAATACACGGATTTGCAATCCGCTGCGTAACCTTTCCGCCACGCGGCCTCTAAGCGGCATTACCTATTTCACCACAGAGGCTTATGCAAGACCCAAGCTTGCGAACATGAATATCCTGAATTTGCAGGAGCGTTGGGAGCAATTTCCTTCAATCAGATTGCCATCCATGCAACCTTCGCTCGTCCGGTCGACAGTATAAATCGTATTTTGCGATGTTGCTTTGCTGCAATGGAACATCTCTGTTCGCAGCTAGTTGGTCCTGCTTAACCACCGACAGGAGCCGACAATGTCTGCACGTCACGAGGAAAAGACCCGCCCTGCGCCGCTGGAAACGCGCCCCGGGGAGCAAAAAGACGACAATATCGATGAGTTTGGTCTTCGAAACGATGGCACCGAGGAGGATCAGCCTGCAAAGGATGATAGTCCGCGCCAAAAGGGAGTGCGGCGTGACGGCCACTGATTGCGACAAATTTGCTGACCTGTCGCTTCCTTGATTGCTATCTCGACGCGCGAGGCATATTCACGCCCGGCATATGGATGGCCTGAAACAGATTTCCGGCCAAAATCCAGTCTCTACTCTGGCTTGTACCCTTTCTATAGGGTCGCAAGCTGTGGAGAAATGCACTTTTGTCGTCGCTTGTGTTGCCCCGTCGCTACGGTGTCGCATGAAGAGATGATTAAAATTTGGTAGGGATTGTTCGCGTCGGTTGTGCACCCCATCTGCGGGGCGTTAGTGTGATGGGGTCTGGAGGCGGCAAATGAAGTATCGCGTATTTTTTGGGGCAAGCCTGCTTGCAGTCGTCGTCGCTTGCGGATCGGTGATCCCCGCTCAGGCACAATCCATATCGCAGGCATTGGCAGCAGCCTATGATCACGCGCCGGATTTGCAGGATGCTCTGATCAACGCGAAATCTGCTTCTGAAGGGATTGTGCAGGCAAAGTCCGGCATGTTGCCAAACATTTCAGCTGGCATTTCGGGTAGCCAATCGACAACGCTTGCCGGTGGCGACTGGTCCCCGGTAGTTAGCAGTCTTAGTGCCAACCTTACTTACGGGCAGAATATTTTCGATTCTGGTGCTACCGCTGCGCAGGTCGAAGCCGCCCGTGCCGCAGCGGAAGTTGCCGAACTTGAAATCAGGACAGTCGAGCAAACCGTGCTATTGCAGGTTGTTCAGGCTTATCTGAACGTCTTGAGTGGCCGCGAAACGCTGGCATTGCGACAGGACAATATCAATTTCTTCCGGGCGCAGCTTCAGTCCGCGCAGGATCGGCTTGATGTGGGTGAAGGCACACGTATCGACGTGGCGCAGGCACAGGCTCGACTGGCGCAGGTTCAGGCCGCCTATCAGGCGTCCAATGGATCGCTCCAAAGTGCAGAAGCAACCTTTCAGCGCCTTGTCGGACAACGCCCCCAGAACCTGTCGCGCAGTCACAATTTTGATGGCTTGATCCCGCGCTCGCTGGATTCGGCGCTTGCGGAAGCTGAGGCTGGCCATCCCGGTATTCTATTGTCGAAAGCCGCCATTCGAGCTGCTCAGGCGGGTGTTGATGTCGCACAGGCAGACTTTGGTCCAACTGCCTCCCTTAACGGTCGTCTAACGAATGCTTGGGAGCATGTGTCGGGCGTGAGCAGTAGCGGCCTAAATGCACGCATTGGCTTCGAAATTTCGGTTCCAATCTATTCCGGTGGTCGTAACGGATCCGCGGTGCGCAAGGCCAATCTTGGGCAGATCAAGTCCGAAATTGGGGCGATGTCGACCTATGATCGGATTCGTGAAGCGGTTATCGAGGCGTGGACCGGCATCCAGAGTGCCGATGCGCAGATTAGTGCGGCGCAGGCTGGCGTATCCGCCAGCACGACCGTTCTCGATGGTGTTGTGCAGGAACGCGATCTCGGGACGCGCACTACGCTCGATGTTCTCAATGCACAGGCCGACCTGACTTCGGCCCGCGAGAGCCTGATCACCGCTTCGAGCAATAAGGTGCTCGCCTCTTTCGCTCTGTTGAGCGCAACCGGGCGATTGACTGCTGCTGATCTTGGCCTGCCGGTACAGGTTAAAACTGCGGTGCCATATACGCAGGCGGTCGAAGATGTGTGGCAGGAATTGCGCACTATCTCGGAATAATCTGCTGTTTTTTGCTGTTGTTTCGTGGCCGGGCTCGTCCCGGCCACAACTTTTCGTGGAAGACGTGATTGTTCGGCCTTGGGATGATTCCTAATCGATCCGCTTATCGCTAAGGTATTGTTTACGAATCAGGGCGGGGCGGCTGCGGAAGCCTCTGTCCAATCGGGCGCATGAGTAAGAGGCATCGATGAACAAGCCGGCTCCAAAAGAACCGTCCATGGACGAAATCCTGTCGTCCATTCGACAGATCATTGCCGATGACGATGCGGCTGCGGCGCCGCGGCGCCCCTCCATTCAGGCCGCTCCTCCACCGATGCAGGCTGCTCCGGCCAAGCCATTGGGCGGGCAAGCGGACCGTGATCTTTCCGACATGCTCGATGATATGGAGCCGCTGGCATTGACGCCTGCGCAGATCGTCGAGGAAGGCGATGTCGTTAGCGGTTTCAGCTTCGACTCGATCCTCGCCGATACGGCTGGCGACGATGACGGCCCGAGCCTGGTTGAGGCAGAGGACGTTGCTTTTGAAGTCGATGATGGTCTGCCCAGCTTCGACCCGCTGCCGACACGTGCGCTTGAGCCCGACCCAGTGCCTGCGCCGAAGTCGCAGCCGGAGCCCAGTCTGATGGCATTGGCCGATGTGGAGCCAGAGCCTGAGCCTTTCGCTATGCCGGAGGCATTCTCCGTTCCGGAACCGGAAGCTTTTGAAGCGCCTGAGCCTGAGACTGAATTTGAGCCAGAGCCGGTTTTCGCACAGGCGTCGCCGTTGCCCGATCCGACCCTGACTGCGGATATGACCGAGGAATTGCTGGAGCCAGCCACGCGCGCTGCCGTGCGTTCCTCCATTGGCAAGCTCAATGCGCTGGGTATCGGCAATCCGGGCCTGACCATTGAAGCCATGATGCGCGACATGCTGCGCCCCATGCTCAAGGAATGGCTGGACGAAAACCTGCCTTCCGTCGTGGAGCGCATGGTGGAGAAGGAACTTTCCCGCATTTCTCGCGGCGAGTAGTTTTTCTGGGGTCTGAGGCTGACCAGCCCTGTTGACCCCGCACCGTGCATTTGCTTGAAGTCTGCCAACCTTTTTTCGACCCGCCACGGTCTCTCCGGGCGGGTCGCTGCTGTTGCGAGTGACGTGATGCTTGAAAAGACTTATGAACCCGCCGCCGTCGAAAAGCGTATTTTTGACGCCTGGGTCGACGCGAAGGCCTTTGAGGCCGGGGCAGGGGCCAAGCCCGGCGCCGAACCCTTCACTATCGTCATCCCGCCGCCCAACGTCACCGGCTCGCTCCATATCGGCCATGCGCTGAATAATACGGTTCAGGATATTCTCGTCCGCTTCAACCGGATGCTGAAAAAGGACGTGCTCTGGCAGCCGGGCATGGATCATGCCGGCATTGCGACGCAGATGATTGTCGAGCGCCAGCTTGCTGAAAAGCAGATGGATCGCCGGTCCATGGGCCGCGAAAAATTCATCGAGCGGGTCTGGGAATGGAAGGGCGAGAGCGGCGGCACGATCATGAACCAGCTCAAGCGCCTTGGCGCCTCGGCTGACTTCTCCCGCGAGCGCTTCACCATGGGCGAGGCAGGCGCACCTGATGATCAGATGGTCCGCGCAGTGATCAAGGTCTTTGTCGAGCTGCACAAGCGTGGCCTGATCTATCGCGCCAAGCGTCTTGTGAATTGGCATCCCGGTCTTGAGACCGCAATTTCTGATCTTGAAGTCGAGAATATCGAGATCAAGGGCCATATGTGGCATCTGCGTTATCCGCTGGCCGATGGCGTAACCTATGAGTTCCCGGTCAAGGACGAAGAGGGCAATGTCACGGACACAGAAGTGCGCGATTATATTATCGTCGCCACGACCCGCCCCGAAACCATGCTGGGCGACGTCGCTGTTGCCGTGCATCCGGAAGATGAGCGCTATGCCGGCCTTGTCGGCAAGTTCATCGAGCTGCCGCTTGTGGGCCGCCGTATTCCGGTTGTGGCTGACGAATATGCCGATCCGGCGCTTGGCACCGGTGCGGTAAAGATCACGCCTGCGCATGATTTCAATGACTTTGAAGTCGGTGCGCGTGCTGGCATCGAACCCATCAACGTGTTCACCACGCGTGGCGCGATCATCGAAGCCGATTTCATCCCGGCAAAATATTGCGGGCTGGATCGTTTCGAGGCGCGCAAGGCTATTGTGGCTGACCTCGCTGCATTGGCGGAAGAAAATCCGACGCGCGGTCTCGATCATATCGAAGACAAGAAGATCATGGTGCCGCATGACGAGAAGAGCAAACTCGTCGTCATCGAGCCTTTCCTGACCGATCAATGGTGGGTCAAGGCCGACGTTCTGGCTCAGCCGGCGCTCGCCTCGGTGCGCGAAGGCCGCACCAAATTCGTGCCGCAACAGTACGAAAACACCTATTTCGCCTGGCTGGAAAATATCAAGCCATGGTGCATTTCCCGCCAGCTCTGGTGGGGGCATCAGATTCCTGCCTGGTATGGCCCGGACGGCGAGGCTTTTGTGGCATCGGATGAGACAGAGGCACAGGCCGCGGCCGACAAGCATTATGGCAAGCCGGTCGAGCTGACCCGCGACCCCGACGTGCTCGACACCTGGTTCTCCTCCGCTCTCTGGCCGTTTTCGACTATGGGCTGGCCGGATGAGACGCCGGAGCTGGCGCGCTATTACCCGACGCAGGTGCTGGTCACCGGCTTTGACATCATCTTCTTCTGGGTCGCCCGCATGATGATGATGGGGCTCGAGTTCCTCGACAAGGAACCGTTCCACACCGTTTACATGCATGCGCTGGTCCGCGACGAAAAAGGCCAGAAGATGAGCAAGACCAAGGGGAACGTCATCGATCCCCTCAAGCTCATCGACGAATATGGCGCCGACGCCACGCGCTTTACGCTCACCGCGATGGCCGCGCAGGGCCGTGATCTGAAGCTCGCCATTTCGCGCGTTGAAGGCTATCGCAACTTCGTCACCAAGATCTGGAACGCTGCTCGCTTCCTCGAAATGAACGAGGCCCGCCGCATCGATGGCTATGATCCACGCGCCAACAAGCTGGCGCTCAATCGCTGGATCGTGGGCGCTACCGCGCGTGGTCTGGCCGCAGTGCGGGCCGGAATTGAAGATTACAAATTCAATGAGGCCGCGAACGCCGCCTATGATTTTGTCTGGGGCACGTTCTGCGACTGGTATGTGGAGTTTGCCAAGCCCGTGTTCATGGGCGAGGACGAAGCCGCAAAGGCCGAGACCCGCGCCACAGCCGCTTGGGCGCTCGACCAGATTCTGATCATGCTGCACCCGATGATGCCCTTCGTCACCGAAGAGCTTTGGGAAAAGACGGGCGAATTTGGTCCCAAGCGCGAAAACCTGCTCATTCTCACCGAATGGCCGGACCTGTCTGGCCTTGAGGACGCCGACGCGGATGCAGAGCTGGCATGGCTGATCGATGTCATTTCCAATGTGCGCTCGGTGCGTGCTGAAATGAACGTGCCCGCCAGCGCCAAGCTGCAATTGGTCGTTTCGGGGGCAGGGGAGCAGACACTGGCGCGCCTGGTGGCTGGCACGTCACTCATTTCCCGCCTTGCGCGCCTCGAAGAGATTTCGCCGCGCAATGATGTGCCGGGTGAGTCCGCGCAGTTTGTCGTCGGCGACGCAACTTACGCACTGCCGCTTGCTGGGGTTATCGATCTCGCGGTCGAAAAAGCCCGTTTAGAAAAGGAAGTGGGCAAGCTCGATGGTGAAATCAGCGGTATCGACAAAAAGCTCGGCAATGAGCAATTCGTCGCCAAGGCACCAGAAGAGGTGATCGAGGAACAAAAGGCCCGCCGCGACGCGGCCATAGCCCGCCGCGAGAAAATCCTCGCAGCACTCAAGCATGTGAGCTGATTGGAAAAAGGCCCGGAGTAAAATCCGGGCCTTTGTTTATCTCCCGCCTTATCCTGCGAAGCGCCCAGAAAGTCGCAAATCTGTCTCTGTGACGATTCAGCAACAACCGTTAGGGATTTACGCTGACGCCCTTGAATGGCAACGCTTTGGCGATGTTTCCCGCCACAATCTCACCCTAAACAAGACGCTCGGAGCGCGGTTGGGACGGCCAGTTTTCTGGCTTGTTCAAATTTGCGCCCGAGAGAAGGGCATTCGGGGCGGGTGCCGGCATTGTCGATCTGCAATTGGACGCAGGTCGACGTTATGCGCTGACTCGCCCGGATTTTCTGAATGAATGGCAGATCATGATCTGCCGGATGTGGTGAGCATGAGCGCAGGCGCTGCAATTCTCGGGCATTTCTGGTGTGGCGAAAAGGCCACTCAGGCAGTCTGCGCGCCCGCTTGTGATCAGTTTGGCCGAATGCGGCCACAAAGCGCGTTTACCTATTATTCAGACTTAACTTTGCCCGCCTTTTGGCTCCGGGCAGAATTACCGATGAAAATTAGCGGTGTTTCGGCGTGTGCCGAGACCGCAGCGGATCCCGAAAAATGGAAGCCGCGTTTTGTGCCCGCCCATGGCCCCATGGGCGAAAGGAGTATCATGCGGACTTTGTCCCATGTCGCAACTGGTGTGTTCCTGGTTTTCTGCGCTGCCGTTCCGGCTCAGGCGCAGACTGCCATTGATGCCGCATCCGATTTTGCCCGGTCCATGGATGGTATCACCTCGATGGACAGCGTTGGCGTGCCCAATGACACGTTCATCTCGGCTTTGGAGAGCGATGCGGAGGCTGGCCGTCCTTTGGCGCTCTGGCAACTTGGCTCCATGTATGAAAATGGCGAAGGCGTGGACAAAGACCCGGTCAAGGCCTTCGGTTATTTCTCCCAGATCGCCATTCAGCACGCCGATACCGCTCCGCGCGGCTTGGAAGCCGATATCGTGGCGCGCTCCTTCGTGAAGCTGGGCGACTATTTCCGCGAAGGCGCGCCCGAAGTCGGCCTCAAGCAGGACGCGGTTGAATCGCACCGGATGCTGATGCATGCCGCCAGTTATTTCGGCGATGCAGAGGCGCAATATCGCGTCGGCCTGCTATATCAGCAGGAAGATGGCCTTGGCGTCAGCCCGACGCTCAGCGCGCGCTGGTTGCAGGCGGCGGCAAACAAGGGGCATTGCCTGGCTCAGGCTGGGCTGGGTGATCTGCTGTTCAACGGCATGGACAATTATCCGCCACGCCCTGCCGAGGGGCTGATGTGGCTCAACCTTGCCCATGATACGTGCCTCGGCACCGTCGATCAGGCCAGGGCAGACGAGATGCTCAATCGCGCCGTTTCCAGCGCCAGCCCAGATGAGCAGGCTGCCGCTCACACCATGGTCAATGATAGTTTTGAAATCGGTATAGAGTTCTGAGGCTTTGACCGCAGGAAAAGAGACGCCGCAATAGGGCGTCTCTTGGATCAGGTCTTACCAGGTACCGGTATTCGGCATGGAAGCCCAAGGCTCCTGAGGATCGAGGGTGCCGTCCTGAATCAGCTCGATCGAAACGCCGTCCGGCGATTTGACGAAGGCCATGTGGCCGTCGCGCGGCGGACGATTGATGACCACGCCCATATCCTGCAAATGCTGACAAAGGGCGTAGATGTCCTTTACGCGATAGGCCAGATGGCCAAAGTTGCGCCCGCCCGTATAGGTCTCGGGATCCCAGTTATAAGTTAGCTCGACTTCGCCGCCTTCATCGCCCGGTGCACGCAGGAAAATGAGAGTGAACCGGCCCTTTTCGCTTTCGCGCCGACGCACTTCTTCAAGTCCGAGACCTTCGCAATAGAATCGGAGGCTGTCCTCGATATTGGTGACGCGCACCATGGTGTGTAGATATTTCAAGGTGATCCTCCTTCTTGGCGCTATGGATACTGGCCTAACAACCCTGCCGGTGCCCCGCAATGCCCGCAAATTCAACAAGTCGGTAAAATTGCAATATCTTCTTAACTTTTGCCATTGAATCGGCCAGACTGATTTGATCTTGTGATGAGTACCTGCATGTTGCGGGCGTGTAAGAGGGCGTTGGGATTATGGGGGCCAAGGTCAATAATGAGGACGGACAATCCGTCGGCCTGACGAATTCAGGCGAGAACGGGCGCAAGCCCGGCGACGCTATTGATCAGCACAATTCGGTCGATGTGATCGAAGTTTCCGGCACGATCAAATGGTTCGATGCCGGCAAGGGTTTCGGCTTCATCGTGCCTGACAATGGCATGGCCGACGTTCTGCTTCATGTCACCTGCCTGCGCCGCGACGGATACCAGACCGCCTATGAAGGCGCCCGTATTGTCGTGGAAGCGCTTAACCGGCCTGGCGGGCTGCAGGCCTTCCGCATTGTTTCGATGGACGAATCGACCGCGCTTCACCCCTCGCAGATGCCTGCGCCGCGCACGCATGTCGTGGTCGAGCCGACCTCCGGCATGGTGCGGCTGGAAGTGAAGTGGTTCAACCGTATCCGTGGTTTTGGTTTCCTCTCCGCAGGCGAGGGCACGCCGGATATTTTCGTGCATATGGAAACCCTTCGCCGTTTCGGCATTACCGAATTGCGGCCGGGGCAGTTTGTGCTGGTTCGCTATGGAAACGGCCCCAAGGGCCTTATGGTCGCCGAAATTCGTCCTGAAGGTTGGGGCGACGCTCCGTCTTCGCACTGACCATCCATGAAAGGCCGCTCGGCCGTGTCCAACTTCAGTAATGTGTTCGCCAACAGGCCCCAGATGCGCAATCTTGCGAAGGGGCTTGCAGGCTTTTCCGCGGCCCTGCTGATCAGCCTGCCGCTGGCGGCCTGTAGCGACGATTCCCGTTTCGTGGTTCACGCGGCGAGTGGCGAGCATGTCTTTGCAGTCGAGGTGGTGGACACGCCCGAGAGCCGCGCACGCGGTTTGATGTATGTGCAGGAACTCGCGCCTGACGCTGGAATGCTGTTTGATTTCAAAGAGGAGCGGCCGGTGTCGTTCTGGATGCAGAACACCTTCATTCCGCTCGACATGCTGTTCATTTCCGCCGAAGGCGTGGTGAAGAACATTCACGTCAATGCCAGGCCGCATGACACGACCTCCATTCCCTCCGAGGGTGCCGTGCAATTCGTGCTGGAAATTCCCGGTGGCCGCTCGGTCGAGTTGGGCATCGCGGCTGGCGATAGCGTCGAACACGCCAGAATCGCCGGAAATCAATAGTTTAAAGGCGCGCTATGACCATGCAGTCGATGACTGCCCAGAGGTGCAGGCTCGCCCCCGCCACCACGAAAACATGCCATAGCGCGTTCTGAAACCTGAGCTTTTCCCACAGGTGGAAGACGATCCCGGCGGAATAGGTGACACCACCGGCTAGCAAGAGCCAGAGCGTGGAAGCGGGCAGGGCCTGTCCCAGCGACTGGAACACCAGCACGCCACTCCAGCCGATGGCCAGATAGAGCAGAATGGCGATACGCCCGAAACGCTGCGGTACGATGAGCTTGAGCGCGACGCCCACCAGCGATGCGCCCCAGACCAGACTCATCATCACGATGCCCGCCGGGGTGCCGCCAATGACAGCCAGAAACGGCGTGTAGGACCCTGCGATGAAAAGGAAAATCGCTGCCTGATCGAGACGCGCCAGATAATGCTTTATCGGGGAGGCCGGATAGAGATTGTAGGCCATTGAGACGCCGAGAACCACGATCAGCGAGGAAACATAGACCAGCAGAGCGGGAAATTTCTCCGGCGCCGTATGCATCAGCGACAGAGCCAGCAGAATGGACCCGGCGGCGATGGCGACGACCAGCCCCAGAATATGCACCGCTGCATCCACAACCAGTTCGGCCAGCGAATAGGCGCGGCGCGTGTCACGAAAATGCTGGTTTTTTGCCTGTACTGCGCTGGTCATCATCCTTACTCCTTGCGCTCATCGTGTGGCAGGGGTGTGACCAGAACCTTTCCCGCGCATGACAATCCATCGCCATCGTAAAGCGCGCGCCAACTTTCCTGGTGAACAAGTGCTTGCAGGATTCGCGGAGGGCTTGACGGGTAACGCTGGTGTTACTTTAAGCAAGCCATGACCCGGAAGACCAAGCCACCCATCGCTCTCTACTCTGCTCTGGCCGATACAACCCGTTGCAGGATCATCGAGATTCTGGCCGATGGGCCAATTCCAGTACATCGATTGGCCGATGCCTTTTCAATCAGCCGTCCGGCCATTTCGAGGCATCTGCGCGTGCTCAAGGACGCCGGGCTGGTCGCGGAGGTAAAAAAAGGTCGAGAAAATCTCTATGCCTTTCGGGCGCGCAAGCTGGATAAGGCCGTGCATTGGCTGCAGACTTTTTCTGCGTCCGAAGCAGCCGGGGAGATCGACGTGCAGCCCGCGCCGGAGCCTGTTGTGGAACAGCCTGTCGCTCAGCCGATCATCGTGCCTGTAGCGGTAGCGGAGCCAGTCGTGCAGGAAAAGCCCAAGCTGCGATTTGCAAAAAAGCCTGTTCAGGCAGCGCCGGCGGTCGAGCCTGATCCAATCTCGCAAATGGGCTTTGATTTCTAGAGCAGTGGGGCAGCGAGGTGCGGCATCAGCGACAGGCTGCGCTGGTCCGCGTCGAAGGCCGTGGAAACAGCGCGCTCGAAGTCTGACGGTGTCCACATGATCTGTGCGGCCGATATGCGGGCCTCAACTGCGCCCAATGCCGCCCGGGCGCCAAGCGCATAGGGTCGAACCTGCCGACCCAGGGCGACAGACGCAGCCTGGGCCGCCGCGATATCCTTGCGTTGATCGCCGATATACCAGATCACATCCGAGCTGCGCAGCTCTCTGCCGATGCTTTTGATCGCGGTGAGAATGGAATCCGGCCATGGTTTGCCACGCGCCACGTCTTCGCGGAAAATTGCCGTATTGAAATATTGGCGTAGATTGAACGTATCCAGCACATCATGGCCATAGCCATGACCGAGACCGTTGCTGACCACGCCGAGCGCTACGCCCTCAGCGCGCAAACGCTCCAGAACACAGCGCATGGTTTCGCAGGGCTCCAGCATTTCCGAGACGGATTTGCGGCGCACTTTGTGAATGGCCTTGTGAACCAGCAATTTGGGTGCGCGTTCGGCCACGCTTTTGCGACGCATCAGCCGGAACCGTGCCGCCAGCCGTCCACCCCGGTGAGAACAATCGTCCAGGAATTCCAGCATTTGCAGCACCCGCGGATTGACGTGGTGCACCAATGTCCCATCGAGATCGAAGAGCACGATGGTGGGTCGGGTTGCGTTTTCAGCCAGTGGATCAATCCCCATTTGTGGCAATAAAATGGTCTAAATCGCCGCCAAGGGCAAGCTGATATGGTGAATGAGGCACTAATGCGCAGGGATGTCAGCGGGCTTCCCGGTGTTTTTCCACATCGCCAGCGGGTCGTGGCGCGGCACGTTCCAGCGTACTTTTGGCCAATATCTTATAGAATCGCAGCGAGTTTATGCCCGCCGAGATGGGGAAGGTTTGTTACCCGCCGACGCCTGCCTCATTCAGACCTATTGCTTTGCGTGGACAGGTTTTCGGAGGGAGTGGCCTTCACGGCAAAATGCTGTAAAGGAAGCCTGTTGCGGTCCCGTAGCTCAGCTGGATAGAGCAGCAGCCTTCTAAGCTGTTGGTCACAGGTTCGAATCCTGTCGGGATCGCCAGCAAACTCTCCAAACGATATTGCGGATTTGCAGGGCTTAAGCGGCACGCGAACAAACGCGCGTTGAGCGCTAGAATTGCAGGCGATAGCTGAGAGTGGTGCCGGCAGCAGGGTTCGAACCCGCGACCCCCTGATTACAAATCAGGTGTTATAGGTTCCTCTTCCCGTCTTCACGACCCGTCTATAGGCTTTCTGGCAAGGGATTAACCCTGAAATCCTTGCCGGGCTAGTCAGAAGCTATGCGAAGTGCAGGATCAGCAGGCTGTCCCTATCCTGTCCCCGCCCGAAAGCTGTCCCAGTGCCCGTCGACATCACGCTCAAAACAATCACGAAGGCTAGGCTGGACGCGAAGGGTGCACGTGTCAACATCACCGACTCCCGGGGACGAGGTCTCGTCCTGCGCGGCGGGCCGGAGGGATTGGTGTGGGGCCATCGGGTCCAGCTTGGCGGCAAGCCTTGCCGCATGGTCCTTGGGACGGTGGATCGCTGGACAATCGCTGAGGCGCGAGCGATCGCCGATGCCGCCACGGACTATGCCAAGACCCATAAGCGGGCGCCGGACGACGCGTGGCTCCAGGCGCACCTGGTGGCGACGGGGAAGATCGCGGCGCCGGCACTAGCCAACGACAGCGCCGGTGGTTTTCCCACATTTGCCGAAGGCCGGAAGGAATACCTGCAGTACCTCACCGGGCACCTGAAGCCAGCTACCATCGCGTCTTACAAGGGGTTCTTGGAACACGCTGCCGTCCGGGTGTTGGACGATAGGCGATTACCGACCGTCACCCGCGACGACGTGCGGGAGATCGTCATTGCCGTCCATGCCGGTGGCCACGAGCGGACCGCAGAAGCCATTGTCTCGGCGATCCGACCCCTGTTCTCGTTCCTTGGCGAGGATGGTAGGCGGAAACGCTACGGCGTTGAACCGGGCACCATGGCCAGCCTGCAGGCACCGCCTCGTACGTTGACCGATGACGACGGGGACAGGTACGGCGACGATCCCTGGAGCGATGGTTACATCCCCGAGATCAGCGAACTCGGGCGGATCATCGCGGTGGCGCGTACGGGACTGATGACACCGATTGTTGGATCTGCCGTTGAACTCACATGCTGGACCGTTCAACGGCGCAGCACGATCGTGTCCGCCCGCATCCGCGACTTCATCGACCTCGGCGATGGAACTGGATTGTGGAACGTGCCGGCCTCCGCCCGGAAGGGAACGCGACGGGGAAAGAAAGGTCGCCCCCACACGATCCCTCTGCCGGCGCCGGCGTGGGACTGCGTGAAGCGCGCCTATGAGGCGGCGGTAAAACGGGATCCGAACACGAAGTGGCTGTTCCCGGCGGCTCGCCCTCGCCGTGCCGGTGACGAAGTCGCGCACATGCATGCCAGCACCTTAACGCACCGCTTCCTCGATATACCAGGCTGTGGGGCATCGCCACATGATGTCCGTCGAACGATGGGCACTCATGGCGAAGGCCTGCTTGGCTTCTCCCGTGTCGATACCGGCACCATCATGGATCACACGGAAGGCAAGAAAGCTTCCGAGCGGATTACGTCCAGGACCGCTGGCACGGGCACGGACGACGTCACCGGTGCCCACTACAGCCTCCATGACGGGACCCACCACACATGGCCCGTGATGCGGGCCTGGTGCGAGGCCGTCGACAGTGCGATCATGGAGGCGACGGAACGCATGGAACCAATGATAGAGCTCGCCCGCGGATACGGCGACCGACTGTACCGGGCCGGCGTGGGGCCGCTGATCCCGATTGGGGTGTTGACGACCGAGGATAAAGAGGAGCGAGAGGCTGCCTATCGTGGGCGGCTCGGACGCATCCTCGGCGAGGCCGTGCCAGAAAGCGAGGATGCCTAACCCTTGGGCGCCAGGAGCGTCGGTCTTGGCGTCAGTGCATTACTCCACAGGCTTTCGCGTAGATCGGCTTCGATCTCTCCCATCAGTTCCTTGCCCCGTGTATCCAGGACGACGAAGCCCGGACCGTTGCAGGTAGTCGTCGAGACCGAATACCCCCGCCGCGATACACGACGCGCCCACCAGATCTGTGCACGCTCATCCCAATGGTCCGAGTAGCCTCCAGCCAAAGCGAAGAAAACCCTCGGCCATTCCAGTTGCAAAGTCATGACCGGCCCTCCTGGCGAAGGCGGATGTGCGCCCGGGCCATCACGCCGCGCAGCGTGCTCTGGCTGACGCCGGCACGCTTGGCGACATCTCTGACGCGGGGACGCTTGCCCTTGGGTTGCTGCATGAGATCGCGCAGTTCGGAGAGCACGAGCTCCGACCAACGATGGCGGTACACGCGTCGTCACGCGAGTGGCTTGATCGCATGCTCGGCCGTGAAAGCGTCGACCCGACAGTGGTGGTGACGCATCATGGCCCGCATCCGCTTTCGGTGCACCCAAGGTTTGCCGGCAATGCTGTGACGCCGGCTTTCGTGTCCGATTTGAGCGACATCATTGAGAAGCACCAGCCGCCGCTTTGGCTGCATGGGCACACGCATGACCGGTTCGATTACAACGTGGGCGGCACGCGGGTCGTCTGCAATCCGCGTGGGTATTCGTATGAAAATTCCAATGGCTTCGACCCGGGGTTGGTCATAGATGTGCCTGTCCCGGCGCCGGTGCCGGTGCCGAAAGGTCTTTAGGCGTTATACCTCCGGTCAAAGTTCAGGTATAACGCCGACGGGACTATGGCTGGCTGGGGGATATACATGCCATCGCGACTTCTTTTTTCTGGTGCTCTCCTCGTCGTGATGTTGCAGCCGGCACACGCACAGTGGGTGTTCCGAGATGGGCCGAAGTATAACACTGCATCAGATTCGGAGATTTGCTTTTCGGCAGCAGAGCAAGCCGAGCTGTCTGGAAAAGTCAGTGCTGATGACCTGAACCTGTTTCGACAGGAATGCCAGAAAATTGCCTCCTCGGGGAAGCCACCATCTCCAAACTCCCTCAGCGCCCAAACAGCCGGCATACAACCAAGCCCAACTGAAACCGCCAAAATCGCTATAGCTGCCTTGGAATGTTCATACCTCGCGCCCGATGGGTGGGAGGAAGGACGCTTGATGACGTTGGGCTATGAATCTGCGCTTTCCTACATCTCATTCGTGCGGAACGGGGGGGAGCCAGATTTCTCCATGGATGCGGCGGGACAGTTCATCAACGTCATTCATCACTCGTATCCTAACGATGATTTCTCGATTGGTTCATTTTACACGCATCTCCAATACGCGCTGGACCAATTTCTAGACTGGGCTGAAATCTATTCGCCGCAACATATGCAGCACCCTAGTGGTAAGGTCCGCACCGCGGAGTTCGAGATACGAAACTGCCGCCTGCTTGGTAAGTGAGCGGTTCGTCCTATTCAGCTATCACTGCAATCAGGTTTGGGGGACCCATGTTGAGAATAGTAGCGGCGACGATCGCTTTCGGACTGTCGGGACCTGGTGCTTTCGGTGCCGACCTTCTAGTAGAAAAGCGGGAGGGGGCGGCAGGCAACACCGAAATTTCCATCGTTAACCGCGGTGATGCTGTCGTTTCGATCCGGGGCGCCACCATCAATAGAAGTTCCGATCCGGCGTGCCAGCTGCTGGCTTGGCAGACCAGTATAGGTCAAACGCTCACACGGTCTGATTTTAAAGAAAACGTGGCTGACTGGATTGCCGCCGACTACGAATGGATTCCGGCGATCGACCTAACGTTCGGAGGCGAGGTCGATGGCGTGGTTTTCCGGGGCTGCGGCCGGGTGCTGCAGGTCGATGTTTGGTATGCTGACGAGACCGGCGAGACGTTCACTTTCGACAGGTGACAGATGCTTCGAGTGCCAAACACCGGACCCGCCGAGCGCGAGCGATTGGCGCTCATCAAGCGGTTCGAAGGGAAATTAGCCTACTTCCGTGGCATCCCGCCGGCGCGCCGCGAAGCAGAATGCGCAGACGAAGGCGAGCGGGACTGCACGGCGATGCTCGCGGAACTCCGTGCACCCAGGACCACCGCCCGGTGAGGGCATCCATCATTCTGCTGTCGCTGCTGCTGGCCGCCTCCGCCCCGGCCCAGGAACTGGAGCGCGATCGGCAGGCGCAGCTGTGCGCTGGCATGCAGATGAACCGCTACCTGCCCAATGGCACGCATGTCGATTGCCTCACGGACGACTATGCCATCGAAGTCGATTTTTCCAACAAATGGGCCGAGGCCATAGGCCAATCGCTGATGTATGCCGCCGAGTTGGAGCGGCTGCCCGGCATCATCCTCGTCTGCCGCCAAGGCATGGACCCCGGCCTGTGCCTCAAACATGGCTACCTGATTGAGCAGACTGTAAATTGGTGGCGGATCGGAATGACGGTATGGCACTGTGCTGCCGAGGATGTCCGGTTGGCAGACTGCCGGCGTGTCGAATACATGCAGGAGTGAATTGGCATGGCATTGCCGCATAGCGTCATCCGAAACGAGTTCGTCTACGCCTACATCCATCGCCGCGAGTCGATCTGGAAGCGCAGGAGCACGCTGATCGCCGAGCGGGACGAGCGCGGGCGGGAGATCAACAGGCGGCACGGATACATAGAGACGGACGGCACGGTCTCGTCGTCTATCCGCTCGCACGTGGACCTTCCGTATGCCGAGGAGATGAGGCAGTCGGAGGCCAAGTTCAAGGCGCTCTACGACCGTCTCTCGATCGACGAGGCCAATGCCAACCGCAACGCGGGCATGACCGTCTACGAGTATCTCCTACTGGAAGAGATCCAGGACAAGGAAGCCTTCCTGCAGGCCTCCCAGGATACGGGATACTACGACTGGATCGGCCTGAAGGCGCAGGCCGAGATCGATCATATCAAGCACAACAGCTTCTCGGACATCCAGCGCCTGATCGATATGAAGAAGTCGCACTTCGGATATGCCGGCAAGCGCTGCCGGGAATTCTTCGGCATCAAGCCTTGGGATGTCGGCGCCCAAGCCGCGATCATCGCATTCGCCGGAGAGTTCGACAAACGGCTGCGGGCTTATGCTGGCAACCTGCGGGCGGTGTAGGAACTACCGTCGCCCACCCTCGATAGCCCGAAACCGTTCCTGCGCCAGCCTGAGCCGTGAGGGCTTCAGCCGCAGCACCTGCGCGGTCTGCTCAGCCGTGCCACCCGGCGGCGTGGGGTCGTCCGGAACCCACCACTCAAGGCTCACGTGCTTTGAATTGCATTGCCAGCAGCTGCAGCGTGACCGCAGCCTCTCAAGCTTGAAATCGCCGCCGAGCAGCGCGATGAGCGTGCGGATGTCCAGATCGGCGCCGCCTGGGCAGGGCTTCGTGGGCTTCATCGCCGCCATGTGCCGCTGACATGATACGCGGCACGCCCAGCCGCCCCGAAAAGCGTCGTCGAGGTCGGCCCAGTGTTCTACAGGTATCTCGAATGCCGTCGTGCTGCAGATCGGATCCCTGCCCACCGCCAGCGCACAGCCGCCGTGGGCGGCGATGATTTGGGCTGCCGCGTGCAGCGTGATGTCGCCATGACGGCGCAGCAGATCAACGCGATCGACCTCGGCCCGCCGGTTGCAGCGCGGGCACTGGATGGCGAAGCGGGGTGGCTTGTAGCCGGCAAGTGTAACGGTTTTCGGATCAAATCGCGGCATCGATATTGCTCAATGTTCGCGTTATGTTCTAATCTTGATATTCGACAGGAGTCCAGACGGGAGCGCATCACATGTTACGCATTCAACAAAGCACGGGCCACCCGCCGGTTGCCAAATCGACGACGTTGATCGTGTTCATGGCCTTCGAGCGCGATGAAGAAGGCGAGCTCCGGCCGGCGTTCGAGGCACAGCAGATGCCGAGCGAGCATGCCGCGGTGTCCAGGGCCAAACTGATGTCGCGGTCCTATGCCGGCGTGATCGCGTGGAAGCGCCCGGCGCATCCGGACATCGGCGAGTTCGGTGAGCCGGAGGTCCTGTGGCAGCACGGTGAAGTGCCGGATCTTGAGTGAAACGCTTCGGTAAGCGGGGCGGTCTAGATTTCGCCGCATGACAGTCGTTCGCTTTAACCCGCGCAACCACCGCCCGCCGCCGAAGCCGCGTTTCGACATCGGAACGCCGGTGCTTGCCGTCGTGGCACTGGTTGCCGTCTGCGCCTTGGGCTGGGTGGTGGCCGATCAATACCTTCCGGGCGGCGGCGAGATTGCCGCTTTGACATCACCGTCACCGGTGGCAGCAAAACGACGCGCCAGCTTCTCCATGTGCGGGCGCGACCGGCACACTTGTATTGTCGATGGCGACACGGTGTGGCTCGATGGCGAAAACCTGCGGCTCCAGAGCTACGACACGCCGGAACCCTATAACGATATCTGTGGCGGCCAGGCCGAAGTCGCGCTCGCACATCGCGCCAGCGCCCGTCTGCTGCAATTGCTGAATTCCAACAGCTTCACTGTCGATACCGCCGGCACCGACCGTTATGGCCGGACCCTGGCAACCATCCAAATCGGGGGCAGGGATGTCGGCGATATCCTGATCGAGGAAGGGCTGGCCAGGCGGTGGCCGGATGGCCATGAGTTTTGGTGCTGAGGCAGTAAGCGATTGCGCTAGCGATTCTGCCCCGCGTGTTTTCGGAATTCCGTCCCAATTCCGTCCCAGCGCCATTCCGTCCCAGTGTGCCAGCATGCCGTTGGTTCGGATGATCGGTCTATCCGATGTCAGGAGGGGATGATCGTCCCGAGGCGTGTCGAGGATAGCCCAAACCATCCTGTTCATCTTCAGGCCCATGTTGGGATTATCGATCATCCCCGTTAGCGCACGCATGGCGGATCGATTGTGGTCGTCGTCCGGGAACTGCAGCAGGAACTCGTTGAAAGTCGGCGGGTCGTTGGCACCCTTCATCTCTTGGTACCGCTTTTCCCATTCGCCGCTCTTGTCCGAAAACAGGAGGCGTCGCCAGCCTGCCTTGAAACTATCGATATCTTCCGGCGCACGAACCAGCATGGAATGCAGGAAACGCGACCAGGCCGAGCGTCTTCGCTGATCCCATTGGGCCCAGTTACCCTCGGTCTCCATCAGGACCAGAGCGTCGGCAGCGCCGGTGTCCACGGGACTGAAGAACTTGCTTTCGATCTGCTGCGCTAGCTCGTCCTCCAGTCCTTCCAGTTCGTAAAGGCGTTCGAGAAACCCCGTCGCTTCCGGATGCCTACGATTGGCAACCAAAGTTTCATGAGGCCGACTGTACTGACAGAGCCTGCCGTCCCCTTGGATCGCCCAGCGCGAAAGGTAGAACGCAGGGATGTAGTGATGTTTTTTCGGAGGGTTGGGCGGCGGGTTGTTGGAAAGTCTTGTCATCAAGCTGTCCGGCGAAATCCTGAAATCGCCCAACCGATTGCCCAGCCCAGGACAAGCACGACCAGCGGAGGCAGGAAAACGCCGATAGCGAGCGGCGCGATGGCTTGGCTGCGGCGTGCAACCGTCTCGCTACGGATGTACTCGTCGACCCTGACCTGGGCCTTGCCGACATACTCGTGATATTTCCACGGCTCCAGACCTGCACCGGTGTAGAGGTTGAAGCCGGGCCTTATGGAGG
>PJUL01000474.1_pt1 | contig 28500 bp, 28 predicted proteins | sample 1512221 | NCBI WGS metagenome assembly PJUL01 (sample SAMN08177667, study PRJNA422409) | Feces metagenome, whole genome shotgun sequencing project.
CGCGCTGTTCTTCGGACAGCGATTGCAGGGCCGTCAGCAGGATCAGCGTGGCAAAGGGCAGCCATTGCCAGGCGACGATGACGATGACCGAAAACAGCGGATATTGATTGAACCAGTCGACCGGCTGGAGGCCGAAGGCCTTCCACAGATGGCCGAGCATGCCATAGCCGGGATGCATGAAGCCGTTCTTCCAGATGAGCGCGGCGACGGGCGGCATGACGAAAAAGGGCGAGATGACGAGAATGCGCAGAATGCCCTGACCCCAGATGGGTTGATCGAGCAGCAGCGCGAGGAAAGTGCCCCCCACAATGGTAATCAGCAGCACGCCGCCGACAAGGATGAGCGTATTGAAAAGAGCCTGGGTGAAGCTTGGATCGCCGATGACATAGGCATAATTGGCCCAGCCGGCAAAGCCGGTCATCATCGGATTGATCAGGCTGTAATTCTGGAACGAGAACCACAGTGTCATGACCAGTGGCACGATCATCCAGATCAGCAGCACGATGACGGCGGGGGCCATCATGGTGCGGGCAAGGATGCGGGTTTGTCTGGTGGCCATTTTTTCTCGCCCATCGCGCCTGTTGAAGCCGTTCGCCCCCTCCCCCTTGAGGGGAGGGCCGGGGAGGGGGGGGTATTGTGGTCCACTGATGGACCCCCACCCTCGATCCCTCCCCTCAGGGGGGAGGGAGGCGATGGAGCCGTTTGATTTGTTTAAAACCATCCGGCAGGCTGAGGGTCACCCCGCCGGATGTCAGTTGGGAGGTCGATTACTTGATATACCCGGCGCGGGTCATGTCGCGGGTGGTGGCGTCCTGGGCCTGAGCCAGGGCGTCGTCGGCGGACATCTGACCGGCGAGAGCCGCCGAGAAGAGCTGGCCGACATTGGTGGCGATCCCGGCGAATTCGGGAATGGCCACGAATTGCACGCCGGTATAGGGGACCGGATCAACCGTGGGGTTGGCCGGGTCGGCGGCGTTGATCGAGTCCAGCGTCATCTTGGCGAAGGGCGCGGCGGCCTGATATTCCGGGTTTTCATAAAGCGAGGTGCGGGTGCCCGGAGGCACATTGGCCCAGCCATCATTGCTGGCGACGAGAGCGAGATAGTCCTTGTCGGTTGCCCAGTTGATGAAGCTTTCGGCGGCTTCGGCGTTCTGCGAGGAGGCCGGGATGGCCAGCGACCAGGCCCAGAGCCAGTTGCCGCGCTTGCCCAGACCATTGTCGGGTGCAAGGGCGAAACCGACCTTGTCGGCAACGGTGGAATCGTCCGGATTGGTGACGAAGGAAGCCGCAACAGTGGCGTCGATCCACATGCCGCACTTGCCCTGCTGGAACAGGGTCAGGTTTTCGTTGAAGCCGTTGGATGACGCACCGGCAGGACCGGCATCGGCCATCAGGCTGAGATAGGTGTCGAGCGTGTTTTTCCACTCGGGGCTATCGAACTGGGGCACCCAGTTTTCATCGAACCAGCGCGCGCCGAACGAGTTGGACATGGCCGTCAGGAAGGCCATGTTTTCGCCCCAGCCGGCCTTGCCACGCAGGCAGATGCCGTTGATGTCATTGGCGCGATCGGTCATGGCGCGGGCGGCCTCACCGATGAATTCCCAGGTTGGGGCTTCCGGCATGGTGAGACCGGCGGCTTCCATCAGATCGGTGCGATACATGATGAAGGAGCTCTCGCCATAGAAGGGCGCGGCGTAGAGCTTGCCGTCATGCGACAGGCCGGAGCGGATGGCGGGGAGCAGATCATCGACGTCGTATTCGGCATCGGCAGACAGGCCATCGAGCGGCTTCAGCCAGTTCTGTGCAGCCCAGATCGGCGCTTCATAGGTGCCGATGGTCATGATGTCATATTGGCCGCCATTGGTGGCGATGTCGGTGGTGACGTTCTGGCGCAGGGTGTTTTCTTCCAGCACGACCCAATTGAGCGCGATGCCGGTTTCTTCGGTGAAGGCGCTGGACAGTCCCTGCATGCGGATCATGTCGCCATTATTGACGGTGGCGATGGTGAGCGTCTGCGCGGAAGCGGTTCCGACCAGCGCAAAGGTAAGCGCGCCCACGAAAAGGGGTGTGAGTTTCATTGATTTCCTCCCAAGAACCGTAGCGAGCATTTGCTATGGTTGTGAGCATATGTTCACTTTGTTGGTGGGCGGAGTCAAGCGGGGTGAATGCGGATTTTGTGCGATACGTATGTCAGGGGTGCGGTATTGAAGGGTTTGGCTGCTAGTTTTGGTTGAGCTAATGCCCGGCGCACCTGTGTTTTGCTTGGGCAGGACCAAGTGAAAAGCCCTCGGGTCAAGCCCGAGGGTGAGGGTCTGGGGTGGGGGCGGTCAGGCGAGCAGCAGTTCTGCGGTGCGTTCGTCGGTAATCAGGCCGTTGGCGAGACGGCGCTTGAGGGCGGCGCGCAGGGCCGGGGCCTTGCGATTGCCCATGGCGACGGCGATGACGCGGCTGGTCTCGCGGCTGGGAATGGGAGCGGAGGCGACGCGTTCATTGATCGGATTGTCGAGCACACGGCCTTCGGCGTCATAGCACCAGCCGCAGATCTCACCCACCGCGCCAGCCTTTTGCAGGGCTTTCTGTTCGGCCTCGCTCAGAAAACCGTCGAGAATGAGCGGGGCGTCGGGGTCGAGATGGCCGATGCCGACAAAGCTGGTATTGGCGCGGGCAGCCAGATCGAGGGTCGAGCGAATCATGGGCTGGGAATGGAGCATTTCGCGCTCTTTTGCCGATGAGGCGAAAACCGGCAGGGGCATGGGGAAAGAGCGCGCCTTGACCGTATCGGCGACGTTGAAAATCACGTTGTAAAATGCCGCAGAACCGTCGGGCGCAATATTGCCGGTCAGCGAAACGACCTTATGGTGCGGGCATTCCATGGGTTGAAGCTGCTCGACGGCGGCCTTGAGCGTGCGCCCGGTGCCGATGGCGATGATCTGCGGATCGGAAAGGCGCAGGGTGCGCTCGATTTCCGATGCACCAGCTTCGGCCAGCCCGATCGTGGTGGAAACATTGCCCGGATCGGACGGTACGATTTCGCAATGGTCCAGCGCGAATCGATGGCGCAATTGTTCGGCCAGATCGAGACAGCGGCCAATGGGGTGATCGAGCCGGACCTTGATCAGGCCTTCACTGACCGACAGCGAGACGAGGCGCTGCGCCGATTGGCGGGAAATGCCCATCTTGGCGGCGATTTCTTCCTGCGTATTGCCGGCGACATAATAGAGCCAGCCAGCGCGGGCGGCATCGTCCAGACGGGTTGCAGAATTGTCCTGTCGCGCGGCCATGAGCGTTCCTTGCCGTTTCGCGCGATTATTCGGATCGTGCGGCACATCGCAAGGGCAATTACCGAGAGAGGCGGCGGGTGGGCGTCTGCGTGCCCATATTGCTCAGAGCCTTGTTGATGTCGCGCTCGGTATCCTTGAGGTGCAGGCGCATGGCTTCGGCAGCGGCCCGCGCATTGCCTGCGCGGATGGCGTCCAGAATGCGTTGATGGTGGGTAATCGTATCCGCAAGGGTGTGGCCGCGACTGGCGTGACCTTGGCGGCTGATCTGGATGCCATTGCGCAAGGGCCCTGCCATGGCCTCGAACAGATAGCCCAGAATGCGATTGCCGCTGGCGAGCGCAACGGCTTCGTGGAAACCGACGTCGAAATCGTGGAAGCGGGTTTCAGCGTCTGGATCGCTTGCCGCTTCGGCGTCTCGCATGCCCTGCAAGGCACTCTCAATGGCCGCTATGCCAGCGCGATTGGCGCGCTTTGCCGCCAGAGTGGCGGACTGGACTTCGAGCGAAAGCCGGACCTCGACAAGATCGAACAGGCCCTTTGAATCATTGTGCAGGACGGAAATCAGGAAATCGGCGAAGGCGGCGCCATCGGGCTCGCGCACCATGGCGCGCTTGCCGCGCGCCAGCTCGAGCAGGCCGCGCCCCGCCAGAAGCTTTACCGCCTCGCGGATGGTCAGGCGACTGACGGCATAGCGCTCGGCCAGGTCCGCCTCGCTGGGCAGACTTGAACCAGGTGTCATCGTGTTCAGAATCATGTCTGCCAGATCATCGGCAACCACATTGGCTGCGCTGGGCTGATCAGGGCGGATTTCGCCGCTACGAATGGTCGTTCTCCCCAAAGGTATCAGATACCTTTACAACACCTCGCGCTGTTTTCCAGCCTGTTCAGGTGTCGTTTTCCTCTTCCGGCCTCACCATAGCGCCACCATAATGCGCCTTGCAACAGGGGTTAAATTTTAATTCTAGAATCGAAAAAATGAGGATGTCTGCGAGATCGTACTTTACAGCCTTATCTGATTATCCTAGCGTCCGGCCCCATGGTCTGGGAGGGTCCATGACGGCAAAAAGCCGTTCGTACCGGAGGATTTCATGCAGGTTGAGTTTGTGATGCGGCGCATGGCGCCGATCCGTCGCAATGCGGCAAAAGCCGCGACTGCGTGAGCTGAGCTACACCCCCAAACCAAAGAATCATCTCGAATATCAAAGGGAGTCGAGACGTGAAGCTTTTCAAATCGATCATGACGATTGTCACCGCTGGCGCACTGGTGACCACCGCAGCAAGCGCTGTGCTGGCACAGGACAAGGGCCTTGTCGGTGTCGCCATGCCGACGTCCTCGTCGCTGCGCTGGATCTCGGACGGCAACGAACTCAAGACCGCACTCGAAGGCATGGGTTATTCCGTCGACTTGCAGTTTGGTGAAGACGAAATCCCGAACCAGCTGGCTCAGGTCGAAAACATGGTCACCAAGGGCGCCAAGGCTCTCGTGATCGGCTCGATCGACGGCACCACGCTCAGCGCCGTGCTGCAGAATGCTGCCGATCAGGGCGTGAAGGTCATCGCCTATGACCGCCTGATCCGCGAAAGCGGCAATGTCGATTACTACACCACTTTCGACAATTTCCAGGTCGGCGTGTTGCAGGCTTCGAGCCTGGTGAAGGGTCTCAACGAGCGCTTCCCCAACGACAAGCCGTGGAATGTCGAGCTGTTCGGCGGTTCGCCAGACGATAACAACGCCTTCTTCTTCTATGATGGCTCTCTGGCTGTGCTGCAGCCGATGATCGACGCAGGCGATATCGTGATCAAGTCCGGCCAGCAGGGCATGGAACAGGTCGGTACGCTGCGTTGGGACGGTGCCGTCGCTCAGGCCCGCATGGACAATATCCTGTCGGCCAATTACTCGGACGGCTCGGTCGTTCATGGCGTTCTGGCGCCCTATGATGGCCTGTCTCGCGGTATCATTTCCTCGCTCCGTGGCGTGGGTTACGGCTCGGGCGATCTGCAGTGGCCGATCATCACCGGTCAGGACGCCGAAGTGCCGTCCGTCAAGGCGATCATTGCCGGTGAGCAGTACTCGACCGTGTTCAAGGACACGCGCGAACTGGCTCAGTACACCGCGCAGCTGCTCGACACCGTTCTGTCCGGCCAGGAGCCTGGCGGCCTCGACACCACCACCTATGACAATGGCGTCAAGGTCGTGCCTTCGATCCTGCTGACTCCCTATGAAGTCGACGTGAACAACTACGAAGAACGCGTCATCGCTTCGGGTTACATCAAGGCCGAAGAACTTCAGTAATATACTGATATAAATTGATATTATTGGGCTCCGCGTACGCGCGGGGCCTATTTGCGGTTGCATAGGGCTGTGTGTTGTCGCGGCAGCAAAAAATGTCGATGTACGTACCTCATATTTCGTTTGCTGCGCGTATTTCATCGTCTTATATCAGACTGTACCTCACCGGCGGACAGGGTCCGAAGGGGGAGGCTATGACGTTTATCGGGAGTAGAGAATGAATGTGTTGAAGACGATCGCCGTCGCCGCAATGGCCGGCGTCATGGCGCTGGGCTCCGTGGGCTTGGCCTCTGCACAGGATAAGGGCATTGTTGGTGTTTCCATGCCGGAACAGACCACTTTGCGCTGGAACTCGGACGGCGCGGAGCTGAAGTCGGCTCTGGAAGCCATGGGCTATAGCGTTGACCTGCAATATGCGGGCGACGACATTCCCAACCAGCTCGCACAGATCGAAAACATGGTCACCAAGGGCGCCAACGCGCTGGTGATCGCTGCCCTCGACGGCACCACGCTGAGCGCGGTTCTGGACCAGGCTGGCGCTGCCGGTATCAAGGTGTTCGCCTATGATCGCCTGATCCGCGACACTGCCAATGTCGACTATTACACCACGTTCGACAATTTCCAGGTCGGCGTGCTGCAGGCCAATTCGATCCTGAAGGGTCTCGGCTATCCTGAGAATGCCGGTCCGTTCAATATCGAGCTGTTTGGCGGTTCGCCGGATGATAACAACGCCTTCTTCTTCTATGATGGCGCCCTGAGCGTGCTGCAGCCGCTGATCGATGACGGTGTGTTCGTCCTCAAGTCCGGCCAGCAGGGCATGGACCAGGTCGGTACGCTGCGTTGGGACGGTGCGACCGCCCAGGCCCGCATGGATAACCTGCTGTCGGCCTATTACTCGGACGGCTCGCGCGTCGATGCCATCCTTGCCCCCAATGACGGTGTTGCCCGCGGCATCATTTCGTCGTTGACCGGCATTGGCTATGGCTCGGCTGACCTTGCCTATCCGATCATTTCCGGCCAGGACGCCGAAGTGCCTTCGATCAAGGCCATTATCGCTGGCGAACAGTATTCGACGGTCTACAAGGACACGCGCGAACTGGCCCGCGTGACCGCCGATCTGGTCGATGCAGTGCTGGCTGGCAATGCTCCGGCCGATCTGGACACGACAACCTATGACAATGGCGTCAAGGTTGTTCCCTCCAAGCTGCTGACGCCCTATGAAGTTGATGTGAACAACTATCAGGAACTTGTCGTCGATTCCGGCTATATTTCGGCAGACGACCTGAAGTAGTCAGCGTCTATTCAAGCCCGGGCTTCGCAGCTATGCGAGGCCCATCGGTCATCCGGCTGGTCGCTGGTTCCGCAATGCGGCAGCAGCGCCATCAAGGCGAGCAAAGCATGAGCAAGACCATTCTGGAGATGCGCAGCATCACCAAGACCTTTCCCGGCGTGAAGGCGCTGCAGGACGTTAATCTCGACGTGCGGGAAGGCGAAATCCACGCGATTTGCGGTGAGAACGGGGCCGGAAAATCCACCTTGATGAAGGTGTTGAGCGGCGTCTATCCCCATGGCTCCTATGAGGGGCAGATCATCTATCAGGGTGAAGAGCAGCAGTTCCGCTCCATCCGTGACAGTGAGCACAAGGGCATCGTCATCATCCATCAGGAACTGGCGCTGGTGCCGCTGCTCTCGATTGCCGAAAACATTTTCCTTGGCAATGAACAGGCCACAAATGGCGTCATTGACTGGGACGAGACCCGCGATGGCGCGCGCAAGCTTCTGGCCATGGTCGGGCTCAATGAAGATCCCGATACGCTGATCACCAATATCGGCGTGGGCAAGCAACAGCTTGTCGAGATCGCCAAGGCGCTCTCCAAGCAGGTGCAATTGCTCATTCTGGATGAGCCGACCGCCTCGCTGTCGGAAAAGGATAGCCAGGCGCTGCTCGAGCTGCTGCTCGAATTCAAGAAGCAGGGCATTACCTCGATCATCATCAGCCACAAGCTGAATGAAATTTCGCGCATTTCCGACCGCGTGACCGTTATCCGCGACGGCCGGACCATTGAAACGATGGACAAGGCCGACATTACCGAAGACCGGATCATCACCTCGATGGTGGGGCGTTCGCTCGAAGACCGCTATCCGGGCCGCTCGCCGCAGGTGGGCGAGGTGGTGTTCGAGGTCAAGAACTGGAATGTCTTCCACCCGCAGCACCGCGAGCGGCAGGTGATCAAGGACGTCAATATCACGCTGCGCAAGGGCGAGGTTGTGGGTATTGCCGGACTGATGGGGTCGGGGCGTACCGAGTTCGCCATGAGCGTGTTCGGCAAGTCCTATGGCCAGAAGATTTCCGGCGAAGTCCATATGAACGGGCAGAAGGTGGATACGGGCAGTGTTGATCGCGCCATCAAGCACGGCATCGCCTATGCCACCGAGGACCGCAAGACCTATGGTCTCAATCTCATCGACCACATCAAGAACAACACCACGATCGCCAATCTGCTGGGCGTATCGCGCTGGGGCGTGATCGACGATCTGGCGGAAATGGATGTGGCCAATGATTATCGCAAGAAGACCAATATCCGGTCTTCGAGCGTCTATCAGGTGACGGGCAATCTTTCGGGCGGCAACCAGCAGAAGGTGGTGTTGTCGAAGTGGCTGTTCGCCAATCCGGATGTGCTGATTCTCGACGAGCCGACGCGCGGCATCGACGTCGGCGCCAAATATGAAATCTACACCATCATCAACCAGCTCGCCGCGCAGGGTAAGGCGATCCTGGTGATTTCTTCGGAAATGCCGGAACTGCTCGGCATTACCGACCGCCTCTATGTAATGAACGAAGGCCGCATCGTGGGCGAAATGCCCACCAGCGAGGCGAGCCAGGAAAAGATCATGCGCTCCATCGTGCGCGCTGAAGGAAAGGCATCATGACAAGCGAAACTGCACCGACCGGAGCGCCGGCCGATCAGGCCAAGAGCCACGAACTAACGCTGATCGGCGCGCTGCGCGCCAATATGCGCGATTACGGCCTCTTGCTGGCGCTGATCCTGATCATGCTGTTCTTCCAGTATTTCACCAATGGCGTGCTGTTCAAGCCGGTGAATCTGACCAATATCATCCTGCAGAATTCCTACATCATCGTGATGGCTTTGGGCATGCTGCTGGTGATCGTGGCCGGCCATATCGATCTGTCGGTGGGTTCGGTTTCCGGGTTTGTCGGGGCGCTTGCCGCCATGCTGATGGTGGGCTGGAAATTCCCGCCCGAGCTGGCATTCCTGGCCAATCCGATCGTGGCCGGGGCCATCTGTCTGCTGGCCGGGGCGGTAATCGGCGCGGCGCAGGGCTATATCATCGCCTATCACAAGGTTCCCGCCTTTATCGTGACGCTGGCGGGCATGCTGATCTTCAAGGGTCTGTCGCTGGCCATTCTGTCGGGCAAGTCGGTTGGTCCGTTCCCGGCCGAATTCCAGCTGCTGTCGGCAGGGTTCATCCCCGACGTCATCGGGCCGACGACCATGCCGTGGCTGGCCGAAAACGGTCAGAACGTGGTGCTGCACACGACCACTATGGTCATCGCCATTCTGGCGGTTGTGGGCACGGTTTTCTTCTCGATCCGCACCCGCAACCGTCGCAAGACGCGCGGCTATGACGTCGAGCCGTTCAGCCTGTTCGTGATCAAGAATTTGGTGATCGCGGCGATGGTGCTGTTCTTCGCCTATATGCTGGCCTCCTATCGCGGGCTGCCGAACGTGCTGGTGGTGATGGGCGTGCTGATCGCGGGCTTTGTGTTCCTCACCAAGAAGCTGACCTTTGGCCGTCGTATCTATGCGCTGGGCGGCAATCTCAAGGCGGCGGCGCTGTCCGGCGTCAAGACCGAGCGCACCACGTTCTATATCTTCGCCATCATGGGGGCGCTGGCCGCTCTTGCCGGCATGATCTTTGCCGCTCGCCTCAATTCGGCAACGCCGAAAGCCGGGCAGGGCTTGGAACTGGACGTGATCGCGGCGGTGTTCATCGGCGGCGCTTCGGCACTGGGCGGTGTCGGCCAGGTCGCGGGCGCGGTGATCGGTGCGTTCATCATGGGCGTGATGAACAATGGCATGTCGATCATGGGCGTCAATATCGACTGGCAGCAGATGATCAAGGGCGTGGTGCTGCTCGCTGCCGTGTTCTTCGATCTCTACAACAAGAACAAATCGGCCTGATCGATCGGGCTGAATGCATTGAGGCCGCCTGGGAAACCTGGCGGCCTTTTTGTTTGCCTCAATAGGCCGCGGCGATGTCCAGCACCCAGGTGACGCCAAAGCGGTCGGTGAGCATGCCGAAAAGCGGCGCCCAGCCGGAAGGTGCGAGTGGCTGAATGACGCTGGCGCCATCGGCCAGACCGTTCCAGAAGCGGGTCAATTCTTCGGTGTCGGTGCCGCGAACCGAGACGAAGACCGGCGCAATGCCGGCGTCATGGGGGCGGGCAGCGGGAACGTCATAGGCCATGATGCGGAAGCCATCGGCACTTTCGACCTGCCCAAAGGCGACAAGGTCGGCTTCCTCGGGCGGGAAGGAGGGATAGGCCTGGCTGTGGGTGGCGACCATCATCTCGCCGCCAAAGACCGACTGGTAAAAGGCGAGCGCTTCGCGGGCGTTGCCGCGGAAATTGAGATGGGTGGTGGTCTTGATCGTCATGGCGGTCTCCTTGCCGTTTTGATGCGGCTTTTATAGTGTCACCTAACTGACAATTTTCGGCAGTTGGATATGGCGCGTTCGGACCGGTTGTTGCGACTGTTGCAGGCGATGCGGGTGATGGCGCCGCCGATCACGGCGCGGCGACTGGCCGATGAGACCGGTGTGTCGCTGCGCTCGCTGTATCGGGATATCGACAGTTTGCGGGCGGCCGGTGCCCGGATCGATGGCGAGCGGGGCTATGGCTATCGGCTGGTCGAAGATTTTGCGTTGCCGCCGCAGACCTTTGACCGGCTGGAAATCGAAGCGCTGGTGCTGGGACTGGGCGAGGTCCAGCATTTGGGCGATCTGAAGCTGGCGGCGGCGGCGCGCTCGGCGCTGGCCAAGGTGGCGGCAACACTGCCCGATGAGCGCGAGCAGCAGATGCTGCATGCCGTGTCGCAAGTCTATCGCCCGCAGGCGCGATACAAGCTGGATGTGGACATGGATGTCATCCGGCAAGCGTGCTGGCAGGAGCAGTCGCTGGCTATCCGTTATGCCGATGCTGAGGGCGTTGTTACTGAACGGACGATCCAGCCGCTGGCTCTGGCTTATCATCAGAATGTGCTGGCCATTCTCGCCTGGTGCTGTCTCAGGCGCGGTTTTCGGATTTTCCGCGCGGATCGCATCGCTGCTGCCATTCGCACCGGGGAAAGCTTCCGGCCACAGCGCGCCAGCCTGCTGCGCGCCTACCTTGATGAACTGCAATCGCGGACACGCCAGGCTTGACATCGCTGCCCAATTTGTACGTAACAATAAGAGTTACAAATAGGGGGGAGACATAGATGGCGGTCAATCACTTCGATGCTCACGCAGCTGCCGGTTATGCCGAGCGGCCTCGGCGGCAGGTGCCGGGATTTGAGAGCCTGCATGTCATGACCTCCATGTTGCTGGGTGAGCATGTGCCCGATGACGGCACCGTTCTGGTGCTGGGGGCTGGGGGCGGGTTGGAACTCAAAGCCCTGTCGGAAGCGCATCAGGGCTGGCATTTTGATGGGGTCGATCCGTCGGTGGATATGCTGGCGCTGGCTCGGCAGGTGGTTGGGCCGAGCGAGCGGGTGCGGCTGGATGAAGGCTTTGTCGATGTTGCACCTGAGGGGCCGTTTGATGGTGCGGTGAGCCTGCTCACTTTCCACTTTATTGCGCGGGAGGAGCGGCTGGATACCTTGCGGCAATTGCATCGGCGGCTGCGAAAGGGTGCGCCGCTGGTTCTGGCGCATATTAGTTTTAGCCAGAGCGAGCCGGACCGTTCGCAATGGATTGCGCGCCATGCCGGCTATGCCAATGGCGCTACGGCCAGCGGCGCGCAATTGGACAATGCATTGGCGGTAATGGGCTCGAAGCTGACGATTCTGGAGCCGGAGGAAGAAGAGGCGATGCTGGTGGAGGCCGGATTTGAGCGCGTCAGTTTATTTTATGCCGGGCTGAGTTTTCGCGGCTGGGTGGCCTATGCTGCCTGAGACGGTTTCTGGTTCGGAACGCCGTCCTTAGTGGAATGAGATCGGGGGGATTGATGCGGACAATCATGATGGATGTGGATGGGGTGCTGGTCACTGGCCGACCCCAGGATGGTGCGCATCTGTTTACCGATCTGGAGCGGGATCTTGGCATCAGGCTGGACGAGTTGCAGCGGGAATTCTTCGTGCCGCGCTGGCCTGACATTGTGACAGGCAGGAAGCCGCTGGTTCCCGAACTGGCAGCCGTTCTTGAGACAATCGCGCCGGATGTGTCGGCGGAGACGCTGATCGACTACTGGTTTCGCAACGATTCACGCATTGATGAGGTCGTGCTGGCGGCGATGAAGGCCTGCCGCGCCAGAGGCGAAAAGGTGTTTCTGGCGACTAATCAGGACCATCGGCGGGCCAGCTATCTCATGGAGAATATGGGGCTGGCGGCGCATGTTGACGGTATTTTCTATTCGGCGGCGCTGGGCCATCGCAAACCGGATGCTGCATTTTTCGCCGAGGCGACGACGCGGGCGGGCGTAGCCGCGCCGGATGTGCTGTTTATCGATGACAGCGAAGGCAATGTATTGGCCGCACGTGAGTTTGGCTGGTCTGCCGTGCATTGGATGCCGGGCATGGATATGGCTGCGACATTGGCCGCCCACTAGACCTCAGAAGCGGAAGCAGGCTTCGATATTGTTGCCATCGGGATCGAGGACGAAGGCCCCGTAGTAATTGCCGGCGCCTTCGCGCGGGCCGGGAGCGCCATTGTCCTTGCCACCATGGGCGAGGGCAGTCCGATGGAAGGCATCGACCATGGCCCTGTCCCGGGCTTTGAAAGCGACGTGCATCTGGTTGATGCCGGGGCGGGAGCCTTCCACCCAATAGGAGGGGCGAATAGTGCCGATCCAGAGATAGGGGATCGGCTCCTCCGCACTCTTGCCGAACAGGAAGGAGTCAGGGCCGTTGTCGGCCGTCTGGAGGCCGAGGGCGAGCGCAATGGCGTCATAGAAGCGGCGGGCGCTGGCGAGATCGGTAACGACGATGCCGGTATGGTCGAACATGATGCATCTCTGCTGTTGTGCAGATGGTCAATGCCAGGCGGGCTGCTGCGTTCCCTAGCTTTCGACTTCCGCATCGGGGCGGGCGCCCCATTCGGACCAGGAGCCATCATAGACCGCAATCTGTTTTGCCCCTGCTTGCTCGAGGGCCAGAGCGAGTACCACCGCGGTGATGCCGGAGCCGCAGGAGGTGATGATGGGTTTGTCGAGATCGACGCCGCGCTCATCGAACAGGTTGCGCAGGGCTTCGGGGGATTTCATGGCCCCGTTTTCGGTGAGCAGGCCGACAGGAACATTGAGGCTGCCCGGAATGTGACCGGATTTGAGGCCTGCACGCGGTTCGGGCGCTTCGGCGTGGAAGCGCGGCGCGGGGCGCGCGTCGAGAATCTGGACCGTGCGGTCTTTGGAGCGGGCATTGACCAGATCGAAATCGGCGACCGCCCGGGGATCGAAACGGGTATTGAAGATGGCGCTGTTGCGCTTGACCAGACCGGTTTCGGTGGGGCGGCGCTCGGCGCGCCATTTCGGGCCACCGCCTTCGAGGATCAGCACGTTTTTTGCGCCGAAGGTGCGGAAGGTCCACCAGACGCGCGGCGCCGTGAACATGCCGATTTCGTCGTAGACCACGATGGTGCTGTCGTCGCTGATGCCGAGTGCGCCGACGGCACGGGCAAATTCGGCTGGCGAAGGCAGCATGTGGGGCAGGTCGGTGCTGGTATCGGCAATGCCGTCTATGTCGAAAAAGACCGCGCCAGGAATATGACCGGAGAGATATTCGGCCTGCGCATTGCGGGTGGAGGCCGGCATGTGCCAGCTGCCATCGACGACGACGAGCCCCGGATCGGAAAGATGCTCAGCGAGCCAGGCAGTGGTGACGAATGGTCCCGACATAGGCATTGCTCCATGGCTCGATCTGCCGCGTAGCTAGCCCCGTGTTGGCGCGCGCCGCAAGCGCTATTGCGGCATGCCCCCATATAGTGATCGGGCCTATTGCGGCAGAACAAGCAGATCGCGGCTGGCGAGGTGGACGGAAATGCTATCACCCCTGCCGGGCGGGCGCGCGGCCTGCTCGTTGAAGGTGTCGATATGGACCGGCGTGCCCCCGATTTCGACATGAACGCGGATGACCGAGCCGAGAAAGCTGACATCGAGCACGGTGCCCGGCAGCGCAATGTCGTGACCGGAGCGTGGCGCCAGAGCCAGCATTTCCGGGCGCGCAGCCAAACCGATCTCCTCACCATCGGCAATATGATCGAGCAGGGCGGGGATGCGTGCTGGCGTGCCGGCCAGCAGCACCTCGCCGGATTGGCGATCGATGACCCTGGCGGGCAGGGTATTGAGCTGGCCGACAAAGGTGGCGGCAAAGCGGGTGGCGGGTTTGTTATAAATATCGTGGGGCGTGCCCATCTGTTCGATATTGCCCGCATTCATGACGACGACGCGATCGGAGATGGAGAGGGCCTCCTCCTGATCGTGGGTGACAAACAGCGTGGTGATGCCCAGCTCGCGCTGAATGGCGCGAATTTCTTCGCGCAGGGAAACGCGGATTTTGGCATCGAGGGCGGAGAGCGGCTCGTCGAGCAGCAGCAGGCGCGGCTTGGGTGCGATGGCGCGGGCGAGGGCAACACGCTGCTGCTGGCCGCCGCTCATCTCATAGGGAAAGCGTTTCTCATAGCCGGACAGGCCAATGAGTTTGAGCATCTCCTCGACGCGGGCCTGACGCTCGTCGCGGCCCATGCCGGCAACCTTGAGGCCAAAGGCAATATTGTCCCCGACATTGAGATTGGGAAACAGCGCATAGGCCTGAAAAACCATGCCAAGTTTGCGCTGATTGGGGCGGAGATGGGTGATCTCTTGTGCGTCGACGCTGATCGTGCCGGAGGTGGGCGTTTCAAAGCCGGCGATCATGCGCAGGATGGTGGTCTTGCCGCAGCCGGAGGGGCCGAGCAGGGAGATGAACTCTCCCTTGGCGAAGCCAAAGCTGACGCCTTTAACGACCTGATTGGCACCGTAAGTCTTGGTCAGCGCATCGACGCGGAGGAAATTTTCGTCGGTCATGGTCAATCCGTCCGGGCGGAGGTGCGGGGGGCGAAGCGGCCGAGCACGTTGATCATGCCCATGGCGCCCCAGGTGATGATGAAGGAGAGAATGGCCAGCGCCGAAGGCTCATAGGCCCGGTTGGCGCCGACATTTTGCAGATAGGGCCCGAAAGCGGGGCGGTTCAGCAGGCTGGCAATGGTGAACTCGCCGATGACGATGGCGAAGGTGAGGAAGGCGCCTGAGAGCACCGCCACCAGAATATTGGGCAGGATGATGCGCGCGATGATGGCGGCGGTGGAGGCCCCCATGATCTGCGCGGCTTCGGTCAGGGTCTTGATGTCGATGCTGCGCATGCCGGTGTCGACGGCGCGGTACATATAGGGCAGGGCCAGCGTCACATAGCCGAAGGTGAGCAGGATATCGGTGCCGAAGGTGGAGCCGGTGAACGGGATCAGTGACGACGAATTATAGAGGCGGATATAGCCATAGACGAGGACGATGGCCGGAATGATCAGCGGCAGCAGCGTGATGAATTCCATCAGGGGGCGCAGATGGGGCAGACGCAGGCGGACGAAATAGACCGCTGGCACTACGATTACGATGCCGACCACGATGGCGAAAAGCCCGACAAGGGTGGAATAGCCGAAAGTCGCCTGGAAATTGGGATCGGAAAACACCGAGGCGTAGGAATCGAAGCTGTAATAGCCGCGCCGCATCTTGAGCGAGAACTCAAAGGTGGCGATGAGCGGCACGAGGAAATAGGCGGCGCCGAGGCCGAAGATCACCCAGGCCCAGAATTTGGACTGTTTCATCGCATCCACCTTTCGGCGCGGGCGGAAATGACGAGATAGATGATATTGGCCAAAGCCGTAATGGCGATCATGCCCAGCGCCAGCGCCGCACCAAGGCCGGGATTTTGCAAGGCATCGCCCCTGATCTGCGCATAGAGCAGGATGGGCACGATATTGAGCGAGGAACCGGTTAGCGCATAGGCGGTGGCAATGGCGCCGAAGGCATTGGCAAAGAGCAGGCTCAGGGTGCCGAGGAAGCTGGGCCAGATGATCGGCAGGCCGACATAGCGCCAGAATTGCCAGGTCGAGGCGCCAAGGGTCTGGGCGGCTTCGCTCCATTCCTTTTTGAGGCCATCGATGGCGGGGGCGATCATCAGCACCATCAGCGGAATCTGGAAATAGAGATAGGTGAGGGTGAGGCCCCAGAAGGACAGGAGATTGAACCCGGCGCGATAGATGTCGATGTCGAAGACGGTCTTGAGAATGATGGTGACGAGGCCGAGCCGACCGAGCGTCGAGATGAAGGCGAAGGCCAGCGGTACGCCGGCGAAATTGGAGGCGACGCCGGAAAAGGTCATGACGGCGGAGCGCAGGGGCGCTGGCAGGCGACCGCGAATGATAGCCAGCGCGATGGCGAGGCCGATCAGCGCGCCGATAATGGCCGAAGCGCCGGAAATGCGAATGGAAATCCAGTAGGCAGCGAGAATTTGCTCGGTGAAAAGCCCGGCAATGTTCTCGAAGGTGAACTGCCCGTCGCGGCCGACAAAGGCGGCGCCGATGAGATAGAGTGTGGGCAGAATGAGGAACATCACCGCGAAGATGACGAAAGGCGCAACGCCCAGCCATTCGAGGGACAGGCGGCGGCGTATCGGGGGCGAGGCGGTGGTTACGCTCATGGGCGCTTGCAGGTCCAAATCCCTCACCCTAACCCTCTCCTCGGAGGGGCGAGGGGACCGCTCCGTGGTTTTGGCACGCTGGTGCCGGGAATGCGATATGGCACCTCCCCCTTGACGGGGGAGGTTGGGAGGGGGTGGTCACGCATCTGGTGTCCTTCATTCCCCCTCCCTGCTCGATTTAACGGACTTAGCAAACGCTAAGTCCTATCTCGCTTCCCTCCCCGCAAGGGGGAGGGTAGGCCAGCGGAGGGGAGAGGCCGAAACCTCTCCCCCTCAAGCCTTACTGAACGTTGGCGCCGACGGTGGAATCCCAGCCGGAGGTGATGACTTCCTTGGCGGCGTTCTGCTGCTCGATGGTGGGGAAGACGGCCTTGGCATAGGCTTCGGCAGGCGGAAGCGCGTCGAGCATGTCCTGCGGGATCAGACCGGCAGCGGACATGGCGTTGAAGCGGATCGGGTGGCAATAGCCCTTGAGCCAGCCGAGCTGACCTTCGTCAGAATAGAGATATTCCATCCAGAGCTTGGCAGCGTTGGGATGCGGAGCGTGGGCGGAAATGGCCTGGACATAGACACCGGCAACGACGCCGGTTTCCGGCACGACGATTTCGGCTTCCGGATTGCCTTCAAAGCTGTCGCGCCATGCGAGCAGATTATAGTCCCAGGCGACGAGGATCGGTGTGGTGCCCTGAGCCACCGAAGCGGCCTTGCCAATGACCGGCACGAAATTGCCAGCGTCGTTGACGGACTTGAAGAAATCGAGACCGGCCTGGGCTGCGCCTTCATCGGCACCCGTCTGGGCGAGACCGGCGGCATAGACCGACTGGATTGCCTGAGCGGAAGCGCGCGGGTCACCGGCGAGGGCGACGCCATTGGAATATTCGGCATTGGTCAGGTCGGACCAGTCCGAAGGCATGGTGGACACGAGGTCCTTGTTCACGAGGAACGCCATGACGCCGTAATAGTCGCCATACCAGAAGCCGTCGGCATCCTTGGCATCATCGGGGATTTCGTCCCAGGTGGAGACCTTATAGGGCTGAAGCAGGCCTTCGTCCTTGGCAGCAGGGCCGAAGGCGAGACCGATGTCGAGCACGTCCGGTGCCTGCGGGCCGGTATTGCCGATATTGGCGCGAACGGCTTCCAGCTCGTCGGCGGAACCGGCGTCGGGGTTGAGTTCGTTGACATTGATGCCCGGATATTTGGCCTTGAAGCCGGCGATCACTTCGCCATAGCCGCACCAGTTATGGGGCAGGGCGATGGTGGTGAGCTGGCCTTCGGCCTTGGCGGCTTCATAAAGCGCGTCGAGGTCGGTCTGGGCGAAAACGGGTGCAGAAAGGCTGAGCACGGTCAGAACGGAGACCGAAGCGGAAAGCGCATGCTTGAAGGTCATGATTGACTCCCTGATGATCTTTCGAGAGCACCCGATTGGCGGTTGCCCTGGCGAACGTGGCGAGGGAGTAGAGGGGTCAGATGACAGCGCGATGACGGTGATCTATCAGCGAGGGGACGCAGCCGAGACGGTGCCGCATCGCCCAGAAACCGGTGCTTGCGCCTACCTTCCCATCTGCTCGCGTCCTCCCAGCCGCGCCATGAGAGTGCCCGTTTGTGACAGTTTCGTCCAGATGGTCAAAAATTGCCGCTCAGCGCACCGGTCCGGAGCTCTGGCGCAACACGAGTTCGACCGGCCAAAGCTCGTGTACGTCCTCCACCGGCTTGCCTGCCAGAACCTGGGCGATCAGTTCGGCAATGCGTGTTCCTGCCTGCCGCATGGATGAGCGGGTGGTCGACATGGTGGGGTACATATTGTCGGCATTGAGATAGGGAAAGACGTCATCATGGGCGATCATGGAGATGTCTTTGCCCAGCTCCAGCCCGGCCTGCCTTATGGCGCGGAAGATTCCCAAGGCGGTCATCATCGAACCGGCGAGAAAAGCTGTTGGGCGCGGGCGGCGCTCAAGCATGGACTGGGCCATGCGGAAGGCGATTTCATCGGTGAAGACCGAATTGATCATAAAAGCTGGATTGGGGGTGAGGCCGCGTGTCGCCAGGGCATTGCGATAGCCCTGCTCGCGGTGCTCGGCAAAGGTGCGGCCCTTGACGCCATTGAACAGGGCAATGCGTTCATGGCCGAGATCGAGCAGATGGGTAGTGGCGCGCTCAAGCGCGTCGATATTGTCGATATCAAGCCAGGCAACGGGCAGGCCGATATCGGTGCGGCCATGCAGCACGAAGGGAATGCGCAGATCGAGCAGCAGCTTGGCGCGCTCGTCGTTCAGGGTAGGCGAATGCAGCACGACCGCATCGACCTTCTGACTGGCAGCGAGGCGCTTATAGGTGGCGACTTCCTCTTCGTAAGAGGAGGCCGTGGCGACGAGCAGGTCGACCTCTTCGCCCGCCATGCGCACACCAAGGCCGCCTAGGAATTCACTGGTGTGGGGGCCAAATTCATCGACGCCGCGCAGAACCATACCGACCGCGCCAGCCCGACCAGTGGCCAGACGCAGGGCGCTGGCATTGGGGCGATAGCCGAGGGCAGCGGCAGCGTCGGACACGCGCTTGCGAGTCGCCTCGTTGACTTCCGGATAGCCATTGAGGGCGCGACTTACAGTGGTCTGGGACAGGCCAAGATGTTCGGCAAGGTCTTTCAGTCTCATAGCGGCTATCGGCCCAAATGGTTTGTCGTCCCGATGCCGCGCCAGCCGCGTAGCAACGCAATACCTTGCCATTAGGGCAGGCGGCGCCCTTTGAACAGAGCTTGCCGCCATCTCCTCCGAAGATCATTCAAAGCGATTTCAAATTTTATGGCAAGAGGGCGAAATCGTTTCAGATTTTTGAGGTGCGTACATCAATGTGGAAGTGAGTGAAATTAACGATTGTGGAAAGATTGGAATTTCAAACTATTGATATTAAATAATATTTTCTGTTCCTGTTGATGAATTTGTGAAATTCGAGATTTGCCCCGCTTGACAGAAATATGCCCGTCTGGTTCTTTTTCATTCAAAGCGCTTTAAAACTGATCGTCAATCGATCGATAAGGCGCTTTTCAAGGGAGGGGGCATTGGCCAGGCGCAGCAAAGCGTTCGGCCCTATTGGTGCGCCTTTCCGAAATGCGATTTTTTCGGGAGGAAATCTCAATGACACTCAAGAAACTGCTTGTCGGCATGATGGCGAGCGTAACGCTGGTGGGCGCCGCTCAGGCTGCTGACCTGACAATCGTTCTGGGCGATACCGGAACGGGCCTGACCTTTATGCAGGGCCAGGTGGATCGCTTCAAGGAAGCGACCGGTCACAACGTGACCATCGTGCCAATGCCGTCGTCGACGACCGACCAGTTCGGCCAGTATCGCCTGTGGCTGGCTGCCGGGAACACCGATATCGACGTCTACACCACGGACGTGATCTGGGCGCCGCAGCTTGCCGACCAGTTCGTCGATCTGACAGAAGCCACCAAGGATATCGTCGGCGATTATTTCCCCTCGATCATCGAAAGCCAGACCGCTGGCGGCAAGCTGGTGGCCCTGCCATCCTTTACCGATGCTCCGGCCCTGTTCTACCGCGAAGACCTGCTGGAAAAATACGGCCAGTCCGTGCCGACCACATGGGACGAGCTTGAAGTTGCCGCCAAGACCATTCAGGACGGCGAGCGCGCCGAGGGCAATGCCGATTTCTGGGGTTTCGTGTTCCAGGGCAATGCCTATGAAGGCCTGACCTGCGACGCGCTGGAATGGGTCGTGTCCAATGGCGGCGGCCAGATCGTGGAGCCCGATGGCACCATCTCGATCAATAATGAGCAGGCTGCTGCTGCTATCGATCGCGCTGCCGGTTGGGTCGGCACGATCGCTCCGCAGGGCGTTCTGGCCTATATGGAAGAAGAAAGCCGCGGCGTGTTCCAGCTCGGCAATGCTGCCTTCCACCGCAACTGGCCCTATGCCTACGCATTGGGTAATGGCGACGACAGCCCGATCAAGGGCAAGATCGGCGTGGCCGTGCTGCCGCAGGGCGATGGCGAAGGCGCACGTTCTGCCGCAACGCTGGGCGGCTGGAACCTTGCCGTGTCCAAGTATTCGACCGAGCAGGAAGCCGCTATCGAGCTGGTGAAGTTCCTGTCTTCGGCTGAAGAGCAGAAGATCCGCGCCATCGAGCAGGGCAATCTGCCGACCCGTGTCGCCACCTATGACGATCCGGATGTGGCCGCTGCTCAGCCGATCATTCCGAGCTGGAAGGATGTGTTCCTCAACGCCGTTCCGCGCCCATCCGCGCCGACCGGTGCCAAGTATAACGAGGTTTCCTCGCTGTTCTGGAGCGCGGTGCACAATACGCTTTCGGGCAATGGTTCGGCTGCCGAGAACCTCGAACTGCTTGAAGCCGATCTCACCGATCTCAAGGGCGCCGGCTGGTAAGTCCTCCCGGTCTGTCGCCTGGCCTCCCCCGTCTCATGCCGGGGGAGGCTTTCTGTGAATTCCTGAACCAGAGAACCGCGTTGCCGGTTTTCGTCCGGCAGGGGGATTAAATGACGTCTCAGACAATGCCGAGCAGTGCATCGGTGCCGGTGCGCCGGGAGCGGTCGGAGCTGATGGCACAGCGGGTGGCCGCTGCGCGCTGGTTCCTGCTGCCGATGCTGGTGGCGCTGGCCGTGGTGGCCGGATGGCCGCTTTTGCGCTCGATCTGGTTTTCCTTCACCGATGCCTCGCTCAATGACCTTTATGGGTCCGAGTTTATTGGCTTTGGCAATTATCTGCGCTGGACGGTGCTCGAAAGCGGCACGGTGCGCTATCGCGGATTGCTGGTCGATCCGGCGTGGTGGAATGCGGTGTGGAACACGCTGCGCTTTGCCTTCATCTCGGTGGGGATGGAAGCGGTGCTTGGCATGGTGGTGGCGCTGGTTCTCAATGCCGAATTCAAGGGGCGCGGCATTGTGCGCGCTGCCATTCTCATTCCCTGGGCAATCCCCACTATCGTTTCGGCCCGCATGTGGGGCTGGATGCTCAATGACCAGTTCGGGATTCTCAACGATATCGGCCTCAAGCTCGGCATTCTGAGTGAGAAGGTAGCCTGGACGGCCAGCCCGGATACGGCCATGACCGCCGTGCTGATCGTCGATATCTGGAAGACGACGCCCTTTATGGCGCTGCTCATTCTGGCCGGGTTGCAGATGATCCCCAAGGATATCTATGAAGCCGCCGAAATCGACGGCGTGCATCCGGTCAAGCAATTCTTCAAGATCACCCTGCCGCTGGTGCGTCCGGCGTTGATGGTGGCGATCATCTTCCGCCTGCTCGACGCCCTGCGCATTTTCGACCTGATCTATGTATTGACGCCCAATAGCGTCGCTACCAAGACCATGAGCGTTCTGGCGCGCGAAAATCTCTTCGATTTCGACAAGTTCGCCTATGGCTCGGCCATGTCGACCTTGCTGTTCCTGATCATCGCACTGATGACAATTCTCTATATCTGGCTGGGCCGGGTGCGCTTTGACGGGGGAGATCGGTAATGGTTGGCTCGATCAATCTCTGGGGCATTACCAAGACGGTTTTGTTCTATCTGCTGGTGATCGTCATCGTCGTGGTGTCGGTATTCCCGTTCTACTACGCAGTGCTGACCAGCTTCAAAACCGGCACGGCGCTGTTTCAGGTCAATTACTGGCCGAACCAGATTTCGTGGGACAATTATCTGGCTGTACTGAACTCAGGCAGCTTCCCGCGCAATCTGCTCAACTCCGTCTTCGTGGCGACGGTGACGGTGCTGCTGGCGCTGTTCCTGGCGGTTACCGCGGCCTTTGCCCTGAGCCGGGTGAATTTCCGCGGACGCGGATTGTTGCTGATGACCATTCTGGCCGTGTCGATGTTTCCGCAGATCGCGGTTCTGGCCGGGCTGTTCGAGGTGATCAGGGCGCTGGGCATCTACAATACGCCTTGGGCGCTGATCTTTTCCTATACGATCTTCACGCTGCCCTTCACCGTATGGGTGCTGACCACATTCATGCGTGATCTGCCCGTCGAGATCGAGGAAGCGGCCATTGTCGATGGTGCAACGCCATGGGTGATCATTACCCGGGTGTTCATGCCGCTGATGTGGCCGGCCCTGGTGACGACTGGCCTCCTGGCCTTTATCGGGGCGTGGAACGAGTTCCTGTTCGCGCTCACCTTCACCGCCAATAATGATACGCGCACGGTGCCTGTGGCCATCGCGCTGCTGTCGGGCAGTTCGCAATATGAAATTCCCTGGGGCAACATCATGGCCGCATCGGTGATCGTCACCGTGCCGCTGGTGGTGCTGGTTCTCATTTTCCAGCGCAAGATCGTGTCCGGTCTCACCGCTGGCGGCGTCAAGGGCTAAGGAGTTACGCAAATGGCAAGCATAGAGCTTCGCAATGTCCGCAAGGCCTTTGGCGCGGTCGAGGTCATCAAGGGTGTGGACCTGTCCATCAAGAAGGGCGAGTTCATGGTTTTCGTCGGCCCTTCGGGCTGTGGCAAATCCACCCTGTTGCGGCTGATTTCCGGCCTTGAGGACATCACATCGGGCGACATGTTGTTTGACGGTCAGCGCGTCAATGCGCTGGCGCCGTCCAAACGCGGCATCGCCATGGTGTTCCAGTCCTATGCGCTTTATCCGCATATGACCGTGTATGAAAACATGGCGTTCGGGCTGACCCTGGAAAAGGGTCGGGACAAGGAAGAAATCCGCCAGCGCGTCGAGAAGGCGGCAGACATGCTGCAGATCCGGCAATATCTGGACCGGCTGCCGAAACAGCTTTCCGGCGGTCAGCGGCAGCGCGTGGCCATTGGCCGGGCGATCACCCGCGATCCCAAGGTCTTCCTGTTCGATGAGCCCTTGTCGAACCTCGACGCGGCCTTGCGCGTGGCAACGCGTATCGAGATCGCCAAGCTGCATGAGGGCATGCACGAAGTCACCATGATCTATGTGACCCATGATCAGGTGGAAGCGATGACGCTGGCCGACCGTATCTGCGTGCTGCGCGATGGCCTTGTCGAGCAGGTGGGTACGCCCATGGAGCTTTACGAAAAGCCGGACAGCATTTTCGTGGCCGGGTTTATCGGTTCGCCCAAGATGAACTTCATCGCGGGCGACAAGGCGGAAAATTTTGGCTGCGCAACGCTGGGCATTCGCGGCGAGCATATGGTCATCCGTCCCGATGGCCTGTGGGAAGGCAGCGTCATTCACACCGAAAATCTTGGTGCGGATACCTATGTCTATCTGGAAATGGGCACCGAGGAGCCGGTGGTGGTGCGACTGGAAGGGGCGGCGCAATATAATAGCGGCGACCTGCTGCGCGTCTCGCCGATGGACGAAAAAGTCCACCGTTTCGACAGCGCGGGGAAACCCATCCGCTGAACATGCCTCAGGGATGGCGGTGCATCGTCTCGCCATCCTGTCGATCTACCATGCTCGTATCCGCGACGACCAAGGCGCGTTATTGCGGGAATGACATTGAGTACAAATAGCGGCCCCTCCCTTTTGCCGCTGTGATTTTTAGATTTGTCGTGCGTTCGAACCGAAAAAGTCTGCAACTTTTTCTGAACGCACTCCACTAGGAGACTATCATGACTATCCGTACCCTGATCTGGGGCGAAAACGTCCACGAGCAGAAAAACAAGGTGGTAGCGGAGAACTACCCCAAGGGGATGCATAATCAGATCGGTTCGCTCTTGTCGTCCGATCCGAATATTTCGGTGAAGACCACGACCTTGCAGGAGCCTGAGCATGGCTGCACCGAGGAGGCTCTGGCCAATACCGATGTGCTGATCTGGTGGGGCCATGCCGCTCACGATCAGGTCGATGACGCGGTGGTCAAGCGTGTGATGGAGCATGTCTGGCAGGGCATGGGGCTGATCGTTCTTCACTCGGGCCATCATTCCAAGGTCTTCAAGGGACTGATGGGTTCGCCCGCCAATCTGCACTGGCGCGAGGCGGGCGAGCGGGAGCGGCTCTGGGTGGTCAATCCCGGGCATCCCATCGCCAAGGGCCTGCCGCCCTATTTCGAGCTGGAATACGAAGAAATGTATGGCGAGCCCTTCAGCGTGCCGGAGCCGCTGGAAACGGTGTTCGTTTCCTGGTTCCAGGGCGGTGAAGTGTTCCGCAGCGGCCTGACCTATCGGCGTGGCGCGGGCAATATCTTCTACTTCCGTCCCGGCCACGAAACCTATCCGACCTATCACGACGCCAATGTCGGTCAGGTGCTGCGCAATGCGGTCAACTGGGCCTATAACGGCGACCGGCACGCCCATCTGATGAAGGCGCCGAATACGCCGGTTGGCGAAGCGATCGAAAAGATCGAGGAACGCGGCGCGAAGTTGTCGGCAGCGGACCATGCGGGCGAAGTGAAGGCGTAACTGTCCAACGCTTGGAATGTCACCCGGCGCAGGCCGGGGGCCATCCTGAGTTGCTGGACTCTGATAAATCTCAAGATGGATCCCGGCCTGCGCCGGGATGACATCGAGAGTTTTGGAACATCGGGGCCTTATTGGCCAATACGGGAATAAGTCTATGCGGATCCTCATTCTGGGAACCGGCGGCATGGCCAATACGCATGCCAAGCATTTTGCAGCCATCGAGGGCGTGACCCTTGTGGGCGGGGTGGACGTCGATCCGGCACGGGTCGAGGCGTTCAATGCGGCGCATGGTATCGAGCGGGGTTTTGGCTCGCTCGATGCGGCGCTGGCCTGGGGCGAGTTCGATGCGGTGGCCAATGTCACCCCGGACAGTATCCATCATCCCACGACCATGGCGGCGCTTGCTGGTGGCAAGCATGTGTTCTGCGAAAAGCCGCTGGCGACCGATTATGCCAAGGCCATGGAAATGACCGAGACCGCCGAAAGGCTGGGCCTCGTCAACATGGTCAACCTGACCTATCGCAATGTCGCGCAATTGCAGAAGGCGCGCGAGATCGTGATGTCGGGCGCGGTAGGTACGGTCAAGCATTTCGAGGCAAGCTATCTGCAAAGCTGGCTGGTGTCGAAAGCCTGGGGCGATTGGCGCACCGAGAGCCAATGGCTCTGGCGCCTGTCCAAGAAGCACGGTTCCAATGGCGTGCTGGGCGATATTGGCGTGCATATCCTCGATTTCGCCGCCTATGGCGCGGGCAGTGATTTCTCGCGCGTTTTCTGTCGGCTCGAAACCTTCGACAAGGCGCCCGGCAATCAGATCGGCGAATATGATCTGGATGCCAATGACAGTTTCGCCATGACCGCGCAGCTCGAAAATGGGGCGCTGGGTGTCATCCATGCCACGCGCTGGGCGACCGGACATTTCAATGAATTGCGGCTGCGCGTTTACGGCGAAAAGGGCTCGGTAGAAGTCCAGCACCGGCACGATTGGTCCAAGCTTTTCACCTGCCTTGGCGATGATGCGGAAACCGGCATCTGGACCGAGGTCGAGGTCGATCCGGTGCCGACAAATTATCAGCGGTTCGTTGAAGCGGTACGGATGGGCAAGAATCTGGAGCCCAGCTTCCGCCATGCCACCAATATTCAGAAAGTTCTCGATCTGGGCACGGTTACCGACAGGGACCGCATGGAGCATTCTGTCGCCTGAGAACATGCATACGAAGAAAAGCCCCGCTCGATCGGGGCTTTTCTTTCACCAACGTGGGCTTCGGCACGCTGCTTAGCTGCGGTCGTCCACGTAAACCAGTATCGAGCCATCGGCATTGGATTTGACGGCAACGACGTCAGCGGAGGTATAGCCTTCGGCTTCCAGTTTGGCGGAAATCGCGGCATTGCCGGAAATATTGCCCTGTAGCGCCGTATTGCCTTCGGCATTGGCGGCAAAGGCTTCATCAAACCCGCCAGCTTCACCTGATATCGAGGACAGAAGCACGATCGTGACCTGCGTTTGGTCGGTTACGGTGGTGAGGTCAGCGTTCGCGCTGCCCGATAGGGTTGAAGTCAGGCTGTCATAGCTGGAATCGGCCGAGACATCTGCTCCGGCACCAATGGTGGCGTCAACGACTGGCGTTTCAACGCTTACACCGGCACCGGCGTCAGCGCCGACATTTACCCCCGCATCCTGCGCAATGGCGAAGGACCCTGCACTGAGCAGGGCGGCGACGGAAATGGCTGTCATAGTGATCTTCATGGGTCTTACTCCATTTGTGTTGCGCCCCTGGACGGCAGCAACGTGGCTCAAACAGATGAGTTGCGAGCAATATGTTCACAATCGGAAGCAAAGTGGATTTGTGATCGGGCTTGCAACCGTTTCCGGCCATTCGGACTTATCATTGGCATCGAAATATGGAGCGTCATCATGTCTATTGTCTGGGCAATCATCATCGGCTTCTTCGCCGGCCTTATCGCCAAATGGATCACGCCGGGCGACAACAAGCCTTCCGGCTTCATCCTCACCACCGTTCTTGGTATTGTCGGCTCGGTACTGGCAACCTGGCTGGGTCAACAGATCGGCTGGTATAGTGCGGGAGATGGGGCAGGCTTTATTGCCTCCATTGTCGGTGCGGTGATTATCCTGCTGATCTGGGGGCAATTGGCGCGGCGTCGCTGAACCCAACAAAAAGCCCCGGTCAAATGCCGGGGCTTTTTGTTCAAACAACGCTTCGCTTACGAGGCGCGGTTATCAACATAGACGGTAACCTGGTTACCGGTTTCGTCCACCGAGATGGCGATCACGTTCTCAGCCGAATAGCCTTCAGCGGCGAGCTTTGCCGTGATGAATTCGTTGGCGGAGATATTGGTGCGCATGCTGTCGGTCGCAGCAGCGTTCGTGCTCAACGAGTTATCCAGTTCGGTGCCGGGAGCTGTGGTTTCGAGCGAGGACACCAGAACAATCACAACCTGATTTTCCGAAGCGATGCTCGACAGGTCGGACGACCCGCTCAGCGGAATAGCGTCAATAAGACCGGCATAGCTGTTTGCCTGAGTCACTTCGCTCTGGGCAAAGGCCATGGAGCCGGTGCTCAGCATTGCAGCAACAGTAATCGCGCTTAGAATCTTTTTCATTTTTTGTCTCCGGGTTTCATATCTGCCCCTCGGCTAATAAACCCGCTCGCAGGCAAGGGGTTGCGAGAATTTTTGAGGTCATTTCGTGGCGTATTTGATGCATGATTGTGGCAAAGGAGACAGGCCCGTTTCGGCCATGGTTTGACAGGTTGCGCCGGGGCCGCACGAAAAAGGCTCCGCTGGAAACCAGCGGAGCCCTTCTCATTCAAGTCAAAATGTCGGGCTTACTGAATGCCGAACATTGCCTTTGCAGCCTGCTCGGCAGCGTCACCGGCCTGCTTGATCTGTTCGTCGGTAAGACCGGCCTGGCGGGCAGCGTCTTCGGCGGCCTTGCGGGCGTCGGCAACGGCCTGCAGCTTTTCGGCGTCGGTCAGCTGAAGTTCTTCGACCTGCTGCTGGACGTTCTCAACGGCTTGCTCGACCGTCATGTCGGTGCCCGGCACCATGGTATTGGCAGGCACTTCGAGGGTCACAGCCGGGGTTTCGGAGGGGGCCGGATCAACAGCAGGCGCGGTTTCCACGGCCGGAGCGGTCTCGACGGCGGGCGCGGCTTCGGTCTGTGCAGCGGGCGCCGTGGTTTCTGCCGGCTGCTCCGGTGCATTGCCGCAAGCGGCAAGGGTCAGCGTGGCGGCGAGAGTGGCGGCAATTGCAAAAGGCTTCATTTGAGGAACTCTGCTTTGTCTGGGAGGGACATCTCTTCACGAGACTGTGACCGACTGGAATCCAATCGTGTCGAAGTTGGGGCGAGATCGGGATCAGGCGCAGGCAAAGTCCTGATCTTAAAAGAAAAGGGGCACCGAAGCGCCCCCTTGTAGGATTTTGGCTTCTAAAGCCTATTCGAGGATGGTAATGCGGCCATCGGTATAGGGCGTATATTCGCCGCCCAGCTTGGCCAGATATTCGGCAACCACCTGCTCCAGCGGCGGGCCGAAATCGTAGGGATTGTCGCCTTCGGCAAAGGTGCCATACCCGTCGCCGCCGCCACGCACATAATTGTTGGTGACGATCGTATA
>PJUL01000476.1_pt1 | contig 28436 bp, 22 predicted proteins | sample 1512221 | NCBI WGS metagenome assembly PJUL01 (sample SAMN08177667, study PRJNA422409) | Feces metagenome, whole genome shotgun sequencing project.
GGGCCGCATCTTCCGCGTGACCGAGGCGCTGGAATACGGCATGGTCGGTGCCAACGTGGGCATCCTGGCCACCGAGCATGTGCCGTTTGGCGGCGTCAAGCAGTCGGGCCTGGGCCGGGAAGGCTCGCACTACGGCATGGACGACTATGTGGAGATCAAATACCTGTGCATTGGGGATGTGCAGAAGTAGGCCGCTACAGCTGCTTCAGTCACTTCAAAATTGATAGCTGCTAGCGCTTGATAGACAAGCGCCAACAGGCAAAACCGCTCAAAAATCCTGCAAGGCAGGTTTGCGGCCAGGTTTTTTTCTAAGCGGATTCCTGTGGCGCACGGTTGGTATAGCTGGCGTTGCCCAGCCCGGTGCCCACCGTCAGCACCGCCCAACGTTCCACGTCCTGCATGAAGGGCATCTCTGACAGGCCCTGCACCACCGCATCGTTGTGCAGGCACACCTGCGTGCGGCCATCGCCGATGTGGGGCAGCCGCTCGCACAAATCGCGCGGCAGGTGAAAGCGCGTGCTCTCCCAGTTGCCGGGCAGGTTCTGCGTGCCACCGGCCAATGACCCGTCTTCCACGATCAGTCCTGGGCAGGCCACGCCGATGTAGGGCGCCAAGCGTATCTTTTTCTTTTGCGCATGCTCGATCAGGTCTTCGAGCATTTTGGCAATGCCCTCCACCAGTTCGTCACGCCGGGGTTCGTCATCGGCATGTGCCCATTTCTCGCGGCGCACCACCTCGGCCAACGACATGTCGGGTGCCCGGTGCAGGTGCGTTTGCACAATGCCGCACCGCACGTTGGTGCCGCCAATGTCCACCGCAAGGATCGCGTCGTAGCTTTGCAGCAAGGCCGGTGGCGCCAGGTGCACCCACCCGATCAGCCCGCCATCGTCGGCGTGGTGGCGCAGCGTGCGCAGCTCCACCTTCGTCTTCTCGGCTTTCAACACCTCGCGGGTGCGGTCGATGGCCTGGCTGCCCACCTCGCTTTGGTGAAAGCCCCCGCCTATGATGATGCGCTCCACGCCGCGCCAGGTGGGGTGCTTCAAAAACCGCTGCACCACGCTGGCCAGCTGCAGCGCATAGTCCTCAGTGGCAGCGGCAATGGCTTTGGCGGCCACGCCGTCTTTTTCGAGCAGCGCGTCCAGCTTGTGCTTGCTGAGTTGGCGCGTTGGCTTGTCACCCATCGGGTCTTTGCCCGCCATGGAGGCAAACAGCTTGCGCCACGCATCCAGCATGTGCCGAAACGCCGTGCGGCTAGCCACGTCGCCCACAAAGGTGTCGCCATCGCGCAGCTCCAGGCTGTAGCCTTCGATGACGACCGAAGCCAAGCGCATATCGCCATGCGGGCCGACGATGCCCAGCTCGCGCTGGGCCTTGGCGTCTTTGTCGTCTTTGCGTTCTGCGCCAGGCTTGGAGCCTGCAGCGGGTTTGTTTGTCGAATCCTTGTCCTTGGATGCCATGGGTGGTTGCCTCAAGCGATGGGTGCCCCGGGTGGGGCTGCGCATGCATGGTGCCGCAGGCACGGGCCGGGCCGCGTCAGCCAACGGCTTGAAATGCCCCCTGCACCCGCCAAGTTGCACCCGTCAGGTTGCACCCGCTGCCGCGCTGCGGCCCAGCCATGCCTTGAACCGCAGCCCAACCCATACTGCCGTGAACAGTGCGCCAGCAAACACCCAGCCCGACAACGCACCCGCCATGCCGCCCGACAGCAGCGTGCCAATGGTGCAGCCGAGCCCCGTCATCGCACCCCACCCCAACAACACGCCGCCAGACAGGCCCCGCACGGCATCCCGCCAAGTCGGCCAGCGCGGGGAAAATTGACGGCTGGCCAATGCCGCCAAGAACGCCCCCGCAACCAAGCCCACCAGCAGCAGCGCATTGGGCGTGAGCCAGGTGGCTTGTGGCGTGGTGGCGCAGCCCGCAAAGCCATCCAGGCCATCAAGCCGGTCTGGAATCCACCCCTGCCCTTGCGCCCACTGGCGCGCCGCACTGCCCAGCGTGGCCGTTACCCCCAAAGGCCGCATGCGCACGATGGCAAACGCACCGATCAGCCCAACCGCCAGTCCGCCCACCCAATAGGGCCAGCGCCCCTGCCACAGGCTGCGCCACACGGTGGTCAGTGGCGGCACCACGGCACGGCCTGCAGGCACCGTGGGTGAAGCAGGCCCAGCGGCGGCTTCGCGTGCAAAACCACGCCACAGCCAGGCCGCCACCAAGCCGAGCCCCCCCAGTTGCACCAGCAGCGCCCCGCCATAGCCCAGGTGCGCAGGCAGCCAAACCACGGGGGCTTCCGCCACGCTCAGTCTGTAGAGCGCGTTCCACGTCTTGAAGCCCAACACAAAGCCGAGCGCCGAGCCCACCAGCGCAAAGGGCGACACCACCGAGCCTTCGGCCAACCGGTACCAGTGCGCACTGATGCACGAACCCGAGATCACCATGCCTGCACCGAACGCAGCGCCTGCTGCCACCAGCACCCAGCTCACCGGGCCGATGTGCATGTCGGGCGGAAACTGGCCCGGCTGGGGCACCGGCAGCCAACTGCCCAGCACCACCGTGTAGCCCACCAAGCCCACGGCCAGCGCCAGCACGATGGCCAGCAGGCCGCGCGGGTTGCGATCTTCAAACCAGTCGCGCGCATGGCAGTAAAAGCAGAACCGTGACCGCTGCAGCACCACACCCAGCACGACACCCGTCACCAGCGCAAACGCCAGCGTTCGGCCACCGCCCAGGCCCTGCACCGCATGCGCAGCAACGGCCAGCGCTGCCAGACCCACCAGCACGGCAAGGGTGCGGGCGCGCGGCAAAGCCATCGTGAAAGAAACCATTTCCACCATCCTGTTGTGTCTTGGAGCCACAAAAAAGCCCGCACGAAGCGGGCTGTAAAGGAGACCCCCTACCAAAAATCAGTGTGTGCAAGCCATGCGCTCTTGCACCAAGGGCGGTGGGTTGGCTGGCCCGGGCCCCAGACCACGGACGGGCTCTAGCCAGCCATCACCACCCGCTTGGTTCGGTTACTTGGCGGCCCAGATGGTGCCAGCCGGGTTGTTGATGGGCACGCCCACGGCGTTGCCGTATTCGGTCCACGAACCGTCGTAGTTCTTCACGCTGTAGCCCAGGATCTTGGACAGCGCAAACCAGGTGTGGCTGGAGCGCTCGCCAATGCGGCAATAGGTGATGATGGGCTTGCTGCCATCCACGCCTGCGCTGGCATAGAGCTTCTTCAACTCGCCCACCGATTTGAAGGTGCCGTCTTCCTTGACCGCCTGGCCCCAGGGCACATTGGCCGCCCCGGGAATGTGCCCCGCGCGGATGCTCAACTCAGGCACTCCGGCGGGGGCAAAAATCTTCCCGGAGAACTCGTCTGCAGAGCGGATGTCCACCAGCTTCGCATTGCCCTTACCCTCTGCGGCCGCCACAGCATCCGCCAGGCGGGCGCGCAGATCAGTATTGACCTGGGCCACCTTGTAAGTGGTAGCCGCGAACTCCGGCACGCGGTTGTTCAGCGGGCGGTTTTCCGCCTCCCACTTCTTGCGGCCGCCGTCCAGCAGCTTGACGTTCTTGACGCCATAAATGTCGAACACCCAGGCGCCCCAGGCCGCAAACCAGTTGTTGGTGTCGCCGTACAGCACCACGGTGGTATCTGGCGCAACGCCGGCTTTGGACAACAGCGCTTCGAACGCCTCCTTGCCCACGATGTCGCGGCGCACTCGGTCGTTCAGATCCTGATGCCACGAAAAATTGACCGCACCCGGCACATGCCCCCGTTCGTACAAGCCCGGGTTCACGCTCACTTCCACGATGCGCACTTGGGTGTTGTCCAGGTTCTGCGCCAGCCAGTCGGTCGTGACCAGTGGGCCGGCAGGAATCGGCGTGGCGGCAAACACCCCATTGCACAGCAGCATCACGCCCCCCACGGCCGTGGAGCGAAGCCAGGTGCGCGCGAATTGCGCAAGGGGTGGAGTGCGGGCGGGTGAATGCATGGGGAAACGTCCTTCCGTGGTGTTGATGAGAACCCGGCGCACCTGGATTGCTGCACGGGATACACGGAATTTAGAAGCGACACTGCAAGCCACCAACCAAACAAAACAAGTTTGGATATGCGGATACCGCACTTGGCAATCACCCTACCCCCGCAGCAGCAACGCAACCGCGCAGCAGCTTGGCCGCAGCATGCTTGTCAAAGGATTCGAGGGAGGGGCAAGCCCGGTGGCGCGCAGCCTGAGCAGGCCGGCAAGGTGACTGGAGCGGGTGAAGGGAATCGAACCCTCGTATGAAGCTTGGGAAGCTGCCGTTCTACCATTGAACTACACCCGCACAGCCGCGCATTATAGGCGGCGGGCGGGTGCCGCTTCTGCGGCAGCGCATAAGCGACTGCGCTCAGCGGTTCAGCCGCGGTGCCTGCGGGGCTGCACGACGGGGTTCCGCCGTGGTGCCCGCGCCGTGGCCCAACTCAAACTGCGCAATGGCGGCCACCATCTGCTCGGCCTGCACGCGCAGGCTGCTGGCGGCGGCGGCCATTTCTTCGACCAGTGCGGCGTTTTGCTGCGTGGTCTGGTCCAGTTGGGTGACGGCTTCGCCCACCTGGCCAACACCAGCGGTCTGTTCGCTGCTGGCGGCGCTGATCTCCGAGACCATGTCAGCCACGCGCTGGATGGAGCTGACCACCTCCTGCATGGTGGTACCGGCCTGGTCGGCCAGCACGGAGCCCTGCTGCACCATGGCGCTGCTGGCACCGATGAGCTCCTTGATGGCCTTGGCCTCGGCAGCGGTGCGCTGGGCCAGGTTGCGCACCTCGGCGGCCACCACGGCAAAGCCGCGGCCCTGCTCGCCAGCACGCGCAGCCTCTACGGCAGCATTCAGCGCCAGGATGTTGGTCTGGAAAGCAATGCCGTCGATCACGCCGATGATGTCGGCGATCTTCTGGCTGCTGGTGTTGATGTCCTGCATGGTGGTCACCACTTTGGACACCACGTCGCCACCCTGCGCTGCCACGCGGCTGGCATTCACAGCCAGTTGGTTGGCCTGGCTGGCACTGTCGGCGTTGTGGCGGATGGTGGCGCCCAGCTGCTCCATGCTGGCCGCGGTTTCTTCCAGCGAACTGGCCTGGCTTTCGGTGCGGCCCGACAGGTCCTGGTTGCCTTGTGCGATTTCGGTGCTGGCTGCCGACACGCTGTCGGCGCTGGTGCGCACTGTGCCCAGGCTTTCCACGAGGCGGGTACGAAAGCCTTCCATGGCTTGTGCCAGGCTGCCGATTTCGTCGCGGGATTTGAGCGACACCGCGTGTGTGAGGTCGCCCTGCGCCAGGTAGCCCAGGGCCGTGCTCAGCTGCTGCACCGGTGCACCCACCAGGCGCCGGGTGGCCACCACCAGCACCACAGCCAGCAGGACCAGCGCGACCACCACACCCAGCCAAAGCCACGTCAGCACACTGCGCGCCTCGGCCATCATTTCCGACAACGGGGCTTCGGCCACGATGGCCCAGCCCCAGGGCAGGTAGCGTTCGACAGCCACGTATTGGTGGGCACCGGCGGCACCTGCACCGGCCGCGTTTTGGCGCGGCGACCAGGGCGACTCGAAGTCGCCAGACTGCTGAATGCCGGTCACGGTGTCCATCCAGGCTTTGGCAGACTCGTCTTTTTCATCCAGCTTCAGCGCAGCCTGTGCGCCTGGCAGCCCGAAGGTGCTTGCGCGCGCCGGGCCCGATGAGACGTTGACGGCATACACCGCCCCGGTGTCAAACAGCTTTTGTCCCCCCATCAGCGCACCCAGCTTGCCAAGAATGGGGCCGATGTCCGAGCCGATGAAGAGAATGCCGATGGTGCGGTTGCCCTCGCGGATGGGTTCGTACACCGTCATGTATTCACGGCCGAAAAGGTTGGCGCGGCCCACAAAGGTTTTGCCTTCGTTCATGAGCGCATACGCGGGGTGCTTGCGGTCCAGCAGGGTTTTGTAGGCGCGTTCGCCATCCTGCTTCTTGAGCGAGGTGGTCACGCGGATGAAATCGTCCCCCGTGCGGGCAAAGATGGTTGCCACGGCCCCCAGGCTGTCTTTGGAAAAGCGGTCGACCACCTCGAAATCGCCATTGAGCGGTGCACCTTGAAACGCCAGAACCGCCTCGGGCTTGCCCTCCGCGTTCGGCGCTTCGCTCAGCGAAAAAGTGCCGGCAAAGTTCGCTTTGAACAGCGCAAAGTCGCGTTTGGCCTGCTCCTGGGCTGTTTCGTCAAACGTTTGCACCAGGGTGCGCAATTGGGCCGCATGCTGTTGTGCATCTGCCCGGGCCATGTGGCCAAAGTTCTGCCACAGCAGCGCACTGACAACGCCCATGGTGATGACCAGCACCGCCAGCAGGCTGAGCAGCGCAGCCAGCGACAGCTTGAAAGCTACGGAACGGTGTGGGGTGGTGGAGTTTGTGGAGGTTTTCATTGTGTTTTTCTGAAGAGCCCCGGCCCTCGTCCGGCGACGCGAGCAAGCTACCGCATCCGCCCACAAACACAAAGCAACCGTGAAGGCCCTTCCCCAATCAGGGGCACCTGCGAGCTGAAGGGATTTTGAAAGCTGGTGTGGGATGCAAGCCCCGCCCGCCAATCCGCTCAGAGCCCACGGATGGCTTCCACGCGGTTTGACTAAAAAACCAGGCGGCGCTCGCTCTCAAACATGCGAGGCTGGTGCGTCAAAGGATCCACAAACTCCAGCGTGCGCGCCAGCAACTGCAGGGGCCTGGAATAGTCGCCCTCAGGAGGGTCGTTGACGACCGGATAGAAAGGATCGTTGCGCAACGGCAGGCCCAGGGCCGCCATGTGCACCCGCAACTGGTGCCGCTTTCCGCTGATGGGCGACAACCGGTACAGCGCCCACTCGCCCTTGACCTGCAGCAGCTGCATGTGGGTCTGGCTGTTGGGCTCGCCCGGCACCTCATGCATGCGAAAGAACTGGTCACTCTCTTCCAACCGGCTCACGTGGCTGCGTGGAAACGTGGTGTCTGCGCGCCAGGGCGCGATGGCGTCGTAGTGTTTGACCATGCGCCGGTCGCGAAACAGCGCCTGATAGGCGCCGCGCGTGCGCTGCTGCACCGAGAACAGCACCAGCCCGGCGGTGTCCCGGTCAATGCGGTGCAGGGGAGACAGCTCCGAAAGCCCCAGCCGGTGTTTCAACCGCACCAGCAGCGTGTTGTGCAGGTAGCGGCCTGAGGGCGTCACAGGCATGAAATGGGGCTTGTCGGCCACCAGCAGGTGCTCATCCTGATAGAGCACGGTCTCGGTGAACGGCAGGTCGGGCTCGTTCTCCAGATGCCGGTAGTAGTACAGGCGCAGCCCGCCGTGAAAAGGGCGATCGGGCAGCACCGGCTGACCGTGCTCATCCACCACGTCCCCGGCCTGCATGCGCTGCAGCCACTCGCTGCGCGACACGCCACTCAACCGCTGTGCCAGAAAATCAAGCACGCTGCCCTGGCCTTGCGAGGGCAATACCACGCAACTGGGGCTCACGCCTTCGCGCAGGGGCAATCCATCGGGGCGGCGGGGTTGGGACATGGCGGGCGGATTGTAGGCGCACCCAGCGCTGGCAATAACTACCAAAATCATAGCTACCAGCGCTTGATGGATAAGCGCTAGAGGCCATTTTGGCTTCAAATTTTGCAATCCGCATTGCAATGCGGCCGGCTACGCTCGCTATTCACGGAGACAGGCCGTGTGTAGGACAAGCGCGTGATTCGCCCAGCCAGCACGTTTGTCGCCTTTGTCTGATGTGGCCCGCATGGCCCACCGCCTAGCATCGGGCTGCCATGCCAGAGCCTCACAACACAGCCTCTTCGTCCTCCGCGCCTTCTTCATCGGCGCCTCCCGGCCGCAGTGCCCGATCGGCCACGACGGCGCGCAAGGTGCTGGTCATCACGCTGCTGACCACCCTGGGCCTTGTGGTGGGCCTGCTGGTGGTGGCGACACTGGCGCTGACGCAGCTGGAGCGCGCCCGGCCCTGGGTGAATGAAAAGGTCAGCGAGGCCACCGGCCGCAGGTTCGAGATCCAAGGCCCTCTGGCCGCGACGTGGCGCTGGCCCCAGCCGCTGGAAGAAGGCTGGCGGCGCTGGATTCCCGGCGTCACGGTGACGGCAGAACGCCTGGAGATGGACAACCCCGCCGGGTTCACTCCCCCTTTCGCGCCCAAAGCGCAACGCAATGCCCCTGCCGATGCAGCTTCCATGGCCCGCATCGACAAAGCCACGGCCTCCATTCAGCTGTGGCCGCTGCTGGCGCGCCACGTGGCGATTGACACCGTGGCATTGCAGCAACCCGACATTGCCCTGGCCCGCACCGCCGACGGCGGCAACAACTGGACCTTTGGCCGCAAAGACCCTGACGCACCCCGCAGCCGCTGGACTTTTGATGTGGACCGCCTGCTCATCAACGAAGGGCGCCTGGCCTACGCCGACGCGCTGAAAGACCTGGATCTGCGCGCCAAGGTGGAAAGCCTGGAGCCGGGCGACGCCACCGTGGCAGACGCATCGGCCCCGGCTGCCCAAGCGGCATCCGCAGCATCCAGGGCCTCCGCGCCAGGCGCTGCCGCCGATGTTGCCGTACAAGACAAGGACCCAGGCGACCTCAGGGCAGCCGCCCCAGCGCAGGCTGCGTCCACGGCATCCGCTGCAGAAGGCACCGCTCAGCGCCGGTCCACGCCACCGTCCTACGGTCTGCGCTTCACATTGGAGGGCCGGCTGGCCAAGGCCCAGGTCAAAGGCAGTGGCCGCGCAGGCCAGGTCATCAGCCTGCGCGACAAGGTGGTGGACTACCCGCTGCAGGTGCAGTTGAGCGGCGGCAGCGTGGCGCTGTCTGCCGAAGGTATTCTGGCCAACCCCGGAGCGCTGTCGGGCCTGGACTTTGACGTGGCACTCAAGGCCGACAGCATGGCCGATTTGTACGAGGTGACCGGGCTGGTGCTGCCCAATACACCGCCGTTCAGAACCCGCGGGCGCCTGACGGGCAGCCTGGAGCCGGAACGCGCGGTGTGGGAGTACAGCAATTTCCGGGGCCGTGTGGGCCAGAGCGATCTGCAGGGTTCGCTGAAGTACACATCCGGCCAGCCCCGCCCTCGCCTCACGGGCACGATGACATCGCAGCAGCTGCGCCTGGCCGACCTGGGCCCCACGCTGGGCACCAACAAGCCCGACAACAGCAACCGGGGCCGCGCTGCCGCTGGCAAGGGGCGCGGCAAGGTGTTGCCCGATTCAAAGTTTGCGGCCGAGCGCTGGAACGCGATGGACATGGACATCGTCTTCAAGGGCCGCCAGATCATCCGCCCCGAAAGCCTGCCGCTACAAGACCTGAGCGTGCATGCGGTGATGGAGAACGCCCAGCTCAAGCTGGCGCCGCTGACCTTTGGCGTGGCCCAGGGCCGGATCGAATCGCAGGTCAACATTGACGGGCGCGCGCCGCCGCTCAAGGCGCAGATCCGCGGCACGGTGCAGGGCCTGCAACTGTCGGAGCTGTTTCCCAAGGTTCAACTCATGAAGAAAAGTTTTGGCCGCATGGACGGTGCCATCGCACTGAGCAGCCGGGGCAACAGCGTGGCCGGGCTGCTGGGCCAGGGCACGGGCGAGATGCGGCTGTATGTGCGCGAAGGCCGCCTGAGCAAGCAGATGCTGGACCTGGCGGCCCTGAACGTGGGCAGCATCATCGTGGGCCGTTTGTTTGGCGACACCGAAGAGGTGCACCTGCGCTGCGCCGTGGCCGATTTCACCGTGGTGGACGGCCTGGCCACCACGCGGGTGGTGAAGATGAGCACCGACGATGCCGTGGTGGAGGCCACAGGCACCATCGACCTGGGCACCGAAGAGATGAACATGCGCATCAAGCCGGAATCGCTGGAGTGGAAGTTTCTCTCTCTGCGCTCGCCGCTGTATGTGAAAGGCACTTTTGGCAACCCCGACATCGGCGTGGAAGCGGGCCCGCTGTTGCTGCGCGCAGGCGCCGCCGTGGTGGCCGCCGTGGCAGCGCCCGCAGCGCTGGCCCTGGTGCCCATCACGGTGCCTGCAGCCGACGACGACACGCATTGCAAGCCGCTGCTGGACTTGGCGCAGCAGCCGGTCAAGCCCGGTGCGCAAGGGGCGGCAGGCACCGCCTCGCGGGCCGCACGCCGCGCTGCCGGTGGGTCCTCGGATCCGTCACGCTGAGGGCGCGGGCGGGGAATAATCGCCCATCCTTGTTCTCCAAGGGCAGTCCACAGGGCTGCCTTTTTCTTCATGCCTCGACACTTTTCGCGCCCGCTGCGATGGGCTTTGCTGAGCGTTTTGGGGATTGTGCTGCTCGGCTTTCTGCTGCCAGAACGCATCCGCATTCCGGTGGCTGGAGCGTCAGCACGGGACTGGAACCCGAAATCGTTCTGGTTCGAGCCTTGGGGTACCTCGGGTGTGCACAAAGGCATCGACATCTTTGGCAAAACCGGCACGCCGGTGCTCAGCACTACCGACGGCGTGGTGCTTTTCTCGGGCGAACTGGCCAAGGGCGGCAAGGTGGTGCTGGTGCTGAGCCCGCGCTGGCGGCTGCACTACTTTGCGCACCTGGATGCCATTCGCACGCGCGTCGGCATGCCTGTGGCTTCTGGCAGCCCGATAGGCACGCTGGGTGCCAGCGGCAACGCACATGGCAAGCCGCCGCACCTGCATTACGCCATCGTGCGCCTGCTGCCAGCGCCCTGGAAGATCGACGGCGCCACGCAGGGTTACAAGAAGGCTTTTTTCATCGACCCGCATGCGTACTTGCTGGGCCATTGAAGGCTGGGCAGGGCTTGCCAAAAGTCTTTTTGCAACAGGCGCTTGTTGACTGCCTACACGCCAAACCCGAAGGTGCTGCATCAGTGAAAGTCGCGGCTGCCTTGCAGCGCATGGGCCATGCGCCCCAGCAGCGGTGTCAGGTCTTTGAAGCGCTGCGCCACCAGGTGGCGGACCACGGCGGCGCTCGTTTCACCGCCCTCCTCTCCTTGCGGCACGCTGCACTGCCACAGGCCTTCCACGGCCAGCAATTGCGAGCGCAGCAGTGCATTGCGCCATGTGTCCACCAGCGCAGGCCACACGATCACGTTGACGGGGCCGGTCTCGTCTTCGAGCGTGACGAACATCGTGCCCTTGGCCGTGCCGGGGCGCTGGCGCACGGTGACGATGCCACAGGCGCGCACCTTGCGGCCATGCGGGACGCCGTGGAGCTGCAACGCCGTCATGAGGCGCCAGCGCTCCAGGCGCGGGCGCAGCAGGGCCAGGGGGTGGCGGCGCAGCGTGAGGCCGGTGGCGGCGTAGTCGAACAGAATCTCTTCGCCCTCCGGCGCGGCGGGCAAGGCCAGAGGCGCCTCATGCACCGGCACATCGCGCAACAACGGCGGGGCACTGTGCTGGGATGCCGCGTCCCACATCTGCTGGCGGCGGTGGCCTGAGAGGCTGGCCAGGGCATCGGCCGCCGCCAGTGCCCGCAAGTCGTTGGCATCCAGACCGGCGCGCAGGGCCAGGTCTTCGGTACTGGCAAAGGCCGGCCCGGCGCTGCGCGCTTGCACGATCCGCTCCACGGCCAGTTGCTGCAGGCTGCTTACCAGCCGCAGGCCCAGCCGCACGGCGGGCTGCGGCAGTGGCGGCGCGCCCAGCCCGCGTGCGGGCCTCAGTGGCTCGGGTTCGCCTTCCAGCGTGCAGTCCATATCGCTCACGGTCACGTCGATGGGCAGCACCCGCACGCCATGGCGGCGCGCGTCCTGCACCAACTGCGAGGCGGTGTAAAAACCCATGGGCAACGAGTTGAGCAGTGCCGCCAGAAAACACGCGGGCTCGTGGCACTTGAGCCAGCTGCTGGCATAGGCCAGCAGCGCAAAGCTGTGGGCGTGGCTCTCTGGGAAGCCGTATTCGCCGAAGCCCAGCATTTGCTGGAAGATGCGATCAGCAAACTCTGCAGGGTAGCCATTGGCCAGCATGCCTTTCTTGAGAGGCTCTTCGAACCGGTGCACACCGCCCCTGCGCTTCCAGGCGGCCATGGAGCGGCGCAAGTCATCGGCCATGCCCGCCGAGAAATCGGCAGCGATCATGGCGATCTGCATCACCTGCTCCTGAAAGATGGGAACACCCAGCGTACGCTCCAGCGCGTCTTCCAGGTTCGGGTACTCCAAAGGGAAAGGCCCTTGGTGCCCCTGGCTCTCCAGCTGGCGCCGTAGTGCACGCGCTTTCAGGTACGGGTGCACCATGCCGCCCTGAATGGGCCCCGGCCGCACGATGGCCACTTCCACCACTAGGTCGTAGAACTCGCGCGGCCGCAGGCGCGGCAGCATGCTCATCTGGGCGCGGCTTTCGATCTGGAACACGCCCACGGTGTCGGCCGCGCAGATCATGTCGTAGGTGGCCCGGTCTTCACGCGGGATTTCCTTCAGGCCCCAGCGCTCGCCACGCAGCAGGGCACGCAAGTCCAGGCAGCGGCGCAGCGCGCTGAGCATGCCCAGAGCCAGCACATCGACCTTGAGCAGATTCATCTCATCCAGGTCGTCCTTGTCCCACTGGATGACGGAGCGATCCACCATGCTGGCGGGCTCCACCGGCACCAGCCGCGTGAGCTTGCCCTGCGTGAGCACAAAGCCGCCCACGTGCTGGCTCAGGTGGCGTGGGAAGTTTTTCAGATCCGCCGCCAACTCCAACCACAGCGCAGCCGTATGGCGGTGCAGCGGCGCGCCCACGGTGGTGGCCAGTTCCTGCAGGCGGTCAGTGGCGAACGCTTCGTCGAACCAGTGGTGGTCCTTGGCAAACGCATCCACCAGCGCGGGCGCCACGCCCAGGGCCTTGCCCACGTCGCGCAGGGCACTGCGCGTGCGGTAGCAGGTGACCACGGCGGCGATGGCGGCGCGGTCGCGGCCGTATTTGTCATAGATGTATTGAATGACCTCTTCGCGCCGGTCGTGCTCGAAGTCCACGTCGATGTCCGGCGGCTCCTTGCGTTCTTTGCTGATGAAGCGCTCGAACAGCAAATGCGAGTGTTCGGGGTCCACTGCCGTGATGCCCAGCAGGTAGCACACCACCGAGTTCGCGGCCGAACCGCGGCCCTGGCACAGGATGCCCATGCTGCGCGCAAACCGCACGATGTCGTGCACGGTGAGAAAGTACATCTCGTACCCGCAGTGCGCGATCAACTCAAGCTCCTTGCGGATCTGCACCTGCACCTTCTCGGGGGCGCCCAGCGGGTAGTGGCTTTGCACACCCTCCTGCACCAGCCAGGCCAGCGCCTGGGCGGGGGTCATGCCCTCGGGCACGGTCTCCAGCGGGTACTGGTACTTGATCTCGTCAAGCCGAAAGGTGCAGCGCTCTGCCACGGTGAGCGTGGCCGCCAGCAGCTCGGGCGGGTAGATGCCTGCGAGGCGCACACGCTGGCGCAGGTGGCGCTCGGCATTGGGCTGCAAGGCAAACCCACATTCGGCCACGCTGCAGCCGCGCTGCACAGCCGTCACCACATCCTGCAGCGGCTTGCGCGAACGCAGGTGCATGTGCACATCGCCCGCCGCCACCAGGGGCAGGCCCAGTGCCAGCTCTGCACGCTTCAATGTGGCCAGCCACAGGCCGTCGTCCGGCGCCTGGTGCAGTTCAACCGTCAGCCAAACATGGCCGTCAAAATTTGAGTCAAATTGACCTCTAGCGCTTGATAGGCAAGCGCTGATAGCTACAAAATCAGAAGCATTAAACGCATGGCGGCAGGGCGCCATCAGCAATTCGCAACCCTGCAGCAGCTGCCACGGGCTGTGGGGCCCTACGTGGTATTGCCCCTTGGGTGCAGCCGCCCGCGCAGCAGTGATGAACTCGCACAGGTTGCCCCAGCCCTGCGCATCGCGGGCCAGCGCCACCACGCGCAGGTCGCCCCACAAAAATTCGCTGCCCACGATGAGGTGGAAACCCATGGGCTCGGCCACGCGCCAGGCGCGCACCACGCCCGCCACTGAACACTCGTCCGTCAGCGCCAGCGCCTGGTAGCCCAGCGCAGCGGCGCGCTCCACCAGCTCCTGCGGGTGAGAGGCCCCGCGCTGAAAGCTGAAGTTGGACAAGCAATGCAGTTCCGCGTACCCCGGCAGGCGGGGCACGGCATCGGGCGCCGGGGTCTCATGGGCCAAAGCCCGCCCGGCAGGTGGTGAAGAAGCCGCTGCCATGCCATCACCCAAAAATGCCGTGCAGGAACCAGCGCGGCGGCGAAGGGACAGCGGCCGTGGCCTGTCCTGCCGCGCCCCGTGGAAGGCGTTCGCGAAACACCCACACCAAGCCCACGGCATCGTTGTGGGCCACGAAGTAGTCGCGCAAGGCCAGGCCTGTGGAGGGGGTGTCTGGCTGGCTTGCGCAGGATGGACTCAGTGCGTGCGGCGCATTGGATGGGCGGGTTGGATCGGTTGTTTGGGATGCTCTGGATTCCGTGGGCGCTGCAGCTTCTGCCACGCCGGTGGACCACCATCCCGCCTCAAACCGGTGCGGCCCGGCCAGCAGGCGCAGCAGGCCCTGGTAGCAGGGGCGGTTTCCCTGCACGGCCAGCCGCCGGGGCGCAGGCAAAAGCCAGGTGGGCCACAGGGTGGCGTCCGGCGCGTGGGCTGCGCCTTGCTGCAGCGGCGCATTGGCCAGCGGGGCGCGGGTTTGCGACTTGCCTGACGTGCCCAATGCACCCAATGTGCGCAAGGCACCCGATGCCCCGCGCACCGGGTTGCTGCACAGCACATCGGCCGCAGCCACCCATTGCTGCATGCGTTCAGGCCGGTGGTCGGCCAGCAGGACAGGCGCAGTGACGTGGTCGGACCCCAGGCGGGCCGACAGGCGCTCCAGCAACTGGTGCAGCGCTTCACCCGCCCCGTCGACCGCTGCCTCGCCTGCGTGCGGCCCGGCGCGGTCATTTGGAGGAAGCAGGCTGTCGTTGCGGTGCGGCAAAGGCGCGGACTCCAGCAGGCGCAAGGTGATGTGGTTGGCCGGTGCAGCCAGCACAGTGCGGGCCAGGTTTTCAGAAAACAAGCGCCGCAGATGCCCCATGTCCTGCGTGGCCTGTGCCGTGCGCACCGCCAAGCTGTGTGCGGGTGGGATGGTGACGCCATCCACACGCCGCAGGTCATGGCGCCACGACAGCTCCAGCGCCAGCGCCCCTTGCTGGCGCGCCTGCAGCCAGCCTTGCAGCGCTGCCAGGCAGCGGTTGGCGCTCCACAGCAAGGCATCGGCCGATGCGGCCAGTGCAGGCAGCTCGGTGCTCAGTGCAAATTGCTCGGGTAGCTCCAGCCAGGCGTGGGCCTCTGGCGCTTCGCCCAGCGCCTGGTCCAGCGCATGCAATGCGCCTGCGCCGATGCGCCGGGCCACGCCCGCACGCGGCAACGCACGCAAGGCGCCCCAGGTGCGGCATCCCATGCGCTCCAGGCTGGGCACATGCGGGCGCAGCGCGGTCAGCGTGTGCAAAGGCAGCGCATGCACCGCCCCACCCTGCCCCGCAGCAACACGCCCCGCCTGCGCCATGCGCAGCCAGGCCTGCGCGACCAACGCGGTCGGCCCGCAGCCCCAAAGTGGAGGGATCGCCACTGCAGACGGGCCACTGGCTATTTCGGCCCCACCATCGCCATCGCCATCGCCATCGCCATCGCCATCGCTGCGCAGCGCGGCAGCAGCATCGCTCCAGGCTTGCAGCACCAGCGACTGCAAGGTCTCGCGCCCGCCCCACAGGCGCTCTGTGGAGGCCACCTCCAGCAACAAGGCTTCGGCATCCACCAGCGCAACGCGCGGCGTAAAGCGCAGCGCCCACCAGTAGGCCGCTGCCGCCTGCGCACCACCGCCATCGGGCGGGGGGGTTGCCTCATCCGGCCACGGCAGGGGCAATGCGATCCAGTGCATGCGCACTCTCCACCAACGGTGCACGGGCGGGCAAAGGGAGCACGGGTGCCAGAGGCACGGCTCCCCGGCCCCGCACCCACTTCTGGGCATGCTGCTGCGCAGCCATCCGGCGCCCCGCCTGTGCCTGAAGGACCTGTGCCAGCAAAGAAGGACAAGCGGGCAGGCACAGCCCCTGCTCCAAGGGCGGCCCTTTGCGTTTGAGGATGTGCACCTGCATCTGTGGCGCCCCCGCCGGGTGGCCCGGCAGCGGCAAGCCCTGCAGCTGCACCCGCAGCATGGCTGGCGAGGCCTGCGCTGCCCCGTGGGCACCCCGAAACACCCACAGCAACTGTTGCTGTTGTGCCGCAGCCAGCTGCAGCCTGCGCAGCGCCGATGGCGGCGCCTGGGGCAGCCAGGCCAGCACCGCCATCACACCCCGGCAGCGCAGCGCCTGTTCAGTGGCCCAGAGCGCCGACTGGGCCTGGCTTGCCTGCACCCGGCACAAGCGCTCCGCCCGCAGGCCCTGGGCTTGCAACGCCGGGCCAAATGGCTCGTGCGGTGCAGCCACCACTACCACGGCCCCCATGCGCTGCGCCGTGGCCTGCGCCAACGCGGGCAGCACCAGTTGCCATTCGTGCAGGCCGGGCTGGGCTTGCAGCACCTCTGTCATCGCCCCTACCGGCCAGCCGCCCCCCGGCAGTTGCGCGTCCAGAATCGCGTGCCCCGTGGGTTGGACCTGCAAGGTGCCCGCCCCCAGCGAATCGGCATGCCAGACACCCGGCACGGCAGACGGTAGAGGGGATACGACCCGCAGAACGGGGCTTGGGGCAGGCATGGTGAAGGCAGGAAATCACAGTCAACAATACTGTAAATATAACCAGTATTTTGCCCGATGGGTAATTCCCGAGCAGATCCTGCCCTGCAAAGCTTGGGGGCTGGGGCACGGCCGCCGAAGCCCCTGGTGCAGCCTTTTCGCACCGCTTTGTGGCGCCTGTCTCGCGTCCATGGACAACCGCTCTGGCGCGAGGCGCCCACCATCTGCCGATCAGCTCGGCGTTGCTGACGCAATGGCGCTGCGGTGGAAAACCGCCTCGATGTTGTAGCCATCGGGGTCCAACACAAAGGCAGCGTAGTAATGCGCGTGGTAGTGGGGGCGAAGCCCAGGGGCTCCGTTGTCCTGCCCACCGGCAGCCAGGGCAGCCGCATGAAAGGCCTGCACCTGGGCTTCGTCAGCGGCCCGAAACGCAATGTGGCTGCGGGGCGAAAAAGGCTCGGCCTTGGCAATCCAGAACTCGCCCGCGGGGTCATCCGCAGGGTCGGCCACCTTGGCGCCAAACCCCACGGCATCGCCCAGATCACGGCGGGCCACGTAGCCCACCGTAGCCAGCACCGCGACATAAAACGCCTTGCTGCGCGCGATGTCGGTGACGTGGATTCCTGTGTGATCGATCATTCAAAACCTCCATCAGGTGATCAGGCAGGCCTCTCTCTACACCTTGTGCTAGCCACGGACAGCACCAGCATGCAGGGCTGCAACACCGCTTGCTACAAGCGGCGCAATACCCAATCGCACCAGTCAGCCACCGCAGTGTCTTCAGGCGTGCTTCGCTCTGACAACTGGGGCCAGCGGCGGTGGCTGGCGTTGAGAATGCTCTGCAGTTGCCAAAGCGCCTCGCGCCCCACCAAGGCCACCTCGGCCATGCCAACGGCATCGCCCTTCATCTGGGCCATCATTTCGCTTTGTTGTTGCGGGTGCGAACCGGCTTCGAGCAGCGCCTTTTGCAGCGCTGTCAGGCGCGAGTCCGTGAAGGTGAATGCACTGCCGGGCACAGCCTTCACCCCATTGGCAAACGACAGCCCCGCCTTGAGCTGGTCCCAATAGGCAAACGCTTCGGCCAACAAGTCGATCTGGTCGCCTGCATCGTCGCCCAGGGGCATGAGCGCCGATTCGCGCACCACTTCTTCGCGCAGCAGGGGCAGGATGTGCGACACCAGCACCGAGGGAAACTTGCGGTGGTTGAGCCTCAGCACCAGCGACAGCCGTTGTGCCGGCATGTCTTCGTATTTTTCAAAGAACGCTGCCACCACCTCCGCCAGCAGCAGGATGCGGCCCAGCGGCGTGATGTCTGCCCCCGCCAAGCCACGGGGGTAGCCGCTGCCGTCCATGCGTTCGTGGTGCTCCAGCACAGCGACTTCGGCAGAGCGTGGGTAGACCTGCGCATCGCGGATCATCAGCATCGCCGAGATGGGATGGGCCACTAGGTGCTTGCGCTGGGGCCCCACAACCTTGTGATCCGGGTCGCTCCAGGCCGGGTCCATGTGCAGCACTCCCAGATCGTGGAACAAAGCCGCTGCCGCCAGCGCCGCACAGTCGCGCTGATCCAGCTCGCTTTTGATGCCCAGGTAGACCGCAACCATCATCATCTGAAGGCTGTGCTGGAAAAGCTCCGGGCGCTGATCGCGCATGACCGTGAGCTTGCACGCCATGGACGCGGGCAGAGGCAAGGACCGCAAGGGCGCCAGCAGCCGCGCGGCGGAGCCAAGCGCTTCGGCCAGCATGGCGGGCAGCACGTTCTGCTCTGCAAGCGCCTGCGCGGCCGTCAGCAACGCAGGCACATCGACCGGGTTTTCAATGGACAAATGCCGGTCGATCGGCTCGCGCAGCTTGTGTTGCACCAGCCTGCCGTACAGGCGACTGTCGATGCGGGCGCCCTTCTCCACCAGTTTGATGCCGTTGTCGGTGTAAATGGCGGCATCAGCCACCACCGCACGCTGATCGGCCATGTCGGTGAGGGCGCGGAGGTAATGGGGGCTGTCAGCGGCATCCATGCCCGCTGCTACAAGCGTGTCAGTCATGCGAGGAACACAAAAAGTTACCTCCGACTATAGGGCGTTGGTATGCCCACTTCTGACAGAGACCTTGCCCCCAGGCTGAAAAATCTTGAGGCAGATCAAGGGTATTGCGCTCCGGCCCAACCACTCCGCACAGAGGCTGGGATCAAAGCCTTGAACGCCCTTTCGGCGAATCTTTATTGTCCCAAATGCATGCAAGGGTTTTTATGGAAAATGGCACCGAAAAAAGGATGCGTGGCGGGTTTGCAAGGTCAGTTATGCACAAATTGACGAAAGTTCCCTATTGATTGTTTCCAATACTGGAACAGTTAGTTTGCTACCGAGTGGTTTTTTCGGGCGCTTTTGGAGCGTAAAGTTCACCCCATCGATGAGCCGAGCCCTTCACCAGGCGACTCACCGAACCGGGAGAAAGCAAGCTGTCAAGGCAAGCCAAACCGGGGGCCTGAGCCGAGTTTGCTTATCAACTTTTTGAGGATTCTCATCATGAACAACACCGCACGTTTCCTGTCCATCGCTGCCGTCGCCGCTTTCGCTTCGTTTGGCGCCCATGCTGATGAAGCCGATGCTTCGCAATTCGCAACGAAGTTCGAAACCAACCGCACCCGCGCCGAAGTGGCCGCTGAAGCCGCCACCGTGGCACAGACCCGCAGCATCGAACCCGCCGGTTCGCGTGTGGTGACCTACAAGAGCACGGCCGAGCGTTCGGCAGTGAGCGCACAGGCTGCTGAGGCCGTCCGCACCGGTCAGATTCCTTCGGGCGAACGCGGTTGATTCATTTTTGAATCCACTGAGCACACGCTTCCGTATTGACTAGTACATCACCCTCATCTTCAATTTTCAGGAGTTTCATCATGAACAAGACTGCACGTTTCCTCTCCATCGCCACCGTTGCTGCTTTCACTGCTTTCGGCGCTCACGCTGATGAAGCCGATGGTTCACAATTCGCACTGAAGTTCGAAACCAACCGCACTCGCGCTGAAGTGGCTTCGGAAGCCGCTACCGTTGCCCAGACACGCAGCATCGAGCCAGCAGGTTCGCGCGTGGTGACTTACAAGTCCACGGCCGACCGCGCTGCTGTGCGTGCACAAGCCGCTGAAGCCCTGCGCACCGGCCAAATCCCTTCGGGTGAATTCAGCGCGATGTAATTTCGCCGCCTGCTGCAGTCAGGCCACTGCAGCCGCCATAAAAAATGCCGGGGCTCCACAAGGAGCCCCGGCATTTTTTATTAGCTGAGCGCGCCGCCTCTGCGGCGCGCTCAGCTGCGCATCACTGCAACACGGTCACGCCCGTCTTGGCCTGCAGATTTTCAAAGCTCACTCCGGGTGCCAGCTCGATGAGCTTAAGGCCTTCGGGCGTCACGTCCAGCACGGCGAGGTCGGTGATGATGCGGTCCACCACGCCTACACCCGTCAATGGCAGTGTGCAGGAGGGCAAAATTTTCAGGTCTTCGGTGCCGTCCTTCTTTTTGGCGACGTGTTCCATCAGCACGATCACGCGCTTGACGCCAGCCACCAGGTCCATCGCACCGCCCATGCCTTTGACCATCTTGCCCGGGATCATCCAGTTGGCCAGGTCGCCCTTTTCGCTGACCTGCATGGCGCCCAGGATGGACAAATTGATCTTGCCGCCGCGGATCATGGCGAACGACTGGTCGCTGCCGAAGATCGACGAGCCCTTGATGGTCGTCACCGTCTGCTTGCCAGCGTTGATCAGGTCTGGGTCCACCTTGTCATCGGTCGGGAAAGGGCCGATGCCCAGCATGCCGTTCTCGGACTGCAGCCACACTTCCTTGTCACCGGTGAAGTTGGCCACCAGCGTGGGAATGCCGATGCCCAGGTTCACGTAAAAGCCGTCTTCGAGTTCTTGGGCCGCACGAGCGGCCATCTGGTCTTGGGTCCACGGCATGGTCAGGCTCCTGCTTTCTCGGTCTGAGCCGCATGGTCACGCGGCGCTTCGGTAATGGTGCGTTTTTCGATGCGTTTTTCAGGCGTGGCATTGAGCACGATGCGGTGCACGTAGATGCCAGGCAGATGGATGTCGTCGGGGGCCAGCTCGCCCACTTCCACGATTTTTTCCACTTCAACGATGCAGACCTTGCCTGCCGTGGCGGCGGCCGGGTTGAAGTTGCGTGCCGTGAGGTTGAAGCGCAGGTTGCCGGACTTGTCGGCCACATCGGCCTTGACCAGCGAGACCTCGGGCACCAGGGCGCGCTCCATCACATAGGTTTCGCCATCGAACTCGCGCAGTTCCTTGCCTTCGGCCACGATGGTGCCGACACCCGTTTTGGTGAAGAAGGCCGGAATGCCCGCGCCGCCCGCACGCAGCTTTTCAGCCAGCGTGCCCTGGGGCGTGAACTCCAGCTCCAGCTCGCCCGCGAGGTACTGGCGCTCGAACTCCTTGTTCTCGCCCACATACGACGAAATCATCTTCTTGATCTGGCGGGTCTCCAGCAGCTTGCCCAGGCCAAAGCCATCCACACCCGCGTTGTTGGAGATCACAGTGAGGTTTTTTGCGCCCGAATCGCGCAGCGCGTCGATCAAGGCCTCGGGGATGCCGCACAGGCCGAAGCCGCCAACGGCCATGAGCTGGCCGTCCGCCACCACGCCCTTGAGGGCTTCGGCGGCCGATGGAAATACCTTGTTCACCACGATCTCCTTATGAATGGGATGCGCTACGATACTACGTACCTGATTAAGTAGTATCCCGTAAAGACTTGCACTATGGACGTTGATTACCGCCTGGCTTTCGACATGGCCCCCGTGGGGTTGGTACTGTCGCGCAACCGCACCATGGTCGACTGCAATCAACATGTCTGTGAGATGTTTGGTGCCTCACGCGAGGTGCTGATCGGCCAGTCGTTCCAGGTACTTTATCCGAGTGCCGACGAGTACGAACGCCTGGGCGCGCACATGGAGCCTATCCTCAACGCCAAGGGCCACTACGCCGACAACCGCATCATGAAGCGGGCCAATGGCGAGGTGTTCTGGTGCCACGTGTCGGGCCGTGCGCTCAACCGCAATGCACCCCACGAGTCGGGCATCTGGAGCTTTGAAGACCTCAGTTCGCAACGCCCCGTCAAAGCGGAGCTGACCGGGCGCGAGCGCGAAGTGGCAGCGCGGCTGCTGGAAGGCCTCACCTCCAAGGAGATCGGGCGCACACTGGAAATCAGCCACCGCACGGTGGAGATCTACCGGGCCCGTCTTATGCGAAAGTACAACGCCTCCACTGCAGCGGATCTGGTCCACAAACTGCTGGCTGGCTGACCGCCCCTGCGGCAGGGGCCACAGGGGCGGTGCCTCATCGCTCACTCACTTAGCTGGCCCATCGATCACTTCGGCGGCGGTGCGAAACGCCTCCACCGCCGTGGGCAGGCCGCAATACACGCTGGCGTGCAGCAGCACTTCCTGGATTTCTTCAGCGGTTGCGCCGTTGTTCAGTGCACCGCGCACATGGCCCTTGAGTTCGTGCTGCTTGCCCAGCGCGATCAGCATCGAGACGGTGATCAGGCTGCGCGTCTTGCGATCCAGCCCCGGCCGCTGCCAGACATCGCCCCACGCATTGCGCGTGATGTATTCCTGGATGGGTTGCGTGAAGGCCGTGGCATTGCCCAGTGCGCGGTCCACAAAATCGTCGCCCATGACTTCGCGGCGGGTGGCCAGGCCTTTTTCATAGTCTTTGGAGTGGGGTTGGGATTGCGTCACGCGGGCTCTCCTGGTGTGGGTGTCAAAAGAAGTTGATGGTAGCGAGCGCAGCGCCAACCCGAAGACACAGCAACATCACCCCATCAGAAACAGAAACGCCCGGCCGCATTGCACGGGTCGGGCGTCTCCAAAAAGTCGGACCTCGGGCCCACAACGCCATGCAGTCAACCGACCTGCATGTCGCGTGGCTTCCGGCCGTCAGGCTGGTGTGCTGCCAGGTGCCAGGTCAAACCGGTCCAGGTTCATCACCTTGGTCCAGGCCTTGACAAAGTCCTGCACGAACACCGCCTGAGCGTCGCTGCTGGCGTACACCTCGGCCAGCGCACGCAACACCGAGTTCGAGCCAAACACCAGGTCCGCCACCGTGCCGGTCCATTTGCGGGCGCCGGTGCTGCGGTCCACACCTTCCAGCACGCCTGCGGCCGAGGGCGACTTCTGCCACTTCGTGCGCATGTCGAGCAGGTTCACAAAGAAGTCGTTGCTCAAGGTGCCAACGCGCTGGGTCAACGCGCCGTGGGCCGATGCACCCACATTGGCACCCAGCACACGTAGGCCACCGACCAGCACCGTCATCTCCGGCGCCGTCAATGTGAGCTGGTTGGCACGATCCACCAGCAACTCAGCCACGGCACTTTCGAGGCCGGGTCGCACATAGCTGCGGAAACCGTCGGCCACCGGCTCCATGACTTCGAACGAAGGCACATCGGTCTGCTCCTGCGAAGCATCCGTGCGGCCGGGCGTGAAAGGCACGGTCACGTCCTGCCCCGCCTTCTTGGCAGCCGCTTCCACGGCAGCGCCGCCGGCCAGCACGATCAGGTCCGCCAGCGAGATCTTCTTGCCACCCGCCTGCGCAGCATTGAAGTCGCGCTGGATCGTTTCCAGTTGGCCCAGCACCTTGACCAGTTGCGCAGGCTGGTTGACTTCCCAGTCCTTCTGGGGTGCCAGGCGGATGCGGGCCCCGTTGGCGCCACCGCGCTTGTCACCGCCCCGGAAGGTGGAGGCAGAAGCCCAGGCCGTGGAAACCAGTTCGGCAATCGACAGGCCCGAGGCCAGCACTTTCGCCTTGAGCGCCGCCACATCCTGCGCGTTCACCAGCGCGTGGTCCACCGCGGGCACGGGGTCTTGCCAGATCAGTACCTCAGCAGGCACATCCGGCCCCAGGTAACGCGCACGCGGGCCCATGTCGCGGTGCGTGAGCTTGAACCAGGCGCGGGCGAAAGCATCGGCAAACTGGTCCGGGTTCGCCAGGAAGCGGCGCGAGATCTTTTCGTAGGCTGGGTCAAACCGCAGCGACAGGTCGGTGGTCAGCATGGTGGGCATCAGCTTTTTCGACGGGTCATGTGCATGCGGGATCGTCGCGGCCGCACCCTTCGCCGTCCACTGGTGTGCACCGGCCGGGCTCTTGGTCAGCTCCCATTCGAAGCCGAACAGGTTCTCGAAGAAGTTGTTGCTCCACTTGGTTGGCGTGGTGGTCCAGGTCACTTCCAGACCGCTGGTGATGGCGTCGCCGCCAAAGCCGCTGCCGTGCTTGCTGATCCAGCCCAGGCCCTGGTCCTCGATGCCGCCGGCTTCGGGCTCGCCGCCCACCAAGGCGGCATCGCCTGCGCCGTGGGTCTTGCCGAATGTGTGGCCGCCAGCGATGAGCGCCACGGTCTCTTCGTCGTCCATGGCCATGCGTGCGAAGGTGTCGCGAATGTCGCGCGCTGCGGCAATGGGGTCGGGGTTTCCGTTGGGGCCTTCGGGGTTCACATAGATCAAGCCCATCTGCACGGCGGCCAGCGGGTTGGCCAGGTCGCGCTCGCCGCTGTAGCGTTTGTCGCCGCCGAGCCAGGTGGTTTCTGCGCCCCAGTACACGTTCTCATCGGGCTCCCAAACGTCGGGTCGGCCACCGGCAAAGCCAAAAGTCTTGAAGCCCATGGATTCGAGCGCCACGTTGCCCGTGAGGATCATCAAATCCGCCCAAGAGATCTTGCGGCCGTACTTCTGCTTGATGGGCCACAGCAGGCGCCGGGCCTTGTCCAGGTTGGCGTTGTCGGGCCAGCTGTTGAGCGGCGCAAAACGCTGCTGCCCTGCCCCCGCACCACCGCGGCCATCGGCCAGGCGGTAGGTGCCCGCGCTGTGCCAGGCCATGCGCACAAACAGCGGGCCATAGTGGCCGAAGTCGGCCGGCCACCAGTCCTGCGAGTCGGTCATCAGTGCATGCAAATCGGCCTTCACAGCGGCCAGGTCGAGGGTCTTGAATTCTTCAGCGTAGTTGAAACCGTCGCCCATCGGGTCAACCAGCGGCGAGCGCTGATTCAGCGGGCGCAGGTTGAGTTGGTTGGGCCACCAGTCGGCGTTGCCACGGCCTTTGGGCGCGGCGGTCTGGGTGTGATCGAAGGGGCACTTTGCGTCTGTCGTCATGGGTCACTCCTTGTTATGGCTGATGAGCGTCACCGATCCTAAGGAATGTGCACCCCAATGAAAACACAATCATCTTCATAAAGACGATAGTTTTTATTGAAATCCGACGAGTTTCCACGGCGCTTCGGGTTCAGTGCCAGGTTGATGCCGTCGCGCTACCGGGGCGGACAAGACCGCCAGTCCTCGTGAGCAGCGCTCAGCGCCCCTGGGTGCGCAGCAGCGCATCCAGCCGGGGGTAGACGCGGCGGGCATTGCCGCCGAACAGCTTGTGCCGGTCCGGCAGGTTGATGCCCTGCACCGCGTCCACATAGCGGCGCGTGTCATCGAAGTGGAAGCCCGTCTTGGGGTCCACGCCTTTGACGGCGCCGAAGATCTCGGAGGCAAACAACACGTTGTCCGCCGGGATCACCTTCAGCAGCAGATCGATGCCCGGCTGGTGGTACACGCAGGTATCAAAGAACACATTGCGCAGCAGCTCGGACAACGGCGGCCGCCCCAGTTGCTGGGCCAGGCCGCGGTAGCGCCCCCAGTGGTAGGGTACGGCCCCGCCGCCGTGAGGAATCACCAGCCGCAGGGTGGGGAAGTCCTTGAACAGATCCGACAGCACCAGCTGCATGAAGGCCGCCGTGTCGCCATTCAGATAGTGCGCACCCGTGTGATGAAAGTTGGGGTTGCACGAACAGCTCACATGCACCATGCCGGGCACGTCCAGCTCCACCATCTTTTCGTAGAGCGGGTACCAATGGCGGTCCGTCATCGGCGGGTCCGTCCAGTAGCCGTCTGACGGATCGGGGTTGATGTTGCAACCCACGAAACCCAGCTCGTTCACGCAACGCTCCAGTTCGGCGACGCAGTTCGCCATGTCCGCGCGGGGTGACTGCGGCAGTTGGCACACGCCAGCGAACTCGCGCGGATACAACTGAGTTACCCGGTGGATCAGGTCGTTGCAGGCCTGTGTCCAGTGCTGGCTCGTGACTGCATTGCCGACATGGTGCGCCATGGCTCCGGCCATGGGAGAGAACACCGTCATGTCCACGCCGCGCTGGCGCTGCGTGGCGATCTGATGGGGCTCCAGGCTGTCGCGGATTTCGTCGTCGCTGATGCGCACGTCCGGGCTCAACGCCGGAGCCCCGGGCGCCGACAGCAGCGCCATCTGCCGGCTGCGGTATGCGTTGAGCGCCTTCGGCGCCGTGGTGTAGTGGCCGTGGCAATCGATGATCATGTCAGTTCTCCGTGGCGCGGCGCGCCATGCGCACCCATGCAGTGGCGCGCCCCCAGTCAGGGCCGCTACTGAGGGGATGCCGCTTCAATTCAGTTCGATGCTCGCCTCGCGGATCACCTTGTCCCACTCGGCCGTCTCCTTGCGGGTGCGTTCGGCCAGCGCCTGGGGCGTGCTGACATGAAGGTCCACCCCCAGACCGCCGAGCCGTTCGTCGAAGGCCTTGTCTGCGCCCAGCTTCGCCAGCGCCGCGCTGAGTCGGGCCACCACCGGAGCGGGCAGCGCGGCCGGTCCGTAGATGCCGTACCACGTGGTGTATTCGAAGCCCGGCACACCAGCCTGCTTGATCACGGGAATGCCTCGGTAGGATGGCGATGGTGAAGGCCCCGTGACGCCCACGACGCGGATCGCCCCTTTGTCCACCATGCCCTTCATCGAAGGCAGGCTGCTGAACATGGCCTGGACCTGGCCAGAAGCCAGGTCCGTCATCGCCTGCGACGTGCCCTTGTACGGCACGTGCCGCACATCGATGCCCGCCGCGCGCATGAACAGCTCGGTACCCAGGTGCGCCAGCCCACCGACGCCAGCGGATGCGAAGTTCACCTCGCCCGGATGCGCCTTGGCGTAGTCGGTCAGCTCCTTCACCGTGCGCACCGGCAATTGGCTGGACACGACCAACACGTGCGGACTCATGCTCACCATGCCCACGGGCGACAGCTGGGTGAGGATATCGACCCGGTTCTTCGCCAACAGGGGCTGGACCACGACGTTGCCCGAGGCCGCAAACAGCAGCGTGTAGCCATCGGCCGCAGCACGGGAGACGGTGCCCAGCGCAGCAACGCCAGCGCCGCCGCCCTGGTTCTCCACCACCAAGGGTTGCCCCAAACTCTTGCCGAGCGAGTTTGCCATCTCGCGGGCGATCACGTCGGCCGGACCTCCTGCGGCAAAGGGCACGATCATGCGGATCGGCTTGCTGGGGTAGGCCGAGGCTTGGGCCATGGCCTGAGGCGCAATCAAGGCAGTGCAGGTGCACAGGGCCGCGGTGAACAGAGCCCGCATCGTCGTCTTCATGTCTGTCTCCTGAGGTGTTGTCGTGGTCCGTCCGTGGAACCCGATGTCCATCGTAGGAACGAAGCGCTGGCTTGCGAACCGCGTTACGACAGGCGTAACGCCTTTCCGATCATGGATGCCAGGTGGACCGCAGCGCCGCCACCGACACCCCGCCCAGCGCCCAGGAGATTTGCGCACCCGCGCGAACCACAGCCGGCGCAAACGACAAGAGCAGTGCATCGGTCAGCCGTTCGATGGGGCCTGAAATGCTGACTGAACCCAGCACGGACCGCTGGGCTCCGTGCACCGCGGCGGATATGCACGCAGCCGCCGCGCTGCGCTCACCGCGCGTGACGCAGTAGCCCTCGCGGCGGACCTGGTCATAGAACTCACCCGGCTCGCCCAACGCCGCCAGGATCACTCGGCCTGCAGACCCCCGGTCCAGCGGCAACAGCTCGCCGGACCGCACATGGTGCCGAATGCCACGCGGGCCTTCGCAGCGCAGCAGACAGCTGCGGATGCTGCCTTCGTACACATGGAACGACGCACTTTCGCCCGTGACTGCCGACAACTCCCGCAACTGCGGCTCGATCAAGACACCGACATCGAACTGCGCCTGGTAACAGGCGCCCATCGCCCCTGCACTCGGCCCCAGGCGCCACGCCCCATCGGCGCGCTGCACCAGAAACCCCTCGCCAGCCAGCGTGCGGGCCAGCCGCAACACCGTGGGTTTGTGCATGCCCGTGCGTCGCCCCAGCTCTGCCAGCGATAGAAATGACTCCCCGCCGGAAAAGGCCTTGAGGATGGTCAGTGCGCGCGCGACCGACTGCACCTGACCATCGGCGAGCGGCCCTGCCATGGCTTAGGGCGCCACTCTTTGATGCAAAGGCAGCCCCTGGGTATCCATGCTGGCGCGCAGGATGCTTCCGTGCGTGGAGTCGGTCACATACACCGTGGCACGCCCTGCCCCACCGAACGCCAGGTTGGTGGTCGAGCTGCCCGGCGCGCCGCGCAGCACCTGCACGGGCTCGGCGCGGTGGTTCAGCACCCACACATAGCCCAGGCCGGGGTTGGCCACCAGCAATCGACCCTCGGTATCCACGGCCAGACCATCCGGGCCGCTCGGGCCATACGAGGTGAAGAATTGGCTCACCTTGGCCACGCTGCCATCGGGTAGCAGCGGCACGCGCCACACGCAGTTGCCGCGCGTCACGGCCAGGTACAGCACGCGGCCATCGGGCGACAGGGCCACGCCGTTGGGGCTGGGCACGTTGTGCAGCAGCAAGTCGAGCTGGCCGTTGGGGCGCAGGCGGTACAGGCGGCCACTCGGGTCATGCAGGCCGCTTTGGCCCTGGTCGGTGAAGTAGAGGTTGCCTTCGGCGTCAAA
>PJUL01000479.1_pt1 | contig 28206 bp, 21 predicted proteins | sample 1512221 | NCBI WGS metagenome assembly PJUL01 (sample SAMN08177667, study PRJNA422409) | Feces metagenome, whole genome shotgun sequencing project.
ATTGATACCCAAGACATCACCGGCCTGGTCCTCGCAGGGGGCCGCGGCTCCCGCATGGGCGGGGTCGACAAAGGCCTGCAGAACTTTCGCGGCCTGCCGCTGGCCTTGCACACGCTGATGCGGCTGCAGATGCAGACCGGCGCCACCATGGTCAATGCCAACCGCAACCTGGCAGCCTACGAAGCGTTTGGCGCGCCCGTATGGCCCGATGTGCTGGCCGACTACCCTGGCCCACTGGCCGGTTTTCTGACCGGGCTGGAGCGCTGCGAAACCCCCTGGCTGCTGACGGTGCCGTGCGACACCCCGCTGTTTCCGCTGGACCTGGCCCAGCGCCTGGCGGCAGCGGCAGACGCTGAGGGCGCCGACATCGCCATGGCGGCAGCGCCCGAAGACGACGGCAAGGGACACATCACTGTGCGCCCGCAGCCGGTGTTCTGCCTGCTGCGGGTCGATCTGCTGGAAAGCCTGGTCGCATTCACCCAAGCCGGTGGCCGCAAGATCGATGCGTGGACAGGCCAGCACCGCTGCGCCAGCGTGTCGTTCGACCAGCCGGGCGACGACCCCCAGGCCTTCTTCAATGCCAACACGCTGGCCGAGTTGCACGCGCTGGAGAACAGCAGCGCGCCACAGGCCTGACCCGCCCATGCTCCCCATGAGCGATCGCACAGCGGTGGAGACTGGCGCGGTGCTGATCCGCCCCCTGGTTGCCGCAGACGCCGTGGCCTACAAGGCCCTGCGCGACGAGGCACTGCGCACAGCGCCTGATGCCTTCACCTCGGACTACGAATCCTCCGTGGGCCGCAATGCCAAAGAGTACGTGGCGCGTTTTGGCGCGCTGGAGTCCGGCCAGTTCTTCCTGGGTGCATTCGATGCTTCTGGCCAGCTGCTCGGCTGCCTGGGCTGCGAGCGCGAGCAGCGCACCAAACAGCGCCACTGCGCCGTGGTGGTGGGCATGATGGTGTCGCCCAGTGCACGGCGCCGGGGTATAGGCCGGCAGTTGGTGGAGGCCTGCGTGCACGCCGCTGGCCAGGTGCCGGGGCTGACCCAACTGGTGCTCACCGTCACTGCATCCAACCCGCAGGTGGTACGCCTGTACGAGCAGGCCGGGTTCCGCGCCTGGGGCCTGCTGCCCAACGCCATCGTGGTGGATGGCGTGGGCTACGACAAGCTGCACATGGTGCGGCTGCTCTCCCATTGAATTCAAGCGAATCCCATTCATGAAAACCATTGCCCAGATTGCCGCCGAGCTGCAAGGCTACGACCCGCAGGCCCTGAGCGCCGCCGATGTGAACCGGTTTCTGGACCGGCTGGTCGAACCCGTCACCGCCACCGAAGTGCTGCCGCTGTTCAGCGCGCTGGGCCGCGTGCTGGCGCAGGACGTGATCTCCCCCGTCAGCGTGCCGCCCCACGACAACTCAGCCATGGACGGCTACGCGTTTGCGGGCGCGCAACTGGTGGCCGCGCAGCCGCTCACGCTGCGAGTGGTTGGCACCGCTCTGGCCGGCAAGGCATGGGCGGGCACCGTGGCGGCGGGCGAATGCGTGAAGATCATGACCGGCGCCATCATGCCCGCGGGGCTGGACACGGTGGTGCCGCAGGAATTCACCACCACCGCAGCCGATGGCCACATCACCATCGCTGCCGATGTGCTGCGCACCGGCGACAACCGCCGCTTCAAAGGCGAAGACATCATGGAAGGCCACGTGGCGCTGGCCCGTGGCGAGCTGCTGACGCCTGCCGCCCTCGGCCTGGTGGCCAGCCTCGGTCTGCCTAACGTCACGGTGGTCCGCCGACTGCGGGTGGCGTACTTCTCCACCGGTGACGAGATCCTGAGCCTGGGCGAAGCTCCCCGCGAGGGCGCCGTGTACGACAGCAACCGTTACACCGTGTTCGGCCTGCTCACGCGCATGGGAGTGGAAGTGATCGACCTGGGCGTGGTGCGCGACGAACCTGCGCTGCTCGAAGCCGCCTTTCGCAGTGCCGCGCAGCAGGCCGATGCCATCATCACCAGCGGCGGCGTGAGCGTGGGCGAAGCCGACCACACCCGCATCATGATGAAAAAGCTGGGCGACGTGGCCTTCTGGCGCATCGCCATGCGCCCCGGCCGCCCCATGGCCGTGGGACGCATTGCAAGCTCGAAAAATCAAGCCAAATCGGCCTCTAGCGCTTATCCATCAAGCGCCAATAGCTATCAAAATGATATTGACCCATCACACAACGGCGCCGTGCTGTTCGGCCTGCCCGGCAACCCCGTGGCGGTGATGGTGACCTTCCTGGCCTTTGTGCGCCCCGCCCTGCTGCGCATGATGGGCTGCACCCACACCGCACCACCCCTGCTGCGCGCCATCAGCGCCGAGGCGATGCGAAAAAAGCCCGGCCGCACTGAGTACCAGCGCGGGCTGGTAACCACCGCGGCCGACGGCACGCTGCACGTGTGCACCACCGGCAACCAGGGCTCAGGCGTGCTCAGTTCCATGGTGCAGGCCAACGGTCTCATCGTTTTGCACCACGGTCAGGGCAATGTGGCAGTGGGCGACGCGGTGGACGTGATGGTGTTTGAAGGCGTGATCTGACACCGCCACGCGCACCTGCCCGTCCGTCCCCCGCCCCGGCCGCATTAACCTGATGCCATCTGCCGTTTTCTGACCCCTGAACGCCATGCCTTACGCCGCCAAACACCTTGCCCAGCCCCCCTCCCGCGATGAAGTGGACCAAACCACCGGCGCCACCATCGTCGAGTTCGGCACCCCCTGGTGCGGCCACTGCCAGCGCGCCCAGCCGCTGATCGAAGCTGCGCTCAAAGACCGCGCTGAGATCGCCCACATCAAGGTCGAAGACGGCCCCGGCCAACGCCTGGGCCGCAGCTTTGGCGTGAAGCTGTGGCCTACGCTGGTGTTTTTGAAGGATGGGAAAGAAGTGGCGCGACTGGTGCGGCCGCAGGGTGGGCAGGAATTGCAGGATGCGGTGCAGGCTATCGCGGGGTGAATCGCATGGATTCGAGCTGCGATTTCGCCACCGAACTTAGACTTTGTAGATAGCGGGTCTAAGCTTTAATCGGCGACTAGACGCGCCACATGTCTGAGATCGGCCAGGAGCGGCCTGTGGAAGCGAATGAAAGCAGACGCTCAACGTTTGACATGAGCGGTGGCCTGACGGCGCAGCCGGCAGGACATCCACTCGATGGAAGGGTTAGACCGCATCGCCAAACACTCTGATCTGAAAGACGTTGCCTTCAGGATCAACCGCGTTGCAGGCTTTGAAGCCCGGCCCTTTCCAAAGCGGGGTTTGAACGATACCGCCCAGGTTGCTGACCACGCCGCGAGCCCACTCAAGGCTCGGTACGGCGAAGAACAGCTTGATTGCCGTTTCCTCTCTCGGCGCCGGAGGAACCGAAATTTCAAATGTGCTGGCGATGTGCTGCGGGATCGCGTGAACCACCAACTGGATGTCTGGTGATTGCAAGACAGCGTACTCAGCGTCGGAGTGCAACACCTCAGCTATGAGCAACTCACGGTAGAAATTCGTGAGCGGGCCAAGGTTCTTCGCGTAGATGACAGCGCCGACTCTTGCTGGACCAGTCATATGTTTTCCCCCTGATGTGCCGCTCTGGTTGCTTGTAGTCTAACGTGATGCATCCGGCAAAACCTGCTGCATAAACTGGACTGTGCGGGATATTCTGGGCACTGATTTCTCCTGGAAGCGGCTTGCAGCCTTTCTCGTCTCTCTCCCCGACTACTTGGCCACGTAATCATGCCCATGCCCATGCGGGTGCAACGGATGCGCAGGCTGATCCACCGCCACCGCCGTATTCGCCCCCGGCACCGCCTTGCGCGCGAACAGCGTGTACATGGTGGGCACCACAAAGATGGTGAGCAAGGTGCCCAGCGACATGCCGCCCACGATGACCCAGCCGATCTGCATGCGCGTCTCGGCACCGGCGCCGCTGGCCAGCGCGAGGGGAATCGCGCCCAGCACCATAGCGCCGGTGGTCATCAGAATCGGGCGCAAGCGCTGCTCAGAGGCCTTCACCAGCGCATCCACCATCTCCATGCCCTGCTCGCGCAGCTGATTGGTGAACTCCACGATCAAGATGCCGTGTTTGGTGATGAGCCCCACCAGCGTGATGAGGCCGATCTGGGAGTACACGTTGAGCGAGCCGCCGCTCCACTTGAGGGCCAGCAGTGCGCCAATCATCGAAAGCGGCACCGACAGCATGATGACCAGCGGGTCCACAAAGCTCTCGAACTGCGCGGCCAGCACCAGAAAGATGAACACCAGCGCCAGCACAAACACGATGCCCAAGGCACCCTGCGAACTCTTGAACTCGCGCGAGGTGCCGTTGAGGTCGGTGGTGTAGCCGGGTTTGAGCACCTTGGCGGCCGTGGTGTCCATGAAGTTCAGCGCCTCGCCCAGCGAGTAGTCGGGCGAGAGGTTGGCGGTGATGGTGGCCGAGCGACGTTGGCCGAAGTGGTTCAACTCGCGCGGGCTCACGCTTTCGCGCACGTTGACGAGGCTGGACAACGGAATCATCGCGTCGTTTCGGCCGCGCACGTAGATGGTGTCGATGTTCTCGGGCGTGGTGCGCCCGCGCGCCTCGGTCTGCACGATCACGTCGTACTGCTCGGCATCGCGCTTGTAGCGGGTCACGGTGCGGCCGCCCAGCATGGTCTCGATGGCCTTGGCCACCACGTCCACGCTCACGCCCAGGTCGGCGGCGCGCTCGCGGTTCACCTCGATGCGCAGCTCGGGTTTGTTCAGCCGCAGGTCCACATCCGGGCCCACGATGCCAGGGTTCTGTGCGATCTCGGCCATGAAGGCGTTCACCACGCCATTGAGGTTTTCGTAAGTGTCTGAGGTCTGGATCACATAGGTGAGCGGGCGCGAGCGAAAGCCCTGGCCCAGCGACGGCGGTGTGATGAGGAACGCGTTCACCCCAGGCAGGCTCGACACCTTGGGCTGCAGTTCGCGCGCGAGGTTCAGCGTGGTGCGGTCGCGCTTTTCCCAGTCCACCGTGCGGTAGATGACGCTGCCCTGCGCCACCGTGGGGTTGCCGATGTTGGCAAAGATTCGATCGAACTCGCCATAGCCTCGGCCCACCTTTTCCAACTCCAGCGCATAGCGGTTGGTGTAGTCCAGCGTGGCGCCGTCGGGCGCCGTGACGTTGACCAGAATGGTGCCGCGGTCTTCCAGCGGTGAAAGTTCCTGGCGCATGCTGGGGTAGACCACTGCCAGCGCAATGCCACTGGCGGCCATCACGGCCAGCACCAGCCAGCGTGCCTGGAAAAAGGTGCCGCGCCATCCTCCGGGCCGGGTGGAGCCATCCGCCCCACGGCGGCCCCAGCGGGCTGTGACCACCCAGCGCAGCAGGCGGCCGTAGGCACTGGACAGCGCCGTAAGCCAGCGCTCCATGGAACGGTCAAACCAGTTGGGCTTGGGGTTGTGGCGCAGCAGCAGCGAGCACATCATGGGCGACAGCGTGAGCGCCACGAAGCCAGACACCAGCACCGCACCCGCCAGCGCGAGAGCAAACTCCACAAACAGCCGCCCCGTACGCCCGGGGGTAAACGCCAGCGGCGCATACACGGCCACCAGGGTCAGCGTCATGGCCACGATGGCAAAGCCGATCTCCCGGGCACCCTTGATGGCGGCCGAGAAGGGGTCCAGCCCTTCTTCAATGTGCCGGTAGATGTTCTCCAGCATCACGATGGCATCGTCCACCACCAGGCCAATGGCCAGCACCAGGGCCAGCAGAGTGAGGGTATTGATCGAAAAACCGGCCAGTGACATCAGCGCAAAGCTGCCCACCAGGCTCACCGGGATGGTGACGATGGGGATGATGGACGCGCGGAAGGTGCGCAGGAACACAAAGATCACCAGAGCCACCAGCACCACCGCCTCTGCAATGGTGGTGTACACGCTTTTGATGGAGCGGTCGATGAACAGTGAGTTGTCGTTGGCGATGTCGATGCCGATGTCGGGTGGCAGGTCGGCCTTGAGCGTGGGCAACATTTCGCGCACGCCCTTGGAGAGCTCCAGCGGGTTCGCCGTGGCCTGGCGGATCACGCCCACCGAAATCGCCTCGCGCCCATTCAGGCGCACGCGGCTGCGGTCGCTGGCAGTGCCCTCTTCCACCCGCGCCACGTCGCGGATGCGCACCGGGAACCCGTTCACCGTGCGGATCACCACGTTGGAGAACTGCGCGGGGGTGGCCAGGTCAGTCTGCGAGGTGACGCTGAATTCGCGCTGCTGCGATTCGATGCGGCCTGCGGGCAGCTCCAGGTTGTTGCGCCGGATGGCGTCTTCCACATCCTGCGTGGTCAGGCGGTAGCCAGCCATGCGCTCCGGGTCCAGCCACACGCGCATGGCGTATTTGCGCTCGCCATAGATCGGGACGTCGGCCACACCGGTCACGGTTTGCAGCCGCGGCCGGACGATGCGGTTGACCAAGTCGTTGATCTCCAGCGGGCTGCGGGTCTCACTGCTGAAGGCCAGCCACATCACGGGCGATGCATCGGCCTCGACCTTGGCGATCACCGGTTCATCCACGGCATCGGGCAAGCGGTTGCGCACGCGGGCCGTGCGGTCGCGCACCTCGGCAGCAGCGTTGTCGGCGTCTTTTTCCAGCCGAAAGCGCACGCTGATCTGGCTTTGCTCCGCCCGGCTGATGGAGGTGATCACATCCACTGCGTCGATGCCCGCAATCGAGTCTTCCAGCGGCTTGGTCACCTGCGACTCGATCACTTCGGCCGAGGCGCCAGCGTAGCGCACGCTCACGGTGACCACAGGCTCGTCGATCTTGGGGTATTCGCGCACCGTCAGGCGCGTGAAGCTCACCGCGCCGATGAGCAGCACCAGCAGCGACAGCACCGTGGCGAACACCGGTCGGCGGATGGAGATTTCAGCGAGTTGCATGGCAGCTCCGGTGGGTCAGAGGGGAACGGGGCGGTCCATCAACGCCGTCATGCCGGCGAGCGGGCAGGCGGTTGAGCAACGGGCATGCGGGGCGCAGGTGCCCCCGGTGCAACGCGGCTGGCCGAGGCCAGTGCCTGCTGGCAAGGGTTGGCGCCCGGCAGGGGTTCCACCAGCGTGGTGGCTGCCAAGCGCCCACCACCGGGCGCGGGTACTGCCGCGGTGGCTGGCGCAAGCGGTGGTGCACCGTTGGCCGCCGCAGCGGCAGCAGGCGCACCATCGCCGCCGGCGGCGCCAGAGGCCCCACGGGCAGCAGGGCGCGCACCGTTGCTGCCATCCGCGTTGCCACTGCCTCCCATTTCCACCACGCGCACCGCAGTGCCGTCGCGCTGAACGCGCTGTTGCCCGGCAGACACCACCTTGTCCCCCAGGCTCAGGCCCTGCACCACCTCCACAAAACCCGGCATGCGCGCACCCAGAGTGACTGGTGTGCGTTGGGTGATCCGCGAGCCCGGCTCGTTGCCTTCCACGATCTTCAGCACATAGGGCTTGGTGCCATCGGGCACAACGGCTTCTTCGGGGATCACATGGGCATTGCTGCGCTCGGCGAACACGGTGGTCACGCGCGCAAACATGCCAGGGCGCAGTTGCAGTCGGCGGTTGTCAATGCAGCCACGCACCGCGACCGAACGCCCGTCCGCGTCGATCTGGGGGTTGATGGCCTGCACCACGGCGGCGTAGCGCATGCCGGGCAGCGCATCAAAGGTCACTTGCGCCGTCTGGCCGGTGCGCACCTTGCCCTGCAGGCGTTCGGGCAAGCGGAAGTCCACATACACGGCATCCAGGTCTTCCACATTGACGATGTCTGCCCCGTCTTTCAGGTAGTCGCCCACGTTCACGCCGCGGATACCGGCAATGCCATCAAACGGCGCCACGATCTTGAGGCGTGAAGCCGTGGCCTGGGCCAAGGCCAGCTTGGCCTGCGCCACTCCGAGGTTGGCCGCGCTTTCGTCCACCGAGCGCTGGCTGATGAAGCCCTGCGCCACCAGATCCTGGTTGCGCTTGTGGTTGGCCTGGGCGATGGAGAGCTCGGCCTGGCTCTGCTGCACCTGGGCGCGGGGCAGGTGGTCGTCAAACTGCACCAGCATCTGGCCGCGCCGGACCCGCTCGCCATCGCGGAAGTTGAGCTGCGTGATGCGCCCGCTCACCTCGGGGCGCAGCACCACGCTCTGGCGCGATCGCAAACTGCCCACCGCTTCGGCATCGTCACGCAATGCCATCTGGCGTACCGCGACAGCCTCCACCGCCACCACGCGGCCCGCGCCACCCGGTGCACTACCTGCACCACCCCGAGCCCCATTTGAGCCCGAGCCCGCCGGGGCGGCTTGGCTGGTGTCAGCACGGGGAGGCTGGGCGGGTTTCTGGAACCACCAAGCGGCTGTAGACGCTGCGGCAATGCCAATGACTGCAAAAACGAGGGTGCTTCTCTTGGACGCCATGGATCAATCCAACCGGGTGGTGACAAAGGTCAATCGGACAATGTATCAGTACGTATCTTCTACCGTTGCCAACATCAGCAGCACCCGGGGGTCATCCCAATGGATTTACGCGGGCTTTACATGGTGTGCACAAAAAAGGGCTCCCGTGGGAGCCCAGCCAGCCGTTTTGGTGCGTTGCGCACCGGGATAAGGCGGTTACCTGCGGCCCAGCGCCTGGTCCACCCCCCTGTTGGCAAGGCTGTCTGCCCTTTCGTTGCCAGGGTCGCCCGAATGGCCTTTGACCCAGCGCCATTCAATGCGATGGCCGCCCGTGCTGACCAAGGCATCCAGCCGTTGCCAAAGCTCCACATTTTTCACCGGCTGCTTGGAGGCTGTGCGCCAGCCCTTCGCCTTCCAACCGTGAATCCATTCCGTGATGCCCTTGCGCACGTACTCGCTGTCCAGATACAGCGTGACGGCGCAGGGCCGCTTGAGGGCGGTCAGCGCCTCGATCACGGCCATCAGTTCCATGCGGTTGTTGGTGGTGCCCAGCTCGCCGCCAAAAAGCTCTTTCTCGATGGCGCCAGAGCGCAACAGCACGCCCCAGCCGCCCGGACCCGGGTTGCCCTTGCAGGCGCCATCTGTGTATATCTCAACCTGATTCAATCTGTCTTCCTGTCTGTCTGGTCTGTGTAAAGTCGGTGGGACGAAGACGCAGCACCTGCGGTGCGGGCACGGTTCGCCATGGGCACTGTGGCCGCTGCGCGCTGGCGCTGGGTGCGCCAGCCAGGCTCCATCAGCCGCATGCCATGCACGCGCTTGACCGCCACGATGAAATAGGCAGCGCCGAAGATGGGCCACCATTTTTCACCCAACGGGTCCATGAAGCCCCAGCGGTCCAGCCATTGCGGGCTGCGGACCGCAGGACGATAACAGCCAAACCGGGCTGACTCGACCTCGAAACTCAAAAGCCGCAGCCAATCGCGCAGCCGCCGATAGCCAATGAACTCACCTACGTCGGGCAAATAAAGCCGCCCACCGCCAAGCCGCTGGTAGAGCCGCGCGCGGCGCTGACGCAAGCCCCAGAGGCTGGTGGGGTTCAGGCCGCTGATGACCACCCGCCCTTCCGGTACCAGCACGCGCTCTACCTCGCGCAACGCCGCATGCGGGTCGATGCTGAGTTCCAGCGTGTGTGGCAGCACCAGCAGGTCCAGGCTGGCCTCGGCAAACGGCAATGCCACAGGCTCGGCCAGCAAATCCACCACGCGGCGCTGCAAGGGTGCGTCGGCCGGGCCCGCCTCCTGAAAAGCAATGCTCCCCGGCACAGCTTCCTGCCCCAGAGCCAACCATTGGTGCGGCATGCGGTTGGCGCGCAATCCGTCGAGCAGGGGCATGCCCAGTTGCAGGCTGTGATAGCCAAAGATATCGGCCACGGCCTCATCGAAGCGGGCCTGCTCCCATGCCAGCAGGTACCGGCCCGGCGGGGAGTCGAACCAGTGGTGCAAACCTATAATTTGATCGCTCATGAACTTGCTGCCACTGCCCGCCTTTACCGACAACTACATCTGGATGCTGCACGACGGCCGCCAGGCCCTGGTGGTGGACCCGGGCGATCCGGCACCCGTACTGCAGGCGCTGAACGACCTCGGCCTGAGCTTGCAAGCCATTCTAGTCACGCACCACCATGCCGATCACGTCGGAGGGGTGGATGCGTTGCGCGACGCCACCGGCGCCACGGTGTACGGCCCCGCGCGCGAGCGCATCCCCGAACCTCTCGTGCAGCTGTCGCAGGGTGATGTGGTGGAATGCCTCGGGTTGCGGTTCGATGTGATGGATGTACCCGGCCATACGGCGGGCCACATCGCCTTCTACTGCGCGGCCTTGCATGGCGACGCCCCGATCCTGTTCTGTGGTGACACGCTGTTCTCTGGCGGGTGCGGGCGCCTGTTTGAAGGCACGCCTGCACAAATGCTCGACTCTCTGGACCAGTTGGCGGCACTGCCGGGCAACACGCGGGTGTGTTGCGCCCATGAATACACCCTCTCCAACCTGAAGTTTGCGCGCGCTGTGGAACCCGGCAACGCGGCTTTGCTCCACCACATCAGCCACTGTGAAGCCCTGCGTGCGCAGAACCTGCCCACCCTGCCCTCCACCGTGGCGCTGGAGCGAGACATCAACCCCTTCCTGCGTGTACGGCATGCCGCGGTGGCAAAGGCCGCCCAAAGCCACGACGCGCAGGTGCATCAAGAAAACGCTGTAGCGGTTTTGGCCGCGCTGCGCCAATGGAAAAACGAATTCCGATGAAACTTTTGCACATCGCCTGCCTGGCCAGCGCCGTGTGGCTCACAGGCTGCGCCACAGTGGGAACCTCCCAGAGCGACAACACGGCCACCACCAGCAGCGCCCCCGCAGCGCCCACCGCCCCACCCAAAGCCCCGCACACACCGGTATTCCCCAACGGCCCCCTGCAACCCATTTCGGTGGCGCAAGCGACCACGGGCGAAGTGGCATCGCTATCGACCCCGACCGACCTGTGGGACCGCATCCGCCGCGGCTTTGCGATGCCCGACCTGCAGCATGAATTGGTGCCGGACCGTGAGCAGTGGTACGCCACCCGGCCGGACTACATGCAGCGCATGACGGAGCGCTCCAGCAAATACCTATTCCATATTGTTGAAGAGCTGGAGCGCCGCGGCATGCCCACCGAACTGGCACTGCTGCCCTACATCGAAAGCGCGTTCAACCCGCAGGCCGTGTCGGTGGCCAAGGCGGCCGGCATGTGGCAGTTCATGCCCGCTACGGGCACGTATTTCGACCTCAAGCAAAACGCTTTCCGCGATGACCGGCGCGATGTGCTGGCATCCACCCGCGCTGCGCTCGATTACCTGCAAAAGCTCTACAACATGTTTGGCGACTGGCACTTGGCCCTGGCCGCCTACAACTGGGGCGAAGGTAGCGTGGGCCGCGCCATTGCGCGCAACCAGAAGGCAGGCCTGGGCACCAGCTACACCGAACTGAACATGCCTGCAGAAACACGCATGTATGTGCCCAAACTACAGGCCGTGAAGAACATCGTGGCCAACCCCGAAGCGTTCAAGACCGAACTGCCGCTGATCGAGAACCACCCTTATTTCCAGACGGTGGATATCACGCACGATATCGATGTGGCGCTGGTGGCCACGCTGGCTGGCATTCGTGAAGAAGACTTCCGGGCCCTCAACCCCTCGTTCAACCGGCCCGTGATCTTCGCGGCCGGCACGCCCCAGATCCTGCTGCCGTGGGACAACGCCAAGGTCTTCCAGCGCAATCTGGAGGCGCGCCGCGAAGGCCAATATGCCAGCTGGACGGTATGGTCCGTCCCCGCCAACATGAGCGTGTCTGAAGCCGCCCAGCGCGCTGGCATGAGCGAGGCCGACCTGCGCAGCGTGAACAACATTCCCCCGCGCATGCTGATCAAGGCAGGCTCTGCGCTGATGGTTCCGCGCTCCACCACGACGCGGCAGGATGTGTCGTCCCACTTGGCGGACAACGGGCAATTGGCGTTTACACCCGAAGTCGTCACCCGCCGCACCACGGTGCGGGCTGGCAAGGGTGAAACGGTGGCCAGCATTGCACGCCGCTATAAGCTGACGGCGGCCAACGTGGCCGACTGGAACGACGTGCGGGCCAACGCGGCTTTCAAGGTGGGCCAGCAGGTGGTTGTCTATCTGCCTGTGCGCTCTGCCGCACGTGCAACCAGTAGCAGCAGTGCTTCGCGGTCCAGCGCCGCCAGCAAGCGCCCTGCCAATGCGCCAGCACGCAAGGGCGGAACCCCGTCCAAGGTGAAACGCCGCTGATCCGCCCCTATAGCCCCTTGAACAGGGGCTTGTTTTAGCCATTTTTTACGCCGCGCTCGCGCCTCAGGAGGGTGGTAAGCGCCGCGCAAAAAGCGCAGTCGGATCGGCGCTTACAGCTTGAGCGAGTGCATTCCCATCAGGCCCAGGATGCCCATGATGATGAGGTAGAGCGCCACGATGGTGCTGAGCAAGCGCGGCATGATCAAAATGAGAATGCCCGCGATCAGGGAGACAAGCGGACCGATGCTGAGGGTGAATGACATGGAGCAATCCTTGAGGGAGTAAGGGGAAGAAAAAAGCAAAGCACGGGTGTGGTTGGCGTAGGCTAAGCCAACCACGGCGCCGACGAATGTAAGCCATCTTCCCGAGCCGAGGACTCTGACCCAAAGCGGCCCCCACCCCCAAGGCCAAGCAACGTGCGGCGACCACCCCGCAATGCCTTACACGTTGAATTTCAGACGGGCCTTGCGCACGAAATCATTGGTGAAGGTGCGGGCCAGATCAACCCGGGCATCAACCAGTTCCGGGTGCACACGCGAGAGCACGCGCAGCGCCGTGGCAGCGCCCTCGTCCGGCATGAGGCCGTTGGTGGAATAAGTCTCGCGCACCCGCTCAAACGCTGCCAGATACACGCCGCGGTCCCCCATCAGGAAACCTGTCGGTACGGTCTTGACGATGTCGGCCGGCGCAGCGGTCTGCAGCCACTTGAGCGCATGCACCATGCCATTGGCCAGTGCCTGGGCCTGGGCAGCTTTCTTTTGCACAAAGGCTTGCGGCGCATACAGGCAACTGGCTGGCATGGCGCCACCCAGAATCTCCTGCGCCGCCTTCAGGGAGCGCAAGTCACCCACGATGCGCACGTCGCCCTTTTGCTCCAACAGCGTCATGAGTGGATCGGCATGGCAAAGCGCATGCACCTGCCCCGTGCGCAGGGCTGTCATGGCTGAGGCACCAGAGCCCACGCCCACAAACACCACATCACGGGGGCCCATGCCCGCCCGCGCCAGCAGCAGGCTGGCAGCCAGATGGGTGGATGACCCCACAGACGACACACCAACGCGGCGCCCGGCCAAGTCACCCAGGCCCTGATAACGGGGCAACGCGCGCACAGACACGCCCAATGCCAATTGCGGCGCACGGCCTTGCAGCACGAGGGAGCGATAGGCGTGGCCCCGCAGCTGCTGACGGATCGTGTGCTCAAACGCGCCGGCGCACACATCGGCAACCCCCTCCTGCACGGCGTGCAGCGCCATGGCGCCGGCTGAGAAATCCCGCACCGATACGTCGAGCCCTTCGGCCCTGAAATAGCCCAGTTGGTCGGCCAACGCCAGCGGCAGGTGGTACAGCACACCTTGCCCACCCACGGCAATCGTCAGGCTCCCGAGTGAGGGGGGCGTGTCGGCCTGCGGTGCCTGCGAGGCGGTCTGAGCGAGCAGTGCCGAGGCGCACGCAGTGGCCGCCGACAGGGCAGACACAACGGCAAACGAACGGCGGCTGATCAACGGGGAAGTCACAGAGTTGGGGGTAAAAAGAGATACGGAGACCGCGCATCGACTGCGGAAGCGGCCAAGCGGCGCAGCGGTCATGCTGCATTGCAACAATCGTGCCGTAAACCCGGCACATTCGCATCAGGGAGAGCCCCGTGGGGGTTACTACGTACAGAAACGCCGCAGGCGCTCGGTCTACTGCAAATCGCTAGCGCGGCGGCTCCGTCAGAAAGACAGAAGGCACCACAAGCCCTCTACCGGTAGCCGATGAACAGGATGGCAATGTTCACTGCAAAGGCGCCCGCCCAGAGTGCGCTGCGCGCCGTGGGCATGTCTGACACGTACATCATGATGTAGAAGATGCGTAGCATGACGTACAAAAGTGCCAGCATGTCCAAAAGTGTCTGCCCGACCCCCAGCAAGTGCGCAATGATGACCGCGCCAATGAAGAACGGCAGGCTCTCAAAACTGTTGGCCTGCGCTGCGTTCGCGCGGGCGCGCCAATCGGTCTGGCGCGCCATCCATGCGCGAGGATCATGGTTGTCAAAACCACCGTCCTTGCGCGATTTGCCAAAGTTGCCGCTCTTGGCCAACCAGGCGCAGGCAATGGGCAGCAATGCCGCCACCAGCACGCACCAATAGGCCACCGTAAACCGTGCAACGTGCATGCTGGTGTTCATGATATTTCAAGCCTTTTAGGGCTCCAGCGCTTGATAGGAAAGCGCTGGCAGCTATTAATTTGGGAGTATTCTAGCGGTTTGGCAACGCACGCGGCGCCCACCGCGCTATCGGCGGTCCACCAGCGCGTGCGCAATGGTGCCCAGGTCTACGTATTCAAGCTCACTGCCCACGGGCACCCCCCGCGCCAGCCGGGTCACGTGAACACCCCGGCTCTTCATCGCCTCGCTGATGACGTGCGCAGTCGCCTCGCCCTCGGCGTTGAAATTGGTGGCCAGGATCACCTCCTGCACCACGCCATCGGAGGCGCGTTCCATGAGCTTGTGCAAGCCGATCTCCTTCGGGCCCACGCCATCGAGCGGACTGAGTCGGCCCATGAGCACGAAGTACAGCCCCTTGAACGCGCCAGTGCGCTCCAGCGCCGCTTGGTCGGCAGGCGTCTCCACCACGCACAGCCGCGTGGCATCGCGCTCCGGGTCCAGGCAGGTGCTGCACACCTCGGCCTCGGTGAACGTATGGCACAGCGCACAGTGGTGCACCGTGCCCACAGCATCCCCCAGCGCCCGCGACAACGCCAGCGCACCTTCGCGGTCATGCTGCAGCAGATGAAACGCCATTCGCTGCGCCGACTTCACCCCCACGCCCGGCAGCCGGCGCAGCGCCTGGATCAAGACATCGAGAGAGTTGGCGGTGGGCATGCAAGAAGACCTAAAAAAAGCGAGAGAGACTGAGGAAGCAGCTTTCTATCTGACTTAAATCCCCCGCCTTCAAGGGCGTAGCGAGCGGGATCAGCTGCTAGGCGGACGGAGCACAGGAACCGGAACGTACTTTCTGTACGTGAGGATTCCGAGCACCGCCCAACGACGCAGATGACCCGCGCAGTAGCCCACCCCTCAGAAAGGGAATTTCATGCCGCCGGGGAGGCCTGGCATGCCTTGCGTGAGCTTGCCCATCTTCTCTGCCGAAGTCTCCTCGGCCTTGCGCACGGCGGCATTGAACGCCGCAGCCACCAAGTCTTCCAGCATGTCCTTGTCTTCGGCCAGCAGGCTGGGGTCGATGGTGATGCGCTTGACGTCGTGTTTGCAGGTCATGAGCACCTTGACCAGGCCAGCGCCAGATTCGCCCTCCACCTCAATGAAGGCCAGTTCGTCCTGGGCCTTCTTGAGGTTGTCCTGCATCGCCTGGGCTTGCTTCATGAGGCCGGCGAGTTGTCCTTTGTTGAACATGGTGTGGTTTCCTTTTCAGTTGAAATCGGTCAGTGAAATCAGGGGAATTCGCGGATCGGATGCACAGGTGTCACAACGGCAAGCCCAGCAACACCAGCAACGGACCCAGCAATCACGCGGGCTTGATGCTGCCGGGGACAATTTTGGCCCCGTAGTCGCGCACCAGCGACTGCACGAAGGGGTCGTTCATGACGATCTCCTCGGCCCGGCGCTGGCGTTCTGCGGCGGCAGCGGCATTGCGGCGGGCGGGACTGTCGATGACCACCCCCACCTCCACGCTGATCTGCGTGGCATGCCCCGCAGCCTCCAGCGCAGCCCGCAGGCGCTCGCGCGCCGTGGGCTGGTTCAGAGATTCTCGCTCCACGCGCAACAACCAATGGCCGCCATCGCGCGCCACCAGTTGTGACTGCAGGGCCAGCTCGCGCACCAGCGCCGTAATCGCTTCGGCGGCCACCAACTGCTGCACGGTGGCATGCCAGACATCGCCCTCTTCCGTGGGCGTATACCGGGCAGACACCGGCGTGGGCGCAGACAGGGGCTGCACGCTGGGCTGCAGACGCTCGCCCGGCTCGGGCGCGGTGCGCACCGGGATAGCTACAAATTCAGGAGCTTTCTGCGCTTGCTGGACGGGCGCTAGAGCCTTTTTTTGATCAAAATCGTCCGGCGAGCGTACGGGCAGCGGCGTGGCAGACCGCACTGCGGGTGCAGCCGCCACAGCGGTGCTTCCGTCGTCGGGCGAGTCCGGCCAGGGGGGAGGCTCGTGCGACGGGTTTTCTGCAGTCTCCCGCGGGGCAGTTTGTGGCGCTCTGTGCGAAGCGTCTGAATCGCCACGTGAGATTTCTGGCGAAGGCCGGGCTGTGGGACTCACCACCGCCTGCGGCGGCGTTGTGGGGGCGGCAGCGGTTGGCGTGACCACCGTGCCTACGGTCGATGCCGCGGGCGCTGCAGGCCCAGAGGCGGGCGGCACCGGAGGTGCAGCGCGCTGCTCAGGCGACGCTAGAGTTTTTTTTTCAGCCGCTCCGCCCTGGGGTTTGAAGGCCAGCAGGCGCAGCAGCACCATGGTCAGCGCTGCATATTCGTCGGGCGCCAGACCCAGTTCGCTGCGGCCGTGCAGGCACAGGCTGTAGAGCAGTTGGGTTTCATCGGCGGGCATCAGTGCCGATAGCCGCGCGGTTTCCAGGGCTTCGGAGTCGTTGGCATCTACAGCGCCCGCCATCTGCGGCACCGCCTGGAACACGGCCATGCGCTGCAGCACGGCACTCATTTCTTCGAGCGTGGATGCGGCCGAAAGCCCGTTCATGCGCAACGCGTCCGAGGTTTCAACCACCGTCTTGCCATCACCCTCGGCCAGGGCATCGATGAGGCGAAAGACGTAGGAACGGTCCACAGCGCCCAGCATCTGGCGCACGCCGGCCTCCTGCAACTGGCCGCTGCCGAAGGCTATGGCCTGGTCGGTGAGCGAGAGCGCGTCGCGCATCGAGCCGCGCGCGGCGCGCGACAGCAGGCGCAGCGCTTGCGGCTCTGCAGGCACGCTCTCCTGGGCCAGCACGCGGGTGAGGTGCTCCAGCACCGTTTCGGGCGCCATGGGTCGCAGGTTGAATTGCAGGCAACGGCTCAGCACCGTGACCGGCACTTTCTGCGGGTCGGTGGTGGCCAGCACAAATTTGAGGTATTCGGGCGGCTCTTCGAGCGTCTTAAGCATGGCGTTGAACGCCGTGTTGGTCAGCATGTGCACTTCGTCGATCATGAAGACCTTGAAGCGCCCCTGCACAGGCTTGTAAACGGCCTGCTCCAGCAGGCTTTGCACCTCGTCCACGCCACGGTTCGAGGCCGCGTCGAGCTCGGTGTAATCCACAAAACGACCGCTGTCGATGTCGGTGCAGGCCTGACACACACCGCAGGGCGTGGCGGTGATGCCACCGTTGCCATCGGGCCCCTGGCAATTGAGCGACTTGGCCAGGATGCGCGACACAGTCGTCTTGCCCACGCCCCGCGTGCCCGTGAACAGGTAGGCATGGTGCAGGCGCTGCTGCGTTAACGCGTTGGAGAGGGCCTGAACCACATGCTCCTGCCCCACCATTTCGGTGAAATTGCGAGGGCGGTACTTGCGGGCGAGCACGAGGTAGGACATGGGGGTGATTCTAGGGCCCATGGCGCATCGGTTTTTTTGCGCTGCACATGGCCGCAGTGGGCTTGCCTTTCACAAAATCACCACGCCATTTGCGGACAAGCAAAAAATGGCGCCACCGTTCAGAGGGTAGAATCCTGCCTTGACGGGCCTCCTCGCATGGTGAAGCGGCCAACCGGGTCAGGTGGGGAACCAAGCAGCCCTAACTGTGGAGTCAGTGCCGGGGGTAAGGCTCGTCAACTTCTCTTTTTTTTCGCCCCCGCTTTTCTTTTTCTTCCATTTGCACTGCGGTGCCTGTGGATGTCTTATTTCCCCTACCCCTTTTTAGTTTGGCTTTGATTCCGCCTATTGGGCTGTGTGTCCAAGGCTGTGTCAGCGTTTTCCCACGATGGGACAAGACGGTTGGAAACACCCACCCGCCCGGGTTTTTTGCACACTTTGTGGCATTCGTTTCAACCCTTTTGTTCCACGGGTGCCCACATGCCAGCCCTTTCGACAGCGCCAATGCCAGTGTTGTTGTTGCCCCGCCGCCGTGCTCGCGCAGTTAACTTGTTGGGGGTGTCGTGTTTGTGTTTAGCAGCGTTTGGCAACAGCCACGCTGTGGAGGCCACTTTTGGCAGCGAAGCAATGGCGAACTGGCAGGAGGAATTGCAGACGGAGAAGCAGGCCTTTGCGCCAAGCTTTGAGTTGAACACCACCATCTTGCCCAGCGTCGGCGATGCACTGAACTCTGGCAGTGCCGCTTATCGCGGCGGCTTTGCCACCGGCACTTCATCCAATGCCACGCAGCATTTGGACCTCACGCGCTGGCTCACACCCGACAACAGCACGAACCGCTTTGGCCTCACCCTCGGGCTCAGCGGGCCGGTAAACCTTTCTTCGCCTACCAGTTCAGCCGCCAGCGTTGCGCCAGGCGCCGCGCAATCACCCACACAGCTGGACCTGGGCGTGCGCTGGCGCTCACAGCTGCAGCGGGGCCGGCATCTGGACGTATCGGCATGGGCGCAGACGCCCGACGCGATGGGACTCATCTGGCAAACCCAGCCACCCGCCTACGGCACACGGGTGGAGGTGCAATGGGCCTCCTCGCGCACGCGCGGGCTGATGCCCGAATTCGGCGCCATCGGCGTGCAGTTGCAAGGGGGCTCGCGCCTGGTGCTGCGAGCCCGCAAAGGCGGCCCGATGCTGTACTACCGCGCCAAATTCTGAGTTCGGCTGAAGAACAGCACGACTGCGGCTATGGCTTCTGCAGCCAGCGCAGCGCGCCATCGCCCGCTGCGCGACCCGTGGAGAAGCTGGCTGTGAGCAGGTAACCCCCCGTGGGCGCTTCCCAATCCAGCATTTCGCCAGCACAGAAAACGCCAGGCAATGCGCGGGCCATGAGATGTTCATCCAGCGCTTCAAAAGTAACGCCACCGGCGGTGCTGATCGCCTCATCGATGGGGCGCGTTGCCACCACGGTGACCGGCAAGGCCTTGATCGCGTGCGCCAAGGCGACGGGGTCGTTCATGCCCTCCTTGCCCAGGTGTTCGTAAAGCACACCGGCCTTGATGCCATCCAGCCCCAGGCGGCTTTTGAGGTGGCTGGACAGTGACCGCGAGCCGCGCGGGTGGCGCACCTCCACCAACACGCGTTCAGGTGTGTGGTCGGGCAGCAGATCCAGGTGGAATGTGGCGTGGCCATGGGCCTCGATCTCGTCGCGCAGCAGGTGGGATGCGGCATACACCAGGCTGCCCTCCACGCCCGTAGCGGTTGCCACAAACTCGCCCCGGCGCTGAAAACTGCGGCCCTGGCTGTCGGTGAAGCTCAAAGCCACGGTCTTGAACGGCTGGCCCTCAAAGCGCTCGGTAAAGTGCGGCGTCCACCCCACCGCGGGGCTGGGTGTGCGGCCGATCAACTCCTGCAGAAAGGCACGGCGGGTTTCACCGGCGGGCGCGTTGCCGCGCAGCACGTCAAAACCGCAGTTGGCCGGGCGCAGCGGCGCCACGGGCACGCCGCGCTCTGCCAACTTGGGCACCCACGCGCCGTCAGACCCCAGGCGCGCCCAACTGGCGCCTCCCAGTGCGAGCACCACGGCCTTGGCGCGCACGCGCACGGCGCCCGCAGGTTCTGAGAACACCAGCGCTTGGTCTTCGGCCCAACCCTGCCAGCGATGGCGCATGTGGAACTGAACACCCTGCGCGCGCAGCCGCTGCAGCCAGGCGCGCAGCAGCGGAGCGGCTTTCATGTCGGCCGGGAACACGCGGCCAGAGGTGCCCACAAAAGTCTGCACGCCCAGGGCCTGCGCCCACGCGCACACTTCGGGCCCGCCGAACGCCTGCAGCAGCGGCTCGATGTGTGGCTGGCGCTCCGCAAACCGGGTGGCAAATGTGGCATGGGGCTCCGAATGGGTGAGATTGAGCCCGCCTTTGCCCGCCAGCAGGAACTTGCGCCCCACCGAGGGCATGGCATCGAACAGGTGCACCGTCGCGCCACCTTGCGCCAGCACCTCGGCGGCCATCAGGCCCGCGGGCCCGCCGCCCACGACAACGGCATCGCAGCGCAGTTCAGTGGCCGCGTCGCCTGCCAAGGGAGTGGGTGCATTCATGGGGAAACCTCTGGATCAGCAATCAACAAAACAAAAGGGGCAAGGCTCAGAAAAGCGAGCCCTGGATGGGGCCAGGCGCATCACCTTCGGCCACGGCGGGCAAGGACGCGGGATTTGCCGGTGCGCCAGGCGGTGACGCATCGGCGGCCGCCGGTCCGCGGGCCTGTGACGCGGGGGCGAGAGTATGCCCCACCGCCGGGCGGGCACCGGCCGTGCCTAGGGATGTGCCTGCAAAGTCAGAGTCCGCGCCGTCTTCGGGCACCATCACCAAGCGCCCATCGCCCGTCAGGAAAGCCGCCCGCACCGGCGCATCCGGCACCTGCAGCCGCACCGCGGCGCGGTACCGCTGCAGTTGGGCGATCAAGCCAGGCTGGCGTTCAGGCTCTGCAGCGCTTTTGTAGTCCAGCACCCACCAGCCCGCTTGCTCGGGCGGTTGGTGGCGGTGCACGAGGCGGTCGATGCGCAGGCTCTGGCCCTGATACCGCAGCGGGGCTTCGTTGATGGTGGTGTCCACCATGGCCCCATCCCAGGCCCAGGCGCCCTCGCCCGCCAGGATGCGCCGTGCGGTGTGGGCGGCATGGCGCGCAGCATCTACCGTGATGTCGAAATCCTGTGCGAGCCGCGCCACACGCGCGGCGGGCCAGCCGTCTGCGCGCAGGTCAGCCAGTGCCGGGCCCGCCACCCCAGCCTGCTCCAGCAACTGGTGCATGGCCTCACCCCAGCGCGATGCGGGCGTGGAAAGTGCCACTCCAGACACCAACGCCTCGGCAGCGCTGCCCTCCGCTTCACGCTGAGGCGCGCGCAGGGCCTCGGGCAACAACGGCAACTCCGCCAGCGTGAAATGGCCGTGTTCACTGCCGATGGCGTCGTGCGGGCCCCCTGCCTCAACGCCTGCAGGCACGTTGGCGTCCACGAGCAGGGGCGCCAGCCGGTTCCACCAGCTGCCCGGCGCAGACACGCTGGGCAGCACGGACGACAGCGCCAGGCAGTGCTTGGCGCGCGTCATGGCCACGTAGAGCATGTTCAGTTCTTCGCGCTGGCGGGCCTGTTGTTCGGCTGCGAGCGCGGCTTCGGCGCTGGGCGGTGGGTTGGATTCGCTGGCCAGGAACACAAAGCCCGCGGGCTCGGTTTTCTCTCCGGGCCAGTCCACCAGCACGCCCATGGTTTCGGCCTTCTGCGGGCGGGTGTCGGTGTCCAGCAGCAGCACGCAGCGTGCCTCCAGGCCCTTGGCGCCGTGCACGGTGAGCAGACGCACCGCCTGCGCATCCACACGGCCGGGGGCGCGCACGCCGCCTTTTTTCATGGCACGCACAAAGGCGTAGGGTGTGAGGTAGCGGCCGCCATCGTGTTGCAGCGAAGCCGATAAAAGCGCGCGCAGATTGGCCAGCACGGCCATGCGCTGGGCCGCAGGCGCCGCAGCGGCAAACCGCGCCAGTACGTCGCCGTGCTGGTAGATCGCGTGCAGCGCATCGTGGGGCGGCAACGCATCCACCCAAGCCTTGTATTGAGCCAAATCGGCCCCTAGCGCTTGTGCATCCAGCGCCAGCAGCTCACTTTTTTGGAGCAAATCAAACCAGCTGCAGCCGGCATGCTCGGGCTGGCGGCGCATGGCGGCCAAGGCCACCAGGGTGTCATCGCCCACACCAAACAATGGCGATTTGAGCGCTCGCGCCAAAGACAGGTCGTGGCCGGTGGAGACCAGTGCATCCAGCAAAGCCACCACATCCTGCACCTCGGGCGCATCGAACAGGTCGGCCTTTTCAGGCTGTACGCAGGGCAGGTGGAGGGCGCGCAGCGCTTCTTGCATGCTGGCCAGCCGGTCGCGCTTGCGGGCCAGCACCAGCACTTCGTTGGGCGGCGTGCCCGCGGCGATCTGCTGGGCCACCCAAGCGGCCGCCTGCGTGCACTCGCGCATGCGCTGGGTTTCCTCGGGCTCGTGGCGCGGCTCGGTCAGGCTGTCGCGCCAGGCAAAGGGGTCACTGCCGCCGCCGTCGCCGCTGTCCGGAAGCAGGATGGGCGGCAGGCGCAGCAGCACGCCTGGGTCTTTGGATTCGGTGGTGTGGTCGCGAAAGCCGCTGGTCTCATGCTGCGCCTGCGCAGTGCCCATCACATGGTTCACGGCGGCGATCACGCCGGTGGCGTTGCGGCGCGTGTGGTCGCAACTGAGCAGATCTCCGCCCAGCCCATCGCGCACAAAGGCCTGCGCAGCGATGAACACCTGCGGCTCGGCCCGGCGAAATCGGTAGATGCTCTGTTTGGGGTCGCCCACGATGAACACGCTGGGTGCACTGGCGCCGCCGCCCGAGCCCGCATAGCCCGCCAGCCAGGCGTGCAGCGCCTGCCACTGCAACGGGTTGGTGTCCTGAAATTCATCGACCAGCAGGTGGCGGATGCGCGCATCGAGCCGCTCTTGCACCCAACCCGAGAGCACCGGGTCTGCCAGCATGACCAGTGCGGTGCGCTCCACATCGTTCATGTCCACCCAGCCATGCTGCTGCTTGACGGCGACAAACTGCGCGATCAGGCAACGTGCCAGCCTTGCCATGCGCTGCTGGTGCTGCCAGGCCTCGTGCTGGCGCCGCGCCGTCAGCAGGCGCTGCAACTCGGGCTCGGCCTCCTGCGCAGCAGCGAACTTCTCCAGGTTCTTGGACAGGCGGTCCTCCTTGGCCACGAACATGGCTTTGCGCAACAGGTCGAGCCGCTGGTTCAAGTTGGCACACGCCAGCGCATCGATGATGGCGTCTGCTGCCTTCTGTGGCGTCTTGTTTGCCTCGGTGCCCAGTGCCTTGGCGCGTGCCAGCCAGCGCTGATGGCTGGCATCGCCCTGCAATGCCTCGGCCGGTTCGGTGAATGCAGCCAGGTCGGGATACTGCACCTGAAAGGGCGGTACAGAGGCATCGACCACGCCCGCAGCGTCAGCCAGATCAAACTCCACCCGCTTGGCCAGCGCCGCTGTCAGGGCCTTGTGCGTCTGCGAGCGACCGTGGCGCGCCACCACTGCTCGGTAATCGGCCCGCAAACCATCGCTGGAAGCCACGGTGTGCAGGAACGGGCTCCACACCTCGCGCACGGCCTCCGCATCGTCTTCAAGCAGTTCAAAGTGGGCGGGCAGGCCGCGCTCCTGCAGCAGTGCCAAGGGTGCGGTGCCCAGCAATGCGGCGAACCAGCTGTGGAAGGTACGGATCTGCACCGGGCGGCCGCTGGTCAGCATTTGGCGATACAAATTTTGTAGCGCTTCGCGCTTATCCAGAGCGCGCTGGGGGCTGATTCCCCTTGAAATGAGTTCACGGGTCAGCTCGTCCAACGGCGCATGGGCAAACGCCTCCAGCCATTCCTGCAGGCGCTGGCGCATCTCGCCCGCCGCTTTTTTGGTGAAGGTGATGGCCAGGATCTCGTGCGGCGCGCAACCGTCCAGCAGGGCGCGCAGCATGCGCGAGACGAGCATCCACGTCTTGCCCGCGCCAGCGCAGGCCTCCACAGCCACGCTGCGGGCCGGGTCGCAGGCGATGGCGTAGAAGGCTTCGCGCGAGACTGGCTGGCTGTTGTGTTCGTAGGCGGCCGTGGCCAAAACGTGTTGGGTCACCGGTGCGGCCTCAGTCATTCCAGAAATCCTTGCGGCACAGGCCGCGCGCCGCGCAGTAGTCGCACACAGCGCCCTCGCCCAGCGCGGGCATGGGTGCGCCGGCGGCGATGCGAGCGAAATCGTGCTGAATGCCCTCCAAGAGCAGGTCGCGCAGGTGCACCACTTCGTCCTGCTCGTGCATCTGGGTTTCTCCGCGCTCGCCCACGTTCACGTAGGCGGCGCGCAGGGTGTCGTGGCTCAGCAGGGCGGCATAAAACGCAAGCTGGGTGTCCTCAGCGCCCGCCCCGATGCGCTTGCGGGTGACAGCGTCGTTCTCGGTCTTGTAGTCGATGACAAGCGTTGTGGGCTCGCCCGTGGTTGAGACGGCATCAATACGGTCAATCGTGCCCACCAGTTGCAAGCTGCCCAAAGGCTGCGTGGTCTGCACCTCGGCCTGGCGGAAATGGCCGCCGTCCCGCTCGTGCTGCGCCAGCCAATGCAGATAGCCGTCGCGCACCTGGGGCCAGCCTGCCGCAAAAGGCAAGAAATCGCCATCGCCCAGGCGTTGCTCCCGCGTTACAGCCTGCGCTGCGCTGTCCATGCGGGCCACTCGCGCGACTGCGTCTTCGGTGGGGTTCGCCAGCAGGGCCTCATGAAAGTGCTGCAACACGGCGTGCAGCCAGGTACCAAAGTCCCGCTTGTCCACTTCGGCGGCCAGTTCATCGGCCTCTTGCAGCCCCAATTGGCGCAGCGCGAAAAAACGATAGGGGCAGTGCCGCAGGTCGGAGTACGCGGTGGACGACAACCGCTGCAGGGGAAGCGCTTGCCCGCTGGGCAATGGCCGTGCCGTGGGTTGGGCTTCCACGGTGCGCGGGCTGCGCCCGTCAGTCCCTTCGGTGGCGTCGCCGTCCAAATGCAAGGCCAGCACCAGGGGGCTGGCCAGCAAGGGTTCGCCGCCTTCGTCCCCAGAGCGCCACAGCACATCCACGCACGGTGTGCGCAGCGCCTGCTGCCAGGCGGCACGCTGGGCGGCCTCCAGGGTTTCGCGGGTGGGCAGGCCCCAGGCCTGGCGCTGCTGCGCCGTCCAGTCGCCCGGCGGCTCGGGGGCGGCCTGCAGGCGCTTTTCGTCGCAACCGGGGAGCACCAGTGCGGCAAATGGGCGGGCCAGCAGCTGGGGCATGGGCAACACGATCACGGGCACTTCGCCGGGCTGCGGCGGTACATACCTTGCCGCCTCCAGCACCTCGTTGGCCCAGCGGGTGAATTCGGCCAATGCCATGCGGCGGCCTATGCCGTCCCAACCGTCCAGCTCAGCGTCCTGGCCTGTCTGCAAGCGCAGTACGGCCAGCACGCGGGCACCGGCTGCGTCATCTTCCAACAAGGGCCACTGGCCGCTGGCCTCCAGCAAGGTGCGCAGGGCGCCAAGCCATTGCACCAAGCTGCGAGGCGCCGCCATGGCCCCGCGCAATGCCTCGACTCGCTCCACACAGGCGGCCAGCGCGGGCTTGCCAGGGCTGTTGGAGCCCACCGCGCCAGGCGCATCGGCCCACATGGCGACGCCGGCTTTGCGAAGAAAGCGCTCCAGCGTGTTGACCTCAGCAGCTGGCAGCGCTGGCGCGTGCTTGAGCCAGTCCAGCACCTCGTCGGCCGTGGCGTTCCAAGCGCAGGCCTTGAGCGCGGCCATCAGTTGCGCCGCGGCCCGGGTGGTAGACAGGGTCCAACCGTTTTCGTCCCGCACGGCAACCCCGCTGCTCGCCAGATGGGCGCTGATGCGGCGTGTGAGCGCGCGGTCGTTGGCCGCCAGCGCCACCGGCGTGTGGCCTGCCACCACATGCGCGAGCACGCAGGCAGCGGCGCGCTGGGCTTCGTCCTCGGCATCGTGGGCGGCGTGCAGTGCAATGTGGCCCATCGCGAATGGTGCCTGCGCAGCAGATGATGGCACCTCTGGCGCCAGGGGCAGGGCTAGTGCCTTATCGCCCCAGTGTTTCAGCAGGGCACGGGCCAGAGGCTCTTCCTGAAAACCTTGCAGCACGATCAAGGCGTCTACCGACTGGCGCACGCCGGGCTCGAAAAGAACGTCCGTGGCATGGCGTGACGCCAGCACCCATTCCAGCGCAATGCGGGCCACCACGGCTTCCAGCCGCAAAGCCGATCCCTCGTCCGCTTCGGGCAACAGACTGCGCGCCTGGGCACCCCAAGCATCTCGCGCGTGCGGCGGCACGGCTGCTACAGCGGCAGCCAGTTGGGCAGCCCCTTCTTGCAAGGGGGTCGCCAACACATCGCGTTGGGCCGCAAGGCCTGTCTGGTCCAGCAGCGCACGTGCGGTCAGCGTGTCGCGCGCGACGTCACCTGCCAGATCGTTGCCCGCTGGCACGAACACTGACAATTGGCGCGCCCAGTTGCGTGTGGTTTCAAACCGCGGGGCAAAACCGTCCTGGTGACGCTCGCCCCAATAGCGTTGCGCCAAGGGCATGAGCTGGGCATACGGGACCAGCACCACGGTGCGCGCAGGATGGGCGCGCAGCAGCTGCATCTGTGCTTCTACCCGGGCCAGCACGGCGTGCCACAGGGCATCGCACTGATCGCTTTTCGCTATGACTGTCATAGCGTCACAAGGCCCGGCCACACCGGTGAACGTGGAATTGGTTTCTGTCACAATCGCCAGACTTTAAACGTATACCGGTCGCAACCCGCCCAGACACAAGGAATCCGACATGGCCAGCGAACTCATCAAACACGTCTCTGACGCCAGCTTTGAAGCCGATGTGCTCCAACCCGGCACGCCCGTGCTGGTGGACTACTGGGCCGAATGGTGCGGCCCCTGCAAGATGATTGCCCCCATCCTCGATGAAGTGGCAGGCACCTATCAGGGCAAGCTGCAGATCGCCAAGATGAATGTGGACGAAAACCGCGAAATCCCCGCCAAGTTCGGCATCCGTGGCATCCCCACCTTGATGTTGTTCAAGGACGGCCAACTGGCCGCCACCAAGGTCGGCGCGATGAGCAAGGCGCAACTGACCGCCTTCATCGATCAGCAACTGGCCTGAGCCAGCAACAGACTCCCCGTGCTGCCTTGGCGGGCGGGGATGTTCGGCTGGCAGAGCCCCCGCGTGGCGCGCTTAGATCAGACAGAATCCAGCCCCGTGGTTCTCCCGCTTTTTTTCCTGTCATAATTCCTTCAGATCACCGGCCTGCACGCATTGGCAGCCGGACCGAGATCCCCCGGCGAGCCGGGCCTGCAAACAGCAGCCCATCCGGCACCAGCCCCCTCCCCCAAGATTCTTACCCACTCCGCCAAGGAGTCACTCCATGCACTTAAACGAACTCAAGGCACTGCACGTGTCTGAAGTCCTGAAGCAGGCCGAAGAACTCGAAATCGAAAACACGGGCCGGATGCGCAAACAGGAGCTGATGTTTGCAATCATCAAAAAGCGCGCCAAGGCCGGCGAGCAGGTGTTTGCAGACGGCGTGCTGGAAATCCTGCCCGACGGTTTCGGCTTTCTGCGCAGCCCTGACACCAGTTTCACGGCCAGCACGGACGACATCTACATCAGCCCCAGCCAGGTGCGCCGCTTCAACCTGCACACCGGCGACATGATCGAAGGCGAAGTGCGCACGCCCAAGGATGGCGAGCGCTACTTTGCCCTCACCAAGCTCGACGCCGTCAACGGCGGCCCGCCGGAGCAGAACAAGCACAAGGTGATGTTCGAAAACCTGACGCCCCTGTTCCCAAAGGAACAGATGCGTCTGGAACGCGAGATCAAGGGCGAGGAAAACATCACCGGCCGCATCATCGACATCATCGCGCCCATCGGCCGTGGCCAGCGCGCTTTGATCGTTGCGCCGCCCAAGAGCGGCAAAACGGTGATGATGCAGCACATCGCCCACGCCATCACGGCCAACAACCCCGACGTGCACCTGATGGTGCTGTTGGTGGACGAGCGCCCTGAAGAAGTGACCGAGATGCAGCGCACGGTCAAGGGCGAGATCATTGCATCCACCTTCGACGAGCCTGCAGCCCGCCACGTGCACGTGGCCGAGATGGTCATCGAGCGCGCCAAGCGCCTGGTCGAATTGAAGAAGGACGTGGTGATCCTGCTCGACTCCATCACCCGCCTTGCACGCGCCTACAACAACGTCGTGCCCTCCAGCGGCAAGGTGCTGTCCGGCGGTGTGGACGCCGCCGCGCTGCAACGCCCCAAGCGCTTCTTCGGCGCCGCGCGCAAGGTGGAAGAAGGTGGCTCGCTCACCATCATCGCCACCGCGCTGGTCGACACCGGCAGCCGCATGGACGAAGTGATCTTTGAAGAATTCA
>PJUL01000484.1_pt1 | contig 28080 bp, 27 predicted proteins | sample 1512221 | NCBI WGS metagenome assembly PJUL01 (sample SAMN08177667, study PRJNA422409) | Feces metagenome, whole genome shotgun sequencing project.
ACGGTCAGGTTATAGACCTTGTTCCACTTCTGCAGCAGCGCCATGAAGTCCATCAACAGCCCGACCTGCGCATCGCTCAAGCCCAGCGCCAGCGCATCGGCCCCGGCTTGCAGTTGCTGGCGCAGGCTGTCGTTGTTGCTGTTCACCACCATCGTCATGCCGCCACTTCACCTTCTGCCTTGGCGGGCGCTGCCGGGGCCACCGCAAACTCCTTGAACCCGCCCTTCTTCAAATGCACCATCAGCAGCGAGATCGATGCGGGCGTGATACCCGTGATGCGCGAGGCATGGCCCAACGTTTCCGGCCGGTGGCGGCTGAGCACTTGACGCGCCTCGATGCTCAGGGCCGTGACCTGCATGTAGTCCAGGTCGGGCGGCAGGCGCAGCTTCTCGAAGTGTGCGGCGCGCTCCACTTCATCCTTCTGGCGGTTGATGTAGCCCGCGTACTTGGCGGCAATCTCCACCTGCTCCAGCACCGGGGCGCTCAAGTCGCCCAGGGTTTCACGTGAAACATCGGCGGTTGCGTACTTGCCACCGTCCATCGACATCAAGTTGGCGTAACTCACATCGGGGCGGCGCAGCAACTCGAACAGGTTGTACTCGTGCTCGATGCTCTTGCCGAGCACGCGCTCGGATTCGGCGGCGGGCAGGTTGCGCGGGTTCACCCAGGTGGCCTTCAGGCGTTCTGTTTCACGTGAAACCGCATCGCGCTTGCGACTGAAAGCATCCCAGCGCGCATCGTCCACCAGGCCCATCTGGCGGCCCACTTCCGTCAGGCGCATGTCCGCATTGTCCTCGCGCAGTTGCAGACGGAACTCGGCCCGACTGGTAAACATGCGGTAGGGCTCGGTCACACCCTTGGTGATGAGGTCGTCCACCAGCACGCCCAAGTAGGCCTCGTCGCGGCCGGGCAGCCACGGCGCATCGCCCCGGCATTGCAGCGCGGCGTTGATGCCGGCGAACAGGCCCTGGGCCGCCGCCTCTTCGTAGCCGGTGGTGCCGTTGATCTGCCCGGCAAAGAACAGGCCTTGGATCTGGCGCGTTTCGAAGCTGCTCTTGAGCGAGCGCGGGTCAAAGTAGTCGTATTCGATGGCGTAGCCGGGGCGCAGGATGTGCGCGTTTTCCAGGCCGGGCATGCTGCGTACTAGGTCGTACTGGATGTCGAACGGCAGGCTGGTGCTGATGCCGTTGGGGTAGAACTCGTGCGTGGTCAGGCCTTCGGGTTCCAGAAAGATCTGGTGGCTGTCCTTGTCGGCAAAGCGGTTGATCTTGTCCTCTACGCTGGGGCAGTAGCGCGGACCCACGCCCTCGATCTTGCCGGTGAACATGGGGCTGCGGTCGAAGCCGCTGCGGATGATGTCGTGCGTGCGCTCGTTGGTGTGGGTGATCCAGCAGGGCACCTGCTGGGGGTGCATCTGTGCATTGCCCATGAAGCTGAACACGGGCACGGTGCCCTCGTTCACGCCGCCGGGCATGCCGTCGCCGGGTTGCTCGGTGCACTTCGAGAAATCGATGCTGCGCCCGTCGATGCGCGGGGGCGTGCCGGTCTTCAGGCGCCCTTGGGGCAGCTTCAGCTCCTTGAGGCGTGCCGACAGCGACACAGCAGGTGGGTCCCCTGCCCGGCCCGCCGCGTAGTTGTTCAGGCCCACATGGATCTTGCCGTCCAGGAAGGTACCCGCCGTCAGCACCACCGTGCGGCTGCGGAAGCGGATGCCTACCTGCGTCACCGCGCCCACCACCCGGTCGCCTTCCACCATCAGGTCGTCCACCGCCTGCTGGAACAGCCAGAGATTGGGCTGGTTCTCCAGCATGCGGCGGATGGCGGCCTTGTACAGAATGCGGTCCGCCTGCGCCCGCGTGGCGCGCACCGCAGGGCCCTTGGAGCTGTTGAGGATGCGGAACTGGATACCGCCCTCGTCCGTGGCCAGCGCCATCGCGCCGCCCAGCGCATCCACCTCTTTCACCAGGTGGCCCTTGCCGATACCGCCAATGCTGGGGTTGCAGCTCATCTGCCCCAGCGTCTCGATGTTGTGGGTCAGCAGCAGGGTTTTGCTGCCCATGCGCGCAGCGGCCAGCGCGGCCTCGGTGCCTGCATGGCCACCGCCGACAACGATCACATCAAATTCCTGGGGGTACAACATGGGAACACTCCGGGGCCTGGCGGGCCCGATAATCAAAACACCCGGTGCGCTAGGGTGCCCTGTCAAAGGCGCCGCACACCGGCCCTGCTGGTGGTGGGCGCACTTGGCGCCCCAGCAGGCAACCCGCGATTTTCCCACTTTGCGCAGGCCGTGTCTGTTTCCAGCCCCCTCACCCTCTTCCTGACCGAGTTGCTTGGCGTCCCGCCTCCGGCCGTGGAGACCTGGTGGGTACGCGCCGAACGGCGCTTGCTGGAGCGTGGCCAGCCCCTGCTGCGGGCGGGCGAACACTGGCGGCACCTGTGGTGGGTGGAGCGCGGCGCCCTGCGGCTGTACTACCTGGACCGCGACGGGGCCGAGTCCAACAAGAACTTCTTTCTGGACGGCGCCCTGTGCTGGCCCATCACCCCCACACTGCGCCAGCAGCCGGTGATGTTTCACGTGGAACCGATGGAAGACAGCGTGGTGTGGGCGCTGCCCTTGCCCACCCATCCCAGTGACCCACTGCCCAGCGCGGGCTGGGCACCGTGGGACGCGCTGGAGCACCGGGTGCTCTGCGCCCTGCTCGACGGCAAGATGCAGCGCGAACAGGAGTTCTTGCAGCTCAGCGCCCGCCAGCGCTACGCCAGTTTGCTGGAGCAGCACCCGGAGTGGGCGGATCGCATCGCCCTCAAACACCTCGCGTCCTACCTGGGCGTGACCGATGTCTCTCTGTCGCGCCTGCGCAGCGAGATGGGGCTTATCAAAGGATAAGGCGCGGGGTGCGGGGCATCGGCAGACTGCGGGCATCGTTCTACATGCCCGCCATGACCACCATCCCACGCCCCCACAACCCGCCGCCTGCCCTGCTCGTCCTCATCCCGCACGCCCTCGCCGTGTTGTGGCTCGGCCTCATGGCCGGGTTCTTCGGCACCTACAGCGCCAACGTCAACCTGGCCATGTTGCAGATGGACGGCGCCACCTACGCCACCGTGCAGTCCGCCTTCAACCGCAACGTCCGGCACGCCCTGTTCTTTGCGCTGTTCTTTGGCCCACCGCTGTGGTGCGCGCTGGCCGTGGCTACGGCCTGGCGTGAACACCGCACACTGTGGTGGCGCCTGCTGGCCGTGGTCGGCGTGGCCTACCTGCTGGGCATTGTGTTCTTCACCCAGCAGGTCAACCTGCCCCTGAACTACACAACAGAAGCCTGGAACCCCAAGGCCCTGCCCGCCGACTGGGCCAAAGTGCGTGACCAGTGGAATGCCGCCAACCTGTGGCGTGCGCTGCTCAGCCTGGGTTGCTTTGCCACAGCGCTGGGGACGCTGGTGGGGCGGCTTGCCGGTCGCGGCACGTAGATCGCTACATCCGCCCCGAACACCGTGCAGCCACACCACGGAATAACCCTGCCCGGCCTGCCTCGCTTGCAGGATTCCTGCCGCACGCCTGTGATTCAATCTTAGGCACCATGCCACACACCACTCCCTCCCTCCTCATCTTTGCCGGCAGCACGCGCCAGCAATCCTTCAACCGCAAACTGGCCCACGCCACCGCCGCCATCGCACGCGACGCGGGCGCCACCGTCACGCTGCTGGAGCTGTCCGAGTTCGACATCCCGCTGTACAACGCCGACCTCGAAGCCCAGGGCACGCCCGCCGACGTGATCCGGCTCAAAGAAATTCTGTGGCAGCACCCCGCCTGGGTCATCTGCTCGCCCGAGTACAACGGCAGCTACACCGCCCTGCTCAAGAACACCATCGACTGGGCCTCCAGCCCGGTCAAGGGCAACCCCGACTGGCAGGACGGCGGCAAGAGCTTTCGCGGCAAGGTGGTGGGCATGCTCAGCGCGTCGCCGGGGGCACTGGGCGGCCTGCGCTCGCAAAGCCATCTGGCCCCCTTGCTCATCAACGCCGAATGCTGGCTGGCGCCCAAGGCGTTTGCACTGGGCTCGGCCGGCAGCGCGTTTGACGACAGCGGCGCCCTCATCCAGCAAGCCCACCGCGACCGCGTGCGCGCCGTGGTCGACCAGGTGCTGTGGGCATCCAGCCGCCTGCACGGCGATGCTGCCGCTGGCCAGTGAACGCCAAAGTTTGATTCAAATTGGCCTCTAGCGCTTGCCCGACAAGCGCTAGCAGCTACATAAACAATAGCAACCACCCATGAACTGCCGCCCCGGCTGCGGCGCCTGCTGCACCGCCCCCTCCATCAGCTCGCCCATCCCGGGCATGCCGCAGGGCAAACCTGCGGGGGTGCGGTGCGTTCAACTGGGGGACGATGCGCGCTGCCGCATTTTTGGGCAGCCTGAACGACCGGCGGTGTGCGGCGGGTTGATGCCACAGGTGGAAATGTGCGGAACCAGCAATGGGCAGGCCCTGGCGTATCTGACGCAGCTGGAGCGGCTGACGCAGCCCGGAAGTATTGACGAACCGGTGGCGTAGCCGGTCCTCCTTCCATCGGGCGAGGTACCCACTACTTCATCGAGTGCAGCCCAACCTTGTTGCCCTCGGTGTCCACAAAATGGGCAAAGAAGCCGAAGTCGTTGCCGATCTCCGTCTTGGGCACCACCACCGCCCCACCCGCCTGCGCTACGCGCGCCAGCATCGGGGCCAGGTCATCACCGCCGTTCAGGTACACCATCGTCCCGTTTTGCGACGGCACGCTGCCCTCGCCCTGCACGAGGGCGCCGCCGATGGCAGTGGGGTCGGTGGACAACATGCCCATCGTCGTCGGGCCCATTTCCATGGGCGCAATGGTGATGCCCAACACCGTCTCGTAGAAAGTCTTGGCGCGGGTGAAGTCGGTCACGGGGATCTCAAACCAGTTCAACGCGTGGGGCATGGTGCTCTCCTTGGGGTGGGTGAAATAGGAACCAGCACTGTGAACTCTTGCGCACGGCGAAGCAATGATGGGCTGCCAATTTGCGACATTGGCTTTTGGTTTCAGTCTTGGGTAACGGCTCCTGCAGCCATCAGATTCGCAATACATTGCGAATCTGATTGATAGTTGGTCCCATAGCCTACGCAAGCTAACTCTGAGGAGTCAGCGGACTGCGCCATGCAGCGCGCTGAATCACCACCCGGTACCCGTCCGCATCCTCAAACGTGCAGCCCTGCTGGCTCCAGTACGGATTGAACGATTCGACCTCCTTGAAGCCAGCGCCACGCATCGCCTGGCAACGTTCCGTCCACGCCTGATGATCGGGCACATAGAAGACAAACAGATCTTCGGGCGTTGGCTGCGGCGTCACTGGGTGCCTACGGCAGACGGTGAACTCAAAGTGGAAATCCGCGTCGCGGAAACCCAGCATGGTTCCATCGAAGCCATCGTGGTCCGCAAAGTGGGCGAGTTCTTCAAAGCCCAGGCCTTGCTTGTACTGGGCGACAGTGCGACAAAGATCCAGCACGGGGCGCGCGATTCGCAGACGAATGCTCATAACTGGGGTGGTTGGTGGGAGCGGCCTCACTATAGCCACCGCAACAAGAAGACCCACGTGGAAGGACCGTGTTTTTTGGCCTGGAGTTTGGCTTGATGGCAATGCCACACCCACCGCCACCTGCCACTCCCTTCCTTCTTCAAGGCTTCGGCAGCGCCCGGTCCTCCCGGCACGCCTTCAACGGCTTCGCCGCCGCCGACGCAATGCGCAACACCCGCCTTTCGCTGCGGTCCACCACCACCTTCATGCACGCACACCCGTAGCCATAGTGGCCATTGGTTTTCTTCCACTGCGCGTCGGTGAACACAGGCCAGTCGCCTTCGGCACTGTCTCCACCCTGGGTGGAGACCACCCACTCGCCATCACGGTCGGTCAGGGTGGCGTTGTTGGGGGTGGGGTTGTGAAACCAGCCGCAGCGGTTTTCCAGCGGCTGGGCAACTCCGGCAGCAGCTTGCTGTGCTTGCGCCTGGGCTTGGGCCACCCACGACAGCAGCGCGAACAATAGCGTTGACACCACCGCGGCCCGGCTCTGTATCCCTACTCCACGCCGGGTTCCTTGCATGTCGGTGGTTGCGCACAACACTGCCATTTCTCGGTCCTTCGATTTGAGCTTCAAAACGGGCCTCCCGCTTTACTGATCATCATCTATAGCTATACAAACAATAGCACAACCTCGAGGACGACTACCCCGGCTGCAGTGACTGTTGCATCGGGCTCGCAGGAGCCCTTGGTACCCGTCTTTCTTGGCGGTCTGCTGCAGCAAGGGGGCAGGCAGCGTCCATGTCCGTTTGTTGTGCCCACTGCCCATTGCTATCGCCCGGCCTGTGTTTGCGAAGGCTGGGCGCCCTGAAGTTGTTCGAACTCACGCACCATCAACGCGACCCATGTGCCGGCTCAGCGCCACCGCACTGCCCGCCGCCAGCGTCAACCCCAACGCGCCGTGCCCCACGTTGAGGTACACATTGCTGGACTGCCAGCGCCCCACGATGGGCACCGACGTTGGGGTAGCAGGCCTCAGTCCTGCCCAAGACTCTGGCGCACCGACGTCGCAAAGTCCCGGGTAGGTTTGGTCAACAGCCTCCACCATGGCCTGGACCCTGGCGGGCGCGATGTCCAGGCCCTTAGCGCCCACTTCTGCCATGGCGGCCACGCGCAGGCTGTTGTGCAGCGGTGCAAACACGGTCTTGCGCGCCAGATCCGTCACGCTCGCGCAGGGGCGCTGCACACCGGGGAGAAACGGCACCGTGATGCTGTAGCCCTTGATGGGGTAGATGGGCAAATAGATGCCCAGCGCAGCGGCCAGCGTGACTGCGCGCGGGCCTGCTGCCAGCACGAAAGCATCGGCTTCGATCTCGCCCTGGTGGGTCATCACGGCGCTGATACGGCTGCGATGCCGCACAAAGCCGCTGGCTTGCACACCCAGCGACACGGTGCCGCCCAGGCGCTGCAGGCTGCCCACCATTTCCTGGCACAAAAGGTGGGGGTCGGCCACGCATTCGCTTTGCGTCCACACACCGCCGACAAAGCGCAGCGCACGCGCGCGGCGCAGGGCGGGTTCCGCTTCCAGGCATTCCTGCACGGTCAATATCTGCTGGTCACAGCCAAGTGCCGCCTGCAAACGCACTTGCCGCTCTTGCTGCCGCAACGCCTCCGCAGTGGGGCAGAGCACCAGCTTCCCGTTTTGCTCGAAACCGAAATTCCAGTCTTCTGCCTGCATCCAGTCGGCCAGCGTGGCCCGGCTGGCCTGCGCCATCTGCAGCAGCGTCTCGGTGCCACGCACCGACTGCCGCACCGTGCAGGCCCTGAGGAATTGCAGGCCCCAGGCCCACTGCCGCCAGTCCCAGCGCGGATGAAACCGAACCGCCGACTCTCGCGACAGCAGCATCTTGGGCAGCGCCCACAGCGTGGTGGGCGATGCAAAGGGCTCCACATAGCTGTAGCTCAGCTGTGCTCCGTTGGCGTAACTGGTGGCCAAACCGGGGGCCGCTTCCGAGTCCAGCAGATGCACGTCAAAACCCTGCCGCGCCAGCTGGTAGGCCGTGGCGCAACCGATCACCCCCGCGCCGATGACACACACCTTCATGGCCGTACGTTCCCCAGGGGCCCGCTCCCAGGCAGGATGCGTGACACCGCGAGCTGCGCCACCGCCACGTCGGCCAGCCCAACGCCCACCGACTTGAACACGGTGATGGCGGGCTCCACTGGACGCCAGGGTGCCTGGCCCGCGTAGAGTCCGGGCAGATCCACGAAGGGCGATGCGGCGCTGCGCCCTGCCCATAGCACCACCTCGCCTGCCTCAGCCAGGCTCTGCGGCTTCCACTCCACGATGATGCGGCCGGCACGGTCCATGGTGGCGTCGTCCAGTTCGCGCCCCTTGGGCGTGCTGGTTCCGATGGCCGAGACAAAAGCGCCCGGCGCGAGCCATGCGCCATCAAACACGGGCGTGGCCGAGCGCGTAGCCGTGACCACGATATCGGCGTCCCGCACGGCCGCCTCTGGCGTGGTGAAGGCCGCGCGGCAGCCCGTGCTGCGGGCCAAGGCCTCGGCCCAGGCTGCGTCTCCCGCCGGGTCCACCAAGGCAATCTCCTCGAACTCAAACCATCCACACAGTGCGGCCACCTGCGCCCGGCCCTGCAACCCTGTGCCAAACAGTGCGAGCTTGCGCGGACGCGCCGCAGCCGCCTTGGATGCCACCAGCGTCGTGATGGCCGCCGTGCGCAGCCGCGTAATCTCGTTGCCGTCCAGCACCGCCAGCGGCTGGTTGCTGGCCAGATCGAACAGCAGGATGGAGAAACTGAACTGCCCCCGCACCGTGGGATAGACCTTGACACCACCCACGGCGCGGTCTGCCCACACGGCCCCCATGGTGCTCAGGCGCAGGTCATGGCAATCCGTGCGCTGGCGGCAGTGGACGGCGGCGCCACCGGTGGCCAGGCTTGCAAACGCTTCGCCCAGCACCGTGGCGACGGAGGGGAAATCAAGGGTTTCGGAAATCTGCTGATCGCTGATGAAGGGAATGCTGTTCATGTGGATAGGCTGGTACCGCCAGAAAAAGAGGGAAAGAAAGGAACAAGGCGTGCAGGGCGCGCGCCTTCAGGGAATGCCGTACTTGTTGGGGTAGCGGATGTTTTCGCGCATGTGCGCGCTCATGGGAATGCGCAGCGATGCCGTGTCGAACCATTTGCGGTAGATGGCGGCCAGCTCGCCCGAGTGCATGAGGGAAAGCACCGTACGGTCCACGATCTCGCGCAGCGGCACATCGTCCTTGGGCAACATGAAGGCGTAGGGTTCCACCGTGAGATGTCTTCCCGTCACATGCAGGCGATCCTTTGCGGGTGATGCAGCGATCAGGCCGTACAGCAGAATGTCATCCTGCGCAAACGCGTCCACGCGCCCTTCTTCAACAAGGCGCACACCTTCGGCGTCGGTGGGCACCACCACCACATCCAGCGCCTGCTCCTGGCGCAAGCGCTGCAGCGTGTCCTGCGCCGTGGTGCCGTTGCTCACGGCAATACGCCGCCGCCACAGACTGGACACACCATCAAGCTGCACCGATGGGCGCGCCAGGAACCGCACGCCCGTGGTGAACAGCGTGTGCGAAAAGTCCACATCCCGCTGCCGGCCCACGGTATTGGTGTTGCCACCGCACTCGAGGTCGATGGCACCGGCCTTCAGCAGTGGGATACGCTGCGCCGCCTCCAGCGGCCGAAAATCCACGCGCAGGTCTGGCCGGCCAACGGCCTTGCGAATTCCCTCCACCACCTTCATGCAAACGTCGATCGAGTAACCCACCGTGTTGCCACTCGCATCGCGGAACGCAAACGTACCCGGCGTTGGGATGTAGCCCACATTCACCGTACCGCTGCGCACCATGCGTGCCAAGGCGCTGCCTGCCGTCTGGGCATGACAAGCCGCTGTCCCCCACAGCAATGCCGCAACGAGCGGGGTCAGCAGGGATTTCACATCCAGGATTGCAGACATGGACCACTCCTTAACAAATAGACGCTGCAGACGGACCGTGAGGCGCCGGTGAATCGCACGGACCCCGTCAACACACTGAGGGAAGAAAAACAAGGCTGGAAAGAGGCTTAAGCCTCCAGCCCAGGCGGCACAGCCTGGTGCCAGCGCGTCGCGCGCTCGAAGGCATCGCCCACCCGCAAAATGGTCGCCTCGTCAAACGGCCGCCCGATGACCTGCATGGACACCGGCATGCCCGCCCCCGTGAACCCCGCAGGCACCGCCACAGAGCAAAGATCCAGCAGGTTCACGAAGCGGCCAAAGCGCGACAGCGGCGTGGCCAATTCGTCCACCTCAGAGACCGGGATGGCGGCAATCGCGTTGGTGGGGAACACACAGACATCCACACCCTCCATGGCAATGAGCATGTCGGCCTTGGCCTGCTCCCGCAGCTTGAGCAGGTGGATGTACTGCGCCGAGCCGATATCACGCCCCAGCAGAATGCGCCGGCGCACATGGGGGTCAAATTCAAGCCCATCCTGCTCGAACAAGGGGCCCAGATTGGCGTACCCCTCGGCGCTCATCAGGCTTCCCGCCACGCGCATGGATTCGGAGCTGCTTTGCGGCAGCGCCCGGTTCACCCGCTGCATGCCCAGGGCGTCCAGCACCTGCAGCGCCTGGTCGTACACGGCGAGCACCTCGGCAGCCACATGCTCGCGCTCTGCCTCTGGAAGGGTCCACACCCGCATGCCCGCCACCGAGCGCTGCGCATCGAGCTGCGGCAAGACCTCGCGCACAGGCACCGGCAGGGAGACGCTGTCGCGCGGGTCCGGGCCCGAGAGCACGTCGAGCAGGAGGGCACTGTCGCGCACCGTACGGGTCAGTGGCCCCACGGTGTCGTGCGTGGGGCACAGCTCGATCAGCCCGTGGCGGCTGATCAGGCCGCGCGTGGTCTTGAGCCCCACCACCCCGCACAGCCCCGCCGGAATGCGCACTGAGCCGCCCGTGTCGGTGCCCACACTGGCTGAACACATGCCGGACGCCAGCGCCACGGCCGATCCGCTGCTGCTGCCACCGGGGGTGCGGTGGGTCTGCAGATCCCAGGGGTTCCACGGCGTGCCCATGGCGGCATTGGTGCCCCAGCCGCCAAAGGCGAACTCCACCGTGTGCGTCTTGCCGATCACCACGGCCCCGGCAGCACGCAAGCGCTCCACCACGGCAGCGCTGATCGCCGAAGTGCGCGGCGGGCGCGCTTTCGAGCCTGCCGAGATGGGCTTGTCCTGAACCTCGAACAGGTCTTTCACTGCCACGGTCACACCGTGCAACAGGCCCAGGCGCACACCAGCCCGTGCCATCTGGTCCAGGCCGCGTGCGGTGGCGCGGGCCTCGTCGGCATACACGTCGGTAAAGGCATGCAGCTGGCTGTCATAGCGCGCAATGCGCGCCAGCTGCGCCTCCAGCAGCGCCTCGCTTGAGAGTTCTCCGCGATGGATGGCGGCAGCCAGCCGTTCCAGCGGCGCGTAGGTCATGGATGTCATGGTGTTGTTGTCTCGGTTCATGCCGCACCCACCGTGCGGCGCCCATGGGCCAGGCGCCGTTCCAGCCACCGCGACAACATGGACAGGGGAAACGCAATCGCGAAATACAGCAGCCCTACCAGGATGAAGATGTGCAGCGGCAGGAAGTACTCGCTGGACATGGCCTTGGCTGTCAGCATCAGTTCGTTGGTGGCGATCAGCGCACACAACGAGCTGTCCTTGAGCAGCGCCACATAGCTGTTGAGCAACGGCGGCAGCATCACCCGCAGGGCCTGCGGCAGCGAGACGTAGAGGAATACCTGCCGTGGTGTCAGGCCCGCAGCCAGGCCCGCCTCGCGCTGCCCACCGTGCACCGATTTGAGCCCGCCGCGCAGAACCTCGGCCACGTATGCCGCGCCATGTACACCGAGGCCAATAGCGCCAGCCCAGTAGCCTGACAACGTGACCCCCGCTGCTGGCAGCGCGAAATAGATGGCCAAGAGCAGCGCCAGCAGGGGCACCGCGCGCAGCAGCTGAATGAAGCCATTAGCCCCGTGCCGCAGCACGGTCACACCGCTGCGCAGCATCCACACCAGCACGGCGCCCAGCACCAGTGCAATGACGAAGCCGATGGCCGAGAGTTCGGCCGTGACCACCGCCGCCTCCAGCAGCCGAGGCCACCAATCGACCATGTACTCGGCGTAGGTTGCAAAGAACGTTTTCATCGCGCACCCCCTGCCGTGCTGCGTTCGAGGCGCGCAAAAGCCCAGCTGATAGGCAGCACCATCGCCGCATAGAGCAGCATGGCGGTCAGGTAAATGATCGGCGTCTCGAACGTGGATGTGACCAGATTGCGCGCATAGAACATCACCTCAGGCGCCGCAATGGCCGAGGCAATCGAGGTGTCCTTGACCAGCTGGCTTGCGTAGTTGCCCAGCGAAGGCAAGGTCACGCGCAGCATTTGCGGCAGCAGCACATTGCGCAGCGCCTGGGCCGGTGTCAGGCCCACTGCCAGCGCCGCCTCGCGCTGGCCTGCGTGCAGGCAGCGCAGGCCCGCCGCGAACACCTCGCACAGGATGGCCGCGCCCACCAGGCCCAGGCCAATCACCGCAGCCGTGAGCGGCGACAGCCGCACCCCCACGGACGCCAGCCCAAAGTACAGCACGAACAGATGCGCCAGCGCTGGCACATTGCGCATCCACTCGATGTAGACCGCGATGACAGCCTGCAGCACACGGTTGTGCGCAAAGACCACCAGCAGCGCCAGCAAAAGGCCCAGGCTGGAAGCCAGCAGTCCCGCGCCCAGGGCCACCTGCGCTGCGGTCACCGCGCCACGCGCGAGCGTGAGCACAATGAGGATCAGGGTTTCGATGCCGGGCATGGTCACAGCTCCAGCCCGGCTTCCTTGCCAACCTGGCCAAGAAAGCTGCGTGTGCGCTCCATGCGCGGCTGATTGATCACCTGAGCGGCCGGCCCCTCTTCCACGATGTGCCCGCCGTCCATGAAGATCACGCGATCGGCCACGTCACGCGCAAAGCGGATTTCGTGCGTAACCAGGATCATTGAGCGGCCCTCCTCGGCCAGCTCCCGAATCACGCCCAGCACCTCGCCCACCAGCTCAGGGTCCAACGCCGAAGTGGGCTCGTCGAAAAGAATCAGCTTGGGCTTTTGCGCCAGCGTACGCGCAATCGCCACGCGCTGCTGCTGCCCGCCCGAAAGCTGCTCGGGGTAGGCATCGGCCTTGTGGCGCAGGTGCACCTTGTCGAGCATTTCTTCAGCCAACGCATAGGCCGCATCACGCGGCATGCGCGCAGCCTTGATCGATGCCAGCGCCACGTTGTCGCGCACGGTGAGGTGCGGCCACAGGTAGAACAGCTGAAACACCATGCCGATCTCGCGGCGCTGCGGCGCCATCTCGGTGTCGGTCATGAAACGCCAGGCGTCCTTCCCTGCAGGCACTTGCCCGATACGCTCGGATTCGAGCAGCACCTCTCCCGCCTGGGGTTTCTCCAGAAAGTTCAGGCAGCGCAGGCAGGTGGACTTGCCCGACCCGCTGGGGCCAATGAGCGAGAGCGTCTCGCCTTTTTGCAGGTTGAACGAAATGCCCTTGAGCACCTCGGCCGGGCCATAGCTCTTCTTGAGGCCGCTCACTTGAAGCAGGGGATGGTTCACATGGTTCTCCAGACAAAACTGCGGGTAGCGCGGCACGGTCTTTGCAACCGCACACGTCGATACCCAGTGCCTCCATGCTAGAAATTTCGTCCATCTGTTCATTGCAGGCCGTCGCCGCTATATTGAACGTATGCGACATACCGGGAAAACCCCATGCCCCCAACCAAAGCCCGTACCAAAGAGCTTTCTGAAGAGATTGGTGCAAATTTGCACCAGGCCATTGCACAGAACACAGGCGACATTGGTGCATTGATTGACCGGCTGGACGCCCCACCCCGGGCCACCCCTGCGCGGCGCAGGCCTGCGGCCACCGCGTCGGCGGCGGAGCTGCGCGTGGGCATCCTGCTGTGGCCGCAGTTCCCGCTGCTGTCGCTGGCCGGGCTGTGTGATGGCCTGCGCCATGCTGCCGACGTCGGCGACCAGAGTCGGCAGATCCGCTGCTCGTGGACCATCCTCGGGGTGCCGGGGCAATCGGTGCAGGCCAGTTGCGGAGTGGCGGTGCCGGTACAGGAATCGCTTTCTTCCGAGTGCGACTACGACTACATCGCGGTCATCGGAGGCCTGCTTTCGGCCATCCCCACCGCCAGCCCGCGTTACAGCACCTTCCTGCATTTCGCGGCGTCGCTGGGCAAGCCACTGATCGGCATCTGCACAGGCTCATTCGCGCTCGCTCAGGCGGGGCTCATGGCGGGACGCCGCGCTTGCGTGCATCCTTTTCATGTGGAGGACTGGAAGGCCGCCTTCCCCGCACTGGACTACAGCACTGACTGCCACTGTGTGTTCGACGGCGACCGCATCAGCTGCGCAGGTGGCATCTCCATCGTGGAGCTCACGGCCGAGCTGGTGCGCCTGCATTGCGGGCCCGACCGGGCGGCCAAGGTCATCCACCAAATGACGGTGAACCCCGCCGCCAGCAGCACCCATGTGGCGCGCCGCCATGCTCTGGGCTACGGCACCGCCGACCACGACAAGCTGCGCCAGGCCATCGTACTGATGGAAAAGAACATCGGGACACCGCTGGAGATCGCGGTTATCGCACGGCTGGTGGATTCAAGCAGCCGCCAGCTCGAACGTGTCTTCCTGGCCGAGACGCGCACCACGCCGTCCGAGTACTACCGCAACGCACGGCTCAAGTACGCGCGCTGGATGCTCACCAGCACCGACCTGCCCATCATCACCATCGCCTACGAATGCGGCTTCTCGGACGCGTCGCATTTCATCCGACACTTCCAGCAGCTCTACGGCATGCCCCCGGGGCGCATGCGCAAGGCGCTTCAGGCGGCCACAGTGGAGGCCTGAAGCAGGCGGCGCCCGCCATCGCCCGGTTCTTCTTCGATGCGAAAACGCGCCACCACCGACACCAGCCGGCCAGACTGCGCATAGAGCGCTTCCGAGGCCCCGCGCGCTTCCTCCACCAGCGCAGCATTGCGCTGTGTGAACTGGTCGATGCGCGAAAGCACCTCAGTCAACTGGCGCACTCCCACATGCTGCTCGACGCTGGCCGTCTGCACCGCAGCCATCAGTTGGGCAAACGAGTTGACGGCTTCGATCACACTCGCCGTCTGCACATGCGCGCGTTCCACCATGCTCCGGCACGCAGCGATCTGCTCGTTCGATTGCTGAATCAGCTGGCGGATCTCCTTGGCAGAACTCGCGGAGTGCAACGCCAGGCTGCGCACCTCGCTGGCCACCACGGCAAAGCCGCGCCCCTGCTCACCAGCACGGGCTGCTTCCACGGCGGCATTGAGCGCCAGGATGTTGGTCTGGAACGCAATGCCATCGATCACTGCAGTGGTCTCGGCAATGCGTGCACCATGCCCAGCCACCGCCAGCATGCTCTGCATGGCCCCATCGACGATGGACTGGCCCTCGCGCGCCACACTGCAGGCCGATGTGGCAAGCCGGTGCGCATCCAGCACCGATTGTTGCGTGTTGCCCATGGTCGCCGCAAACTGCTCCAGCGCCGCAGCCGCCTGCTGCAGCTCGGCCGACTGCATCTCGGTGCGCTCGGACAGATTCTTGGCCTCATGGACCAAGCTGCGGCTTTGCGCCGCCACATCCACCGATGCGCTGCGCACTTGCTGCACGGTGTCACCCAGGCCACCCACCATGGCGCGCAGCGAGGCAATCACCGAACCGGCGGGCGCCACCACGCCCGGTAGCGGTGCAGTCAACAGCCCGTCCGACACCCGGGCCATGGCCTGCGCCACGGCCCGGGGCTCTGCTCCCAGCCGGCGTGTCAGCGTGCGCACCAGGGCCACCGCCACAGCGCAACCCACCAGCAGCACCAGCACGAACGACACGGCCATCTGCACCAGCATGCCCTGCAGCGCCGTGATGGACGCAGCGGCCGCCTGCTCCACCTGGCGCGCCTGGGCCTCTCGCAGTTGCGCCAGGGCCTGCAGATAGGCCGTCTGCGATTGGCGCAAAGCCCCGGTCAGCATGCCGCGTGCAGGGCCGCGCGCACCGCTCTGCAGAAGCGCCAGGAACTGGTCGCGGTCCTGCCGAAAGCGCGTGGCAGCCTGCCCGATCTGTACCAGCAACTCGCGCTCGGGAGCGAGCACCACCGCTCCCTGCAACGCGGCCATCCGGCTGTCGATGTGCCGCTGCGCCGCATCAATGCGCTCCACCTCGGTGGGCAGGTCTTCCTGCATCTCCACCAGAACCGCATCGCGCAGCGCACGGGATATGGACGACACCTCCAGCGACACCTCGTAGGCCGCACTCCACAGAGGCAGGCTCTCACTGGCAATCGACGCCACCCGCGCGTTTGCTGCCAGCCCTGCCTGCACGGCCAGCCCCAGCGCCAACGCAAGCAGCGCGCCAATGGCCGAAAAACCGAGGATCAGCGACGCGCGTATAGACAGCCCGCGCCCGGCCCGTTCAAGGAATGCCATGGTGGTTAAAAAGAAGAAAAAAGAAGATGAAGGGCCGGCGGGGCTGGCGGACCCGCAATAAAAAAGCCGCATGCTGCGCGTGGCGGGCATGCGGCGTGTCAAGGCCAGGGGGTCATGGCCTACCCAATTGGGCTCACTTGCAGGAAGGCAGCTTCCAGTCGGCGGGGCGGTCAACACCGGCACGGGTGTTCTGGCCCACGGGGATGTACCAGACGTCCTGCACCAGGCCGTAGGTCTTGCCGATCTTGCGCAGATCGCAGCTGCCCCAGAGCTTGGCGATCTCGGTGTTCACGGCCTTGACCAGCTCAGGGTTGTCCTTGTTCAGGCCAAACACCACCTGGCCCAGGCCTGTCAGTAGCGGGTAGTCGGGCGAGGAATCGGTGAAAGCATTGAATTTGACCTTCCACTGCGGGTTCTGCGAGATGGCGTACTGCATCACCGGCGGGTCGCCGATCACCGCGTCGATGCGGCCCGCCAGCAGGTCGCGCACAGCGGCGTCCGAGGTGTCGTACAGCGCCAGCTGCAGGCCGTTGATCTTGCGCAGCTCGGGGATGAACGAGAAGCCGGTGATGGTGCCGACCTTCTTGCCTTCAAGATCCTTGAGCTTGCTCCAGTCCGTCTTGTCCGACTGGGTGATGCCGTTCTTGAAGTAGTGGATGGGATCACTCAACGCCATGATCTTGGAGCGCTGCTCCGTCCATCCCATGGTGCCTGCCATCACATCCACGCGCTTCGATTGCACCGAGGCAATCGTGCCCGACCATTCCATCAGCGCGGGCTTGACCTTGAGCTTGAGTGCATCGGCAATGCGCTGCAGGATCTCGCCGTCGTAGCCGACCATCTTGCCGTCCTGGTAGCCTGTGCCAGGCATGTCGCCAGAGAAGGCGATGGTGAAGGCGCCTTTGTCCACCGTCTCCAGGGCATGGGCAGAAAGCCCCAGCGCCGACAGGCAGGTAACGGCAGCGAACGAGGCCAGAAGCCTCCTGATTTTCAAGCTTGGATTGAACATGGTGATCTCCAAAAATCCGGTTGTTCCCTCCCACCGACTGATGGGATGGAATGACTTTAGAGACGCTTTTCAGGCGGAGATTGGAGGTTCTCACAGCGCAATTGAACGGCCGCGACATCGAGGGAATTCACCAATCCCGCACCACCACCGACGATCTGTGCACCAGAGAGGGGGGCACCCCACAAGCCCGCCAGCCTGGGTCAGGCTCACCATCACGACCACCCAAGAAAATGCATCCAGATGGGCCCCACCGCTTTACCCATATGCATCAATAGCTATTTAATTTATAGCAGACGCAGCGCTGACACCCTTTCATCAACATGGGTGTCACAAACCCAAGCGCCCGGCCGTCTGGAGATCATCCTCGGACTATTCTTGAGCTGGCCATGACCGACCCTGCACCCACCGCCACCGACCCCTTCACCACCCTGCGCCCCCGCCTCTTCGGCATTGCCTACCGCATGCTGGGCGTGCGCGCCGATGCCGAGGACGTGCTGCAGGACGCCTGGCTGCGGTGGAGCCGCCAGGACGTGGCACTGCTGCAGTCGGCCGAGGCCTGGCTGGTGACGGTGGTCACGCGGCTGTCCATCGACCGGCTGCGGGCACTGAAGGCCGAGCGCGAGGCCTATGTGGGCTGGTGGCTGCCCGAGCCGCTGGTGGAGCTGCGCGACCACACCACCGGCGACGCGCAACACCACAACACGCCGGAGGCAGCCGCCGAGCTGGCGGGCGAGCTGTCGGTGGCCTTCTTGTATGTGCTGGAGCGCCTGGGGCCCGAGGAGCGCGCTGCATTCTTGCTGCGCCAGGTGTTTGACTACGACTACCCCGAGATTGCCGCGCAGCTGGGCAAAACCGAGGCCAGCTGCCGCCAGATGGTGCACCGCGCCAGCGAACGTGTGCAGCAGGCGCGCACACGCTTTGAGGTGCCCCACGCCGTGCACCACCAGTTGCTGCAGCGCTTCATGCTGGCCGCCAAAAGCGGCGACCGCAACGCCATCGAGGCGCTGCTGAGCGAAGACGCGCAGCTGATTGGCGACGGCGGTGGCAAGGTACCGTCCTTCCCCAAGCCGCTGGTGGGGCCGTTTCGCATTGCCAATCTGTACTGGGCGCTGTTCCGCCGCCTGGGTACGCAGGTGGTGTACCGCATGGCGCTCATCAACGGCGAGCCGGGACTGCTGCGCTATGTGGATGGCCACCTTGAGTCGGCGCAGGCATTTGTGACGGACGGGGAGCGGATAGTGGCCATCTACGCCGTGCGCAATCCGGACAAGCTGGCGGGCATTCCGGCCACGCTGGGGTGAAATCTCTTGAGGATTTTTGGCGCCCCGTGTCACAGCGACAGACCCGGCAACGTCTAACCAGTATGAAAGGCAGCAACACCACCGCCGCCTTCATGCCCAAGGTTTATCTACCCCGGACCATTGCCACCAACATCCAAGGAACCGCCATGTCATCGACCACCCAACACACCGCCCGCCTGCCCTACCACCAGCTGTCTTCCAAAGCCTTCATGGGCCTGGTGAGCCTTTCCGAAACCATCAAGAAGGGCCCACTGGGCGCGCGCCTGGCCGAGCTGGTGTTTCTGCGCGTGTCGCAGATCAACGGCTGCGCATACTGCATGGACATGCACTGGACCTACCTGGTCAAGGACGGCATGGACCCGCGCCACCTGAACGCCGTGGCAGGGTGGCGCGAGGCGCCGTTCTTCGGCGAGCGCGAACGCGCCGCGTTCCGCTGGGCCGAGATCATCACCGCCACGCCCCACAGCGATGCGAGCGACGAGGAATACGCCAAGCTGCAGGCGGTGTTCAACGAAGCGGAAATCTCCGAACTGGGCTTTGCCATTGGCGTGATCAATGCGTGGAACCTGATCAACGCGGGCATGCGGGCGCCGATTCCGCAAGCGGGCTGAGCACAGGCGCAGGGCTTTTGCGCAGCGCAACCCCTGGCAATTACTCGATTGACGATCTGGCATCGCTCGGCCAGACTCGTCGCCATTGATGGGCCGCTGGTTCTGCGGGCGGCAATGCCGCGATGCAGCAATGGCCATATTGGCGCCCTGGGCAGCCCATGCCCACCTTCGAGAAAGCCCCATGAAACCCCTGCACCGAGCCACCATCGCCCTGATGGCAACCCTCGCGGCTGCCACCTGTGCGGCCCAATCCCCGGCCCAGGCCATCTCCACCACGCGCCAGGCTGACCGCATCACCTGGACGGCCGCGGCCCCCCACGGCGCTGCCAAGCTGCGGCTGGCCCGCCCAGATGGCACGGTCAGCGACCTGCCGTTTGCGCGCGGCCCCGTGGTGCTGGAGCCCCAGCGTGCAGGGCTGGCCGATGGCCGCTATTTTTATGAATTGAGCCTGGAGCCCCCTGCGTCCATGGACCCCGCCCAGGCCCAGGCCACGATGCAGCAGCGCATCACGGCGGGCTCGTTCGTGGTCATTCAGGGCCAGTTGGTGGTGGATGCGACCGAGCCAGGCGCCCCTGTGCTGCCCACCAAGACCGGCAGCACCTTCACCACCAAGGACCAGGTGGTGGCCGACGACCTGATCGTGCAGGGCAGCCTGTGCGCGGGCTTTGATTGCGTCAACAACGAATCCTTCGGCTTTGACACGCTCCGGCTCAAGGAGAACAACCTCGGCATTCATTTCGACGACACCAGCGTTGGCACCTTTCCGGCCAACGACTGGCGGATCCGTGTCAATGACACCGCCTCGGGCGGGGCATCGTATTTCACGGTCGAGGATGCCACGGCCAACCGCCAGGTCTTCACCGTCAGTGCTGGCGCCCCCAGCAACAGCCTGTACGTCAGCTCGACGGGCCGGCTGGGCCTGCGCACTGCCACGCCGGTGCTGGACGTGCACACACTGACCGGCAACACCCCCGCCATTCGGCTGGAGCAGTCGTCGGCAGGCGGCTTCACGGCGCAGACCTGGGACATCGGCGCCAACGAGGCCAACTTCTTCGTGCGCGACGTCACCAACGGCTCGCGCCTGCCCCTGCGCATTCGCCCCGGCGCGCCCACCAGCAGCCTGGACATTGCGGCCTCGGGCGCAGTGGGCATAGGCACCGCTTCGCCCGGCGCGGCGCTGCACGTCCGGCGCACCGATGGCACGGCCCAGGTGCTGGTGCAGGAAACCAGCGGCACAACGGCCCCGCGCACACTGCTGAATCTGGCCAACAACGGGCCAGCCGTGCTGCGCTTTACCACGGCACCGGCCACGGGCTGGGACATGACATCAGGCACCGCGCTCACGCTGGCGACCCAGGGCGCTGGCACCCCCCAGTTCACGCTGGCGGCCAACGGCAACCTGGCAATCACCGGCACCCTGAGCACAGGCTCCAGCCGCACGCTCAAGACCGGCATCGAGCCGGTCAATGGCGCCGCCCTGCTGGAGAAAGTGCTGGCCCTGCCGCTCTACCACTGGCGCTACAAATCCAGCCCCACACAAGAGCGCCACGTCGGCCCCATGGCCGAGGACTTCCGCAAGATCTTCCAGCTGGGGCAGGACGACAAAAGCCTGGCCCCCGGCGATCTGGCCGGCGTGACCCTGGGCGCCGTGCAGGCGCTGGCCCGCAAGGTGAACGAGCGCGAGGCAGACATCGCCGCGATCCGGGCCCGCATCTCCCTGCTCGAAGCGCAGATGGCCCCAACGGGCGCTCCGGGCGCTTCGGGCGTGCCCACCAAGACCGCCACGCCCGCAGCACGCTAGGGATTGCCAATATGCCAATCCACCATTGCTTGCCCCTCCTGACCAGGCTGCGGCCGCGCGCTGCCGCCCTGGTTGCCGCCACCCTGGCATCCCTGCTGAGCCCACACCTCGTGCACGCACAAACCGGCAGCGAAGCGCAGCCCCCCGCCATTGCGGCACGGCTTCAGGCCACCCGGCTGGAGTGGACCCCCACCGCACCCCATGGCCGCGCCGTGCTGCGCATCGCCCGCGAGGGCGATGCGCCCCAGGACCTGGTGCTGTCCGGCCCGCTGGTGTTGTCGCTGCAAGACCATCCCTTGCCCGACGGGCGCTACACCTACGAGTTGACGCTGGCCCCCACCACCGCTGCCGTGCGGCCCGACGATGCAACCCCCGTGACGGCCAACCCCGTGGGTGCCTCCAGCGCTGCCGGGCCCAGGGGCGCCATGCTGGCCGGCAACGTGTCGGTGGCGGGCGGTGCGTTTGTGCTGCCACCCGCACTTTTGCCCCCGGGCGAAGGGGATACAGCCGACGGCCCCGCCGCGCAGTCCGCCCCATCTTCAAAGGCCGCCCGCACCCTCCGCCTTGCCACCAAAGACCAGTTGGTCGCCGACGACCAGATCGTGCAAGGCAGCATCTGCATGGGGTTTGACTGCGTCAACAACGAGAGCTTTGGCTTCGACACCCTGCGCCTGAAGGAAAACAACCTGCGCATCAAGTTTGAAGACACCAGTGCGGGCGCGTTTCCCGGCAACGACTGGCAGATCATCGCCAACGACAGCGCCAGCGGCGGGGCCAGCTACCTCGGCATCGACGATGTCACAGGCAGCTTGACCCCCGTGCGCTGGCTGGCCGGAGCGCCCGCCAACAGCCTGGTTGTGGACCCGCAAGGGCGCGTGGGGGTGGGCACCGGCGTACCCGTGCTTGATCTGCATGTGCTGTCCTCCAACACCCCGGCGCTGCGGCAAGAGCAGAACAACACTGACGGCTACACAGCCCAGACCTGGGATGTGGCGGGCAACGAAGCCAATTTCTTCGTGCGCGATGTCACCGGAGGCTCCCTCCTTCCCCTGCGCATCCGGCCGGGGGCGCCACATGCCAGCGTTGATATTGCGGGCAACGGCAGCGTGGGCCTGGGCACGCCGCGCCCTGCTGCCCCGTTGCACCTGCGGCGCGCGGACGGCAGCGGAGCCCTGCTGGTGGACAACACCAGCGCCACCGCCCTGCCCCGCGTGCAGATGGAGCTGCAGAACAACGGCGCCATCGCTGCGCGGCTTGCACATGGCACAGGCACCGCGTACTGGACGCAACACGCTACGGCTTCGGCCTTCAGCCTGGCGCCCAGCGGCAGTGGCAGCAATGCGCTGTCGATGCAGACAGGCGGCGGCCTGGTGGTGGCCGGCACGCTCAGCCAGGGCTCCAGCCGCACGCTCAAACACGACATCAGCCCGGCCCCGGTCCATGCAGTCCTTGGCGAAGTGCTGAACCTGCCGCTGTATGCCTGGCGCTATCTGAGCGATCTCAATGCCAGCCTGCACCTGGGGCCCATGGCCGAGGATGTACACCAGCGCTTTCAGGTGGGCGCCAGCCCCCGGACGCTTGCGCCCAGCGATGTCGCCGGCCTTGCGGCCGCCACGGTCCAGGCCCTCCACCAGAAGCTGGACGCCAAGGATGCAGAACTCATGGCCCTGGCGGAACGCCTTTCGGCCCTGGAGCAACAGCTCGCACGCAAAAACGGGAGCGCGCGATGATGGCCCGCGCAGCGCAGGCACTGCGCCACGGCTTGCGCCGCTTCACAACATGGCTCGGCGTTGCCAGCCTGGTGCTGTGGGCCGCCAGCGCCGCCGCGCAGGACATCACAGTTACCCCGTCTAGCATTCCCACCCCCGCGCTGGGCGTGCCCTACAGCGTGACCTTTGTCGGCAGCGATGGTGTGGCGCCCTACCAGTTCCTCGTCAGCGCAGGGCTTCTTCCGGCGGGCCTGAGCCTGTCGGGCACGGGCGATCTCACGGGCACGCCCACCAGCTCGGCGCCCTACAGCTTCACCATCACGGTGTCCGACGCCCTGGGGCGCGAGCTGGACCTGCTGGGTGCAGGCACCGTGACAGGTGCGCTGACCATCACCCCTCCGCCCGTGCTGGTCGCGAACACCGCCTACAGTGGACAGATCCAGGTCACCGGCGGCACCGGCCCCTACACCTTCACCGTGAACTCCGGCCCCCTGCCCTCGGGCATGACCTTGGGGCCCAACGGCCTGCTGAGCGGAACACCGACCACACCGGGACTCTATGTCCTGGTCATCCAGGTCACGGACGCCAACGGCCTGTCCTCCACCATCACACTGAACCTCCAAGTGATGGCCCTCTCCACGGGGATTCCGGTGAACGATCCATGGATGCTGGTGCTGGCGGCCCTGGGACTGGGCTGGCTGGGGCGGCGCCAGATACGGCAGCAGCAAGGACACGGGCGCTGATAGACCGGGCAGGGCCCCAGGGCACAGGAATTTGAACAAAATTCGGCCCTGGCGCTTGATGGATGGACTTAGGAAGCTATTATTTCCATAGCATCCACAAAAAGCGCAACACCTGTAGCCTGCCTGACAGACCCGCCCGCCCTACCGCCCTACAGTGGGGTCTCCTACCCCCACCATCGGAGACACCCCATGCTTAACATCCCTTCGCTGCAAGAAAGCGTCAGCCCCGAAGAATGGCAGCTGCGCTGCGACCTGGCCGCGTGCTACCGGCTCGTTGCGCTGTACGGCTGGAGCGACCTGGTCTTCACCCACATCAGCGCCAAATTGCCTGAATCGGTGTCGGGGCCCGAGCACCAGTTCCTCATTAACCCCTACGGCCTCATGTTCGACGAGATCACGGCATCGAGCCTGATCAAGGTGGACATGCAGTGCAACAAGCTGCACGACTCGCCCTTCCCCGTGAACCCGGCCGGTTTTGTGATCCACAGCGCGGTGCACGAGGCCCGGCCGGAGGCGGGCTGCGTGCTGCACACCCACACGCGTGCCGGTGTGGCCGTCAGCGCGCAAAAAGGTGGCGTGTTGCCCATCAGCCAGCAAAGCACCTTCGTGCTGGGCTCGCTGGCGTACCACGAATACGAGGGCGTGGCCTTCCGCGACGAAGAAAAGCCACGCCTGCAGGCCGACCTGGGCGAGGCCAATTTCCTCATGCTGCGCAACCACGGCCTGCTCACCGTGGGCAAGACGATTGCCGATGCGTTCCTGTCGATGTACACCTTCGAGAACACCTGCCGCATTCAGATCGACGCGCAGGCAGGTGGCGAGTTGATCGCCGTAAACCCCCAGATCGTGAGCGGCGTGGCCCAGGCCATGCGTGTGCAGACGGGCGGCCTGGGCGGCGCCTTTGCCTGGCCTGCACTGCTGCGCAAAGTGCAGCGCGACCTGCCAGGCTGGAATACCTGAGACGTCCTACAGCCCCCGACAGCGGACGCACCAGAAGGCCTTAACGGTGTCTACGCTGATGCCGAGGGTGACCACAAGGCCGATCTGGTTGTGCGAGTTGAGCGGGAGGGTGCCCGGAAAGATGGGCCACCCTTTGCCAGTTGGGCCGTTGTGCAGGAGCGACCATATGATCGTCCGGGACGCGACATTTATGCAACAGAGTCGCTCGGAACCGAATGCCTACTGTGCACTTAGTCGAAATACATAAAAGTCATCAGGAAAGTACTGCTTCTCAGGCGTGATATAGAGGATTAGTAACTTCGCAATCTCAGCCTGCTCCTCACGAGAGAGCCCAACAAGGCTTACGTGGCATATAAATCCACCGACATCACTTGACTTGGAAAGTCCAACATAAATGTCGTCATCACCTCGCCACCACTGCACGCCCAAAGGCAATTCAATATCTGCAATTGATTGCACTGCAGATGGATCAATTTCAATCTCTCCGTCACTCCATAAATGAATTTTTCCAGATCGATTGTTCGTTAGAGAGAAGTTCAATTGATCAAAGACAAACCGAAATTGATTAATCAACGCCGGCAAGGAGAGATTGGACCAAATTGTGTAGGTAAACGAAGCCATAACAAAATTTTAGGGAATAGGCTTTACAAAGCCGGGGCCGAGCACTTTGGTCGCCGCATCAATCACCGTCTGAGGCGTATTTGGCGCATAGTAAAAATACGCGCTAACACCCCGAGCGGTGGCGGTTTCAGAATACACCATTAGTCCTCGAACAAAGTTCCCGAGGTTATCTGCTTTGGCTGGCCCTCCCACCGCAATGAGGTTGCCAGCTGGGTCCGTCACATCAACATCTGTCTTTCCGCGTGTGGTTTTAATAATCTCCCCAGAACGAATCCCTCCAACGGCATCAGCTACAGCTTGTTCTCTTGTAGCGCCAAGTGTTTGGACGGCAGCGCCGCCACTTGGACGACCTTCAGCGCCCCCGACCACCTTGTCAACACTGCCCCCCAGCCTGTTGCCAATACCCCGGCCCAGCGCACCGCCTATCGCCACCCCTGTCTGTGCATGCAGCCCTTCTTCCGTTGCAAAGCCGGTGATGTCATTCATCACCTCTTGCCCCCACCCCCCGCCTGCAGCAGCGTCCAACGCTGCGGCTCGGGTCCACAGGCCGTTGTAGATGCTGTCCCGCCGGAAGTCCTCTCCCATGCTCGCTCGGTACTGCGCGGCGGCGTCCCGGTACTCCTGGGCACTGTAGCTGTCGACGGGGCTGTGAGACATCTCCACCAGTTCCGTGAAGCTGTACTGTGGTGGTTGTACCTCTGTGCTGTTGCGATACTCGATCTCTTGTCTGCGAAAGTCCTCTGGCAGCATCGGCAGCGCAGTCTCCCGCACCTCGGTCTCTGACAGCATGGGCTCGCCGTCGCTGCTTTGTGCCAGCGTGCTGGTGGTGCCGTCAGGCCAGATCAGTTGGGGGGGCTCTATGTAAGCGCCACTGTCATCAAAGTAACCCGCATCACCCACTGTTCCGATGGGGGCTGACGCGACCTGGATGCCTTGCGACGATGGCAATGCGGCCGGGTTGGCAAATGCCTCAACCCACTGCGCCGTCTGCGCATCCACCTCACTGGCCCCCAGGTTCTTCACCCAGTCGCTCGAAGGCCTGTCTCCCGGCTGTGCAGCTTGTCCCAGTGGCCCTTCATTCCCTACCTGGCTTTGGCCCTGTTCCTGCCCCTTTCCTTGCGCCCCCTTGAGCCCGTCGCCCAGCACTCCGCTCAGAAACTCGCTCGCAAACCCCGCCGCCGGGTCATCGGTGCCCGCAATCTTCAATGCGCTGCTGGCGGCTTTGCTCAGCAGCTTGAGCACGCTGGCCTGTTCGGGGCTGATGTCCTTGAGCTCTCCGATCTGCTGATTCAGATGGTCTCCCACCCCTTGCGCGATGCTGGCCAGGGCGCTGTTCATGAAGCCGTCTTTGAATTTGCCGCCCGTGGCCTCTTGCAGTAGGCCTGTGAGGCCCGCCTTGCCCAGGTGGGCCAGGCTGCTCTTGGCCAGGTCGGCGCTGCCCAGCATGTCCTTCAGGCCTGTGTATTGCATGACGCTGCCTGCAATGCCCCCCGTCAGCCGAGCGCAGCAGGTTGCCGAAGTCGATTCCGCCGGTCATCACCGTCTGGGAGATCGCGCTGCCCATGGCACCCATGGCTGCGCCTGTACGAAGGTGCCCGCACCTGCCTGCGACAGCAGGGTGCCCACGGGTGGCAAGGCCACCATGCACATCAGTGCGCTGAATGCGACGGGCAGGGCTTTGTCCAGAAAGCCCGTTGGGGCCTGGATGTTGTCTGCGCTGGTGCTCCAGCCGTTGACGGGGTCAAACCACAGGTATTCCTTGTTGATGAGGTCTGCGCTGTGTTCTGGGCTGAGTTGGGTGTAGTCCCGCAGCAGGCAGGCGTCGGGCAGGCTCTCGTCGCTGCCGTAGGGCTGGCCTTGTGCCAGCCTGAAGGGGCCTAGTGTGTGGTAGCTGGGTTCGCTGTGGGCGTCACCTTCCCTGCCCTCATGGAACACCAGGGGGTCTTGGCCGTGCAGATCGGCAAAGACCCGTTGGGCCAAGCTGTCGCCTTGGGCGTAGTGGCGCGAGAACGCTGTGGGGTCCAATGTCCAGTGCCCAGGCTCGGCGGTCTCGCCTTGCCCGGTGCCAGGGACCCATTGACTGCCCGGGGTATCGGGGCCGGGGTTCTGGGTGGCTTGGTCGAGTGCGTGCAGGTATTGGTTGCGTACGCCATCCTGGGCTTCTTGCAGTTGGGTCAGCCGCGCGCCCAGGTCGGGGCCAAAGCGAGCGAGGATGCCTTGGCCGACGTTGGTGTCGGTGTTCAGGGGGCGCAGGGGCGGGCCGAACTGGGCAATGATCTCCTGGTTGGTGGGTTCGGCCAGCAGCAGTTCCAGGGCGGCGATCTCGGTGGGGCTGGCGTTGGGGGCTGTGGCGCTGGCCGGGGCGGCGCTGCCTGTTTGCGGCGGCAGGTTCAGGCCTGCTGCGTTCTCCGGGGTGACGGTCAGGGGCTTGGTGTGTGCGAAGTCGATGCCCAGGCCTGCTGCGTTCTCAGGGGTGACCAGCAGAGGCTTGGTCTGTGCCTGCACCATCAGGGCCAGTGTGGTGCTGGGGGTTTGGTCGGTGGGGGCGAAGAGGGAGGTGCTGGCTAGGGTGGGGTCAGCGTGGGGGTTCTGTAGGGACTGAGGATCGGGCTGGGCGTAGCCGCCTGGGCCGCTGTCGGTGAAGGCGCCAGCGTTGTCCTGGGGTTGGTCTGTGTAGCTGTTGAATGCGCTGCCAGGGGCGGGCTGGCTGGCCAAGTCGCCAGGGGCGGGAGCGTAGGTGGAGGCTGAGGGGGCGACTTGCATGGCGCGCGACTGTGCCTACAGGCATCAGCGCGCGAAACTGGGAAGGCTCCTAGCTAGGAGTGTTCCTAGCTAGGAATGACCCCTACATGGGACGGGCCGGTGTGGGCGGCGGTGAATGCAAGGAATCGGGCTACAGGGCAATCAGGGATTGCGCGATCAGCTATGAAATCAGGAGCGTCCTGCACACGGGGAACACAGGAGATGAGGCGGAGGGGGTTACAGCCTTTTACCAGGGTGAGGGCTGCAGAGGAATGACCGAGGCCACCACGCACTGTCGGCCGACATAAAAACAGCGAAGCGCATAGCATCGACAGCTTCACCGTTTGTCACTCTTTCACGAATTCAAGGACCGATCCATGAAGCTCTACTACTCCCCCGGCGCCTGCTCCCTGTCTCCCCACATCGCCCTGCAAGAGGCCGGCCTGGCCTACACCCCCGTGCTGGCCAGCACCAAGAGCCACAAGCTGCAGGAT
>PJUL01000486.1_pt1 | contig 28073 bp, 26 predicted proteins | sample 1512221 | NCBI WGS metagenome assembly PJUL01 (sample SAMN08177667, study PRJNA422409) | Feces metagenome, whole genome shotgun sequencing project.
CAAGCTGCTGGGCGGTGTGGGCGGCATCAGCCTGGCGCTGGGCACCGCAGGCCTGTGGCGGCTGAACCTGCGCCGCCACCCCGAGCATGGCGACGCCGCGCAAAAGCCCATGGACCGCGCCTTCATCGCCTTGCTGTTCCTCACCGCCACCAGCGGCCTGGCGCTGTGGGCGGCACGCGGCACTGCGGCCTTGCCGCTGCTGCTGTGCCTGCACCTGGGAGCAGTGATGGCGCTGTTCGCCACGATGCCCTACGGCAAGTTTGCGCACGGCATCTTCCGCACCGCATCGCTGCTGCGCCATGCGGTGGAAAAGCGCCAGCCCAACCCCGTGGGCCTGGGCGCCGATTGAGCGGGGTCAATGCCCACCCCCTCCGCACACATACCGATCACCCACCCACGATGAAGGAGACCTCTATGAAAAAACGCATCACCCTGAAGATGCTGGCACTCGCGGCAACCAGCATGGCGCTGGCCGGCACTGCCAGCGCGCAAGACTTTCCCCCCAAGAAACCCGTTACGCTGGTGGTGGGCTTTGCTGCAGGCGGCGCAGCCGATGCGGCGGCGCGCCTCATCGCCAAGAAGCTGGGCGAGAACATCGGCCAAGCCGTGGTGGTGGACAACAAGGGCGGCGCGGGCGGCAACATTGCGCACCAGTTTGTCGCCAACGCAGCGGCCGACGGCAGCGTGCTGCTGTTCGGTTCGGTAGGGCCGCTCACGATTGCGCCGCATCTCATGAAGCTCAACTACGACCCGTTCAAGGACCTCGCGCCCATCTCGGGCGGCGTGTACTTTCCCAACGTGCTGGTAGTGCACAAAGGCGCGGGCGTGAAGACGCTGGCCGAGTTTGTGCAGCTGTCCAAGAAGAAGCCCGGCAGCGTGGACTACGCCTCCACCGGCGCGGGCTCGGCATCGCACCTGGCGGGCGAACTCTTCAACCAGCGCGCGGGCATCGACATGGTGCACGTGCCCTACAAAGGCGGCGCTCCGGCCTTGCAGGATCTTCTGGGCGAGCGCGTGACCTCGTACTTCTCGGCACCGCCCACGGCCCTGCCGCACATCGAATCCGGCGCATTGATTCCGCTGGCGACCACCGGTCTCACGCGCCCGGCCTACATGCCGAACATTCCCACCGTGGCCGAAGCGGGCTATCCTGGTTTCGAGGCCTTGAACTGGTATGCCTTCGTGGCACCGGGCAAGACCCCCGCCCCGGTCCTGGACCGCTGGAACCGCGAGATCGTGAAAGTGCTGAACGACCCGGGCGTGAAAGAAGCGCTGAACAAACACGGCCTTACGCCACAGCCCACGACGCGCGCGGAACTCACTGCGTTCATGAAGAAGGAATCCACGCAGTGGGGCACCATCATCAAGGAACGCAAGCTGACGGCGGAGTGAAGCGGGCTCTTTGAAGAGGTTCTTACAGCGCCTCTTCGCCTCGCACCAGCCCGTCGTCCAGCAACTGCGCGAGCCAGCCGCCGAGCACGGTGGGGTCGCCCTGCCACAGGCCACTGCCCAGCAGCGCCGCGCAGGCGTTGTGCACGGAGGCGCCAGCGTGCAGCGATTGCACCAACGCGGCCTCAGCCGCATCGAGCGTGCGAAAGTGCGGCTGGTGGCCTTTGCGCCAGACCAGCAGCGTGGCCGGTGCGGACAGAGCCACGGCCTCAGGCACATCATCATCCGTGTGGATGGCGTTCCACACGCCCACGACGTTCGTCGTGATCGTCTGCAACAAGGCGCTGGGATGCAGCACACCGGGGCGGGTGGTCCAGGTGTCCGATGCCTGAGCCGCCACGGTCTCCAGAGTCGGCACATCGGCGCTGTCGAAGCGGGTGCGCAGATCCCAGTCGAGCTGGGCCAGTTCGTGCAGTTCGGGGTTGTCGGGGTAGTGCATGCGCAGCGCTTCCACCAGGCCCTCACTGTAGCGATTCAGGCTGCGTGTGTGCGGCGGATGGGCCACCGCAAAGGCGCGGGCATGCTCATCGAAACGGTCGGACCCCATGTAGAGAAACGTCTTGGCGTAAGTGTCCGCCAGCACCTCGGCCAACCGTGCGCGGTAGGCATAGTGGTAGATGGGCAGGCGCCCGGTGACAGGGTCATCGGGCGTGCCGGGCGGCAGCGCGTCGGCCAGCACCTGGTCGGCAAAGTGGCGCTGTACTGCAGCCAGTGGCAGCGGGTCCACTGCGGGGGCCAAAGGCTTCACTGCAGCAGTGGAGGATTCAGGCGAGGCCACATGCTCAGCCGCTGTGCGCCGCGCCGTCGCCAGTTCATCGAGCAGCTCGTCCAGCGGCGGAATATGGTCGTCGCGCTCGATCATCGCGGCCACGGCGCCAAAACGCTGGCAGGCCTGGGCGTAAAGATCCCACACCGGCTGCGCCACCGGGTGGTCGTGCGTGTCGATGATGTGGTCGCCGTTGTCGCTGTGCCCGGCCAGGTGAATTTGCTGCACGCGGTGCGCGGGCAGGGCGTGCAGGTAGGTCAGCGGGTCAAAGCCATGGTTCACGCTGCTCACGTAGATGTTGTTCACATCCACCAGCAGCAGGCAGTCGGCTTCCTCAGCAATGTGGGCCAGAAACTGCCACTCGCATGCGCTGTCGTGTCGGTAGCGGACGTAACTCGACACGTTCTCCAGCACCAATCTGCGGCCCAGCACATCCTGAGCATGGCGGATCTGCGCGATCACATGCCGTGCAGACTCTTCGGTGTAGGGCAGCGGGTACAGGTCGTGCAGCTGCTGGGGGCCAGGCCCCGTCCAGCACAAATGGTCGGACACCCACAGCGGCTCGATGCGGTCAGCCAGCGCCTTCACACGCTGCAGATACGGCACATCCACGCCCTGCGACGCGCCGATGGACATCGCAACGCCGTGCATCGCCACCGGGTAGTCGCGCCGAATGGTTTCCAGCACCGCCAGCGGCTTGCCACCGTCGATGAGGTAGTTGTCGGTGATGATTTCCAGCCAGTCCAACGGCTGCTTGCGCGCCATGAAATCGGCGTAGTGCTGCGTGCGCAGCCCCAGGCCAAAGCCAGTGCCACGCGTGGCGATGAGGTCATGTGCCATGGCGAAATCAAGGTATCAAAGTGCGGGCACTGGGCGTGTTCGCCGAGACTGGCACGCCCTGATGCCAGCACCGCCGCGCAAGGGCCGCCCCGCCGCGCTGGCGGTGTTCCCCTGGGGGGATGGCGCGCAGCGCCTCAGGGGGGCTTCGTGCCTTATCCCTTGATATCGCCGATGGTGCCCTTTTCCATCAGGCACTGCGCAGCCGTCTTGGCCTTGAAACCGTGGCCCTTGCAGGCGTTCTGGCCCTTGCAGCTGTGCTCGGCGGTGGCGCAATCGCTGTTGCCCTTGCAGTCGTGCACGTTGTAGCAGTGCACCTTGTCGTTGGCGGCAATGGCCGCGCCCTTGGAACCCTTGGGTGCATCGGCCGCGAAGCTGGTGGATGCCAGTGCCAGCAGGGCGGCAGACAGGGCAAACGAGGCCGTGGTCTTGGTGTTCGTGGATTGCATGGTGGGTAACTCCGTAAACGTTGAGGGATGAGCAATCAGGTGGTTAGATCGCGCCACACCACGGTGCCGCGCTCTCTGCCTGGTAATTCGTCCCCCGCACGCTGCGGGTTACATGCTGTCCAAAAACTTTTCGCGTTGTGCCTCGGCGCTACGGTGCTATTGCGCGGAGGGTTCGGTCACCGAGATGTCGGTGTGCACCAGCGTCAGCGGAAACCGCTGGCCCGCCAGGTAGTCTTCCAGGCAGCGCAGCAGCAGCGGGCTGCGGTGCCGATCGGGGCAGGCGCGGATTTCGTCGGCCGTGAGCCACAGGGTGCGCACGATGCCGGTGTCCAGCGTGCGCCAGGCGTGGTGCGTGCCCAGCGTGCCCGCAAACGCAAAGCGCATGTAGGTGATGTCGTCGCCGGTGCGCGTCTTGGTGAAGCGGTTGAGGTACACACCGATCAACGCCGTGGGCTCGAAGTCGTGCGCGGTTTCTTCCAGCACCTCGCGCGCGCAAGCCTGGATGGGCGACTCGCCCGGGTCCAGATGGCCGGCGGGGTTGTTGAGCTTGAGGCCGTCGGTGGTTTCTTCCTCGACCAGCAGAAAGCGACCATCGCGCTCGATGAGCGCGGCCACGGTGACGTTGGGTTTCCAGCGGTGGGGCATGGCGCGCATTATGACGAGGCAGCATGACGCGCCGCTGGCGCCGCGCTGTCACCTTTGCCGTGTGGGCCGAACGCTCCTACAGCGACCGCGCCATGTACACCGCTCCGTCGCCATAAGTTGCCAGCCGCTGGCACTGCTCCGCATCGGCCAGCGGCTGCAGGGCGTAGCCGTGGCGCTCCCAATAGCCCTGCGAGCCCTGCACGGACACCAGCGCGGTGTAGCGCAGGCCGGCCGCAGGCGCTGCGTCCCACAAGGGCTGCAGCAGTGCAGCGGCCAGGCCCTGGCCTGCGCAGGTGGGCAGCACGGCCATGTCGTGCAGATAAAGCGTGTCGGGCTGTGGCACGGCTTCAAAGTCGCCGTGCAGCGGCGTCACCTTGCCCCGCACAGACCGATAGGCTGCCAAGTACGCGCACACCACGCCGCCTTGCTCCAGCACCAGCGAGCAATTGGCAGGGCTTGCCAAGCGCTGGGCAAAGACATCGCGGCTTTCGACGAAGCCTTCCCCGTAGCAGGCCAGCTGCACCGCGAGCAGGCCGGGCAGGTCGGAAGCGGCCAGCGGACGCACCACCATCGCCGTCATGGGTGCCCCGTTCAATGCGGCAGCACCGGCGCCTGCACGAAGTCGTCCAGCGACAGGCCCTTTTCCTTCAGCAGCGCTTCCAGCACGGGCTGCAGGCGGCCCAGGCTCTCCTGCACGGCCTCGCGCACGGTGTCCACCACCACCTGGGTGCTGCGCTCGATCTCGATGTTGAGCGCGTCGCCCTCGCGCTTGCCCTCAAATACGGTGGCGCGGCGCGTCTCGGGGATCATCCAGATTTCGAACCAGCCCTCCTGCCGGTTCACCTCGGCCACCGTCAGGCTGGCGCCGTGGATGGCGATGTAGCCCTTGGCAAAGATGTAGCGGCGAAACGCCTCGGGCACAGCCACGCGCCACACCAGGTTGTTGTCGAACTCGCGACGCTGCACCAGCGTGCCGGTGAAGTCCACATGGCCCGACAGCGGGTGGCCGCCGATCTCGGCGCCGTCCTTGGCGGCGCGCTCCACGTTCACGCGGTCGCCCTCTGCGTAGCTGCCCAGCGTGGTGATGTTCAGGCTCTGCAGCATCACGTCGAAGTTGGCCTGCGTGGGCGACAGGATCTCGGTGACCGTGAGGCACACGCCGTCGGTGGACACACTGGCGCCGATGGCGAGGTCCTGGCAAAAGCCCTCGGGAAAGTCGAGCGTGAAGGTGCGCAGGCCTGCGCGGTCGTGGATGGCGGCAATGCCTGCCGTGGCTTGGACGATGCCTGTGAACATGGGTGCTGAGGGACAGAAAAGCGTTGCGAACGCGAGCCCTAGGGATTGTGCCACCCGGCCTGCCTCCCCATGGCCAGCGCGGTTCTGCCGCGCAGCCCGCCGCAGGGACTGAAGCACAGCGTTTGCGACGCTGCCCTTCAGTCCCTTCCAACCTTTTAGCCTTTCAGCGGCAGCCCGATGCGCGCATGTCTTCGGACTCCACACGCTGCGTGGTGCCCGGCCGGGTGATCGCACAGCGCGATTGGAAGTAGAACGACAGGCGGTCCCGTGTGGGTGTGCCCTGCACGTGGTACGGAAGGTTGCCCTTGTAGATCGAGCCGACAGCGGTGGCGGCAGCCTGGTCGTACCGCCCCTGGCTGATGTTGTGTCGGTCGGCCGAATCATCGAAGGTCTGCGCCGTCAGGCGGGCGTAGGCATCACGCGCCACCGCGGGGTCATGGGCGCCCTTCAGGTAGCGGTCGAACCAGGCCAACGTGTAGTAGTTGATGGCACTTTCCCCGTACCGGCTCGCAGGCCCGCCAAACAGCGAGAAGTCCAGGTGCGTGGCGGCGCGCAGCACCAGCAGCATGCTGTCCACGCCCGCGCCGCGCACCTCCTGAAAGCCCAGGTCCTTCGGATGGGGTTCGGCCCCACGGCCTCGGCCGCCCTGGGTGTTGATGCGGGCAGGCTCGGGCGGCTCGGTGTAGGCAGCGATGGTGAAGTTGTAGTCCGCACCGAAGCCCAGCGCCGGCGTGCGGATGCGCACGCCCGCAGGGGGGTCGATGCCGATCTTGTCCACCCAGCCGCTGCGGATGGTGGTGAGGTTGTCCCACGCCACGATGGCGCTGATGCGTGAATCGGTTTGCCCGATCAGGCTGGCCGTGCTGGCGCCTTGCGAGTGGCCCGCAATGCCCACCATGCGGCCATCCAGCTGGTTCCAGAACCCAAAGTGGCTGCCATCCGCGCGCGGTGCCGACGGGCTGGAAAACACCCAGTCCACCACGTCCTGCGTGTCCGGGCCGTGGGTGCCGATAGCGGCCGTGGTGTCCAGCGCCACCGTCATGTAGCCGGCCTCTGCCAGCGTTTGGCTGGCCGAGCGGTGCAGCCGTTTGCTGCTGCCGCCACCGTGCACGATCACCACTGCGGGGTAAGGCCCCTCGAAGGTTCGAAGACCTGCCGGCATGCCGGTGCAAGTGCCCGCCGCGCACGGCCGGTACACCTCCACGGCGATGGGCTTGCCCAGGCGCCCCATCACCGTGGTCTCGGTGAACCGGAAGCGGGTGTTGGCGTGCAGCGCCGGCGTACGGTAGGCATCCAGCGCGGGCAGCTTGCCGGCCTGGAACAAGGTGTCGGGCTGCTGGGCGAAGTCGTCCGTGCGCTCGCGGGCACAAGCCATGTTGTCGGCATCGCGCTCTTTCCAGGCATCGGAGCCCGGCGCGGGCGATTCATGGCGCACAGCGCCCTTGCAGTCGTAGACCAGCTCCACGGGCGTGCCATCGCCCGAGCCACCGCAGGCTGACACGGCCACAGCCAGCAGCGTGGCGCAACCCAGGTTTCTCCACAGATAGCGCCAGTGCAGGGCGGTGTGGCGTGTTGTCGTGGCGCCGCGCATCACTGCGCCCCCCCGGCGCTCACGTTGCGCTGCAGGAAGGCCGCCAGCGGCCGGATCACGTTGTTGGTGGCATCGTCGTCCGCCGTCACGATGTCCACGTGCGAATAGCCCTCGCTCATGTGCACCTCGAAGCCGCCGTCCACCCCACCGAACTGGCGGTTGGCCACCAACGTGGGCTGGCCTGCGGGTGTGCGCGCCACGCCGGCCTTGCAGCTTGGCGCAGCACAGGGCGCAATCGCCTCGGCAAAGCCGCGCCAGACGCCCGCCACCGGCGTAAGGCCGTTGGTGCCACCGAACGCGATGACGGGGATGTTGATCTTGCGCGCCTGCGTCTGGTTCACGATGTCCGCACGGCCGCGGCCGCCCTGGTTGACGGGCAGTGACAGGGCGCTGGTGTCGAGCCCCAGATTGGCACCACCGCTGCCTTCTGCATTGCCCAGCAAGAGGCCCGAGCTGGGGTAGTACCAGTCGCTGTAGGTGGTGTTGCCCAAGAACAGCGCGCGCGACAGGCGCTTGAGGTTGGTGGGCTCCACCTCCTTGCCCCAGGGCGGAAGGCTGGCCGTGAGCGTCGTCGGCTGCGGGCCGAAATCGCGGAAGGCGGCGGGGGGCAGCGGGTCGGTGTTGTCCAGCCAGGTGCGCAGGCCGTCGGCGCGCGCCGAGCCCAGGTAGCCCATCGACACGGAGTAGAAGACCGTCCGCTGCAGGTTGTCGTCGTCCATGAAAGTGCCGATGGCCGCACCTGCCGTCACGGGAAAGTCGCGCTTGGTGAAATCCGGTACGCGGTTGTAGACGTTGTTGCCGGCCACGCCGCCCTGGTCCGCCTGCAGCAACGCCTGCGTGCCGTTGATGGTGCCCTCGAAGTCCATCTGCATGCCGGCGATTTCGGTGGAAGCACTCACGCGCGGCGTGAGGCCCGGGCGCGCGACAAAGGCAGGCTCCGCACCCGAGGCCACCGCAGCGTACAAGCCGCCTTCGGCGGCGCGCACCACCGCATCGAGCTGCGCTGCAGTGGGTGCGCTGCTGGCCAATGCGCCGCCCGGGCCTTCAAACAGCACCAGGCCCTTGAGCTTGGCATACCCTGGCTGCGCGGGCCCGTTGCCGGAGAAGTTGAAGTCCGTAGCCGCATAGCGAGCCACAAAACCCGTGCCGGCCGAATGCCCGCCCAGAAACACGTTGCCGTTGCGCGCCACCGTGCGCGCCTGCTCCACCACGGCATCCAGGTCGATGGTGTGGACCTGGGGTGTCCAGCTCGCGAGGAAAGGAATCTCACGGCTCTCATGGAACACCGCCCGGCGCTTGAGCTTGTCGCCCAGCGGCAGGCCAAGCTCTGCGCCATACAGCCAATTGAGGCCCACGGCGGCATCGCGTTCGCGCTCCGCCATCTGCAGGCCTTCCATGTCCTGCAGCGCTACCGAGCGGCGATCCACGCCCCACACTTCCACCACGGCCTTGTGATCGGTCCACATGCGGCGCACCAGGTTCTCCGCCAGGATCAGATAGCTGTGCGATGCCGCCAGCGTGCCCGGCATGGCCACCAGCACGGCATCCACCGGCTTGCCCGTGTTGGCGGCCAAGCCGTAGCGCGTGTAGCGCACCCGATTCAGGTCGGGCCCGGCGGCGCCGAATTGCGTGGCCAGCTTGCTGCCGGCCTCCACTGTCACGCCAGCCGTGCCCGGCGTGCGGGCTGCCTTGGCACGGCTCGCCAGCTCGTGCGTGCTGATGGCAAATTCACCGGAAGTGCCTGGGTGGTTGTCCACAATGCCCTGCCCCCCACCGCCGCAGGCAGTGAGCGCTGCGGCCAGGGCCAGGCTCAACACGGTGCGGCGCACGCGAGCATGGCGCACTGGCCGGGCAGTATTCGAGGTGTTTGCGGCGTATAGCAGCGGAGTGTTCACGGTTGTCTCCGTTGTAGTGGTTGGGAACTGGTGCAAAAAAACGAACGCAGGCTGGCGCTGCAGGTGGGTTGCCAAGGCAACACACACGCACAAGGTCGAACCACCGGGCGATCAGCCCGGCGCGGGGGGTAAGCGGTTAAGAAAGCCCTGGTGGCGCCCGGCGGGCCACCAAGGCTTTGTTAGCCGTTCAGGCCAGCCTCCAGGTAATCCAGAAACTCCTTTTGCTCGCGCGCCTCGTGGCCGGGCTGCGACAGCTCCATGGGGCCGAACGGCGAGCGCCGCATGTAGCTGCGGTAGGAGATGCCGTAGTACACGGCGTTCATGGTCAGCAGCAGGCGGAACTGAATCGTTTCGCGCGCCACGCCGGGCATCAGCGCTTGCAGGCGCTCCATCGTCAGCGCCAACATGCGCTGGTGCAGGGCGGCAGAAAACACCTGCCCCTGCTCGCCGTAGTCCCACCCCAGCCGTCCGATGAAGCACACGGCATCCCGCCCCAGCGCGGGCTCCGTCAGCATCTCGATCACAGGGCCGAACGCGGCCTCCACCACGTCTCGCACTGTGTATTGCGGCGCGCGTGCTTCCAGCGCCTGCAGCCGCGCGCAGGCGCGGGGCTCCAGCCATTGCTGCAGGTAGGTGGCAATCGCACCGATCAGCTCATCGCGCCCGCCGAAGTGGTAATGCAGCGCCGACGCGTTCTGCGCCCCGGCAGCCATCACCACACGGCGCAGCGATACGGCATTCATCCCCTCGCGCGCCATCAGCTTGATGGCCTCTTCGATGAGGCGGGTTCGCGTGGCCTGGGGGTCGGCGGGCGTGGGAACGGAAGGCAAAACAGCAGACATGGGTTGAATAATGCATGTGTATTAATTCACATGCATTAGGGCTTGCCCGCATAGGCCGTGGCCCAGCACGATGAGCGTGCCGCCCACCACATCCACGGTCTCGATGGTGAACACCATGGGGCACACCGTATGGCGTGCCCCATGGTGTTGGTGGTGGTAGGGGGCGTGAAGGGTGGCCGCAAAGGTGCAGCGGCGCGCGATGCCGTGGTCGCAACGGCCCGTCTACCTTCAAACGCGCTTTTACTGCGGCACCAGTTCCACCCGCCGGTTCTTTGCGCGGCCGCCCTCATCGCCATTGCTGGCCACCGGGGCCAGGTCGGCCACGCCGTAGGCCGACAGGCGCGCGGCGGCAATGCCGTATTGGCTGGTGAGCGCGGCGTTGACCGCCTCGGCGCGGCGCTTGGACAGCGCGATGTTGGAATCCAGCGCGCCCTGGTTGTCCGTGTGGCCCACCACGCGCAGCTTGAGGTTGGCTTCGGCCTTGAGCAGCTTGGCGATTTCATCGAGCGCGGGCTTGGATTCGGGCTTGATGTCGGCCTTGGCGGTGTCGAACAGGATGCCGTAGAGCGCCACGCGGCCGGTGCTGGCAATGGCCTTGGACATGTCGCTCGCGTTCACCGTGACCATGTTCTGCTGCATGGCTCCGGTTTCGATGATGTCGACCGCCGCGTAGGCGCCCTTGACGGCCTTGTAGTCCTTGCTGGCGTTGGCCCAGCTCACGGCTTCGACCACGATGTACACGTCGCCCTGCGGGCGCGGGATCTTGAAGCTGGCGATGCGCGCCGTGGCCGTGTCGGCCTGCGTGAAGGTGTAGGTCGAGCGGGTGGTGTTGATCTTGCGCCAGCCATAGGTGCACAGGAAGCAGGTGCGGTCGCGGAAGGCGTCGTCCTTGCCCGAGTCGTACAGCACGGTGCCGCCCGCGGCCTGCACCTCGTTCTGGTAGTTGCGCACCAGTTCCGCGGGCGATGCGTCGCCGGCCGCTTCGTACCATAGGCGGGTGACCGCGCCCTCCACCGGCAAAGTGCTGGCCCAGGAGCGCTTGTAGGTGGTGGTGTCGTACTTCTTGTACGTGCCGGTGGGCACCAGGTATTCGTCGAAGCGCTTGTAGTCGTAGCCCACGATGCTGGAGCCTGCAAAGCGCTTGACCAGCGGGTTGTCCTTGGCGCCTGGCATGTCCTGGGCCACAACGGGGGATGCGAGCACCAGCATGGACAGCGCGGTGGCCAACGACACGAGCAAACGGTTCACAGACTTCATGGCGAGTTTCTCCAGACGAGGGAAAGATCGGCGAGTGTCTGCGCTTTCCAGGGCGTGCTGGTGCGGGCCGTGGGTGCGCCGAGGCGCAGCGTGTGAACAATTCGGCAAAAACCGCTGCGGCTTACCGGCCACATGCAACCTGCTCAGACACCAGACTCGCAACGCGCGCAGGCAGGCAGAGTCTTCTTTGCTCAGAGCGCGCTTGGTCGGGCGGTTTCAGCCCGCCGCCACCAGCCCCGCTCCATGCCCACGCGTGAAGGCTTCTTCAAACACCGAGTAGCCCGACCAGTCGCTGTGCGCAAACGCCAGGCGTGCCGTGGCGGGTGTGGGTATCCAGGCAGAACGCTCACCATTTGATAGCTGCTTGCGCTTGCCAGATAAGCGCTGGAGGCCAATTTGGCTTAAAAATCCCTGCAACCCCGGTGTGGGCACGGCCATGGCGTGGCCGTAGCGGGTGATCTGGACCTGTGTGGCGCGCTGGCGCAAATCGGGGTGAGGCACGGCCAGGGCAGCCAGTGCGGCATCGGCCCAGTGTTGCCAGGGCTGGGTGGCCAGCTGCTCGCGCGCATGGGGCAGGTCGCCCAGGGCTTGGTAGTAGCTCAGCACGGTGGGGCCGGCCAGGGTGGCGCGGGTGTCCAGGCGCTGGTGGCCCGCATCGACGTAGCCCAGGCCGCCGGGGGTGGGGTCGGCATAGAGCACGTTGTCCCACGCGGGGGCCGCGCCGGGGTGGTCGGTCAGCGGGCTGTCGACGTGGATGTTGGCCACCAGCCAGGGCGCCCACTGCAGGCGCTGCGCCGCGCCGGTCAGAAACGCAGGCGGGCTCTGCACCACGCGTGCGGCCACCAACACGGGCAGGGCCACCACACAGCGGGGCGCCTGCCAGCGCTCCACGTTGCCGGTGGCGTGGTTGAAGGCGTCCACCTCCACACCGTGGCGCCCTTCGGTGATGCGCAGCACGCTGGTGGCCGTTTGCAGTTGACCCCCAGAGCGCAGCGGCTCGGCCAGGCGCCGGGTGATCCAGCCATTGCCTTCGGGCCAGGTGAGCACGCTTTCGCGGGCTTCGTCCACGGCCTCGCCCGGGGCGTGAAAACCATGGCGGCTGGCGAAATAGTGGATGCCCGCCCAGGCCGACACGCGGGCCGTGCCGGCGCCGTAGTCGTCACGGCAGCAGTAGTTGAGGTACCAGCGCAGGTGGGCATCGTCCAGCCCCTCTTGCAACAGCCACGCATCGAAAGTCATAGCATCCAGCGCTTGATGGGTAAGCGCCAGAGGCTGTTTTTGCCCCCAAAGCTTGAGGGCAGGCATTGCAAACCGCGCGGCGGCGCTGGCCGCCTCCACGGCCTGCGCAAAACGGCGGTATTGCGCCAACGTGGCTTCGCCCACACCGTGCACGGGCAGCAGGCCTTCCTGCCACTCACCTTCAAAGAACAGCCGCTCTTGCGGGCTGTGGCACAGGTGGCGTTCGTCGTATTGCCAGCGGCCCGCCACGCGCTGGCGCAGGCCCAGTTCTTCCAGCAGATCCTGCACCTCGCGCGCATCGTCGCCCGGCACCGGCAGGTAGTGCGCGCCCAGCGGGCAGGGGATGCCCGCCACGGCGGCGCCGCGGCTGTTGCCGCCTGCGGTGTCTTCCAGCTCCAGCAGCGCAAAGTCCTCGACACCGGCAAGCCGCAGCGACCGCGCCGCAGCCAGCCCTGCCACGCCGCCGCCCGCAATGATCACCTGCGCGCGCCGCACCACGGAGGGAGCAGGCAGGCTGCCATTGCGCAGCAGATCGCGCAGGTGGTGGCCACGCGCCATGTCGATGCCCGCAAAGCCGCCCTCCAGCGTGCGCGGCGGCCGCTCGCACCCGGCCAGCAGCGTGCTGCTCAGAACCGCCGCACCGCTGGCCTGCAGCCAGCGCCTGCGCGAAACGGAGGTGGCGCCCAGGGGCGCTCGAGGGATGGAATTGGCAGGCATGGGGCGCCTACTCTAAGGCACGAGCGGGTGGTGCGCCGGGTGCACCCGCCGAGCTGCATGCCGGGCCTGCAATGCCCCTGCACGGCTCAGTCGGGCCAGCGGCCCTTGATGTCCAGCAACGTAGGCAGTTGCGCGATGAAGACTTCGACCATGGTGGGGTCGAAATGCCGCCCCGCCTGGCCGCGCAGGTGGGCCACGGTGTCTTCGATGGGCCAGGGGGCCTTGTAGGGGCGCCGTGCGGTGAGCGCATCGAACACATCCGCCAACGCCACAATGCGCGCCTCGGCCGGAATGGCCTCGCCTGCCAGGCCGTGGGGGTAGCCGCTGCCGTCCCACTTCTCGTGGTGGAACAGGGCCACCGAGCGCGCCAGGCGCAGCACGCCCGCGGGGTGCTCGCCAATGATGTCGGCCCCGATCTCGGGGTGGCGGCGCATCACGTCCCACTCCTCGGGCGTGAGCTTGCCGGGCTTGCGCAGGATGGCATCGGGAATGCCGATCTTGCCCACGTCGTGCATGGGTGCGGCATTGAGCAGATCGTCCGCCCACTGCGCCGAGTAGCCCAGCGCCAACGCCAGCACCTGCGCGAAGTGGCTCATGCGGATGACGTGCATGCCGGTTTCGTTGTCCTTGAACTCGGCGGCGCGGCCCAGGCGCTGCACGATCTGCAGGCGGGTTTCGCGCAGCTCTTCGGTGCGCACCAGCGACAGGTGGGTGCGCACCCGCGCGCGCACCACGGGCGCGCTGATGGGCTTGGTGATGTAGTCCACCGCGCCCGCGTCGAAGCCGCGCGTTTCCTCGGCCGCATCGGTGAGCGCAGTGACGAAGATCACAGGGATGCCCGCCGTCTCGCGCTGGGCCTTGAGCGCGGCGCACACGGTGTAGCCGTCCATGCCCGGCATCATCACGTCGAGCAGGATGAGCTGGGGCTTTTGCTGCTGCGCGATCTGCAGCGCACGCGCGCCGTCGGTGGCGAACAGCAGGCGGTAGTCCTCCTGCAGCACGTGGCGCAGCACCTGCAGGTTGGTGGGTTCGTCGTCCACCAGCAGCAGACGGGGGCGGTGGTCTTCAGCGGGTATCACGGTGGGATGGGCTGCGGCGGTGGCTGCGGGGGAGGCAGAGGCGCCGTGGGCATGTGGTGTGGCCATCAGTGTTCCTGTGAGGCCGGCATCCGCTCGACATGGGCTTGCAGTGTGTGCAGCGCTCCCTGGGCATCATCAAAGTCAAAGCGGTCCAGCGCCTCGCGCAGTCCGTCCAGGCTGGTCGCGGGCAGGTGCTGCTCCAGCACGTCCAGGGGGCCGTCGGGCAGCTCGCCGGTGGCCAGGGCCTGGGTCATGGCGGCCAGCGCCGCCAGCACCTGGGCGCGCTCGGCCGGGCCCATCTGTGCGGGCGCCGCGGGTGCGCCAGCCGGGCTGGCGTCGGGGGCATCCAGGCTGCCCAGCGCCTCGCGCACCTGCTGAAGCGCGGCCGCGAGTTCATCGATCAGCACCGCGCGGGCGCTGGCGTGGGCCGGGTGGGCTGCGGCAGCCTCCAGGCGCTCGGCCAAGCGCTGCACGGTGGTGAGCGCCAGGTTGGCGGAGGCCCCGCGCACGCGGTGCGCGGCGGCGGCCAGGGCCTGCGCGTCGTCGGCAGCCACCGTGGCGCGCAAGGCGTCCAGAGTGGGGTCTGCATCCTGCAGGAAACGCGCAATGGCCTCACGCAGGTAGCGCGCCTGGGTCCACAGGCGCACGCCGCGTTCCCAGTCGATGGCCGGGACCTGCAGCGGTGCGCTGCGTTCCTGCGGCGCGTCCGCACCCAAAGGTGCCGAACCGGTGATGGGCAGCGCGTCGTCTGCCAGACCGTGCAGGCCGACCACGCGCGCGATCTCACCCATCAGGCGCAGGGGCTCGATGGGCTTGCTCGCAAAACCGTCCATGCCGGCGGCGCGGGCGTTGCGCCGGTCTTGCTCCAGCACGCTGGCCGACAGCGCCACGATGGCGGTGGGCTTGCGGCGCTGCTGCGCTTGCTCGAAGTGGCGCAGATGGCGCGTGGCCTCCAGGCCGTCCATGTCGGGCATCTGCAGGTCCATCAGCACCACGTCGAATCGCTCGCGCTCGAAGGCCTTCACCGCGTTGGCGCCGCTGTGCGCCAGCACCACCTTGTGGCCGCCGCGCTGCAGGGTGATGTCGAGCAGTTCCAGGTTGGCAGGCACGTCGTCCACGGCCAGCACGCGCAGGGGCGGCAGCGCCATGCGGGGCCGGGAGCGGACCGCTGCTGGCGATGCGCCGTCGCCCACGTGCTCAGGTGCCACCGGCAGAGGCAGGTGCACGCTGAAGGTGCTGCCTTGGCCCACCTGGCTGGCCACGGCAATGCGGCCGCCCATCAGCTCGGTGAGCTGGCGTGCGATGGTGGTACCCAGGCCGGTGCCGCCGTAGCGCCGTGTGGTGGACGCATCGGCTTGCGAGAAGGGATCAAAAATGCGCTGCAGTCCGGCCGCATCGATGCCGATGCCCGTGTCGATGACTTCAAACAGCAGCTGTCCGCTGGTGCCCGAAACGCGCAGTGTGATGCTGCCTTCGTGCGTGAACTTGATCGCGTTGCCGATGAGGTTGAGCAAAATCTGCTGGATGCGGAAGGCATCGCCCTGCCAGAACTCCGCCACCGTAGGTGCGTAATCGAGCGCAAGGGTCAGCCCCTTCTTGGCGGCGTTGATGCGCAGCGAGGCCAGGATCTGATCGCACAGCTCGCGCAGGCTGAAGGCCTCGATCTCCAGCTCCACCGCGCCTTTTTCGAGCTTGGCGGTGTCCAAAATGTCGTTGAGCAACCGCAGCATGGAGCGCGCCGCATGGTGCACGGTGCCCAGGTGGCGGCGCTGGGTGCTCTCCAGCGGCGAGTCGAGCAGCGCCTCGGTGAAGCCGATGATGGCGTTCATGGGCGTGCGGATCTCGTGGCTCATGTTGGCCAGGAAGGTGCTGCGTGCGGCCGCGGCCTGTTCGGCCCGCTCTTTGGCAGTGCGCAGGTCGCGCTCCATCGCGCGGCGCTGGCTCAGGTCGGTGGCGAATTTGATGACCTTCGAGACCTTGCCGTCCACATCGAAGATGGGGTTGTAGGTGGCATGGATCCACACCTCGCGCCCGTCCTTGCCCAGCCGTTCAAACTCGCCCGCCGCGAACTCGCCCTGCCCCAGGCGGCGCCAGAAGGCCGCGTATTCATCGCTCTGCACAAAGTCGGACCTGCAGAACATGGCATGGGGCTGACCGATGACCTCGTCCAGCGAATAGCCCGTGAGCGCCAGAAAATTGGGGTTGGCCGTGACCACGTGCCCGCGCAGATCGAACTCGACCGTCGCCTGTGAACGGCCAATGGCCTGCACCGTGCCTTCGAATTCCGCATTGCGCGCCTTGCTCTCGGTCACGTCCAGGATGACGCCGTCGATCCAGCGCATGGCACCGTCCGCGTCCGGCACACCACGGCCGTTTTCCGACATCCAGCGGGTGTGCCCCTCGCGCGTCTTGATGCGGTATTCCACCTGGTAGGGCCGCCCGTTGTTGAGCGCATGCTCCACGTCCAGCGCAATGTGGGCGGCGTCCTCGGGGTGGGTGATGTCGCCGAAGTGGATGCGGCCCTGCACAAAATCCTCGGCCGTCCAGCCGGTGATGTGCACCACTGCATCGCTGATGAACAGCATGGGCCAGCTGCCGCCGTTGAGGCAGCGAAACGCCACACCCGGCAGATTGCCCACCAGGGAGCGCAGTTGTTCTTCACCCTGGCGGCGCTCGCGCTCCAGCGCCTTGCGCTCTGACAGGTCGGTCAAAAAGCCCACGAACAGCGGCTCGCCGGGCTGCTCCACCCGGCCCACAGCCAGGCGGATGGGCACCAGCGTGCCGTCCTTGCGCATGGCATCGACCTCGCGGCCCGCACCAATAATCTTGGCCAGGCCGGTGGTCAGGTAGTTGTGCAAATAGCTGTCGTGCGCATCGCGGTGTGGCTGGGGCATGAGCATGCGGATGTTCCGGCCCACCACTTCATCGGCCGTCCAGCCCAGCAGCTTTTGCGCCGCGCCGTTGAACAACCGCACCGTGCCCCGCGCATCGATGATGACGATGCCGTCCACCGCGGTGTCCACCAAGGCACTCAGGCGCGAAGCGGTGGCCTGGGATTCGCCCAGCAGCTGGCGGAACCGGATGCTCACGTTCACGCCCGTGATGACCAGTCCGATGGCCAGCGCCACCATGGCTATTGCAAGGGCCAGATAGACCGAGTGCACGCTGGGAGAGGGGTCGTCCATGGCGCCCACCACCCGCAGCGCCGCCATGGCGATGTAGTGCATGCCCGCAATCGCGAGCCCCATGACCACACCGCCCAGCGTGGTTGCAGCCCAGCCCGGAATATGCGCCACACGGCCCAGCCGGAAACGCACCCACAGAGCCACACAGGCCACGACCACCGCAAAGACGAGCGACGCCAGAAACCCGGGCACGTCGTAACGCATGACGGATGCGAATTCCGATGCTGCCATGCCCGAGTAATGCATCACCCCGATGCCCGCCCCCACCAGCACGCCGCCCAGCAGCAGCGAGCGCGTGTTGACCTGCGCCTGCGCCAGCACGTTGAGCGCCACCCATGACGCCAGCAAGCTGGGCACCACCGAACCCATGGTGATCCATGGGTTGAAGTCGCCCGACGCACAAAGCTCGAACGCCAGCATGCCCACGAAGTGCATGGACCACACGCCCCCGCCCAACGCCACCGAGCCCGACAGAATGATCAGCCGACGGCTCGACGCATCTGGCGCGCGCAGCGCCAAGCCCGCCAGATGGAGGGCCATGACGGACGAAGCAATGGCCAACGCCACTGACACGGCCACCAGCCATGGATCGTGGCTCCAGAAAAGGCTCTGGGCAGCCTGGTCGGCACTGACAACAAAAAACCGGTCGAGCATCTGCGCAAAATGTAAGCAGTCGTGTCTATTGTGCCGAACTGCTATGCATGCAGTCTGTTAACAATCTTGTACGCGTTGGTACGAACCCACAGATTGGGCGACACTGCGTGGAGCCGCTCTGAATCACACGCAGCCGCTTAGTGCGTCACCCGGCCCCACTCGCGTTCGTAGGTATGCACCAGAGCCTGGTTAGAGAGGCGGTTGACCTCGGCGGGAACCCGCGCCATGTCGCGCGGGAAATCAAACAGCAGCGGCAACGTGTCAACGCCCAGAAAGCGCAGGCCGTCGGGCAGTGTGTCGGGCAGGCGCCAGGGGCGGCGGCTGGCCAGCACGAAGCCCCACTCGCCAAAGCTGGGCACATGGGCGTGGTACGGCGCCGCCTGCAGGCCCACGGATTCGATGGTCTGCACCACCGTCCAGAAGCTCTGCCGCGCCACCAGCGGCGAGGTCGTCTGCACCACCGCATAGCCGCTGGCGGCCAAGCGCTTGTCCAGCAGCGCATAGAAACTGTTGGTGTAGAGCTTGCCGATGGAGAAGTTGGTCGGGTCTGGGAAGTCGACCACGATGACATCGAAGGTTTCTGCACCCTCCTGCAGCCAGCCAAAAGCGTCGGTGTTGACGATCTTCACCCTGGGGTCGCGCAAGGCGTTGCCGTTCAAGCGCGCCAGCGTGGGGTTCTCGCTGAAGATGCGCGTCATGGCCGGGTCCAGCTCGACCAGCGTGACCGACTTCACCGAGGGGTACTTGAGGATCTCGCGCACGGCCAGGCCGTCTCCACCCCCCAGCACCGCCACGCGCCGCGGTGCGCCGTGGGCCGCCATGGCAGGGTGCACCAGCGCCTCGTGGTAGCGGTACTCGTCGGCCTCGGCAAACTGCAGATTGCCATTGAGGTACAGCCGGTGCCCCAGGCGGCCTTGCGTGACCACGATGCGCTGGTAGGGCGAGGCCGTGCTGAAGACGATGCGGTCCTGGTAGAACTTGTCCTCGGCAAAACTGGTGATGTGCTCAGCCCCTGCCAGCGCAGACAGCAAGATGCCCAGCACCATCCCACAGGCCACCACGTGCGCCTTCACCCGCCGCAGCTCGTGCCGGAACAGCCACACCGCCCACAGCGCCACCGCCGCATTCATCACACCAAACAGCAGCCCTGTGCGGATCAGCCCCAGGTGGGGCACCAGCAGCAGCGGAAACGCCATCGACACCGCCAGCGCACCCAGGTAGTCAAACGTGAGCACCTGAGAGACCAGGTCTTTGAGCGCCACGTTGCGCTTCAGGATGCGCATGACCAGCGGAATCTCCAGCCCCACCAGCGTGCCCACCATGAGCACCATGCCGTACAGCAGAAACCGAAACGCGCCCGGTGTGTAGGCATTGGCCAAAAACAGCGTGGCCGGCAGCAGCCCGCCGATCAATGCCACCAGCAATTCAATGCGCAAAAAATGCGCGGGCAGCTGCCGCTCGAAATAACGCGAGAGCCACGAGCCCACGCCCATGGCGAAAAGGTAGGTGCCGATGATGGTGCTGAACTGCAGCACCGAATCACCCAGCACATACGAGGCCAGCGCACCCGCTGCCAGTTCGTACAGCAGGCCGCAGGCGGCCACCACGAAGACGCTGATGAGCAGGGCGATTTCGATGGGGCGGGGGCCAGAGGCGGCGCCTGCAGCTTCGGGCACCGGGGTGGAGGTTGGCAGTTCAGAGGGCAAAGCGGTCGTCAGGGCGCCCCTGCGGATGCCCTGTTTCGTTCGAGCGAGGGTTGGAAAGTGGTCAGCTAGTGAATCGCCGCCGCCACGATGATGCTGATGCCCAGGCACATCGCGGCCACCACCATGCCCAGGGCCTTGTTCTGCTTCTCGACGATTTCGCGCCACAGGTCATAGGGCGTGATCTTGTCCACGATGATGAAGCACACCCAGAAGATGACCACGCCGATCAGCGCGTACAGGATGGACCCGAGAAACGCTGCGGGCCGGAGCCATTCGATTCCCATCATGATGTGATCTCCTTAAAAACGGTGGGTGTTGGTGTTGGGGTGCGGCGGGGCGCTGGCTGAGCAAGCGATGGGGACAACGGCGGCCTGCTCTACTTGTGGCTGCCGCCCGAGGAGTATCCGCCGAACGAGCCGCCCGAACTGCGGTAGCCGCTGCCCGATGAGCCCGAGCAGTTGCTCAGGATGATGAGCAGGATCAGGATGACCACCGCGATCAGAATCACCGTGGCGCAGCCCATGCCCTTGGCGGCCACGAAGGGGCCCGGGTCGTCGCGCTGCAGCACGTCTTTCATGTCGTCAAGCTTGAAGGCCTTGGCCACCGCGTCGCTGGCGAGCTTGTCGCCGGCGGACCAGGTGATTTCATTGGGGCTTTGCTCCATCGAGAGCAGGCCTTTGGCACTGGCGAAGTCACGGTTGGTGGTCTTCTGCCCGCGCGAGACCTGCCAGTAGAACTCGCCAAGCACGTACGTGGTTTCGGCCTCGTAGGTGTATTTGAGGTCGTACTTGGTGCCCAGGTAGGTAGCCGAGCGGCCGTTGCCCGCCATCTGTGGCGCGCCGGTGGTGGGGCGCACCATGCTCCAGCCTTCTTCCGAATCGACGAGAAAGGCAAAACCGCGCTTCTGGTTGTAGAGCAGGTATTCGCTCCAGCCGAAATGCTCGTCGTCGCCGGGCTCCACGCCCATGCGGTGCTGAAAACCCACCACCTGCCAGTGCACGCCCTGCAACTGGCCCTTGCTGCCCAGCGGGATGATGGGCCGCACGGGCTCGTCCTGCTCGGCCGAGCGCAACTCGCCGCCCACGCCGCTGCTCAGGTCGATGACGCTGGCGCACGAGCCGCAGGTGATGGTTTTGGTGGTGGCCAGCTGCACCTGCACGGGCGCACCGCAGTGTGGGCAGCTGAACTGGCGGCTGTTTTTTTCTTCCTTGGCGGATTCGTCCTTGAGGCCCTTGAGCTGCAGGTCTTCGAGCAGCACGGCCTTGCCGCGCTCCACGGCGGGCGGGCTGCGGCTGTAGTCGATGCTGACCACCTCGCCGTCGCTGCTGCGCAACTCGACCATGCCAAAGGGTTCGCCCAACGCGGGCAGCCTGGGCAACTCGCCCTGGGCCGAAATCAGCGAGGCCTGGCCTGTGTAGGCCACGCTGTAGGGCTTGCCATTGATGGCGGTGGTGGTGCCGATGCGAAAACGCGCGGCCTCGGGCATTTGGCGGCCCGGGTCGATGGGGCGCGTGAAGACGTAGGCGCCGTTGTCCTCGCCCAGCGTGGCCATGGTGCCGTCGTTGAGGAAGGCCACCCACTCGGTCCACACGCCCGCATCGCCCTTGTACTGGAGGCGGCCGATGAGGGTGAACGGCACGTCCTTGCCATCAAGCTGAATGCGGCCGCTGGCCATGAGCTGCAGCGGGCTGTGGTCGTCAAACAGCTCGGCCATCTTGCCCACGCGCTGCAGCACCTCGCCGCTGCGCACCACGGTGCTCTGGCAATAGGGGCAGACGGCGTGCGTGGACTGGGCACTGCGAAACTCCACGGGCGCGCCGCAGCCGGGGCATGGCGCGCGGTAGCTTCGCTGTGTGGGCGAGGGCGGAGTGGGTTCTGTGGCCATCGGGCGGTGCTGCTGCCTGCGCCGCTCCACGCGGCTGGACGATCGGATTTGAAGCCTTTTAGGCCTCTAGCGCTTATCCCTCAAGCGCAAGCAGCTATCATTTTTATATTGTTGTACCGATGCCGTCAGACCAGCTTCTTGAGCAGCTCGGTCTTCTTGGCGTCGAACTCTTCCTGCGTCAGGATGCCCTTGGACTTGAGCTCGCCCAGCTTCTCCAGCGTGGCCATCACGTCTTCGGGCTTCACGCCCACGGGCGCTGCAGCGGCCTGCGCAGCGGCTGCCGCAGCCGGGGCCACGGGGGTCTGCAGGCCCTGCTGCAGGTTCTGCGCCAGCACCTGGCCCAGCGCCACGCCGGCGCCCAGGCCCATGGCATCGCCCGCAATGCCGCTGCCGCCACCGCCCGCGCCGCCCTCGGCAAATTTCGGGATCGCCTGCGCCGTCTGGTACTGCATGAATTTGGCCATGTCGTTGCCCACCATGCCCATGCCGATCTTCTGGTCGAGGATCTTTTGCAGCTCTTCGGGCAGCGAGACGTTCTGGACCGTGAGGTTCTCGATCAGCAGGCCCAGCTTGGCGAAAACGGGCGCGAGTTCCTTGGTCAGCGCCTCGGCAAACATGACCTGGTTGGCCGCCAGGTCCAGAAACGGCAGGCCGCTGCCAGCAATGGCGTTGCTGATGTTCTGCAGCACGAGACCGCGCAGCTGGCCTTCCAGGTCGGCCACCGGATAGGACTCGCGCGTGCCCGAAATCTCGGTGTGGAACAGCTTGGGGTCGGCAATGCGGAAGGCGTAGTTGCCAAACGCGCGCAGGCGCACAGCACCGAAGTCCTTGTCGCGGATCGTGATGGGCTGGGGCGTTCCCCACTTCTGGTCGATCTGCTGGCGCGTGCTGAAAAAGTACACGTCGCTCTTGAACGGGGACTCAAAGAGCTTGTCCCAGTTCTTCAGGTAAGTCAGCACCGGCAGGGTTTGCGTGGTGAGCTTGTAGGTGCCGGGGCCGAACACGTCGGCCACCTGGCCCTCGTTCACGAACACGGCCATCTGCGATTCACGCACCACCAGCGTGCCGCCGTTCTGGATTTCCATGCCCGCCATCGGGAAGCGCCAGGCCAGCGTGCCATCCCCCGCCTCGGTCCACTGGATGATGTCAATGAACTGTTTCTTGATGAAGTCCATGAGGGCCATGTGTGCTCCCGGGTGCGGTAAGAAAGGTTGGGGAAAAGGACCGGCCATGATAGCAACGCGACTTGTCAGCCAGAGGCTTTTTTCAACGCGCTGGCGTGATACCAGCCACATCCCAAAACGGTCCCCGCGTCCGTCGGATGCCATGCCGTTGAACGACATCCCCCCAATCGCATCGGCATACGTCTGATAGCGACTATCTCTCAATTAGCCACGATCAATTGGTCATCTTTATTGAGAATGACTACCATTTGACCATCCTCTGCGCACCACAGCAGAGCCGCACGAACACCGTTGACCCAGGAGCCTGCCATGTCCCGCATTCGCAAAGTTGCCCGCCAGAACAAGACCATGCTGATGAAGACCGGCAGCTACTACGTCATTCACATTGGCGTGGCCGCCGTGGTGGCGTATGCCGTGACCGGCAACCTGTGGGCTTCTCTGACGCTGAGCCTGCTGGAGCCGACCGTGCAGGCCGTGGCCTTCTTCTTTCACGAGAAAGCCTGGGACCGCGCCGCGCGGCGCACCGCCGACAACGCCGCTTTGCAAGGCGCTTGATCTCTGACATTCCAAGGAGCACCCCATGTACACCATCCCGCTTCACAGCCGCACCGCCGCAGGCCTGGCGTTCCAACGCTGGCTCGTCAAGCGTCTGGCTGGCTTGGCCACGGCGGCATAACGCGCATCCGTTGAAAACAAGAATGCCCCGCAAGCGGGGCATTCTTGATGGGGCTGGCGATTCCTCTCAGGCCTTGATGTCCAGCAGCGAACCCATCATCGCATCCTGCGTTTTGATGGTCTGCAGGTTGGCCTTGAAAGCGTAGGTGGCGGACATTTGCTCTACCACCTCCTGCTCCAGCGCAACGCCCTCTTCCCTGGCCTGTCGCAAAGTGGCGCGCGTGCCGCCCAGGTCGGGTACGGCGCCCTGGGTCACTGTCTGGCGCTTGAAGCCACTGGTATTCATATTGGCCACGTTGTGCGCGGAGCTGTCCAGCCGCAACTGGGCAGCCTGCAGGCCGGAGGAGGCGATGGAGCTGAGGGAGGCCATGGCGTTTTGCACAAAGTTACAAATAGGTCCGTATTTTGATACCGCATGGCCGCCCATGCAAGCCGCCCCCGTTACCCATGCGCCTGCACCAGGCACTGCGCAAATGCCTGCGCCGCCCTGGTAGGTTGTGGCGACTTGCGCAGCACGCTCACAAACTGGCAGCGGTAGTGGAACTGCGCGGGCAACACCGCCTGCATCAAGCCTTGGCGTTCGAAGCCCTCCGCATAGTGGTCCGGCAAAAACCCCAGGTAGCGGCCTGAGAGGATCAGCGTGGCAATCGACTCCTGGTCAAACCCCGTCGCCTTGCGCGGCAGGCGGGTGCTGTGGCTCAGCTCCATGTTGGGCGAGTGGTAGCCCAGGCCTGCAAACTGGTAGGCGCGCAACGCCTCCCACGTCAACGCAGCGTGGTCGGTGCCATAAAGCGGGTGCCGCGTGCCGCAGTACAGCAGCATGGTTTCGGCAAACAGGTCGGCGTAAACCAGGCTTTGCGAGGTGCGGTGTGCGGGGATGATGCCCACGTGAAAGCTGCCGTCAATGAGCCCGCGTTCGATGGCCGGAATGGAAGCCACATGCATCTGCAGGCTCACCTCGGGCGCCTGGCTGGCAAACAGCGCAATGGCGTCGCCGATGTGCGCGGCCGGGTTGCTGGCCGTCTTGTCGAACACCGCCACCTCCAGCCGCCCACCCATGCGGCGGTGGATGTCGTCGATGCTGCTGCGGAACGTGTCCACGGCGGACAGCAGGCGCAGCGTCTCGTCGTACACACGCTGCCCTTCGGCGGTGAGCGCAAAGCCTGCGCGACCCCGGCGGCACAGCGTGAGGCCCAGGCGGGCTTCCAGATCCTTGATGTGGCGGCTGACAGTGCTGGTGCCGATGTTGAGCTCCAGCTCGGCCGCCGACATGCCGCCGCACTCCACCACCGCCTTGAACACCTGCAAGAGGCGCAGGTCCATGTCGCTGAGCTGGCCCAGCACGGCACGGTGTTTGGGGTTGGGCGTGGATGCAGCGGTGAGAGGAGTGGCTTTTACTTGCATAAATTGTCAAGTAAACATTGATATTGGATTATTTGAGAGATTAACAGGCGGCTCAACAATGGCTGTCCTGCGGGGCTTTCCATGCCCGCGCACGGTCGTTCCTGTTTTCACCTCGCCCGCCTGGAGATCCGCCATGAGCTTCGTCCACATCGAACAACCCGCCGCTGGCTCAGACAGCCCCCGCATGGACGCCGAATGGCTCGATGCCCACTGGATGCCGTTCACTGGGAACCGCAACTTCAAGGCCAAACCGCGCATGATCGTGAGCGGCCAGGGGGCCTACTACACCGATGCCGAAGGCCGCAAGATTTTTGACGGCCTCTCGGGCCTGTGGTGCTCGGGCCTGGGCCATGGGCGCAAGGATGTGGCCGAAGCCATCGGCAAGGCCGCCGCCACGCTCGACTACTCGCCCGCGTTCCAGTTCGGCCACCCGGCCTCGTTCGCGCTGGCCAACAAGCTCAAAGCGCTGACGCCTGCGGGCCTGGACTACGTGTTCTTCACCGGCTCGGGCTCCGAGTCCGCCGACACCTCGCTCAAGATGGCCCGCGCCTACTGGCGCGCCAAGGGCCAGGCCAGCAAGACGCGCCTGATCGGCCGCGAAAAGGGCTACCACGGCGTGAACTACGGCGGCATCTCGGTGGGCGGCATCGTGGGCAACCGCAAGACCTTCGGCCAAGGCATCGAGGCCGACCACCTGCCCCACACCCAGCCACCGGCCGGCACCTTCCAGAAGGGCATGGCCGAGGACGGCGGCCGTGCGCTGGCCGACAAGCTGCTGGACGTGATCGCGCTGCACGATGCCTCGAACATCGCAGCCGTGATCGTGGAGCCGTTCTCGGGCTCGGCCGGCGTGGTGATCCCGCCCAAGGGTTATCTGGAGCGCATCCGCGAGATCTGCACGCAGAACAACATCCTGCTGATCTTTGATGAAGTGATCACCGGCTTCGGCCGCTGCGGCGCCTGGACGGGGGCCGAGGCCTTCGGCGTGACGCCCGACATCCTGAACTTCGCCAAGCAGGTGACCAACGGCGCGCAGCCTCTGGGCGGCGTGATCGCCACCAAGGAGATCTACGACACCTTCATCGGCCAGGGCGGCCCCGAGTACATGCTCGAGTTCCCGCACGGCTATACCTACTCGGCCCACCCCGTGGCCTGCGCGGCCGGCAATGCCGTGCTGGACATCCTGCAGAAGGAAGACATGCCCGGCCGTGTGAAGGCGCTGGCACCGTATTTCGAGAACGCGGTGCACGGCCTCAAAGGCGCCAAACATGTGGCGGACATCCGCAACTACGGCCTGGCCGCCGGCATCACCATCAGCGCGCTGCCGGGCGAGCCCGCCCGCCGCCCCTACGAGATCGCGATGAAGTGCTGGGACAAGGGCTTCTACGTGCGCTACGGCGGCGACACCATTCAGCTGGCGCCCCCGTTCATCAGCACCGAGGCCGAGATCGACCGCCTAGTGAGCGCGCTGGGCGACGCCTTGCACGAGACCGCCTGAGCCCACAAACCTGCCTTTGTGCTTCCGCCCATGCGCATTTCCATCGTCACGTTCGACGCCTTCAACGACCTCGACTCGCTGGTGGCGTTTGGCATGCTCAACCGCATCGCCCTGCTGGGCGACACGGACTGGCAGGTGCGCATTGCCAGCCCCACGCCGCGCGTCACGTCCATGAACGGCCTGACCATTGATGCGCATGAAGACCTCAGCCAGCTGGCTGGGGCCGACGCAGTGCTGGTGGGCAGCGGCATGAAGACGCGCGAGGTGGCCAACACCCCGGTGCTGATGGAGCAGCTGCGTGCGCTGAACCCTGAACGCCAGTTGCTGGCGGCGCAGTGCTCGGGCACCTTTTTGCTCAGCCGCCTGGGCCTGCTCAGCGGCACGCCCGCCTGCACAGACCTGACCAGCAAACCCTGGGTGGTGGAGTCGGGCGTGGACGTGGTGCCGCGGGCCTTCACAGCCCGTGGCAACGTGGCCACGGCGGGCGGCTGCCTGGCGTCGCAGTACCTCGTGGCCTGGCTCATCGCACGCCTGAAGGGGCTGGGTGTCGCGCGCGAGGTGCTGCACTACTTTGCGCCGGTGGGCGAGAAGCAGGAGTTCATCGACCGGGCTTTTGGCCATGTACTGCCCACGCTGGAGAACCAGGCCGCTGCGGCTTGAGGACTACTAATTTGATAGCTTCTAGCGCTTGATAGATAAGCGCCAGAGGCATTTTTTACTTGAAACCACCATGAACCACGACAAGAACGTCACCACCACCGTCGGCCACCTGATCGACGGCCAAATCGTTGCCGACACCGAGCGCACGCAGCCCGTGTTCAACCCCGCCACCGGCCAATCGACCACCAGCGTGGCGCTGGCCAGCAAGGCCACGGTGGAGGCCGCCATTGCCTCGGCCGAGGCCGCCTTCCCCGCCTGGCGCAATACGCCTCCGCTCAAGCGCGCGCGCGTGATGAGCAAGCTCAAGGTGCTGCTCGAAGAAAACGCCGACAAGATCGCCGCCCTAATCACCGCCGAGCACGGCAAGGTGCTGGCCGATGCGCACGGCGAGCTGCAGCGCGGCATCGAGAACGTGGAATACGCGAGCTACGCACCCGAGCTGCTCAAGGGCGAGCACAGCCGCAATGTGGGCCCCAGCATCGACAGCTGGAGCGAATTCCAGGCGCTGGGTGTCACCGCCGGCATCACGCCCTTCAACTTCCCGGCCATGGTGCCGCTGTGGATGTGGCCCATGGCCGTGGCCTGCGGCAACACCTTTGTGCTCAAGCCCTCCGAGCGCGATCCCAGCAGTACGCTGTTCATCGCCCAGCTCGCGCTGGAAGCCGGCCTGCCCCCCGGCGTGCTGAACGTGGTCAACGGCGACAAGCTGGCCGTGGACGCTGCTGCAAGACCCCCGCGTCAAGGCCGTGAGCTTTGTGGGCTCCACCCCCATTGCCGAATACATCTACAGCGAAGGCTGCAAGCATGGCAAGCGCGTGCAGGCCCTGGGCGGCGCCAAGAACCATGCGGTGCTCATGCCAGACGCCGATGTGGACAACGCCGTGAGCGCGCTGATGGGTGCGGCGTATGGATCATGCGGCGAGCGCTGCATGGCCATTCCGCTGCTGGTCGCCGTGGGCGACGCAGTGGGCGACGCCGTGATCGCGGGCCTCAAGACCGAGATCGCCAAGATGAAGGTCGGCCCCGGCACCGACAACAGCAACGACATGGGCCCGCTGGTCACCAAACCCCATTTCGAGAAGGTGAAGGCCTATGTGGACAGCGGCGTGGCCGAAGGTGCCACGCTGGTGGTCGACGGCCGCAGCGTGAAGGTGGCGGGC